>Ga0123337_10001354_pt1 | contig 31866 bp, 29 predicted proteins | sample frozenSSSSmetaG_FD_89792 | JGI IMG/M metagenome (GOLD analysis project Ga0123337, IMG submission 89792) | Glacier valley bacterial and archeal communities from Borup Fiord, Nunavut, Canada, to study Microbial Dark Matter (Phase II) -... | ecosystem: Environmental > Aquatic > Freshwater > Ice >...
CCGCTGCGCGTTGCTCTATCAGGGCGTGGTCATGGCCCGGATCTGGGAGATGTTCTGAATCTTCTCGGGAAAGACCGCTGTGTCAAACGGGTGCGGGATTTCGCAGCCATGCTGTAACTGGAGCGCGGAATTCATTCCGCCTGAAACCATCCGCGCGGAATGAATTCCGCGCTGCAATTGAAAGAAGCAAATGAAGGAAGTTTACACATTGGCGGATCTGGAATCCCGTGATCTGCTTGACGCTGGCGCTGAAAAAAAGCCCGCTCGTTTGGCAGTGATCGGCCACCCGATCGCACACTCGGCATCGCCGCGGATGCACCAGGCGGCCCTGGATGATAGAGGGGAAAACATGCGCTATATCCGGATTGATGTCGAACCGGGGAAGGTGGGGGAAGCGTTTGCGCGCATGATGAAACTTGGATTCATCGGCTGCAATGTGACCGTACCGCACAAACTGGAGGCGATGGAACATTGCGAGGTAGATCACCACGCTACGATGCTCGGCGCTGTTAACACCATTCATTTCGACGGGAACCGCACAATCGGATATAATACAGATGGACCGGGATTTGAATCCGCAATCGAGCAAGATTTCAAACTTAGTCTTAGCAGTATGAAAGTTGCGGTTGTGGGTGCGGGCGGTGGTGCGGGGCAAGCTATCGCCACGCAGTGCGTTGTTTCAGGGGCCAGAAAGCTCGTAATGGTGAATCGCACTATAGAAAAAATTGATCGGCTGAGGGATCATCTGGAGGATAAACAACTAGAAAGTTTGTTTTCAAAAATCTGGAAAGATCGGGAAATCATCGCGCTTTCGTTCGATGATCCGGCGCTCCGGGAACATTGCCTGAGCTGTGATCTGATCGTGAACACGTCATCCGTCGGCCTGAAACCCGGTGATCCGTCCATTCTCCCTGCAGACTGTTTGAAACCGGAGCATTTGGTTTACGATACGATCTATCAACCTCCGGTGACTCCCTTGCTCGCTGCTGCGATTGAAACAGGCTGCCGCGCGTCCAACGGGCTTTCGATGCTGGTGCATCAGGGAGCGCTGGCGTTCCAGCATTGGTTTCCGGGTTCCGTTCCGTTGCCTGTCATGCGAGCGGCGCTGGGGAAGACCGCATGAACGAGTTTCTGACAAATCACTTTTTTTCGCCCTGATCCGCGGGTTTCACGCCGGGGTCTTCGCTGCTATACCAGTGGCAGGCGATGACCTTTTCGAGTTCGAAATGGCGCTCCATGTTCTGCTCGACGCGCTTGATCCGGACACGGACGCGGATGAGCCCTTCGGGATTCGCGGTATTGATTTTCACACCGAAGACGCGTTTGCCATTCCGTTGGAGTTTAAAGGCGGCGTCGAGGAGGCGGCCGCTCTCGCTGTCGCGCCTGATCAGGAATTCGGGTGACTGGAGGCCGGTGTCGTTCATGCTGCCGAAGCGGGGCGCGTAGAGAACGATGCTGATGGTATCGGCGTTTTTCCGTTCCTCGGCCAGGCGCTCCCGGGCCAGCAGGCGGAACTCGCCGACCGGCTCGCCGCTCCCTGCCAGATATAACGGCCACGGAAAATCGCTGAAACGGACGAAGTGATCCCAATCCAGCCGCCACTCGCCACCTTCCTTGATGAAAACCGCATCGAACTGGCGGTCCTCCGTGGAGTTCCAAAGCGTTTCCAGAGCCTTGCCCCCGGGCAGATCGAGCTGCGCGGCCTTGACGAGATGCAGGGTGGAGGCATCAATGTTGGCGATCGGATTCAGATCGTAAAAACGCGCCATGCGCGAAGCCGTTTCAATGGGCGACACGACGAACTGGTTACGGGCTTCCGGCGTGCCTGCTGATAGAAAACCGGAGAACAGCTGGTTGCAGACCGGGCCGGTCTCGTTGATGAAGGTGATTTCCCCCTGGTCCTGGCCGGTGGTTTTCACTACTGGCTCCTCTATGGCGGATTTCCTAACTTCTGATGGGGTGTGGTACATCCAGCGCGCGCCGATAATGAGCGATCCGAGCACGATGGTCCAGCCGGTCACGAGTTTCAGCATGAGATGTCTGTTCTTCCGCTTTCGCTGCGGGTGCCGCCCGCGCTCGGCCGGGTTGCCGGACTCCGCCGGTGCCGCAATTTGGGGAATCCCTGTTCCGGCGTGTGGAGTTTCGAAACCGATGGAAGGATTGCGGCCGCATCCGGTGCACAGCCGGCCTTCGATGTCTCCAATGGTGGATTGGAAAAGCGAGCCACAGCGTCCGCAGTGGAACCAGGAGATGTTGTTTCCGCTCACGGGTTTGTTTATGGTGTTAGCCAGTCGGCGTGCAGTAATTCCTCGATCTGCCATTGGTTCGGCAGCGCGCCTGTAGGTCCGGGTGCGAGCCGCACGGTGATTTTCCTGCTGTTTTCGATTTGATCAAGGATTTCACCGGTTCTGAGGAGGTCGGCGCAAGCGCCTCCCGCTGCTTCCGTCCGGCGGGCGTAGCACCAGACGGATATCTCGCCGGCGGGTTCCAATAACTGATAGGACTGGTATTCCGCCTCGGGCCACGTGTCGGTGTAGAAATTCGACCGGGAGAGGTGGCCACGGATCTCGCGGGTGTTCCCCTGTTTTTTTGTGAGTTTTTCGAAGCTGGCAGTGCAGTATCCGTTGGTCGCTTTCCAATCCAGCAGGAGCTTCCCGCCCTTGGTGACAAAACAGGCGGAAAATTTCGAATAGTCCGGCAGCTCGCCTTCCAGCAGAGCATAGGGACGCGTGCCTGATTTCATGACCTGCCACGCGGTGTCCTGCGGCGGCACCCAGTCTTTTCCAATGCCTGTTGGATGCCAGGACTTGCGGACACTCGCACCAACCGTATCCGCGTCGAGCAGCAGCGGCAGCACCTCATCGACAATGGTGGCGCTCAGATAGATGCGGAAAATCTGTTCGGCTTCGGGCTGTTTCTCGATCAGCGCGTTGACCGCATCCATGCCCTCGACTTGTTCCTCGTCGATCGCCTTCATGTCGTGGTCCGGCAGGGTCCCACGTCCGGCGTTTGTCTTGTTGATGGAGGGGAGAATCATCAGGCAAATAATGATCACAGAGGCCACCCCGGTCCCGATGAGAGCGATCCACCGCAGCGAAATGGCTTTGGCGATACCCCAGTCCAATCCTTCGCCGCTCGTCTTCTGTTCCTCGGGCGGCCGCTCTTGGAAAACGACTTGCTTCCCTGTCTTTGCGAGTCCCGGTGACGTTCGCTCCAGTCGGATCACGTCTCCGCTGATTTCCTGGACATCCAGCCTTGGACAATCGTCCCCCGCCTCCCTGCGGGTGACGTTCGATTCGATTCTCAGTCCGGACGCGGCGTATTCGGCCGGTGTCACAGCCGCGCGTTCCGCGAGCAGCCTGCGTGGCGGCAGAACCGTGCCCGAACTGATGCCTTTTGGTGCGAAATCTTCAGCATCATCCCAGCCGTCATCCGGCGAAACTTCCGGCGCGTGGTTGTTGGGATCAGTCAAAAGAGGTTTCATTCGGCAATATTGAAAATTGGATATTGGCGTCGGAATAGGCCCGTTGCAAGCGGGTTTGGCGCTATTCTCCGCCCAGCCGACGGTCCAGCGCCGCGTCCATTGCATGCTCGACGAGTCGAGCGGCAAGCGCCTCAGTGGCGGCGTCCAAGCGTTGCACCGCCGTTTTCAGAGGGTTTGCGGCCCCACTCGCGAGCGCGGCGCGCACCCCAGCAGCGGCGGATTCGATTTCTCCCTGTTCGTCGTCTTTGGCAAGCCCTTGTGCCAAAACGGCTTCCACTGCGGGAAGGAGCTCCTCCGCCTTCATTCTGGCCTCGGTGAAAACGCGCTCGGCCATGTCCTCGAACGCGTGCTCCACCGATTCGCTCACCATCGCCTCGACCGCCGCGTCATCCACGTTCACCGCCGCGCTTTCGATCCGCACCACGGTGTCGATTCCGGTGGAAACATCCCGCGCCAACGCTTCCAGGATGCCGTTTTCGTCGATCTTGAACTGCACGCCCACCCGCGTCTGGCCCTTCGTCGAAGGGGAAAACGCCACGTCGAATTTGCCCAACTCCCAGTTGTCCTTCGCCATCTCGCGTTCGCCCTGCAGCACGCGCACGCGCATCGCCGCCTGGCCGTCCGCCGCGTTGGTAAACATCTCGCCCGCCTTGCAAGGGATGGTCGTGTTGCGCGGAATCAACACGTTCATCAGCCCGCCGAAGGTCTCGATCCCGAGGCTCAGGGGAGTCACATCCAGCAGGATCATCTGCCGAAGGGCTCCACTCAGCACGCCGCCCTGAATCGTCGCACCGAGAGCGATCGCCTCGTCAGGGTGCTGGGAAACATCCGGCTCGCGCGAAAAAAGCTCCGCCACTGCCCGCCGCACTGCGGGCATCCGTGTGCTGCCGCCGACGAGAACCACCGCGTTCAGATCCTCCGGCTTCAGCCCGGCGTCCGCCATCGCCTGCCTGCAATGCCGCAGCGTCCGCCCGATCCAAGGCGCAGCCCATTTTTCCAACTCCTCCTGCGTGATTGTTTCCTCAATGCTGCTGCCGCCATCATAAAACGGCACCCGGAAAACCGCCCGCTCGCCGGTGGAAAGTGCCAGCTTCACCCGCTCCGCCTCCTCCATCAGACGAACCCGCGACGTGCCTGAAATTTCTGTTATCCCCACGCGCTCCGTCACTCGTGTTAGGATCAGCGCGTCCAGATCGTCGCCGCCCAGCCGTGTGTCGCCGTGAGTGGCCAGCACTTGGAAGACGCCGTCCTGCATTTCCAGAATGGATAGATCGAAGGTCCCGCCGCCGAGGTCATAGACCGCCACCCGCGAGCGGTCGCCCAGCTTGTCGAGCCCGTAGGCCAGCGCCGCCGCCGTCGGTTCGTTCAAAATCCTAACCACCTCCAGCCCTGCCAGCTCGCCGGCGCGCTTCGTCGCCGCGCGTTGGGCGTCGTGGAAGTAGGCGGGCACCGTGATCACCGCCTTGGTGATTTCACAGCCCATCCGCCACTCAGCGATGCGCTTCATTTCCTTCAGGATCTCCGCGCTCAGCTCCTCCGGTGTCTTGCCCAATACCCTTGGGAATCCGTCATCTCCCGCATCCACCGGCACGGGAAAATGTTCTTCCATCTCACTCATCCGACGCCCCATCAGCCGCTTGATGCTCGTCACTACCCGCTCCGGCTCCAGTGCCCGTCGGCGCAATGCCTTCGCGCCAATCTCGACCGCGCCGTCCTTCCCCACATACACCACACTCGGCGTGATCCGCCTGCCCTCCTCGTTCGCCAGCAAAATCGGAAACCCCGAATCCACCACCCCCACGGCCGAATTCGTCGTTCCCAAATCAATTCCAAGGATCACATCGCTCATCCCCGCCACTTTCGCGGCCAGCGCCGGTCACGTCAACCACAGTGGCATGATGGTTTCAGATGAAATAAAGACGGCGATGGTTTGGGCAATCCGCTCTGCCTCTCAAGGACAAGTCCGAGCGCGAACGGATCTCAAAGCCGGACGATGTCATTGAGATGCTGCGGAAACACATTACGGGAGACTGATTTCCAAAATCGGTCTGATCAGCCGAAGGTTTGTTAGTTTGTTTCTGAATATTCTATCAAGCGAAATGTCGGTCGTTTTGAATCGCGGAATTGAAACAAATCATAAAATTGTAATTATATCATTGACGCATTCCCATTCCGTCACTATTCATCTCGCAACTTCAACACGCCATGCGCTCAACAAACCATACCAACAATCCCCAGCCGACCCAGTGGTCGACGGGTTTGGGCATGTTTGTTTGTGTCGGCGAGATCCGATACGGTCTCAGGTCCGGGACCATAGCTCCCAAACCGGGCATGGCAAACGAGTTCCTTACCAAGGAGGCAGGCAGGTAGTTCACGATCTGATTCAGATCATTCGATTTTTTCGAGAACCCCGCCCGCTCCCGTAGCCGGCGGGGTTTTTGTTTTCCTGATTTTTCCAATGTTTTCAAGGGCTGCATGCGATGCGGCTGTCATTCAAACCAACCATTCCATCCACATGATTTCCGAATAACCAACCACCTGGCGTGAAAAACCCCGCCGCCAGCAGCAACTGGCGACGGGGCGAAATCGGCCGACAATTCCAGCAAGTCCCCGAGAGCGACGGACTGTGAGTGATCAACCGCAATGACGGTCGCCGCTCGCGAATCCACTGTCAAGCGAGTCATGAAATCATGACTGGCTGAAGGATCTGTATTGTCCTGATTTCCCGCCCTGGAAGATATACAAAACAGAGGCTTCGGCATGACGTATTCATATATAGTCCGTGCCATGGGAGGTGTGCCTGAAACACCGAAAGATCCGCCGAGAAAATTTCCTGCGGGTGCGAGTCCATCACCGGACTGGCAGCGGTGTTTGTTTTCATTTTTTAAAAAGCGGCCATCGTCCAACAGCAGGATTCCTGACTTCCAATCAGGGAATGCCGGTGCAAGTCCGGCTGGCCGCTCCAATTTCGAGTATTCATAATACGGCGGGCGTCAGTTTGCGCAGCGGGGTTTCCAAATCCTCGCGGGTTCGGGGCAGTACCGGGACGCCGTGCCAAATTTTCCTATAAACAGCGGAGTAGCCAAGTGGTAAGGCAGCGGTTTCATACGCCGCGCATCGCCGGTTCGAATCCGGCCTCCGCAACCACTTTTCATTATCATGGCTGGTGCGTCTCGCAGCAGTCCATTGTCCGGGCGTCTCTCCCGGAACCGGATTGCGCGAGGCGAGACGCCTCCGCAACGGTCTGGTGCGAGACGCGCCAGCCACTTTTCAGAAACCGCGCGCGAGGGAGTCAGTAAACCCGCCTCGTTTGGAGCGAGGAGGCACCCGGGGCAGCACCGGGGCGCGCGACCATTTTTTCCCAATCCTTCGTAGCTCAATAGCAGAGCACCGGCCCGATAAGCGGACGACCGCGGAGCGAAACCGCGCGGAGGGACCATTTCATTCCCCTGTGATGTCAAAGCAGCATGCCCGTCTGTTAAACGGGTCGTCGTGGTGCGAGTCCACGCCGGGGAGCCTAGGCTGTGTAGCTGAGATAGATTAGCGTCTCGCTGAAAACGAGAAGAGTCCGGTGCGATGCCGGACACAGCCGCCATTTTCCACAAAGCTCCATTGATGTATCGGCTAGCATAGCGGCCTTTCACGCCGCAGAAGCCGGGGCAGCACCGGCATGGAGTGCCATTTTCCAGCTCCCGAAGTGTAAGAGTTCTACACGCCGCCCTGCGAAGGCGGAGATTCGAGGTGCAAGTCCTCGCGGGAGCACCATTCCCAATGTTGATCATAATGTAACAGTAGCATTCGGCGCTGTGAAGGCCGCAGTGCGGGTGCAAGTCCCGTTGATCAACCCAACTTCCCAATGATGGAGCGCGGGCTTCAGCCGGCCAGTCTGACGAAGCAGACTTAGACTCGCCGGCTGAAGCCAGCGCTCCGTTAGCCCCGAAGCTCAACCAGCCAGAGCATCCGACTTTGAACCGGAAGAATGACGGCGCAAGTCCGTCCGGGGCCGCCATTTCCAAACGATTTCTCCGGTGGTTGATCCGGCTGCGTCCGTGCGGCGCATCCCGACCAGCTTCCGGCCGATTTTTCACATTTTTCCCGGCGTAGCCCAATGCAGAGGCAGCGAGCCCAGACCTCGTCCAGTGCAGGTGCAAGTCCTGCCGCCGGGACCATTTCAAAGAGAGTTGGCCTCTTGGCCGACCTGAACCGGCATTTCATTTGTTCGTCACAGATCGAAGATGTCAGCCAGAGGCCAACACTCCTTGGCCCATTTTCGGACCCGAAGCTTAGACAGCGAAGCATCCGGTTTTTACCCGGACGAGCAGGGCGCACATCCCTGCGGGTTCACCATTCTAAAAACAAACACCGCTTCCGGTCCACTCCTTCCTTTTCTAACCAACTATTTCATGAACACCAAAGTTCTGATCTTCCTCGGCGTGCCTGCGGGCGAGCCAATCCAACACGCGCACGAATTCATCCGACGCTACATCGCGGATGGAAACGAAGACCCGCTGCGTGCTTCTCTGGCCCGTGCGATCTATCGTCCGGCGTTCACTCCGCAGGAGGAACTCGTGCCTTGGCGTCAGTGGGGCGATGACCTGGAGGCCGATGCCGTGCGGCAAATGGCGAATGCGTGTGCCTTGCCCGTCGCCGTGGCGGGCGCGCTGATGCCGGATGCCTATCCGGGATACGGTCTGCCGATCGGTGGCGTTCTTGCCACCGAAAATGCCGTGATTCCTTACGCCGTCGGTGTCGATATCGCCTGCCGGATGAAGCTCACCGTTTACGATCTCAAGGCGAACATCATCGCCGGTCAGCGCGACCGGTTGGCAAATATCATCGAAAGCGAAACGCGTTTCGGGATCGGCTGCACCTTCAAGGATTGCCGCGATCACGATGTGATGGACGACGACTGGACGGTTTCGCCGGTGACCCGTCGTCTGCGCGACAAGGCATGGACTCAGCTCGGGACCAGCGGCAGCGCAAATCATTTTGTCGAGTTCGGCGCGTTTAACGTGACGAATGACGACTTGGGTTTGCCCTATGGCGAATACCTCGCCTTGCTCAGTCACTCGGGATCGCGCGGAACCGGAGCGCAGGTTTGCGATACCTATAGCAAACGCGCGATGGCCCGGCGCTCGAATTTACCGAAGGAACTCAAGCACTTGGCATGGCTCACGCTCGATGAGGAGGATGGGCAGGAATACTGGAACGCCATGAACCTGATGGGACGCTATGCCGCCGCGAACCATGAGCTCATCCACAAGCACATCGCGAAAAAGCTCGGTGCCCGCGTCATCATCGACATCGGAAACCACCACAACTTCGCCTGGAAGGAGCGCCATGTCGTGAACGGACAAGAGCGCGAATTGATCGTTCACCGCAAGGGCGCGACGCCTGCTGGCAAGGGTGTGTTAGGAATCATTCCCGGTTCGATGGCGTCGCCTGGATTCGTCGTCCGCGGCAAGGGGCAACCCGAGTCGTTGAACAGCGCGTCCCACGGCGCAGGCCGCGTGATGAGCCGGACCAAGGCGCTGCAGTCATTCACCTGGAGCGGCACGAAGAAGCTTCTCGCCGAGCGCGGTGTCGAGCTCATGGCCGCAGGGCTCGACGAGGTGCCGGGTGTTTACAAGGACATCCACACCGTGATGGCCGCGCAGTCCGACCTCGTCGATGTGCTCGGCCGGTTTGATCCGAAACTCGTGAAAATGTGTCCGCCCGGCGACCGGGCGGAGGATTGATCTTCCTATCAACTATCAACCATCAACTCTCAACATCCTCCATGAAATCCATCCTCCACAAATCCACCGTGCTCGTGCTCAACCGCAACTGGCAGGCGATCCACGTCAAGACTCCGGCAGACGCGTTCTGCATGATGTCCAGCGGTGCGGCCACCGGGCTCGACGTGCATGGGGATGATCACATTCTGCCGGTGCGCTGGGAGGATTGGTTGAAACTTCTGGTCCGTGACGAGGACAACGCAGTCAACACGCCGCGCGGTCCAGTCCGGGTGCCGACTGTGATCGTTGCTTCGAATTACTCGAAGGTCCCGTTGTGTCGTCCGCGTTTCGGAGCGCGCGGCATCTGGGAACGCGATGGCGGGGTCTGTCAATACACCGGGAGAAAACTAACACCCGGCGAGGGCAATATCGATCACGTCGTGCCGCGTTCGCGCGGTGGTGCTTCGTCGTGGGGCAACTGCGTGCTTTCGCACCGCGAGATCAACTCGCGCAAGGGTGCCCGCCTGCCGCAGGAAGCGGGGTTGCGTTTGCTCCGCAGCCCTGTGGTTCCGCGGGCGGTTCCCGCCTCGGCTCTGATCCGCAACGTTCACGGGATTCCCGACTGGCAGCGCTTTCTGATCAGCTAGCGACGGGCCGCGTCCGGATTTCAGGACGGAAACTTGGCACAGCAGCTGCTTTTAACCAATCGTCGCGACACAACGGGCGGTCCGACTGAGATGCTCCGAGGTTAATGGGTTTTCCAAAGGGATGATCAGTCGGGCCGCTTCCTTTTTCAGGGCGTGGCCCGGGCGTTTACGGGAAACCGGCATCGTCGCTGTTGATGCCAGCCAGTAGGGCTGTGGGTGTTCGTGCAGGTGATGCATTTCCGCTGGTCAGGCGGGCGGGGAAATGTTTTGAAAGCCGCGCGGGCGACCTGCTCGTTACGATGAATGACTCACAAGCTGGCCACCACGGCCACAATCCTCCGTTGGCGGTGACCACCTTGGCCGCTCTGGGTATCGTTTTTGGCGACATTGGAACCAGTCCGCTTTACGCGTTCCGAGAGTGTTTTTCATTGGAGAGCGGCCACGGGGCACCGATCAACCCGGCGAATCTGGTGGGGGCTGCATCACTGATCGTTTGGGCGCTGCTGCTGGTGGTTTCGGCGAAATACCTGTTCATCATCCTCAAGCTCGACAACAAGGGCGAGGGCGGGATTCTGGCCCTTTCCACTCTGATCCGCAGCGCCGTCCGGCAGCTCGGTGGCAAGGATCCGAAAAAAATCCTGCTCTTCGGTCTCGCTGGAGCCGCGCTGATTTATGCCGACGGCATGCTGACTCCGGCCATTTCCGTGCTCAGCGCCGTGGAAGGGTTGTCGGTGAGCGCTCCGGCGTTGGCGCACTGGACGGTGCCGCTCGCGGTGTTGATATTGTTAGGTTTGTTTTCGATCCAGAAGTTCGGCACCGGGCAGGTGGGGAAACTGTTCGGTCCGGTGGTGCTGCTGTGGTTCGGCACGTTGGCTTTGTTAGGTATCCGCGGGGTGCTCCATCACCCGGAGGTGCTGATGGCTCTAAGCCCATGGGAGGGTGCCTCGTTCCTTGTGCGCGAGTGGAAACACGCGTTCCCGCTGCTCGCGGCGGTGTTCCTCGCGGTGACCGGTGGTGAGGCGCTGTATGCGGACCTCGGCCACTTCGGCACGAAGCCGATCCGCGTCGGATGGTTCTCGGTGGTGCTGCCTGCCCTGGTGTTGAATTACCTCGGGCAGGCCGCTCTTCTCACGGCGGACAGCTCGGCGATCCGCAGTCCGTTTTTCCTGCTGGCTCCGGATTTCCTACAACTCCCGCTGACGATCCTTGCGACGGGGGCGGCGATCATCGCCAGCCAAGCGCTCATTTCAGGCGCGTTTTCCCTCACCACTCAGGCGGTGCAGCTCGGCTGCCTGTCGCGCGTTCGTATTTTATATACCTCCGAGCATGCGATGGGGCAAGTATATGTCCCCGTCATCAATCACATCCTCGCGGCCGCCTGCATCCTGCTGGTGGTGACGTTTGAAACTTCCGCAAAACTGGCGGGCGCCTACGGCATCGCGATCTCGCTGACGATGACCATCACCTCCATCCTCTTTTTCTCTGCGGCGCGCGCGGTGTGGGGTTGGTCGCTGCTGAAAGCTTCCGTGGTGACCGGCCTGTTCTTGGCGCTCGATGGGGCGTTCCTGGCCGCGAATGCCTTGAAAATCTATCCGTGGGGCTGGCTGCCGCTGGTTGTCGCCGGTGGCGTGATGGGCATCATGCTCATCTGGATCTGGGGCCGTGAGCGGCTATATATCCGCATTATGCAGGATTCACTGCCGATCGATGTTTTACTGAAGGACCTGCACAAAGGAAAGATCCACCGCGTCTCTGGCACTGCGATCTACATGAGTGGAAAAGGCCTGCAAGTGCCGACCGCGCTGCTGCACAACCTGAAGCACAACCAGGTCATCCACGAGCGTGTCATTCTTCTCCATGTGATGACCCTCGACCAGCCGCGGGCGAACCCGGATGACATTCTCGACTACGAGGATCTCGGCGACGGCGTTCACCGCGCCACCCTGCGTTTCGGCTTTGCGGAAACTCCGGACGTGCCGAACGCCTTGAAACACCGCATGCCGGAACACGCGCGTTTCCAACCGGGAAAAGCCACCTATTTCCTCGGCCGCGAAACTTATGGCGTCGGTAAAAAGGCAACCTTCATGGACCGCATGCGGATGCAGCTCTTCGCCGTGATGGCCCGCAACGCCTCACCGGCAACGGCTTATTTCCTACTTCCTCCCGGCCGCGTTGTCGAACTCGGCGCGCAGATCACCTTGTAATCGCAGGCAATCATGCCCGCATCGCGAAACGTGGCCAACCCAACCGCACTTTCCATCACTGGTCTGGGGGCCTTGTCCGCTCTCGGGGCTGACGTTGCCGCTCATCATGAGGCGGTGCTCGCGCGGCGGGTTCCGTTTCAACAACTCGGGATTTTGTTGGGCGGTGACAGCCCGCACGCGCTTCGGCCCGGCGCCTGGATCGAGCCTCGAAAGCTGCTCATCCACCGCAAGTGGAGCCCGGCGACGATGGCCGCGCTGCACGTCGCCCGCCAGGCGATCGCCGATGCCGGATGGACCGCCGAGGATTTGAAGGACGCCGCTCTCATCGTCGGCACCAGCCGGGGAAACGCGGCGGGCTGGTTAGGTCCGTGGCCCGGACGCAGGCCGTTCAAGCTGATGGCCGCGAGCAACACGATCCACAGCGAACCGGCCTCCGCCATCACGATCGAGTTCGGCATCACCGGACCGAACCACGTGCTCGCCAGCGGCTGCGCGGCTGGCCTCGACGCCATCGGCATCGCGATGATGATGCTCCGCGCCGGTCTCGCCACCCGTGCCCTCGCCGTGGCGGTGGATCTGCCGCTGGTCCCGATCCTGTTGGACAACTACGCGTCGTCCCGAATCCTCTCCATGCGGCCGGACCTCGATCCCTATCATCCGGAAACCTCCGGCTTCATTCCCGCCGAGGGTGCCGCTGCGATGGCGATCGAAATGACATCCGGTGATTTCCCCAAGCTCGTCCACTATAGCTGCAACTCGGACGCCTGTGATCCCGTCGGCATCCCCGCCGATGGTGGACGCACCCCGGAGCTGTTGGAAAAAGCCGTGCAGCTCTGCGGTCCGCCGGTCGCGGTTTGTCCGCACGCCACAGGCACTGCGGTGCAGGGAATCGCCGATCCTGCCTCGTTGTCACGCGCTTTCGCCGGACGCGAGCCGACACTCCATCTGCTCAAGCCGTTCACCGGCCACACCATCGGAGCCAGCGGCATGTTGGAGAGCGTGATTCTCGCGCGTTTCCTGATGGACGGCCAACTGCCGCCGAACCTCCCGAACCGCCACCAGCCCGCCGGATTTTCACTGCCCTGCGAGGTGCTCGCCACCAGCGGACCGGTTTACAAACTCTCCCATGGCATGGGAGGTCACAATGCATTGTTAGTTCTTTCGCCCTCATGAACCCGCCGCCTCGTCTCGAAGTTTCCATGGATGATCAGACCCTGAAGGTGGTTCAGGGCGGGCAATGCATTCGTGAATTCAAAATCTCAACCTCCGCGAAAGGCATGGGATTTGTTGAAGGCACCTATCGCACGCCGACGGGCCGCTTTCTGATTTCCGAAAAAATCGGTGACGGCGAGGGAAGCGGAACCATTTTCAAAAGCCGCGTCCCGGTCGGGAAATGGTCGCCGGGTGAAACCGTCGATGGCGATCTGGTGCTCACCCGCATTCTGCGACTTGAAGGGCTGGATGCCATGAACGCCAATACCTTGCAGCGGAACATCTACATCCACGGCACCAACCGTGAGGACATGCTTGGTGGTCCCGCGAGCCACGGCTGCGTCCGTCTCGGCAATGCGGAGATGATCGAATTATTTGATATGACAAATGAAGGTATGGAGGTTGAAATTTTTCCCATGACCCGGAAACACGGCAAACTGTTGTTCATCGATTGTGATTCCACACTTTCGACCATCGAAGGGATCGACGAACTCGGCCGCGCGAAAGGCGATGAGGTTTTCGCGCAAGTGGTGGCGCTTACTCATGCTGCGATGAACGGTGAGGTTCCGATCAACGAAGTTTTTTCCCGAAGGATGGACATGATCCGCCCGGACCGCGTGCTGTGTGACCAGGTCGCCGCGCTTTATGTGGAAACCATGGTTCCGGGAGTCGATGAATTCATCCGGGATTTGAAAAACAAAGGCTGGCTGCCGGTGATTCTTTCCGGGGGATTCGCGCCGTTGATCATGCCGCTGGCGAAGGTGCTTGGTATCGATCATGTGGAGGCCGTGCCATTGTATTTTGATGAGAACGGCAACTATGTGGATTACGGCAGGGACTATCCCACCACGCGCAATCTCGGTAAAAACGAGGTCATACGTGAATGGAAAGAAGCCCTTTTGCCTGAGCGTGTCGTGATGATCGGTGATGGCGTTTCCGATCTGGAAACGAAACCTGATGTCGATCTGTTCGTCGGCTTCGGCGGTGTGGTCGCACGCCCGCGCGTGAAACAAGGTTGTGATTACTGGCTCACCGACATGCATGACCGCGGCGGGCTGATGAACATCATGTCCGGGGAAGAAATACCTGATGTGATCGCATAGTTTGTCTTTATATAGAGGATACAGATTTAGCTTGCTAGCAGGTTCCCTGAAACTACGGTGCAGTTGACATGAATACTACTGCAAAGAAATCAGCTGTGAAAGGCGTTCGCTATACCGACGCACAGAAGAAGGAAGTCATCGACTTCGTCACCACTTTCAACACGGCCAACGGCCGCGGCGGCCAGAGCAAAGCTTCTGAGAAGTTCGGCATTTCACAAATCACCGTTGCCGCCTGGCTGAAGGGCGCGGGTGTTGCGGCTCCGGGCAAGAAGATCGTCACGAAAGCCGTCAAGGCTGCAAAAGTGCCGAAGGCTGCCAAGACACCAAAGGCTGCAAAGGCACCAAAGGCACCAAAGGCACCAAAGGCACCAAAGGCACCAAAGGCACCAAAGGCACCTAAAGCTGCGAAAGCACCGAAGGCGAAGAAGTCGAAAGCCGGATCGCGCTACACTCCCGAACAGAAGAAGGACGTCGTCGATTACGTCGCCACCTACAACGCCGCCAATGGCCGCGGTGGTCAGAGCACGGCAGCCGCGAAGTTCGGCGTTTCCCCTCTTACGGTGATGGCTTGGCTCAAAGCTTCCGGCGCACCGAAGGCTGCGAAAAAAGGCAAAGCTGCAAAAGCCGTCAAAGCTCCGAAGGCAGCAAAAGCCGCCAAGGCTTCCGACACAGGATTTGGTGCCAAGCTCAACTCGCTCGTTTCCCTGAACAAGCAGCTCCAGAAGGCTGAAACTGCTGTCACCAAGGCCCAATCGGCCTTCACCAAGGCGCAATCCGATCTTACCCTGCTCAAGGCAAAGTTCAGCTCGCTCAAGGCTTCCCTCTGATCAATCTCTCCCAAAACCCAAAAAAACAGGCCGTCTTCCGCAAGGGAGGCGGCCTTTTGTTTACCAGGAAATGTCGGTGTTCATGTCCTTCCAGAGCATCGTCTCGCCATCGAAGACGAAGCGGCCGAGGAAAGCCTGCTCGTTGATCAACAGCGGCAGCCAGTGGCGGTCGTCCTCCCACATCCGCTGATAGGGAATCTCGTCGAGGTCCGTCCACACGGGCGCGGCTTCGTCGGTCTCGGTCGGCGTGCCGGTGAAATCATCTGACCGATAGACATGGCAGAGAATGTCCGCATAGTCGGACATGGAAAACCACAGCTCGCCGAGTTTTCGCGGAGCGTACGGTGTGATGATGAGTTCCTCCTGCGTCTCACGGATGACAGCTTCAAGCGCCGTTTCCCCGGGATCGATCTTGCCGCCGGGGCCGTTGATTTTCCCTTCACCCAGCCCGCGCTTTTTCTCGATGAGGAGGATCCGCCCGTCCTTGATGATGAACATGAGGGTGGCGTGGATTTCCCCCTGCCAGGAGGTCCAGTCGATGGGTGAGAGGGCTTGCATGAGGGTCAGTTTCCGGCGGCGGCGTAAGCTTCCACGCTGTCGCAGGTGCAGATCAGGTTGCGGTCGCCGTGCACGTTGTCGATGCGGCCGACCGACGGCCAGAACTTATGCTGGCGCAGATAGGGCAGGGGAAACGCCGCTTGTTCGCGCGTGTAGGCGTGCGGCCATTCGTTTCCGCAAACCGTCTCGCAGGGATGCGGCGCGTGTTTGAGCGGGTTGTCGTTCGCATCGAGCTCACCGCTGATGACGGCGGAAATTTCTCCGTGGATGGAAATCATCGCATCACAGAAACGGTCGAGTTCTGCTTTGGATTCAGACTCGGTCGGCTCGATCATCAGAGTGCCGCCGACGGGCCAGCTCATCGTTGGCGCGTGAAAACCGTAGTCCATCAGGCGCTTCGCCACATCCTCCACCGTGATGCCGCTGACGTCGGATAGAGGGCGGACGTCGATGATGCACTCGTGGGCGACAAGGCCGTCGTGACCGGTGTAGAGCACCGGGAAATAAGGCGAGAGCTTTTTGGCCATGTAGTTCGCGTTGAGGATGGCGACCTCGGTGGCTTCCTGAAGTCCGTCCGGCCCCATCATTGCGATATACATCCAGGAAATCGTGTTGATCGAAGCGCTTCCCCACGGCGCGGAACAGACGGCGCCTTCCTTGCTGTCGAGTTCGCCGTGACCGGGAAGATAGGGCAGGAGTTGTTTCGCCACGCCAATGGGACCCACACCCGGTCCGCCGCCGCCGTGCGGGATGCAGAAGGTCTTGTGGAGGTTCAAGTGGCAGACATCCGCGCCGATCAGGCCGGGTGAGGTTAGGCCGACCTGGGCGTTCATGTTCGCGCCGTCCATGTAAACCTGGCCGCCGGCGTCGTGGATGATGTTGCAAATGGCGCGGATGGTTTCCTCGAACACGCCGTGCGTCGATGGATAGGTGACCATCAGCGCGGCGAGATTGTCGCGGTGCTCCTCGGTGCGGGCGGTGAGGTCGGCGACGTCGATGTTGCCCTTGTCATCGCATTTCACGCCGATGACTTTCATGCCGACCATCACTGCGGAGGCCGGATTGGTGCCGTGGGCGGAAACGGGAATGAGGCAGATGTTCCGGTGCGAATCACCGCGCGCGAGGTGGTAGCGGCGGATCGCTAACAGGCCTGCGTATTCGCCCTGCGAGCCCGCGTTAGGCTGGAGGGAAACGCCTGCGAAGCCGGTGACTTCCGCCAGCCAGCTTTCGAGCGTTGTGAGCATTTCGCGGTAGCCCTGGCTCTGGTCGGCAGGGACGAAGGGATGCAGCGAGGAAACTTCCGGCCAGCTCAGCGGGATCATTTCCGAAGTGGCGTTGAGCTTCATCGTGCACGAGCCGAGGGCGATCATCGACTCATTGAGTGCGAGATCCTTCGATTCCAGACGCTTCAGATAGCGGAGCATTTCCGTTTCCGAATGGTAGCTATTGAAAACCTTCTGCGTGAGGAATGGCGAGCTGCGGGAAACTCCAGCCGGCCAGCTCTCCATGTCCTGGCGGGCGGCGTCGAGGTCCGCTCCGAAGAAGCTGGCGATGCTGATGACGTCCGCGTCGGTGGTGGTTTCATCGAGCGAGATGCCGAGATGATCGGCGTCGATCAGTCGTAGGTTGATGCCGGTAGCGGCTGCGGATGATAGAATTTCCTTCGCCTTGAGCGGGACCTTCGCGACGATGGTGTCGAAGAACTCTCCGTCCTCGATCTCGATCTTGCTGGCGACGAGGATTGCTTTCAGATCGCAGGACAGCGCGTGACTGCGGTTGGCGATGCGCTCCAGTCCTTCCGGTCCGTGATAAACGGCATACATTGAGGCCATCACGGCGAGCAGCACCTGCGCGGTGCAGATGTTGGAAGTCGCCTTATCGCGGCGGATGTGTTGCTCGCGTGTTTGCAGGGAAAGGCGGTAGCCGGGTTTGCCGCGTGAATCGACGGAAACCCCGATGAGGCGGCCGGGCATCTTGCGTTTCAAGGCATCGGTGCATGCCATGAAACCAGCGTGTGGCCCGCCAAAACCAAGCGGCACGCCAAAACGTTGCGAGGAGCCGACACAGATGTCAGCGCCAAATTCGCCAGGAGCCTTTAAAACTGTTAGCGCCAGAATGTCAGCGGCGGCGATGGTCACCGCGCCGACTGCTTTGGCTTTTGTGAAAAATTCCGTGAAGTCGTCGATGCGGCCGCGGGTGTCAGGATACTGCACCAGCACGGCGAACAATCCCTCGCAGCCCGCTGGCTCGAATTTCTGCCAATCACCGACGACGACCTCGATCCCCAGCGGCTCCGCGCGGGTGACCACCACGTCGATCGTTTGCGGATGGCAGCGGTCGGAAACGAAGATCACTTTTCCTTTGGGTTTTCCCGCGACCGCGAGGCTCATTGCTTCGGCAGCGGCGGTGCCTTCGTCGAGCAGCGAGGCGTTGGAAACATCCAGACCGGTGAGGTCGGTGATCATCGTTTGGAAATTGAGCAGGGCCTCGAGGCGGCCCTGCGCGATCTCCGCCTGATAGGGCGTGTAGGCGGTGTACCAGCCGGGATTTTCCAGAATGTTCCGCTGGATGACGCCCGGCGTGTGAGTGCCGGAGTATCCCTGGCCGATGAACGACTTGAGCACCTTGTTTTTCCCCATGATCGACTTCAGCCAGGCGAGCGCCTCGTGTTCCGAGCGGGCTTCCGGCAGGCTGAGAGCGCCATCCATGCGGATTCCGGCGGGCACGGCGGCGTCGATGAGGGCGCTGAGCGACGGGTAGCCGGTGTCGCGAAGCATCTCCTCGCGTTCAGAACCAACGGGACCTAGGTGACGGCTGCGGAAATCGGTGCGGGCGGACATTTTTGAGAAGAGTTGGGGCCAGGGGGGATTGTGAAATCCGCATGGTCTCGCGGACGCCCTCTCCAATAGTGGAAAATGCCTCCCGCGCAACTCTCGTTCGTGACAAACTTCTCTCAGACCGCGTCTGCGGAAAACAGGCTGGCGGCGTCGGCGATGACCCGCTTTTGCAGCTTGCGGCGCTTGCCCTTCAGCAGTTTCCACAGCGAGGGGGCGAAATTCACCGTGAATCCGTGGTTTTCCAGCCACGCGGAAAGAGTCGCGATGTCGTTCTCGTCGCCTAGCAGCTCGGCGATTTCCGCCATCTGGGGGTTGATCGCGACGGTATCGGCAGGCAGGAATCCGACCGCTCCGAGATAGGCCTTGAGCGCTTTCCGGGCATCGTGGAAATCCTCCTCGGCGCGGTGATCCAGGTGCAGGCAGCGTTTGCGCACCTGTTTCCTGAGTTTTTTCAAACTGCCCGCCACCGTTTCATCGAGATTTTCCTCGGCCAGTTCCGCCAACGCCTTGCGGGCTTCCGCGACGCGCTCGATGCACCAGGAAACCGTCTCCGGTGGTGGCCGGCGGGCGGCGGAGTGCGTCTGCTGGTCGAGTAGTCCGGCGATGGCGGCGGCGACATTTCCTGGCTCGTCCGAGGCGTGGAGATTCCACGTTTTCAACCGTGAAACCGCATCACGCGGGCCGGAAAGGAGGCGGCCGATCGCTTGGATTTCCTTCGTCGCGTCTTTCAGCCGGAACAGCGCGAAGCCGCCGCGCAGCGATTTCCCGAGCTTGCGGATGGCATGCACTTCCTCTGCGATGCTGCCCTTGGAATCGAGCAGGCCGTTGAGCAGATTCTCCATGGTCTCGCAGCCGGCGGCCAGTTGGTCGCGGGCGAATCGGGCGTTGGATGGGAGCGGAGGATTCATCTCGGGAGAAGGAAACGGAAACGAAGCCGCTTGTCAGCGATCATCGTGTGACAAATAGTCAGCCAGTGTTTGCCAGCTTTAGCGATGAAAACCTTCGCCGGCTAACGTTGCGAAAAATCCCTCGCTCTGGTCACTGGGTGAGGACATGCCGACCTTGGAACAAGCGCGGGGAAAAATCGTGCTCTTCCGCCGTTTCCGCTCGTTCGACCAGCCCATAGAAATGTCCGCTGGTGATCAAAAACACCTCATGCCCCCGCGCTGCCGATGGTGTGGATGAGGACTCGTATGGGATAGTATTGAGGGGTATTCAACCCTGTTTTTACAGACTGGCGAATCAATAAAAACGGGCGATCATGTCCTTCATCATGAAGGAACTCTTCCGCGAGCAGGACATCACCCGGGTCAGTTATTACAAGGCGGTGCTGGAGGATCATGACATTCCGACGATGATCCGGAACGAATACCTGACCGGCTCCGGACTAACGGAAATCCCGATACCCGAGTTTTTCCCTGCGCTGTGTGTTCTGAACGACGGGGATTACGTTCCGGCGGTGAAGATCATCCGCGAGCACCTCACGGCAAACCAAGCGAACGCCGACTTGGAAATCAAATGCGCTTCCTGCGGCGAGACGAATCCCGGGAATTTCGACACGTGCTGGTCATGCGGAAATCCGGTGGCCGAAATCACGGATCAACCCGGATAGAAATCACTCCAGCCAGACCGATTTCAGATAGGACTCGTCGGTGAAATCCTCCGGCATCGCGGCGTGGCGGGCATTCAGGCGGCGCGGGATGGCGGTGAGGAGCTGGCGCTCGAATTCGATCGGCGTCATGCGGCGGAAGTTCGTGCAGCAGAGCAGCCATCCGCCGGGCGCGAGCACCTTGGTGGCGAGGGCGGCGAGTTCACCGAAGTTTTCCTCCACGCGGAAGACCTTGCCTTTTTCATCGCGGGAAAAGGTTGGCGGATCCAGCACGATGCCGTCGAAGGTGCGGCCTTGTTTGGCGAAGCGTTTCAGCCAGTGAAAGGTGTCGCCCTTGCAGAAATGATGGGCGGCGGGATCGAGGCCGTTGTGGGTGAAGTTCCGTTTCGCCCAATCGAGATACGGTTGTGATAGATCGAGCGTCGTCGTTTCCGCGCCGACCATGGCGGCGGAGACGGAGAAGGCTCCGGTGTAGGAAAAGGTGTTGAGCAGGCGTTTTCCGGGAGCCATGCGCTGGCGGACCTCGGCGCGGTTGTCGCGCTGGTCGAGGAAGATGCCCTGAGAATAGCCGGACTGGAACGAGATTTCCAGACGCATGCCGTTTTCCAGCATGAGGAAGGGCTCGTGGGTTTCCGGGCCGGAAAGGTGGCTTGGCGATTCTTTCTGATGTTGGTCGAGCCGTTTCCAATAACAGGAAACTTCCCGGTCGCGGATCCATTCGCGGAGTTTCGGGTCGATGTGGTCGCCTGGTGTTGAAACCAGCCAGCGGCTGGCGAAGGTTTCGAGGATCAGTCCGGGCAGGCCGTCGCCGCGCCCGTCGATGAGGCGGACGGCGTCGGTTTGCGGTGTGAGCAGGCTGCCGCGTTTCGAGACGGAGTTTTGAAATGAAGGATGCATGAAACGGCCCCAAAACTAGGTAGGCCTGACGCTTCCGGCGAGCCTGATGTTCGCCGTGCCGGGCTCACTGGATCTTGAAGAGCCCCCAGGTGGTTTCCGTGTAGGACGGATTGTTGTTCGGATAGATTTTCGCCACGCTCTTGTAGGTGCCCGATGTCACGCCTTGGAAATAAAGGGTGACGGTGGCGTAGTCGGGAGCATTGCTGTAATCCAGATAGAGGTTCGCTGCTGGCACTTTCTTGCCATTGTAGCTGGCGGTGGTCACCTTGTAAGTGAAGGATGCCGCGTTTTTCCCGGGGTGGTGTTTCACCGTCGCCTTGGTGGGCGAATCGATCAGGAGGTCGGTGATTTTTTGGGATTCGGTGGGGAAGCGGTTGAGATATTCCGAGCCCTTGAGTGTCAGTTTCACCTTCTGACCGGTGACCAGCCACGGCAGCGACGCGGTCACCTTGGTGGTGGGAAGCGGCCATTGCAACTGCGTGACGAAATTGCCGGCCGAGAGTTTTTTCGTCCCGGTATCCACGATCAGGCGGTTCAACCAGATGCCGTTGACGTATTCCAGCACGGCGATGGTGAAATAGTAGTCGCCGGTGGCGGTGGGAACGCTGGAAGGGGTGCTCACCGTGAAGTTGGAAAGCTGGCTACGGCCGCTGATCTGGCCCAGCGTGTATTCTCCGACAATCGACCGGGGTGCGGCCGGAAATGGCGCTTCCGATGCCCATAGCACCAGCTTGATGGTGCCGGAGACGGTGCCTGCCGGGCTGACGTTTTGCAATCCGCCGTCCATCTTGAAGGTGAGGCGCGGCTCGGTGACCTCCCAAGTCAGATCGCCGTTGAGATTGAGGATCGAGGCATCCATCCTCGTCAGGCAGAATAGCGTCACGAGCGCGGCGATGAGAGTTTTCATGGATGTTTCTTTGGATTTTGGATTCCGGAAGTCAAGCGGAAGAACCCGCGTGGCACCTTGTCGGATGATCCGACAAACGCCCAGTGATAGGATCACTGGACGAGAAATTCTGCCCGTATGGCACGGCGTGGCTTCACACCTCTTGAGCCTGATCTGGCTGAAGCTGGACTTGGGCGCGCTCAAGCTGCGCGTCACCATTCCTTAGCGGCATCGCGCTCCTCTTCAGTCGCGCGTCGTGGCGCTTGAGTCGGACGCCGTCCCGTTTGAGCGGATTGTCACGCCGCTTCGGAATGGAGCACCATTCCCGTGTCACGTTGCGTAAGAGTCGTTGGCAGAAAATGGATATGATCGCAATCGAAGGCATAGGAACGTTTGAACCATACCACTATCGATTGATCGTGGCGAGAGACCAGATCGATGTGCAGGCTCTCGGCATCCCGTGTCGTTTCATGCTTGAGGGATACGACGGTGATTCAGAGCCGTCGGCTTTCCACGAAGCCATGCGTCAGTTTATCGCGATGGGACGAGAAGTTCTGGCTGATGCCAGCAAACAAGTCTATGTGTATTACAGCGTCGTCATGAAATCCGGGTTGGGTGATTCACCTGAAATAGTTTTCCCTGAAGTAAACTTTGCTAACAAGGCGGGTCCGTTTGACGGGTATCTGAGCAACGCGGATGCGTTCGCTGATCCAATTTCAGAGAAAACCACTTACGCAGGATAGCGACACACCTAACAATAGTTCAGGGCAACGCAGGGGCTGGCCCCGGCCGTGACTCATCGGAAACTTTGAGTAAAGAATCTTATGATCGTTTCCTGCACAGGGAAACCTCAGACGTAGGAAAGCAGCAGCGAAAGCGCCGCGCGGATGGAGTCGAGGGAAGCGGTTTCGCTGGCGGTGTGGTAGCCGGTGGTGGGAATCTGGAGGGTGGTGCCGCTGATTTCGCCGTTGCTGGCGGCGATGAGGCGGCCGAGTTCGGTGCGGCCGAGTGAGAGCGGTTTCTGGCGGGTGGCGTTCTGGGCCTCGACGTAAACGTCCTTGTAGGTGCAGGTGATGCCGAGTGCCGCGCATTTCCGGCCGAGTTCGGCGGTGATTTCGGGGTCGAATCCGGCGGTGGCGTCCTTGTTCCGCAGGACGAGGTGCTGGGCTTCCGCCGCCTCGCGGGTGGGGTAGGGGCTGGTGTCCAACACGAGCAGGCGTTTCGTCCGGATCTGTTGGCGGAGGAACCAGGCGAGGGCGTACCGCCAGCTCCGACCGGCCTCTTCCTGGGCGGTGAAAAGCGCGGTGCCTTGGAAACCCTGGCGGAACAGGAAAACCAGCAGGGCGACCGAGACCACGTTGTCGAGCTGTGCGGAAATGCAGCCTTCCTGCACGGTGAGGCGGTCGAGGAAGGAAACCGGGGTTCCGGGCTGGAGGAAACCCAGTCCGTCGATTTCAAAAATCAGGTTGTTCCGGTGCGGGCAGACGTAGGAATGGGTGATCTGGCCTTGGCCCAGATAGGTGCCGGTGTAGGGAATGTGCGCCTGCACCCGCTGGCCGCCAAAGCGGCCCTGGATCGCGCCGAGCATCTGCTCCGAGACGGAATCGCCGGTCTGCTCGCTGCGGTTCGCGGCGAGGAAGGCGGAATACTGGAACTCGTTCGGACCGGTGCAGACGAGGCCATGGCGGTCGATGTGGGCGGATAGAACGAGCGACTGAGGATTTTTCCCCCGAGCGACGAGGATGCCCTGATAGTAGGTGAGATCGAGGTCCATCTCGTGCAGCTCCCGCATTAGCACGCGGAAGAACGAATCCTCCGCGCCGACGACGGATGGCTCGCGGATGAGGTTGCGCAAGACATCGAGGAAATCGGCGAGTAGTGAGGGATCGGAGCCGTCAGCCATGAGGGTTTAAAGCATGCTGAATGCCGGATCGCGGGGTGGGGAGGATTTTCTGTGGGTAAGGAGCCACGATAGTTGCTGTGGTGGGACGATGGGAGGAGAAGTGTGGAGCGCGAGGCGCTTCCCGTTCGCTGTTCATTGGCTGGTGGACAGGAATGTCCTCCCTCCTTACTGGTCGCGGTTGGTGGCGAGCCAGGCGCGGGCGTCGTCGAGTTCTTTTGAGGTGAGCTGGTGGCCGGTGAGGATTTCCTGGAAGGTCAGATCGGCTCCGGCTTCGCGGAACATCGTGGCGAGCTTGCGGGCGTTGCTGATCGGGAGGATGGGATCGCTGAGGCCGCTGGCGAGGAAGATGCGGGTGCCGGTGAGGTCCGGTGATTTTTCCGGAACGAGCGGAACCATCGCACGGAGCAGCAGCGCACGGTGGAGCACGCCGGGGCGGAGTAACAGAATGCTCGCGGCGATGTTCGCGCCATTTGAATAGCCCAGCGCGGTGACGGTGGCGGAAGAGAAACCGTAGCGGGTGGCGGCGGATCCTACGAAGTCGGTGAGCTCGTGGGTGCGGAGGATGAGGTCCTCCTCGTCGAACACGCCTTCTGCCAGACGTCGGAAGAAGCGGGGCATGCCGTTTTCCGAAACCTTGCCGCGTGGGCTGAGCAGGTTGGCTCCGGGGGCGACGGATTTGCCGAGATCGAGGAGGTCGTTTTCGTCGCCGCCGGTGCCGTGCAGCAGGAGCAGTGTGGGGGCGGTGGCGATGTTTCCGTCAGGAGCGGGGACGAAGCGGTGGATGAAATCGTTCATGATGGTGGAGTGTTGGGAATTCGGTTGGAATTTAAGAATCGAACCGCAGATGATCGGGATAAACTCAGATGGAAGAAGGGATAAGAATGAGAATTGATAGAATCTTGATCCTTCATCCCTCTTGTCTGCGTCTATCCTGTTTATCTGCGGTTGGACTACTTCTTCTCATTTAATCCCTTGGGCGGTTGATAGACGAGCGGTTTGATGCCGGCCTCGATGCGCGCGCGGTGCGGTTCGAGGAAGGGAGGCAGGGCGAGTTTTTCGCCGAGGTGCTCGGGGTCCTCGCCATCGGCTGCGAAGCCGGGGCCGTCGGTGGCGATTTCAAACAGGATGCCGCCGGGGATGCGGAAGTAGAGCGATTTGAAATAATGCCGTTCGACCTCGCCGGATGTCGGGCAGCCATTGCTTTCCAGATGGCGCTGCCAGGTGAGGAGTTCCTCTTCGTTATGGACTCGCCATGCGACGTGGTGGACGCAGCCGGCACCTTCCTGGCCGCGCTGGGTGGAACCTAGCAGGTGGATCTGCGCTCCGGTGACGCAGGGGCCTGTTTCGAAAAGAGCGGAGTCGCTTGATTTGTTAGTGAATCCGAGGACCTTGGTGAGGAAAGCCGAGGTCTGGTCGAAGTTAGGGACGGTGAGCGTTACGGAGCCGAGGCCGACGATGGCGGCGGACAAGGAGACCGGGCTGCCGTGCCACGGATGGACTTCGGTAGCGGATTCCGTTTCGGCGATGAGGCGCAGGTGCTGTCCTTCGTCGTCCTGGAAGGGGAGTGTGGGTTTTCCGGAAATGGTTTCGATGGCACCGTGGCGGACGTTTTGTTGGTCGAACCACTTCAGCCACAGCTCGAGTGACGCTTGGCCACCGAGCACGCGCAGGCCGGTTTCACTGACTGTGCCCGCGCCGATGCGGACGGGCGGGATTTGTGCCCAGTCGAAGAAGGTGAGGTCGGATCCCGCGCTGCCGATGGCGTCGGCGTAGAAAAGGTGATAGGCGGAGACGTCGTCCTGGTTGACGGTCTTTTTCACCAGGCGCATGCCGAGCGTGCGGGTGTAGAAGTCGAGGTTGGCCTGGGCGTTCGCGGTGATGGCGGTGACGTGATGCAGGCCGTGGAGAAGCGGTTGCTTTGTTTTCATGGCCGGAGGATGCACGAACGGCCGGCCTTTGGATAATGCGGAGTTGTTTCGCTGAGACTGCGCGGTGGGCATGCCTCACTCGCTGATGAACTGGTGGTCGGCGGCGTGGCGTTCGCTCAGATCGAGCAGCGGCTTCGAGTCGTCTCCCAGTTCGTCGCCGATGATCTCGTATTCCTGCTTGAGGTTGGTGTGGATGAGATAGGGATTGTCGGTGTTGATGCAGTAGGCGATCTCGTTTTTTGCCAGATCCCTCACGAAATTGGCGATGCAGGCGTAGTCGGGGATCACGCGGGTGACGAGGTTCACCGTGGGGCAGAGCTCGAGGCAGATGTTTTTCTCGCGGAGGAGCTTGATGAGCTTGTGCTTCGTTTTCCCCGTGGCGCGGCGCAGTTCGATGCCGTGGCCGATGCGGTCGGGGCGGATGGCTTCGATGACCTTGAGCATTCCCTCGGGTCCGGTGGCCTCGCTCTCGCCGACATGATAGGTGATTTTCAAGCCCGCCGCGCGCGCCTTTTCCATCATCGCGGAGACCTCGCTCATCCAGGGTTTGCTGAGTTCGAGCGAGCGGGATTCCGGGCCCGCCATGTCGATGCCGACGACACCATTCGCGCCGTTGAGCGAGCCGCGGCTGCGCCATTTGACTGCGGCGTCGATGATCTGCCAGTTTGATTCCAGCGAGAGATCGCGGCCGAGCGAGAGGATGATGCCGGTGGCGACGCCGTAGTGGAGTGACGCGCGCTCGAGGCCCTGGATGACGGCGAGGATGATGGCGTCCATCGTGTGGAGGCCGTGGCGCATGCGTTTCTGCGGATTGAAACGGAGCTCCAGCGCCTTCACCTGCGCCCGGCGGTAGGCCTTGGCGACGACCTGATAGGCGGAAACGCTGGCGGCGGAGGGAGATGACTGGATTTCCTCGGTGACTTGGAAATAACGGCCGAGAAAGTCGTCCAGCGATTTCACGTCATCGGCGCGGGCGGTAAGGGAGTCGTGGAAGGTGGTGAAATCGACGTATTCGGTGCGCAGGCCGTTGTCGCAGAGGATTTCCCAGAGGACCGAGGATGGGACGGCTCCGCCGAGGTGGATATGGAGATCGTGCATAGGTGATATAACCGGATGGCGGGTAAAATGGCAATCCGAAGTTCCTTGATGCTCATCACGTTGCGTACCAATCTCGCTTTCCATCAGGGCACAAAAAAACGGATGCCGTGTGGCATCCGTTTGTTTCCCTGATTGCGGAACCGGAAAGATTACTCAGCGGCTTCGGCAGGAGCGGCGGCAGGTGCGTTGGAGTAGCGCCAGCGGATCTTGTTGCGCTTGGAAGCGGAACGCAGCTTGCGTTGCTTGCGCTCGGTAGGTGTCTCAAACGCGCGGCGGCGGCGCATTTCTTCGAGGATACCCTCGGTATCAAGTTTGGTTTTGAGGCGCTTGAGAGCACGGTCAACGGGCTCGCCTTTTTTCACAGTCACTCCACGCATGCGATGATTGTTGGTTGGTTGTTTTGGTTCCGCAGATTTGTCGGGGCGCGGTAGATGCGGGATCGGGCACGCTTTGTCAACACAGAACCCGACAGGATTTTGAAAAAAGGGGGGCTTGCTACCGGGTCTGCCATCGTGTATTCAGCCGCGTCCTTTAGCTATCGGTGCGCGATTGCACCGTCCGTTCGGTTAAACATCCGGCTGCTTGAGGTTGTAAAACCATCCATTATGTATCGCATTCCCTTCGACCGGGTGAACTGGGTCACCAGCTCATTCCTCATCGGCACCGCCCTGATCGCTCTCATCGGGGTCCCCATCTACCTGGTAAAAGTCGGCATCGACTGGTTCCAGTTCGCCATGTTCTTCTTCTACGTCACGGCGACGATGATGAGCATCACCGTAGGATATCACCGTTTGTTCTCGCACTTGTCCTTCAAGGCGAAGCTGCCGGTGAAACTCTTCACCCTCGTTTTCGGCGCCTGTGCGTTTGAAAACTCCTGTCTCAACTGGGCTTCCGACCACCGCCGCCACCACAAGCACGTGGACCACGACGAGGACCCCTACGATATTTCCAAGGGCTTTTTCTGGGCCCACATCGGCTGGCTGCTTTTCAAACTCAATCCCGAACCGCCGATGGACAATGTGGCCGACCTCCGCAAGGACAAGCTGGTCATGTGGCAGCACAACCACGTGCATTGGATCGGCCTCGTCGTCGGTCTGGTGATCCCAACGGTGATCGGCTACTACTGGAATCTTTCCCACGGTATGAATCCGATGACCGGTGCGCTCGGTGGATTCCTCATCGCTGGCATCGCCCGCATTGTCGTCGCCCAGCATTGCACGTTCTTCATCAACTCGCTCTGCCACACCGTCGGCCGCCAGCCTTATTCCACCAGCCACAGCGCGCGTGACAGTGCGATCATGGCTTTCCTCACCTTCGGCGAGGGCTATCACAACTATCACCACGAGTTCCAGCACGACTACCGCAACGGCGTGAAGCCATGGCAGTGGGATCCGAGCAAATGGACGATCTGGACGCTTTCCAAGTTCGGTCTCGCCGACGGCCTCCGCCGCGTGCCTGACAGCCGCATCCTCCTTGCGGAAATGGGCGAGGCCCGCCGCAAGGCGCAGCAGCAACTCGCCGAAATGCGCGAACTGGCCCACGGCCCGGCCCAGCGCGCCGCCGATGCCGTTCACGAGCTCGTCGAAAAACTCTCGGCGAACTATCACGAACTGGAAAAGGCCGTCTCAGACCGCGTCCAGCTTTCCCGTGAGGTGCTCAACGGCTGGCAGGACGAGACCCGCAGCATGATGCGCGAACTCCGCCGCATGTCGCAAATTCAGGCGGCCTGATTTTTTCAGAACTTCTTCAAACGCCCGCCGGCTGCAATGCCTGCGGGCGTTTTTTTGTTCAGCGGCCGGCCTCGCGGTGCTTTTTGAAAATGGCGAGGGTGCGTTCGCGTTCGGTTTTATGATCGACGCAGGGGAGCGGGTAGCTTTTTGCGATGGGCAGGCCGCTTTTCGGCGGTTCGAGGAGTTGGGCGGGGTGGGCGTTGGCGAGTTCCGGAACCCAGCGCTTTATATAAATACCATCCGGATCGTAGCGGGCGGTCTGCGACCATGGATTCTGGATGCGGAAATAGGGGGCAGCATCCGCGCCAGTGCCGGCGGACCATTGCCAACCGCCGTTGTTTGAGGCGATTTCCCCGTCCATCAGGTTTTGCATGAACCAGGATTCACCTTGTTTCCAGTCGATGTGCAGGTCCTTGGTGAGGAACATCGCGGTGATCATCCGGACGCGGTTATGCATGAAGCCGGTGGCTTTCAGTTCGCGCATCCCGGCATCGACGATGGGAAATCCTGTGCGGCCTTGTTTCCAAAGCTCGAGTTTTTCGCCGGGTTCGTCCCACGGCAGCCCGCGCCAGTCGGCGTTGAACTCCTCATCAAGCACGTTCGGGTAGTGGTGGAGGATGGCGAAATAGAATTCCCTCCAAGCAAGTTCCTTGATGAAAACGTCGATCCCCGCCCGTCCGGAGAGATCGGCGGCGGCGCGGGCTTTCATCGCTTCCGCGTAAACGGTGCGGATCGAGATCAGGCCGTAGCGCAGATCCTGTGAAATCCGCGAGGTGCCGTTGAGCGCCGGAAAGTCGCGTTTTGTGGAGTAGGTCTGGATTTTCCCGGAAATGGCCGCTTTCAGTCGATCACGGGCAGCACGTTCGCCGGCAGCGGGCATTTCGGTCTCAGGAAATTCGAGTCCCCAGGTTTGGACGGTGGGGAGGGGGAGCGATGGCAGGTCGGTTGGAGTCCGCAGGGATTTCGGCTTCGCGATGGGCGAGGTTTTCGGAAGGGAAAGCCAGTTTTTGCTGTAGGGCGTGTAAACCCGGTAGGGTAGGGCGCTTTGGGTGAGAACTTCGTCGGGACCATGCAAGGCGGCGTCAGCGTGGGAGTGGCATTCGACGCCGAGCTCGGCACAAAGCTGACGCACGGCATTTTCCACGGATTTTCCGAAGGGATCGGGATCCGCATTGAAATGCAGCGCCACAGCACGGGTTTCCCGGATGAGCTGGCGGAGGACTTCGACCGCTTTCCCTTGGCGGACGATCAGGCGCGCACCGAGGGTTTCAAGATTTCGGGCGAGGGACCCGAGGCTTTCGCAGAGAAACTGCTGCCGGTTCGGGCCGGTCCAGGAGTGGGAACTTTTCCACTCGCTGAGGATATAAAGGGGAATAAGAGGAAGAACAGGTTTCGCCGCGTGGCTCAAAGCCAGATTATCTGCAATGCGCAGATCGCGACGAAACCAATGAATTACTGAACCTTTGTCTTCCGGCATGCTGGAGTCAACTTGGCTGGCACGGAAAACCGCGCAAGCCCCGAAAGCTCCATGCCGGTAGGAATTCAGGACTCAGCGAGCATTTTCTCGGCCTTCTTGATCGTCGCGGGGGTCAATTTTCCATCGACGCGCTTTGCGCCTTCGATGAGAGCCTTGAGTTCCACGAGGACAGCTTCAGCAGCGACCAGGGACTTCTTACCACCGCCGAACTTCTTGTCAGGATAGTATTTGGTGAAGGTGGTACCGGCACGGCTGATGCATAAACGCCAGCCTTCGAAGGCTGCTGTTTCGTAGGTGAAGCGAGTTAGATTTTTCTTTGATTTCATAGTTGTGTTGTGGATTGCGCCCCTAGTCATGTACCATAACTGATAGCGGATCTAGCAAAATTTTCGCAGTTAGAGCCGATTTTGTCACTTTTTCGTAACAATCGGTCGAAAAATTGCCTTGCAAGCCCCCCGGACCCGACATTTAGTCGCGCCCCTGCGGGCAATCGCACCATCGCCGTCGGTCCTCTCGCTGTCCCGTTTTCGGGTCAACACGCCCGCAAGAGGGTAACCCGGCCATCCAAAAAACAACATGTCAGCAGTCAAACTCGCTCGTTTTGAGCTCCCGAACCGCCTCGTCCGCAACGAGGAAACCGCCACCGATACCTACGCCCAGTTCAGCGCCGAGCCCTTCGAGCGCGGATACGGCCACACCATCGGCAACTCGCTCCGCCGCGTGCTCCTTTCCTCCTTGGAAGGCGCGTCCATCACTTCCGTCCGCATCGCGGGCGTGCAGCACGAATTTTCCAGCCTTCCGGGCGTGGTGGAAGATGTCACCGACATCGTCCTGAACCTGAAAAAGGTCAAATTCTCCCACAATGAGAAGGATCCGCGCATTCTCACTATTAAAGTGGAGAAAGAAGGCGTCGTCACCGCTGGCGATATCCTCGCCGACCACATCTACGACGTGGTCAACAAGGACCAGGTCATCTGCACACTCGATAAGAAGGTGAAGTTTGACTGCGAATTCGAAGTTCGCGTCGGACGCGGTTTCTCCACCGGGGACGAAAACAAGCGCAAGGACCAACCGATCGGCGTCATCGCCATCGACTCGATCTTCTCGCCTGTCACCCGCGTGAAATACTCCGTGGAAACGACCCGGGTCGGCCAAATGACCGATTTCGACAAGCTGATCCTCGATATCTGGACCGACGGTCGCATCACGCCGCAGGACGCGCTCCTCCAAGCTTCCGCCATTCTCCGTCACCACCTCGACGTGTTCGTCAACTACGATGAAAACGCCGTGGACTTCGAAGAAGCACCAGCCGAGTCCAGCGAAGAGAACGCCGCTCTCAAGAAGCTTCTCAACATGTCGGTCAACGAAATCGAGCTCTCGGTCCGTGCCGCCAACTGCCTCAACAACGCGAACATCACCTCGGTGGGCCAACTCGCGATGAAATCGGAAGCGGAGATGCTCAAGTATCGGAACTTCGGCAAGAAGTCCCTCAACGAGATCAAGGACAAGCTCGTCGAGCTCGGCCTCGGTCTTGGCATGTCCTTCGAAGCATCGCTGCTTTCTGGACCTGCCGCCGCCTCCCGTGGCCCGCGCCTCGGTGCGGAAGACGAAGCGCCGGTCGGCCTCGCCGATCTGATCGCTCAAAACCTCGACGACTAATCATTTAAATAGAAACGGAAGCAACCGATGAGACATCGCAGCAAAACAGTAAAACTCAAACGCAACGCCTCGCAACGCCGGGCATTGCTC
>Ga0123337_10001355_pt1 | contig 31833 bp, 22 predicted proteins | sample frozenSSSSmetaG_FD_89792 | JGI IMG/M metagenome (GOLD analysis project Ga0123337, IMG submission 89792) | Glacier valley bacterial and archeal communities from Borup Fiord, Nunavut, Canada, to study Microbial Dark Matter (Phase II) -... | ecosystem: Environmental > Aquatic > Freshwater > Ice >...
GGGGGGGGGTGGGGGGGGGTGGGGGAGAAGGGATTCGCTTCGATTTGGATTTGGATTTGGATGGATCCGCGCGGGCGGGTAAAGAGGAGTTTGGACGTGGATTTACGCAAGGCGTGAGCAGACGGCTTCTAGGCGCTGATTGAGGGATGTGAAAGGTGCACTAGATCACGCATCGACGCGTCGTGAGGTCTGAAGAGAGAAGATGATAAATGACGAGTAATTAATACCCGAGAAGATCGATGGTGGAATGTCGCTTTTCTGTACTGGTACATTTATTGTACAACGTCTAAACACCTCCCCCCCCTCTCACGAGCTCCCCCCCTCCACCGCATCCAGCGCCCGCCTCACCCTCTCCACAGCCCCCCTCGCCTCGACAACCTCCCCACTCTCCCGCACCACGCCCCCCTCCCCCGCCTCCCTCAAAACCCTCTCCACCGCCCCCTCCACCCCCCTCACCGCCCTCCTCCCCTCCTCCCTCACCTCCCCCTCCCAATACCCCCGCGCCCCCTCCCACCCCGCCTGCATCCGCCGCAGCGCCCACACCGTCCCCAGCGCCGCCACCGCCCCCGCCTCATACGCCCCCACGCTCAGATTCCCCACATACAGCACCCCCGCGACCGCGGCGCTCCCCGCCGTCGTCGCCACCGTCTGCGCCACCAGCCGCTGCGCCAGCGCCTGCAGCCGCGGCACCGTCGCGTTCGCCAGGTACGCCCGCGTCAGCGCCACGTGCAGCGGCCACGGCTGCGCCCTGACCGCCGGCGCGGCGACGCTGCCGTCGAGCGGGTTCGCGTCCGTGGCGGGCACCACGTCGCGGTGCGTCTGCGTCGGCCGCGGCGCGCCGGCCTGCTGGATCGCGGCGTCGAGGCCGCGGGGCACGTCGTCGACGGCCTTGTACGCCCAGTTCGTGGGCGACGCCGACGCGGGCGTCTCGCGCGGCAGGACGCCGGCCTCGGCGATCTTGCCGGCGAGGTAGATGGCCTCGTCGTGGGCGGCGGGCAGGAAGCGCGAGGCGAGCATGTCAGAGGTGATGGCGGAGACGTCGTCGACGCGCCAGAAGAGCTTCCACCAGGAGAGGGCGCGCCAGTGGCGGCCGGCGAAGGCGAGGTCGAGCTGGTCGCGCAGCTCGGTGTGGGCGCGCTCGGACCAGGTGGCTAGGTCTTTGTGGAGGGAGTGGATGGAGGAGGGGGAGACTTTGGAGGAGAGGGCGGCGGAGAGCTCGAGGGATTCTTGGGATTGGATGCGCTGCGAGGTTGAGGTGAGGATGGAGGTGATGAGGGATTTGACGGGCGGTTTGAGGAGGGAGGGGGAGGTCGAGGAGCCGGCTTTGAGCCAGTCGCGCAGGAGGGGGAGGCCGGAGGCGAACCAGTGGTGCTCGTAGTTAATGGCATTGTCGATGTCTTCGCGGAACGAGTTGAGGGCGGCGGTGCCGAGGGCTACGTCGACGGGTTGGAAGGGCATGGTGGCATCCTCATCATGGACATAGCCTGGCAGGTCGACGGCGGAGACGACGAGGTCGTGGTCGATTGTGGAAGGAAGCTTGAGAAGCGAAGCTGCACCGAGGATTCCATCTCCGACTATCAGTGCCTTGTGCACGGGTGTGGTTATTGGAGAGTAGCGTCCAGTATTTGATACGGGTATGTCGATAATAGGGACCAAGACTCTCTCGGCGATGTCCTCCTGCCCCTCCTCTGTTGGGGACAGGACTTCTCCGTCCAGCACGAGTATCTCCAGATGATGGCCATTGAGCGTCGGCGACGATATGTTCAGTTCCCGTACAAGTCGATTGTCAGACCCGGTCTGCACGGCATCTGCAGCGTCCTTGCTGATCTTGAGCAGGAGGGGGCCGCTCTGGGCCATCAGGACCCTCTCCCATTCCTCCTCTGCCTTCAATGGATCCGCCAGCAGCAGCCTGATCAATTCCCTGCTCTTGCTCGCAGCCTTCCCTTGGCCACTGAGCCCAATGACCGCCACACGTATCGTCTCCTGTCCATGCTGTTGCTCCATGCCGCGAAGTGCGAGCTGCAGCCGAGACACGTTGACATAGCTTCCGGCACGCTTCTGCAGGTCGATGAGAGCTTTCCTCAGCTCCTCGGCAGCCTCGGCCGGACTGACAGGCTCGACTTCGACAGCGTCCTCGGCCTCAATGGCTGTAGACAGTTGTCGCCGAGGTCGCGGAGCCGTCGCAATCGTCGGTGCTGTCGCTCGTCGTCGCGACTGAGGCCTCCCGGGCGCGGCGGAACTGAACTGGCAGATGAGACATCTCGATGTATTCGACCACTGCAGCTCGGCGGCAGTCAGGCGCAATCGCGCAGAGCCAATGCGTGGGAGTCGTGGCGGCATCGCTGATTGCGTTGCGCAAGGCTGGAGGGTCAGAGAAATCGGAGCTTCACGAAATATGTCGGGCGCGGCTCATCGATTGAGCCTTGCACTTGTACCTGCACCTTGCTTGGCCAGCGACATGCGACATATGACATATGACGACGCACTTTTGTACAGCTATATCCACATCGACACATTCTTTCTATATGATGTAATTCGTGATGATTCATTAATATTAATTCTATCTCTCGTGTGCGTTCAACTATTTCAATGCCAACCCGCCAAACGCCTTATCCAGCTGTTCCCCCTCCCTACTCACCTTCTCCGCAAGACTCTCGCCCAGTCTCGACGCCTCCGCCCTCGATGCATCGCTATCCATGATGCTTGCCTCTGCCCTCCCCTCCTGCCGTCCCTCCCTCCTCGCCGGCTCCAGTATCCTCGCCTCGCTGTCCAGCCAGCCCGGCGCAACCCTCCTCTTCTCGGCCAGCTCCCTCGCCTTGATGGCGTCCTCCCACGCCTGCAGCTCCCTGTCGGCGTCGTCCTTCACCTTGGTAATGTAGGTCTGCAGGGCCTTGCATGACGCGATGATGTCGTCGGGGTGGGCGGCGTGCCCCGATGCCGAGACGACGTATTTGGGCTTCTCGTCGGCCGAGGTTGTGGTGCTGCCCGTCGAGGAGGGGGGGAGAGTCGAGGGCAATGTCTTGTATGTGTATGGCAGCGTCGTCGCGGTGGGGAGTGAGATGAAGGGCGAGACGGTGAGAGGGACCTGGGCGAGTAGAGGATGGGCTTCTGAGGGAGAGTCAGTCAGTCAGTCCATGCTGGGGATTTGGGAAGGGCAAGCAGGCTGCTTACTGTTGTCATGCATCTTGATCATAACCATGCCTCGGTGAAGGTGGAAAGCTGTTTATTGTCGTCTGAGGGAAGTGGCTGGTGGCTGGGTGAAGGGGAGGATGTGGAGGTCTGTCGGTGATTCTGAGATTCACGATGGTGTGGGATGAAGAGAGGATGAAGAGAGGACAGAGGTCGTAGTATGCCTGATATACAGCCTTTCATTTCACGTGCTGATGTTTATTCCATGTTGGCTCTCTATGAGGGTATGAGTGCATGTTGTATCGAGAATGAGAGAATCCTCATTCAAGTAGAAGCAGTACTTCTCGTATGTAGCTGGATGCACATGGAGTCTTCAGCATAGAGGAACGACATTCAGTGCATCCCCCAGCCTTATCAAGCCACAGTGGATGCCACAGTGGATGCCACAGTGACTACTACAGTGAACTCAACTGCTATAGTGAACTGCCACAGTGACTGCCACAGTGACTGCTACAGTGGACTCAGTGGACTCAACTGCTACAGTAAGTGCCACAGTGACTGCCACAGTGACTGCCACAGTGATTGTTACAGTGACTGCTACCGTGAACTGAACTGCTATAGTGAACTGCCACAGTAACTCCACAGTGGACTCCTACAGTAAGCCACAGTAACTATGTAACTGCCACAGCGCATCTCCACTGTGAAGGTACATGAGGCTCTGCTGCCCTCCCACCCAACCAACCATTTCGCCCCTAAAAGCTAGTGCCTTGTTAAACAGACTTCCACAATCCTCTGGACCCCTACCGTGCCCGCCTGTCTCCCTCTGTCTCCCTCTCTCCCTCTCTCACAACTTCAAATTCATCAACTCAACTCAACACCGCCAAATCCCTCTTCCCTTCCACCGCCAGCTCTGCATTGACTGCAGACTACGATCACCATCATCGCCGAAACGACTATATAACGTCTCATCTCTCCTCTCACGACTTGCACCATATTATAGAGATCCCTGGGCATACATACGATAGCGAGCGTGTTGTTCAGCTTGCCCCTCGAAATTCTACACGCTTACTGCTGTATCCCGCCCCAAACGACCAGCTCACTTCAACCGCCTCATTCTCACGACCCAATATACCTTCGTCCTGAGCCTCGCTGCACACTGCAAACGACAACACACCTGCTGCGCATACATTAATCCCAGAATCCAGAATCGCTGCCATGGATGAGCAAGATGGCGTCGCCGCAGCTGTTCCCGGACCCAACAGAGCCCAGATCGATAATGCCATTCGCGCCCTGAGCGAGAAGAAGCCGATCCCCGAGATTGACTTCACTCTGCACACCATGGAGGATGGGAGCCAAGTGAGCACGCTGGAGAGGGTCTGCAAAGGTACGGAAGACGGAAGACGATCGACGGCGCCCGAAGCGCTGACTTGCTGACACTCGCGACAGACGTACAGGCTCCAGCGATGCGCCCGCCGACCGACGAGCAGTTCTTCTCCAAGGAGGATCCATCGAAGCCGGATCTGGCATTCTTGAAGCAGCACTTCTACAGAGAGGGACGTCTGACCGAGGAGCAGGCCTTGTACATTGTCAATGAGGGAACAAAGGTACTCTCGCAGGAGCCTAATCTGCTCGAGATGGACGCGCCGATCACAGTCTGCGGTGATGTCCACGGCCAATACTACGATTTGATGAAGCTGTTCGAAGTCGGTGGAGACCCGGCCGATACCCGATATCTCTTCCTCGGCGACTACGTTGATCGTGGTAACTTCAGTATCGAGTGCGTCCTCTACCTATGGTCCTTGAAGATCTGGTACCCCAACACTCTGTGGCTGCTTCGCGGAAACCATGAGTGCCGACATTTGACCGATTATTTTACCTTCAAGCTGGAATGCAAGCACAAGTATTCCGAGCGGTTGTATGAGGCTTGCATGGAGTCGTTCTGTGCATTGCCCCTGGCCGCAGTCATGAACAAGCAGTTCCTCTGCATCCACGGTGGACTGAGTCCCGAGTTGCACACGCTTGATGACCTCAAGGGCGTAAGTTTACCTTGCTAGGAATACAGTAGCCATACTGACATTTCCAGATTGATCGTTTCCGCGAGCCACCAACTCAAGGTTTGATGTGTGATATTCTCTGGGCAGATCCTCTGGAAGAGTTCGGCCAGGAGAAGACCTCGGAGTTTTTCATCCACAACCACGTACGAGGCTGCTCTTATTTCTTTTCATACCCAGCCGCATGCAACTTCCTCGAGAAGAACAACCTCCTCTCCATCATCCGCGCACACGAAGCACAAGATGCAGGCTACCGCATGTACCGCAAGACCCGCACCACCGGTTTCCCCAGCGTCATGACCATCTTCTCCGCCCCCAACTACCTCGATGTCTACAACAACAAGGCCGCCGTCCTCAAGTACGAGAACAACGTGATGAACATCCGCCAATTCAACTGCACGCCCCACCCCTATTGGCTGCCCAACTTCATGGACGTCTTCACGTGGTCCCTCCCCTTCGTCGGCGAGAAGATCACCGACATGCTCATCGCGATCCTCAGCACGTGCTCCGAAGACGAGCTCAAGGAGGACGGCACCTCGTCCGTCTCGACGTCCCCGCCCGTCTCCCCGCCCCTGTCGTCCAACAACATGGATCCAGACAGCATCGAGTACAAGCGGCGCGCCATCAAGAACAAGATCCTGGCCATCGGGCGCCTGTCGCGCGTCTTCCAGGTCCTGCGCGAGGAGTCGGAGCGCGTCACGGAGCTCAAGACGGCGTCGGGGGGGCGCCTCCCGGCGGGCACGCTCATGCTGGGCGCCGAGGGCATCAAGAATGCCATCAACAGCTTCGAGGACGCGAGGAAGGTGGATCTGCAGAATGAGCGGCTGCCGCCGAGTCATGAGGAGGTGACGAGGCAGAGCATGGAGGGCCGGGCGTTGGCGCTGGAGAGGGCGGCGAAGGAGGCGGATAATGATAAGGCGTTGCAGACTCTGTCGAGGAGGCTGAGCACGTGAGTCTGAGTGCACTTGTTTTGTTCGTCGAAGTTGGCGCGGAGACTAATTGCTTTGTGCGTAGTGATCGCAAGAACAGAAGCGCATAAGCACGATACCCAAGCAGCAGCAAATATCTCCTCTCTCCCTCCCTCTCAGAACTCTTCCCCGATGTCGATGGATGGATGGATGGATGGCTATATTCGGCTTGTAAGCCCTCTGGATGTACGCGGTGCTAGCTAGCAGGCGGTCAGTTAAGTTGTCGGGAGGGGCGGGGCGCGGGCGGGCCGAGGGGATGGATATGGATACCACGTGCGTAGAATAAAGGGGGAGCGTAGCGTCGCGTTGCGGTTATGAAAACAGACAGACATCATCACACGACTGCTACAGTTTGACCTCGCGTAAAGAAAAGAACGCGGCACGAGAGCGCGATGAGCGGATGCGCGAATGCTTGCTCTACGCAGGCCGTCGAGCAGCCAGATAGACAGACGGCCCGGTAATCAATCCTCCATCTCTCTTTCCAGCCGCATCAAAAAAACAACAACGGCGTAATGCCATCCTGCCCCTCCCTCCCTCCATCCCCCCAGCTCTCATCCAAACCCATTGTATCGTATCCGTTCCCTATTCCTACCCCTCTTCTCCTCTCATCATAGCGCGATCGAGACGGCGAAGCAGCGGGGCAGGTCACGTGCAGGCGGCCAAGGCGAGGCGAGCCGCGAGCCGCGAGGCGCCAGGGAAGGCGGCAGGACGGGGCGGGGGGCGGGGGCCGGCGGGGGGGGATATGGATGATTGCGGGGGGTGCGGGGACGAGGGGAATAAGGTGAGACAGGGAGGGGTCTATGCCTGGCTGGCTGTGCGGGCGGGGTTTCCTTGATGATAGGTATGTAGGGAGCTAAGGGAGGGACTCTGGACTGGGTAAGGTGTGTCTACGTCCTCGTCCTGTATTGTATATCTGAGGGAGATGAGGGGAGCTACGAAGTAGTGGGGCGGTCGGCGGCGTGGGATCGCAGCGGTATAAGTGCGCGCCCCCTTCTTTTGTCTTCCTGGCGGTGTTCCGCTGGTGAGCTTCCGCTGTGATCTCCTTTGCTTCCGGTCTTTCCTCTGCTCTGCTTGTGCTGCACTTTGCCGGTCGCGATGCGGTCGATCCCTCTCCTCGGCGTCGTTGCGGCGGCGGGGGCGGCGGCGGTGGCGGCGCAGAGGTGTGCGCTGCGGTTCGATGGCAGGGTGAGCCGGGAGGCGGGGCTGGCGGTGTTTGACGCGGGGGAGAGTCTGTTTAATCAGGGGTATGTCAAGGGTGCGGGTGAGTCCTGAGTTTTTTTTTTTGCCCTCAGTGCTGTGGTTCTGGGCGTCGCGCTGGCGCCGGTGCGAAGGGGATGGCGGTGGAGAACGGCGAGGCCTGGATGTGCTGGTGTGTGGGGAGCGGAGGGGGCGATGGAGAAGGTGGGCATGAGGGCTGAGGTGTTGCTGCCCGGGTCGAGGCGTCGTTGTGGAGGGAGCTGGCGCGGTGCAGATGGCCTCTGGTGAGATGTCTGGGGGGGCTGGGAGATGGAGAGCGAGGGGTTCGAGGGGAGAAGAGCATAGCGGCGAGAGGATGGCAGCGAGCTGGTTCCGACGACGATGTGTTATGGAACGACAGCAGCGGAACATACGAAGACCACAACATGGATCGAAGCCTGCAGCTGCAGCTGAGAGAGGAGCACGAAACTTGAATCTGGAATTGCCAAATGCCACATAATTCGGCATTGTTGGGCTGGCCTTTTTGCACTTTCTCCCATCAACTCGGTGGGGGGTTTTGCTTTGCTTTATGTATACAGCAGACGAGTATAAATGATGCTAATACATTGAAAATCTAGGGCTTAAGTGGAGCGAGATCCTCGAATTCCCACATGTGCCACCGTCTCTGGTTTGTCCTCTCCTCTCCTCTTCTCTCCTCTCCTCTCCTCCACCTATCCCCCATGCACCTCCCGCCAAACACTCCACCACCCCACCCATCTACTCCCAAACTGACAATCCCCCAGTTCGACACCACCTCCCACAAGCCCCTCTCCGTAACCATCAACGACTCCTCCATCTTCGCCCCCTCCCCCTCCAACACCCAAACGGGCTTCCGCCGCGCCGAGCTCCTCCCCGCCTCCAACACCGGCGACGACCCCAGCACCACCGGCGTCAAGACGCTGCACTTCAGCGTGCGCCTCGACCCCTCGCGTCCCCTGAACTACACCCACGAGTACCAGCTCGTCTTCCTCGAGAGCGCCGACTACAGCACGAACCAGTTCGCGCTGAAGACGGGCACCATCATCGACGACGCGGATCCGCGCGGGGCGAGGAAGAGGAACCGGCTCAGGCTGGTGGGCAATGTGGCGTACAACGGCGGCAAGACGTTGTTCGAGATCCCCTTCTCCCGTGGCTGGCATAATTTCGCATTAACGCTCGATTTCACCGCGAAGTAAGCCTGTCTCCCTTGCCCTTCCCCGCTCACATACGCTCGTCTTCCTTTCGAAGCAAGCCAGCTGACTCCTTCTCCAGCACGACGCAAGTCTTCTACTCCCCGGACCTCCTGCCCCTCGTCCCCGTCACCGCCGCCCTCGCAAATGACATCCACGGCCAGGGTCAGTTCCACATCGGGCTCCTGAAGAAACCCATCGGGAGCAACTTCACCGATATGCCGCATCAGGGGTACCAGGAGCCGGGGATCGAGGAGGCCGTCGTCTACGGCGGCGTGTTTGAGGAGGATAGCGAGGGCGGGTGTGTCAGTCTGGTTCCGGGACGGGGAGGAGGCCATGGAAGGGAGAATAGATGGGATGGAGGGAGCTCGACGGAGGGGAGGAATGGGTATAACGGCGATTTGGAGCAGTTGGGGCCGGGGAATAGTGCGGAGAGCAAGAGGTAGATTGGCGATAGTAGGGGGTGGGCGGGGATGAATGGGAATGACGGTGGGCGGCATGGAGGGTTGGAATCTGCGGAAGTAGATGGGAAGAATATAGATGTATGTATGATGAGAAGTCAGAGCTGATGGAGAATCTGAACGTCACGTGCCGTCTCTGCGTATGGAAGAATGAAGACTGGGTTCTCAAGTGTCGTGTGTACGCACACTGCCAGAACAAGACGAAGGTAGCTTTAAGAACATCCTCTGAACTTGCGTCCCATCGTTGCTAATAGTAGATAGGTATTTGCGGACAATGAGGCTTGCTATGCGAGATTCAACTCGTAGGCCTGTCGTTAAATGAGGCATCCTGCATGCTGCATCTGCTTGTTGTTGTTGTGCATATGCACAATGTATATCTACACTTCACCGCCGCAAATGGCAGAGCGTCTATCGAGGAACGTGCAATTGGTGAAAACAATCCATTATGTCGAATGCATTGAATTTCTGGATTCCAGCGGACAAGCTCGAGTTTCACCAGAAAGTTGTCGACTTGTACAATTGGAACCGCGAGCCACAAAGCGCTGAAGGCTATCGAAGCCAAGCAGTAGAGGAATCAGAGCGATATGTTCTGAAATGTCGTGACGAGCTACATATAGCTGACCACATTGCTTTCCTTGCTCAGTCAAAGGAAGGCGCAAAGACAGTCTCAGCCGTCGCCCTTGAGGAGCACAGAGAAGGCCATGAACTGATAATCCGTGTTGCTGCAAATCAAACGCCATCTCAGGATGTCGTGCAGGGTTTAAGGAATATCATGAATACTGTACAGGCATATGCTGTAACAGGTATGTCCTTGGCTATTAGAGATATAAGCTCAGATCAGTGATAACAATAAGCAGCAAAGATGAGAGACAAGCATTTCGAAGAATTGTTCGATAAAGTCATTACGTTTAGCTGCAAACGCTTGCATGGACGCCTCCGATCTAAGAAATCGCCAAGGCGATGGCCGTCTTCGCCGGGGCAGACCTCAATGACACCATTGTTCTTAAGAATTCGGAAGAAGCTTCAAGTTCTGAGAACATCATCGACGATGCTGTCGGAGACTATGGAGTTACTTTATAGCGAATTAGAGGACTTGGCTAGAGTATATGAGAATGTTGATGATCTCGACAGCCAGAAAGCTGAGCAGGATCTCTTGAAGACGGCAGTCCAGAAGTGCTTCTTCGTATCCACACTAGGTAACAATAGATCTCTCGAGGGACAGTTAAAGCTGCTGGGGTATGGCACGGATATATGTCACAGCCGCGAGGTTCTACAGGTTGACAAGATCGCCAGATATCTAGTTCTATGCAAAGACCTCCTCCGATATAGCCGCCGTTATACACTATTTACCACCATTAAGATTGAGCACTGCATAGCCCCAAAGCCTCTTCTGCCAACTGGCTCTCCCCAACGATGCCATGTCCATGGCGAAATTCAGCTGATCTTGCACTATGAGCAACACCCTCACGATCCTCCACCCCGAGCCATCGGTTCTAGCAAATCCGCATGCTTTCTCTGCGATATGTTCATCAAGAGACACGGCCAATACCGCATATCTCACTCGCATAAACGCCTTTATCCTCAATGGACAATTCCAGACGTTAACTGGATGACCGCGCAGCAAGCTTCCCACTTCCAGAAAGCTATCAAGGCCATGATAAGGGACTTGGGGAGCTTTAGAAAACAACAGAAGAAAAGACTGGGCGAGTTTAATGGATCCGAGAGTAGGGCACATTTATTGTTTTTCGAAGCCCAAATGTCACCTACATCCACGCCGAGTCAATTATCACAGCATATGAAGCTGGATAATGACCCTTCATCTGCTCCTCATACCCCTCTGATGCAACCTAAGTCTTTATGCGGCATCGAAAGCGATGCCGCCAGTCGCCTTCCGTCAACCTCCGAGACTGGGCCACCTTCTAGGACATCAAAGCACCCTTGTTCGTCTTCAATGTCTTTAGGGTATACTGATATTCCATTTAATCAGCAAATTTCTCTAGACTCACCGACGCTTGACTTGCAGATCGAAGAAGTCTCTATTGTGTTTGAATTCCTCGAAGTCGGGACTGGAAGCCTCTCAGTCCAATGGGCGCCAGAATCCAATGTGAGAGACTGCCCCCACCGGGTCATCGATATCTTAGACATCCCATGCGAGACAGAAATGCGGGTGAGCCCATATTGCTCGAGTACGCTAACGTTTCTCCTGAAATTGTACGAACAGAGGTTCGTGTGTATTGTGTTTACATGGGGCGAGAGCAACTCTGTGGATAAAGGGAAGAGACCAGCGATGGTATAAGATGTGAATAGCCATATAGGTGGATAGCCTTGTCCTTGATGTGCCTTGCAACCAAACTGCCTAGGTGGATATTCACTTTCGATACTTACAGGGACTCATTTGCTCGAAGTCTTTTCATCAAACCTTATTTAGTGAGATGAGAAACATGTTCTTGTATACAGAGCAGATTCGCACCCGAATTGTGAAAGCAAGGCTCCATGGAGGTGCTCTCCAGATCTTTCCCTAATCCCCCCCGCATCAGTGAAGATCAAAGTTCACTTCCTCAATACCTTCACACTCTAGTGCCTCGCTATGCGTAGCACCGTGAACATAGCATTCATCAATATTTACGTAATATCCCTCATCCTTCCGGAAAATAAAGGGAGCATTACTCCCGAAAGAAATGCACATTAGGCCGTGAGACCTCGAGCTCCGAGGCAAGAAACAGAAATGACCTTGCGCAGATATCCAGAACTTTTGGCCATGACAAGACAGGCATGCTGCATGGAACCGGCGGACTTCTTCTGTCTCTTTATTGTCCTCATATTCGAGATACTTGAGCCATGCCCTGGCTTGAGCAAGCAGAGTGGCTGGATCGTGTGGTTCGAGGGCTTGCCATAGATGACACCCTTTCGCCTATATCGTCTCGGCCCGGTGTACCAGGAGCCAATAACTAAAAGGACGACATCGTGGAGACACTCGCAGCCCTCGGTCTTGCAAGCAACATAGTACGAGTTGTTGATTTTGCTAGCAAGCTCGTCTCAACAATGCATACATTGTATGTATCCGCGTTGGGACCCAGAGGAGAATATCTAGAGTTACAAGGCCTGGTAAACAATTTGCAACAGCTAGCTGAAAATGCTAGTCCAACTGCAGCTCAAAACAAGAAGCTCTCTCTAAGGAGGAAGAAACCTTAAAAGATGTTAGCAATCAATGCCGTGAGATTTCAGATGAGCTCTCATCTGTACTACAACGCCTGAAAGTTAAAGGAGATCACAAGAAATGGAAAAATTTCTATCAAGCCCCGCCAAGTGTTCTGAAAAAGGGCGAAATCGGAACTCTTCAGCTGAGATTCGATCGAATCGGCCATCAAATGGGTACTCAGGTTCTTATAGATTATCAATCGAAGCTGTTCACAAAACTTGACGGACTTGAGGCGGAGAACCGTCGGTTGGAGACTACCAGAGCCGAGGACATAATGCACCTCGGAGAGGACTCTAAGGAACTTTTTGAACAGGTGGAGAAAAGGGGTTTATGAAGAAGGAGCTAAGAGCCGGGCATTAATGCACCTCTCCCTCACTGCTGAAAGGGAAATGGGTATTCCGCTGATGAATATATTTTGGATTTTCTGCGCTTTAATACCATGCATGACCGTCATGTTGCCATTCGACCCGCATATACAGAGACGTTCCGTTAGATCCTTTGAAACTTCCCTACATAATCCCAGATCTCCCACGAATTTTGTTGAAAGGCTTAAGCCAGATAACCGTCTGTACTGGACCTCGGGAGACCTGGCTCTGGGAAGTCCACACTCATGAAATATATTTGTGAGTGAATTCGTACAATATTCCTCATTGTTGAACGTAACTCGAGAGTAGGTTATTCACCTACTCTCGAGGATATTCACTCACACCAATAGCCGACACTAGGGCACATATAAATAGCTTCATTCAGTAGATAGATTAATAATACATGCTTTCTTATATTCCCTTCCGCGCATAAAGACGCCAGATGCGTCACCTGGCCAGTGGCCTTGTTACGTATCTGGCGTCTTTTGTATGCTTAAAATGGGATGAGAAATCAGACCAGGGAGAGGGGCACTATGTTCATGGCCAGATACGGCACCGCAATTTCGAGAGAGCCATGTCGGAAAGTAAATAATATGTAAATTTCTTAATTCTACTTTAACATTAGCTAGAAATGAATATCCTAATAGTATTTTAACATAAACATGACGGGCTATAAGCTCGTAGGATGTAAATGATAACGAAACATAACCGAACTGCCACCTAAATTATCATAATTGATAAGAATACCACGACACTAAATGCACCTACCCTCATTGCCTTCGTGAAAGCTCTGCATTTTTCGTATCTTAGAATAAGTATCTGTATAGTATAGCAGTAATATAATATATACATGCGTAACAATATCGAACTGCACAGGGTGGTTATTATGAGATTGTTTTGATTAAAGAAGAGAAGGTCTATCCATAGCGGGCGCCGGGAAGTAGGGCTATACATACAGGGTAGCGTAGATGAATAACGGCAGGTAAATATCTACATATTCACTTTAATAAACAATGGTTTAAATTAGTGATACTTTTAAGATCGTAGCCCCCTAGTCGAAGTCTGTGAGGTGATTGCTTACTATTTGCTAACGGCTAGCTAAAATTTTAAAGTGTATAAGATAAATAAGACATACTATATCTTTATTCAGATTATGCAGCTGTGCATCGGCGCGTCCAAATCCACAAGGCTCCCGCCATGAAGAAGTCCGATGTGTTAGCAAATTTAAACACGCTGCGGCTCCCGATGCCAGTTTCCGCGATGTCTGCGGATGGCGGATTGTTGTCGTCATCTAGATCAATGTCTTTAGCCGTGCGCTTTAGTGGTGTTTCGACGGCATCCACATCTTTGACTTGACTTGGGAAAAAGTGGTGGGGGATAGGGAGGGGAGGTGGGGTTAGTTGCTCTCCTCCACCACCACCACCACTACCACAACCAAGTCCTCTATACCAGCCGCCTCCAAACCCTCCTACCACTTCCCTCTTTTTCGAAGATGCCGAGATCAAAGCTCTGCAATCCCGCGTCCTCAAATGCAGCCTCGGCAGAATCTGGCAATTCGAATTCGAACTCGAAGACTATGGCGGCGACAATCAACTGAATCGAGAAGATCGCAATCAAGCTGACATCAGCTGCTACTCGCCGAGAAAGTGACACATGCAGCTTGCCGCCGTAAGGTCGCACTGCGGGGACGTTGCGAAATGCGTCCCATAAATATCCGCTTCCGCATCAAATAAGCTACTGGGAGTGAGTTGTTTGAGGAGTACTACACATGCTGTGTATAGAGGTGTGCTTATACTGTGTATGCAGGAGCGGCCAGCCCGGTTACGGCATGTCACCATTGACAGCACTGACAGTCTACCTCACAGGGACAATAGTCCTTGGATTAGTCTCGGCGGTACTCATGGTATGGTGGTACTTATCATACGCAGTCTTTACGTATTTGTATGATGCATACGACAGTCAGCATTTATAGCGGTGCTTACTTTGCGAAGGTCTCTGCCAATCCCTTTTGTACAAGGCCATTGGAAGACGGTGAAGTGATCATCCTCTTCGACTCTGTATACACAATCTTGCGGTCTGCAAAGATGAAAAAGAGGAGTACAACTCAACTTTTCACGGCTGGAATGGAACAGGCATCGGCGAGTCCGGAGAATGAAGTATAAGCTGACGACATCTGACGATTCAAGATGTCGGTGCTGCTTGGAGAAGAAGTATAATAGACGCCGAGAACCCAGGACATTAGGAGCATCTCAGTCAACAATATCTTCAATCCCAATACTCCAGAACCACCATCGACACAATCTCCTCCCTCCGGAACCAACACGTACACCTCCAGTCTCACGAACTGGCCACAGCACACCGAAACCATGGTGAACCTCTCCACCGTCGTCCTAGCCATTGCCGGTGCCCTAGTAGGCCTAAGCTCTGCCCACAACTGCAAAAACGGCCTATACTATTGCGGCTACAACCTGCTTTCCAAGGGTAGGGCCCTCACTCGCCGCTCACCCCTCATCTCGACAAAAACGGTTCAGTTGACTAACATCATCACCTGGCAACTATTACGACGAAATAGTCGCCGAGCTGCAGAGCGAGGACCAAAGCACCGACTCCGCCCACGTCAATCATTTGCTGTTTAGCTGTGGTGCGAGCGGCGTCATCACGTTTAGCCAGTACTGTGGCAGCGGATGCCATGATGGGGGGTCGGGGAAGAGTGACTGGTGCACGTAGGAGCATCGACGAATAGAGCGGCTGATGTTCGGGAGACGGATGATGGTAGGAAAATGGAGCTGGGACTGCGTTTATTTCGTCTCGTTCGCTCGATCTTTTCGGAATTCAACATTCTAATAAAATTCATGCATTTTCCTATGATCTTCTCTAGGACTAGACCTGGAAGGAACTTTGTCCGGAGTGCTCCGCGCGAGATGGATAATTGTACAGCGGGGAATGATGAGAGCGGCTACGTTTCTGATAAGGCAGGTTTCTCTGTCCTATTCGTTGTCGGCATGTATTGATTGCTATGCAGTGCTATATGTATCAAAACTCTTTCTTCCTGTAACGAGAATGATAGGTTACGGAACACATCGAAGTTCTTAAACCTCTTCACTATCTGTTGCTCTATGCTCTCTAATTCACACAAACGCTAACTATACAGCTCTGGGAACATTACAACAGCTACTACGCCATAGAGCTCATTATGGGTAGACTCGACAGTCAGACTCGAGACCCCGCATAGGTCATGTCAACAGCAGAAACAGATAGATGTCGGTGAGTGATCTGAGGCTATCCAAGTCACTCTCCCCAGCTGTCTGCCGTTTAGCTATCCACAAACCTTTGACGCCCTCGCACGCCTTTGTCGCATTATCCGCGACAGACAGACGCACCGGAATTCCCGCCCTCTCCCTCCTCGGCTCCGAGCCCTCCCCGCTCCCTCAACATCTAGTCCATGAACCGCGTCAGCGGACGGCCGGCCTCGCGCTCTCGCTCTTTGGCGGCCCTCCGTCCTCTGACGCCGTGCGTCGTTTCCGAAAGGGCGGGCGTTCCCCGCCGTGGCAGATGGCAGCAGTGGATCGGAAAGTTCAAGGTCGTGGTTGGTTGTTGCCGAGAGAATCATTGCTCACTCGTGGAATCGGGAATATTGGCTTTCTAGTAGACCCTCGACTCGAACGATTTGTGTGCGGGGAAAGGAGAGGGACACGGGTAGCAGAGAGAGTATGAACGGTCTTGTATACTCCGTCGTGCATTGCAACATTATTACTGCTAAGAGGGAGATAATGAAAGGGCTCGAGAAGGAGGTGGGATATGTAAATATCACTCGATTATTCTACACCTAGCAAGCATGGTAAATAATCATGACAAGCAAGAAACCTGTTTATCCCAGATTCCCCCAACACCGCGCTCAGGACACAAAGGAGCAACTTCCGCGGCCTTCCTTGTATATGCGCAGCAGTCCTCGCAGAAAACTTCCGATCCCGGGAATGACTCTTCCAACGGCACAGAACAACTTGGCGTATTGCCCGTACCTCGGATTATTTCTTTCCCTCCTTGGGGCAAGCCATGTCGTCTCCAATGGTCTGAACTGACGAGACTGTGACAGGCAATGGTACTGGGTAGCAGTCGGGAAAGTATGGCCATCGCGCACAGAAGCTCTTTGCCACTGTCAGCAAAGGATTGTGGGCGGCAAACATGCAAGATACGCCAGAGAGACCAGCATTAGCGAACTATGAATTATGCCGCGGTGTCTTACGATCTGCCCGCAAGCAGACCCTCCACATTGCCCTCTCACGCCCACTTCCCGAGCACGCCCATCAAGAACATGCCACATACCAGGCTCACAAACGCCACCGCCGTATTCACCAGCGGCGCCTCCCGCAGCTCCCCATACAACCAGTCGTGTGCCCACATGCTCACGAGGCCCACCCAGCACAGGATCCCCGCGGACAGCGCATCGAGCGTGCCCAGCGCGACGATCGTCGAGGGGTCGTTGCCGTTGAAGTGGCGCAGGACGCCGATGCCGATCGCCATGCCGATCGGCGTGATCAGCGCGAACGTGAGCGGCAGCACCCAGTTCTTGGCCTGGCGCCAGCGCGACGACGGCGCGGCCCCGCTGAGGCTGTCGAGGGCGGCGATGCGCGCGCCGAGCGCGAGGCCCTCGAACATCTGGTGGAAGAGGATCACGATGTAGAGGGTCACGAAGACGGAGTCGCCGGCGACGATGAGCGTGATGCCGAGGAGCACGGAGTGGAAGATGATGCCGGCCTCGAGGACGACGACGCTGAGGGTGTCGTTGGGCGCGATGGCCGGGCACGGCTCGCTGTGGTGGTGGCTGAGGGTTGCGAGGCCGGTGGCGGCTGGAGCTTCTTTGCTGGGGGGTTCGGCGATGACTTCTTCGCTCAGGCTGGGGACGGTGCTGCTCCTTTCGCTGAGGACGCGGCGGCGCCAGGTGGCGAGGCGGTGGCCGCCGTATTCGATGAGGAAGGCGATGAAGGCACCGGCCATGGCGATGGCGGTGGTGGTTGCTTCGTAGCTTAATTTTCCTAGGCAGCTGCTTGAAATTAGCATCACAAGACTAGAATAGTGATTCAAGGGTATGCTTACTCATTGGAGAACATGAGCGTTGCATGCGTGAGGAGCTTGCAAAAGTCAGCATCTGATTCTTGGTTTAGAGTGGGGTCTTGGAAGGTACATGAACGAAAGCTGTCGCAATAATGACGCCTGTACCGAATTGCTTGATGATGGTGAACAATATGCTCGATGTGCTCATGTGAAGCAGGCTCTTGAGAAGCATGGGTGCGTAGACAGCTGCTTCGAATTAGCCGTGATCCGTCGCAACATAGTTTGGAATGCTCACCAATTGCACTACCAGCCAACATGGGGAAGATCAGCCCGATGCGAAGCCCGATGTTGTAGTCTCGATCCTTCCTCTCGCAGGTCGATGCTTCCGATGATCCGCCAACACAGTGTCTGAAAAGGAGGGATGGATAAGCAGAGACTCGCATGATGTTGTTCACACAGAGGTACTTACTCGACGCCAGCATGGAAGTGGCAGTTTTCGGATGATGCTGAGGAGTGTTCGTCGTCATGGTCCTCGTGTCCAGTTTCTTCCGAATGCACTTCCTCAGCCCCGAGAGAGAGGACTTCAACTTCTGTTCCGTCTAGGGCCATGCAGAACCTGTCAGTCCGATGGGTTAGCCTCAGCGTCTTCTCCTCTGGTTCACCGACCAAGCCCCAGCTTCAATCACGAAAGCAATGCCAGTGACTGAAGTCAAGGGGGCATTCAGCATTGATAAGCAAAACTTACATCTCTGTACCATGTGCATGGCAGCCATTGTACGCCGTAGGCAGTGGTGCACTGCCAGTAGCTGTTGCGATCACTTGGACCTCCTCGCCATTGCCCTTCACGCAAACTCTACAGTCCGTCAGTCTTATTGCTCAATTGTGGGACAAAATAAGGAGCATACTGTGTTGCCTCGTGAGTATGACAGTCCGTGATGGCAGTGGTCTGAGCCTCTGCTGTCGTTGTTGCAGCGGCCGAGGCTGCGACTGTTGGGGACGCGGTGACTGATGTGCTCGTCCGTGTGGCGATGGCGGTCTCGTCGCCATTGGGGAGAAAACAGTATCTGGAGATGTCAGCGTCTTGCGACTTGAGGCTCGCAATGGAGAAGCTTACTCGATGTTGCCATGTAGATGGCAGTCGGTGAGAGAGACCTGAGCCGCTGCCTGCAGGATGAGGCCCTGGAGCTGGAGCAGCAGCAGAGGGATGAAGGCCCTCGACAGCATCTTGGCCAAGATGTATTCTATTGTGTTATATACAGTATTGTATGTACAATACAGACGAGAGATGGAGAGAGGAAATGCAATTCGGCCAGCGCGAAACTAGGGCTGAGCGGCGCGTCTTATAGAAAGGCTGATCCGACTGGGGAATCTGGTAGAGATGGGGACATCAACACGAGCTCGACCCATGTTTCCATTTCTGCCAGCCAAGCCAAGCAGAGAGAAGTCCATCGTAAAATGATCCGTAAATGATCCGTAGAATGATCTGTAAAATATTCTCATGCTGACCGCTGCCACTAGGAAATTCCAAGGCTTGGAACAAAGAGGCCCTGTCGTATAAATACATATTAACATATTTAAATGCATGTCAACAACGCAACGCAACCTTGGTGGATGGCAGCACGTCAAAGACGGCGACGAACAAACACAAATGCCCGCCCCCGCGCCCGCCAAGATACTGCCAAGCCCCGCCCAGATTCCGCCCAGATTCCGCCCCGCTGCTTCAGTAACCTTGATGTTGGTCTTGGCGTACCTTGGGGGATACCACAGTCAAGTCACCGCCAAGTCACAGTCATCATCACCATCACGGCCACGGAGAATCTTTGTTTACATCTGATATCTTGACATCAATTATCCGAAGCCGGTTTTAACTTCTTCCTTCCATCCCATCCCGTCCCACAATGCCACCCATGGGCCATATGGCCATGTGGGTGGCGCTGAAGCATCTTGGCCAGAGACTCAGAGTTAACTATGTGCTCATTGAGGTCTTTGGACCTTGACCATATTTTGGAGTTTGGAGTTTTCGTAAGTCATAGGAACATGAAAGAAGAGGAGAAGGGATGGGTCAGGCTATGTGCACATCGAGTTGGAGGCCAAGCTGGACTATATAAACAGCTCTTTCCTCCTCGTCGATCCATCCATCCATCACTGCAGCCTCATCTCACTTGTCTCACTTGTCTTATCCAGTTTCCCTGTCAAGTTTCCAAGGACCAGTCAAGATGCGCATCTCTGCTATCCTCCTCGGGGCCTCCCTCCAAGCCTTCCACGCAGCAGCCCTGCCGGTTGCGGCCTCGGACTCCCCTTTCACGGCCACCTCGCCCACGCTCGCGAGCCCATCCCCCTCTGCCCCAGCGTACGACTGGTCGACGGGCTACGTCTCCGAATTCACCATCCACCAGTCCTGCAACGCAACCGAGCGTCGTGAGATCGCAGCAGGGCTCGAGCAGACTGTCCTGATCGCCAAGCATGCGAAGGAACACAGTATAGTCCTCCCAATCCCATATTCCATTCGTGTCAGTTGAGGCTCTTTGAATCTGAAAACTAACCACCCCTCCTACAGTCCTCATCCACCGCAACACCTCCCACATCTTCCAGAAATACTTCGGCCCCGGCCCCACCGCCCCCGTCATCGGCTGGCTCGACAAGATCGCCAGCGGCAACCGCGCCGGCATCGTCTTCCGCTGCGACGACCCGGACCAGAACTGCGCGACGCAGGACGGTACCTCCTCCCCTCCCCTCCCCTCCCCTTCCCTCCCCCTCTCCCCGCCGACTCTAACACTCCCCCAGGCTGGGCAGGCCACCACCGCGGCTCCAACGCCAGCGCCGAGACCGTCATCTGCCCGCTCTCCTACACGACGCGCCTCGCCCTGCCGGCCCTCTGCGCGCGCGGCTTCGACCTGGCCACCGGCAACATCAACCGCTACTGGGCCGGCGACCTGATGCACCGGCTGTGGCACGTGCCGACCGTGAGCGAGGACCAGGTGCACCACTACGCCGACGGCTAGAGTAACCTGCTCGAGCTGGCGAAGGGGGTGAACTACACGGATGCGGCGCGCAACAGCGCGTCGCTGTCGTATTTCGCGCTTGAGGCGTATGCTTATGATGTCGTGATCCCCGGGGAGGGGTGTGTGGGGAAGGTCGTGGAGGGGCAGGCGGGCGATGCACATGCGGCTGCGGCGACGACGACGGAGGCGGTGCCGGCTGCCACTGCGGCGGCAACGGCAACGGCAGCGGTGGGGCAGGAATGCCATACCCATGCTGATGGGACGCAGCATTGCTCGTAGACGCCTGTCAAGGCTGGAGGGGAGAGCTAGACACACACGATGATGGATGGAACGGGATGGAACATTGTGTATGGACTCCTGTTGAAGTTGGACATTTAGATTATTAGATCGGCACGCATATAACGAGAATAATGTCTTAGAAATGGAATACACTTAAGTATCTGGAGAGAAGAATAGAATGCTAATTAAATGGAATTCTGCAGTGATCGTTCTGACATATGCCTGCATTGCGCTGACATGAATCGTACATAGTCTCACATGCTTCTCCACGCTCACCCTGGCCAATTTCACAGTAGTGGATATGGCCATCCAACTTCCCTGTTGAGCGATATGCTTGCGGATGGATGGATGGGTCTACTCTAAATGGCCCTCCCGCAGAGTCAAGTCCGAAATGCATCTGTGGGATTTGGGGGACTCGGGGTCAAGTTCGAACGGCGGAGCTGTGCGGAGGGAGCCCAGATTTAGGCAAAGAGCGACGGTTTTCCGGATGGAGAGAAGTGAGAAGAGACTGTTTCGTCTGGAGGCGTCGTCGTGGAATGGTTGGTATTTGTTTTATCTTATAAGTCGAATTAAGAAAGTGTAACATAAGTAGCATTTCTAGTTATTTTAAATCTTAAGAGATAAGCTAATTTTATTCTTTACGCGTTATATTTAAGAAGTTATGATATATATACTAGTATTTTAATAAATAAACTAAAAGTTGAGATATAAGATTAATAAAGGCTTCTTATAATAGGAACTTAAAGATAGTATTTTATTTTTCTAACTCTCCTTAAATTAAGGTATATGTAAAGTTATAAAATAATCTAGTTAAGTTATGTAAAAAGGACTTAAAAATACAATGACTTTTTATATAAACAGCCTAAGGACTGGAACTGTTCTAAAATAGTATGACGCTACTACGATTTAGCGAAAGTTTAAATAGACATCTCCTGAATTCCGTTGCAATCGTTCTATTGCAACTCTACCAAACCTATCCTCATTCTTCATTTGTTTTTGACATCAACTTCTTCTTTTCTTCTTAAATAATATTTCAGTCCATGCAATTCCGCTTGTAGCTTCTTAAATTCTTGATACTCACCGCTGACGCACTCATTCTGTCCCCTGAGTTCAGAATTAACTTCAACCGTTTCCGAGCAGACTATCTTGATCCAGACGTCATTCGGAAATCCGTCTGAAATCTAACGATGCCACGTGGATCTCTCGCCGGTCTGAACCACAATCAAATTTTATATATATTTCCGTTTTTGCTCACGGTAATCCTTTTTTTTTTGCATCTCACGATTCATCTCGATTATTTCCGTCTCGCACTTTCAGTCTGGCACTACAATGGCGTTCACAAAGCCCACCGTGGCAGCCTTCGAACGATACGATCCAGAGAAATTGGCAGATATGGCCGTGCGTGCTGCGCCTTGTTTGACTATGGCCGCCATCTTCAAGTTTCTCACGGGTATTACTGTACCCTTACATTCCGAGGCCTGGCTGCGGGAATTCAACTGCTCCGCTGCGGAAATAAAATGGTCCACGGAATTCCGCTATCTCAAGGAAGAAATACAGCGTATAACTGTCAGGGAGTACAATCCCCTAGAACAGCAGGTATTGGACATCACATCGATCTATAAAGACGAGAACTCGCCGTGCTTTAAGGGGACGATTGAACTTCAAGAAATCAGAGATATTTTTCAGAATAGGGCCATGCAATATATGGATTGTATGGATCGAATACGCCAAGATCGATACGATTTTGGATACGGTGGATACGATATTTCGAAGATCGCTCGCTACTCACTTGTAGAACTCGAAAGAGAGGCAGCAAAGCTGGAATATCGATTTACGCTCATGGATATGGCAACCATGTATAAGAACTATCTCGGTCTCGAATTCCCCCCCTGCAACGAAGTGGATACGTCGGATGAGCAGTGGCGAAAGAACTGGCGAGGCTACGCGAGATTTGGACGTGGCAAGCAACGTATAGGTTGTCTTATGAGGTATTTAGATTGTACTTACTACGACGACGAACTAACGGTTCTGGATGGGAAATATGCGATGTATAGAAACCTGGAAGATCAAATCATGCAAGCTGGTTTGTTTGGTCCCCCAACTCATGGAGAATGGGACGAAATATGTTACGGTTGGCGTTATCGCTATCCCGACAGGCAACATGTCGAGTACCTCGCTCTTGCTATCCTCCACGGTGGTCTCGACGCAGAGGAAGTCGATGATGCAATAGCCAGTTGCATAGAATGTAAGTCATTTACTATATTATTGACTCTCTTGAGGTGTTGCTAACAGAAGTGCCTCAGTCCGCGATTTCTTATTTGACATCTTACTCGAGACTCCACTCGCAAAAGAAGTTTTGAAAAATCCCGAGGTGCTCAAATGCCGGGACAATCTCTTCCCTACTGATGGTAGGCCTCTGGATAAAAGCGATTATCACTGCATACATGAGAGGGATTTGAGATAATGTTCCGCGTCGGCTTGGAATTACCTTGGTATCAGGAACGACTGATATCTCGTGGTTTGATATTGAATTAAATAGTTGAACTAATAATACAGGGTCATTTGCAGACTAAAGAATTGTAAATGCCTAGATACCACTGTTGATGGTGATTCTTTCTCGCTATTTATAAATTACAGAAGCATAACAGATACGAATACGGGCAGATAGTTTAACAATACATTATTAGTTTAATCTTATTTAAGCATTTTCTACTTTTATTAAGGTAAGCTGAGGATTTCATTACTATATAATGCACGTGGTAACTGTAGATATGCGAGGAATGATAGTGCTGTCTTAAGTAAACCAACAAATGGCAATAAACTTTAAAATCTAGTTAGGTGAATGAGTGCGATAGATACTGTGGAGTGGGCATGTGGCTATAAACAAATTCGCGTGATACCTTGCCCATTGAAATCATACTGGGTGAGAAGGAAAAAAAGGGGGAAGTTTAAAGAATGATATATATTGTTTTTTTTTGGTTTAAGTGTAGGCCGTTAGATGAACATACTTAGGGGTTGGACCTATGAATCGCTCATGTCAGAGAAATATTCGAATTCCGCAGGCACACTCTCAACCTCTCCATCCCCATCTCCATCCACAACCACAATCACTATCCTCTCCTTCTCCCTCTTTTTAATCTCTACCGTTCCCTCTAATTCCCCCTCATTGCTAACTCCCTCCCTACTCGACCCCAACAACCCCCCCAACACCTCCACCCACTCCCACGGCCTCCCCTCATCTCCACCCGGCAACGCATTGAAATACTCCCACCCCATCACTCCCCCCCACCCCCTCCCCACCACCTCCCCAATCCCCACCACCGTCTCCGCCAGCGCCCACAACCCCACAAACCCCGCCCCATTCCGCGCATTCGTCACCACCCCCAGCACAACCCTCCTCGCATCCCACCCCGCGCCCGTAACCGCCATGTAGCCGGCCGGCGTGCTGGCGTCGCCCCAGCCACAGTAGAACTGCGCGTTGTACCACGCGATCTCGCGCCCGCGCACCGTCTCCAGCGCCGCGTAGTCGAAGCCCGAGAGGTTGTAGCGCGGGTCGCGCGACAGCAGCGCCGTGGCCACGGGCGCCAGCGTGATGACGAAGGAGGGCCCGAAGTCGGAGCGCAGTCGGTCGATCAGCCGGAGGATGCCGGGCAGGGACATGGGCTCCTCGACGTCGAGGTCGAGTCCGTCGAGGGCGGCGGCGCTGATCAGGCGGTGCAGCAGGGAGTAGTAGGTCTCGAACTGCGCCGGGGCGGAGTCGAGGACGGCGAAGGAGCCCTTTGCGGCGCCGCCTAGCATTCCGAGGACTTTTATGCCTGAGGACTGCAGTAGGCGGAGTTCGGCGAAGAGAGTGGTGTTTCGGGGGTGCGAGGGAGGGTGGTCGTTCAGGGTTAGGGTCGGCGTCGTGGGGTGGGCGTTGAGGTGGATGGCGGCGAGGATGAGGTGGGTGAGGGGTGTGGATATGAGAGGTAATAATGGGACATGTTCGCCGGAGGGAGTGTGGTGGGTTTGGTGGTATACGATGAGGCGGGGTGTGTGCGGGTGGGAGAGGGGGGGCAGAGGAGGCATTTAATGTTGAGAAATGCCCTGTGAAGCTCTCAAGAGAATAGGTGCGGATGAGCAGTAGCTAATATTGCACTTACTGCTTTGGAAAAATATATATGTATATATATTTGTTTCTGGTGGGGAGAGCAATGGTTGGTAACAGTTATGGAGTGTCGTTGGTTACCAAGACAAGGCTGAAGATGTTGGTATACGAGGCTGAGGCTGAGAAGATTGGGTTGTTTGGACCGTTCTTTAGTGGGTGTGGCTGAACATAGGTGCAGCGATCTCCTGCCAAATCGACGAACACCAGAGAACATCATGAAATATTGAGGGGAAATATTCGACTCTAAAACTCTTGACTTATTGGTATTAATCGCAAATTTTGCTTTAAATAGAAATTGAATTTAGGCACTCAAAGGAAAATTGTTCCCTTAAACTACTGCTAAGATCCTCACAACTACGACGTGTTCGACTGCCATATGATAACATAAACTCTTATATATATACTCGAGGAACTCTATCGTCTCAAAGCCATGCTCAATAACAAATCCAAGCCGCGCCTTTGTATGCATGCTCTCCCAAATCACATGCGTCATATCATTTGTTTCGCAAGACAAAACCCTCCCAGAAGGCCTGAAATATGCGACGGTGAACTCAGCAGCAAGTGAATGCTTTCTCTATCCCTTCCTCTATCTCAACTCATCCATGTTTTAACTCTGGACAAGATGGCGCTGAGCATTCGTTTCATCTAGGTGGAAATATAGAGGTGCGTGTTCCGGCTATGGGTTGAGATGGAAGTTGGTGTTGATTGGGAAGGCGAATACGCCGTGGACAGCCAGTTGCGGTGGGGTTATGAGGTTGAAGAGCTGATGGAGTAGGACGGGGTCGCTGAAGGTATTTTGGCGAGTATAAGGACATGGTTGAGTTAGAAGACTCGCCTACTACGACATTCGCAGCATCTCCTTCCCTTTCTCCATCCGCTCATCTTTAGCGCTAGCTATACTCCATGGCCTCGAGGCAGCCTGCATGGGAGCAGCCTAAGAAGCTGCTAGGCGTTGAGCTGCCACCGCTACAGATCTACAATTCGCTAACTAGGAGGAAGAATGATTTTGTTCCCCTTGACCTAGAAGGAAAGAAGGTCACTTGGTATGCATGCGGCCCTACGGTATACGATGTTGCGCATCTTAGTAAGGAGAAATGACTTTCGGTTCATATATGTAGGATAAGGTGCTAACTACTATTAGGCCATGCCTAGAATTATGTTTCGACCGATATCATTAGGCGTATTTTAAAGGATTACTTTGCCTTTAATGTTAAATTTATAATGAACATTGTAGGTCTCCTCCCTAATCTCGTTAATCATTAGCTAACATAAAAGAATGTAGACCGACGTAGATGATAAAATCATAATCCGTACTAGACAATAGTACCTACTTGCTTAATTTAAATCGAAACATTCTATATTTAACGATGCCACATTCTAGGAGACAAATGCTACGTGGAAGGCTTATGTTATTAAGAATCTAGGCCTTGTTCCTACGCAAACCACGACGAGCGATTTTAAAACAACTTCCGAGCTTGCGTACAAAAATGTAATTAAGGAAAAATCTGTTAATGGCACAGCGGCCCCGAGCGAAAAGGAGGCTAAGATCAAAATGCACCTACGCACTACTCAAGCTGCTGCTAACGGGCTTAAAGCATTTAGCGCTTCTAAGTCTACACCACAAGATGAACTATATGTAAAGGTCGACAATGTGCTACTCTCATATTTAGACGATCTCTACGGTGCTTAAATTAACGCTACGGATCATAGTAAGTAACCCTTATAATGAGCCGTGGACATGATTATGCTAACTGCCAAAGCTATATTTGTTTAATTAACGCAGCACTACGAGAAACTCTTTTTCAAAGACATACACGCTCTTAACGTTCTCGACCTAGACGAAATCACTCGTGTTACCGAGTTCGTCCCACAAATCAACAAATTCGTGGAGAAGATCATTGAAAAGGGTTTTGCCTACTAGACCGAACAAGGGAATGTCTACTTTAACATTGATTCTTTCGAAAAGGCTAGTAACACCTACTGCCGTCTCGAGCCCTAGAATCGTGGTAATTAGGAGCTGCTCGCCGACGGCGAGGGCGGCCTGTCTAAGAAACGCGGCGACAAGCGGTCGAAAAATGACTTTGCGCTTATTAAGACGAGTATGCCTAGCGAGCCTACATTCCCGTTAAAAATATGGGGGCCATTAAGGCTAGGTTAGCATATTGAGGCATGTCTCTTGAGCTCTGTTATTCATTAGGGGCCTCTAACAAAATCAGTGTAGTGTCATGGCGTCAGCGGTTCTAGGGCTGACCATGGACATTCACAGGTGAATCAAATGACTACAAGAAGAAGTATAGTTCAAAGCGCTAACTTAAAGTAGTGGAGGTTCGAATCCTTTTCTTCTTATTATAACAGTGCTTAAACCTTCGCCATGGCGGATCTTCAAGGATCCTGAGTCGTGCATTGAAGATTGTGGATTTGGCGACGATAAGGTATATTATTGACGATGAAAAGTGAGAAAATTCGAACAGGAGAAGGGTTTTCAGCTAGATTGAGGACCATTCTTCTTGATCTCCACGGCTTTCTTGATTGCTTAGTCCAGACGTTTCAAAGCATGAATTCGAAATCGTGAAAATGGTTTCTTGCTCGTTAATGACGACAGTTCCTTGGTTGGTGCTTTAACGGTTCTGGACTTCCAGCCTCAACTCGTCCTTGTATCTCCCACATCCCACTTTCGATCATAGTTGCTAACTCGGAGTACGGTCATGACCAGCGCTCTACCGTACTCTCCCGAGGTCAGAGTGATGCGCCCTGAAACCATGGCACTGCATATGCCGCCTCTGACCTTTCCCGCCGGCTCATCATCGCCCGAGTTTCGTCTTCCTCATTCTACTCAGAGTCGTCCACTGCGAATTCATCGTCCGCGATATCACAGAGATCGCGCTGCGCGTTGCTCCGATGAACGCCATTGCTGGGCGCCGTATTGTCAATGGATGCTATAAGCGGAGGTAGTATGCAAGTCGGATCCGCTAAAGTTTGTGAGGATAGATTTGCCGTAGATGATGAAAGCATCTTCTCTGTAGTAATCATTCCATTTCTCTTGGTGCAAGCGAAAGGAGGTGACTTTAGCCTTATTAACTTAGATGCCAATCGAATCACTCCATGTGGCTGTTAAGAATAACAGCAAATGACCGCTACTAAACAGCTAAGAGCGCAGTGTCAGTGATTATTATTTGTTTTAGTTTAGTACATACACAGTGCTATGGTGCAGTGCAGCGTTTCAGCTACCCACCTCAAATCCAACAATACCACCAACACATGCCTACACATCCTATTCAATCCTCGGCCTCTTCGCGCCCTGCTCATCATCTGCCTCCTCCGGTCCATTCTCCCTCTTCCCCTCCTTCTCTTCCTTCTCTTCCTCCTCGCCTCCAATCCACTGCCCCTCCGCATCAAAAAACTCCCCCACATTCTCCGCCGTAATCCATCCCCCACTCCCGGGGAACGGCGGTGGCAACCCGCCATCTGCCGCTCCCCTCAGCACTCCCGGCAGCCCGCTGACGCCCTCGTACCCGACGGAGCCTTCGAAGACAATCCTGTCGTCGGTGCCGTCGTCCATCTCGTCGTCGGACTCAATGGCGTCGGGGTGCAAGTTCGAGCATGTCGAGACTGCCGCGAAGAGGGCCTTGATGGGCTCTTCGGACGGTGTCGCGGGCGTGACTGCGGCTGCGGCTTCTGAGGGCATGGCTGGCGGGAGCAGGATCAGCTCGATGGGTTCCGCGAACTCGTCTTCCTCGCTGGGTGGGCTGAGATCGAGCTGCATGTAAAGGCCTTGCACGGTCTCGATTGTAGAGTCGGCGCTTGGTGTTGGAGACGGGAGACGCTGGATGGCATGCAGCGTTATGGCTTGGTAAGGGATCTCGAGGCCGAGTTTTGTTACGGGCGAGAAGAGGGTGAGGTTTCTAGAATGATTAGTCGCGAGTTAAAGGTTCGATGTGGAAGGGAGAGCTTACGCGCTGCTGACGTATATGTCGACGGGAAACACGCGCTGTCCTGTCGAAGTTGTGATAGACGTGCCATTTGTGTCTGCTGTGCGGTTCTGCCCCTCCGCTGGCGCCTGAGCTTCCTCTGTCGTCCCAGTTTGCGCCTCGCCGAAGATGGGAAGTGCAGAGAGTTGTTCCGGCGCAATCAGAGCACGCGCATTGGGGCCATAGTAGTGGAGGACTGGTGTTGAGCTGAAGAATGTGTTTGGGGTGCTGGCTTGGTGCTCGCTGAGTGGGGTGAAGGAGCTGAGGGAGGGGGGGGCGTGGATAGTCGTTGGTGGCTGCATGCTGGTCGTTTTATGTATATATGCGCCTGTGGAACAATTTTTGAAGTAGAGACTGTTCGTAAATAAGATGATGCACGAACACGAATTCGCCGCGAATTGTATTGTATGGGATGTTGCGGGCGGATATGCGCACACAGGTGATGTTGAGGTTGTTTACCTTAGCTGGGTGTCGAATTATTTTATCTTATCTGATCTTAGTACATTAGCGCCATCGCGATCGGACTTCGTTCGTCACAGGTGAGTCGGGACCAACACCAACGACAACATCTTTTTCAAAAACGACTTCTCCTTACTCTCTCACAACTATTCTTTGGCTCCTCTGTCGCTCGTTCATATATCTCATATCTTCTCATCCAAATATCACAGCGATGTCGCCCACAGGAGCGGAGGCAGCTACAACAGAGGCATCGTCATCGAAAGCCTCTCATCAAGAGAACCATGCGAACACCCCAACCCCAGAGCAACGCACAAGGCCGTCCTCACCAATAGAACAAGAACAGCCCGAATCACTAGACCAAGCATCCACATCTACTCCCTCGCGAAAGGGCAAAGAGCCCGAAGACACCTCCGCGCCTCCCCTCCCCGACGAAGAACCTCCCCTCCCCGACGAAACGCCCCCAGCACAAGAGCCCGAAGACGACGGCTGGGCACCAGTCTGGGACGCCACGGCCGGCGCATTCTACTTCTACAACCGCTTCACACAAGCCACCCAATGGGAGAACCCACGGGTCCCCGAAGCCAGCGCCGTCCCCACTCTCGCGCCCGGCGTCCCCGCGCCGACTCCCCTACCGCAAGAACTCCCACCCTCACGCCCCGCAGCCGGCGGCTACGACCCCGCCATACACGGCGACTACGACGAGACGGCGTGGTATGCACAGCCGGCGCAGCCCGAACCAGCACCTGACGCTGGCGCGGTGGATGCAGCGGCGGCGTACGTGGCGACGGGGGCGTTCAATCGGTTCACAGGGCGGTGGCAAGCAGCTGAGCTGACGCCGGAGAACTTCAACGACGAGAATAAGAGTCGGCGGCAGATGAATGCGTTTTTCGATGTCGATGCGGCGGCGAATAGCCATGATGGGAAGAGCTTGAAGGCGGAGCGCAGTGCGAAGAAGCTGAGTCGGAGTGAGGTGAAGCAGTTTAAGGAGAAGAGGAAGGCGAGGAAGGAGGAAAAGAGGAGGGCGTGGTTGTTGGATTGATGGAGTGCTTGGGTAGTGTGGGAAATGATGAGGGGCGTTGGATGCATTTTGATTTAGCTGTGGCGCTTGGGTGATTTATGGAGAATGGAATGGGGACATCTGCTGGTTTGGCATGATAACGTAACACGTGTATTGGAAGGGAGCTTTTCGTGTGGACCATGATATATATATTCCTTGGCTTTATGGTCCGAGAAAGCGTGCCTTCATCTTGAGATGATGGCTTCTAAGCGTTCGAAGCAGCCTTCATCTGGAGGAAATAAGCTACAATGCAACTTGCTCCGTGTCCATTGAAGCACGACCAATTGCACAGCCAATCAACTCGCCATGCCATGGGCTGCTTCACGCATCCATCCAGATCCGCTGGATTCATGTTCCAACCTGCCTTCTGCGTGCCTTGACTTCCACTTTATCCCGCAAATATTCTCTCTTCCCTCCCAATCTTCGATATCAACCCCTCCTCCACCCCACCATCTCACGCCCCACCCCCCACCTCCTCCATCCCCTCCGGCACCGCCATCCTCAGCCTCCTCGCCAAAAACCTCATCACCGGCAACATCTCCGCCCGATTCCCGGGCATCCCATCCCCCTCCCTCTCCCACTTCACATACTCCACCCCCTCAAACCTCCTCTTCGCCTCCCCCACCGTCCCCTGCGTAACCTGCGTCCCGCTCCTCCCCCCACACAGCAGCACCGGCGTCCTCGCCCTCTCCACACTCGCACTCCCCGCCAGCGCCCCCACAAGCCCCCTCGCCTCCGCCATCGCCTCGCGCAACGCCGGCAACTTCGACCCAATCGCAATCACGCCGCCGAACTCGCACGCGCCGAACGCCTCCGCCATGCCCAGCGCCACCATCCCACCCTGCCCAAACCCAAGGACATAGACGTCGCGCGCCTCGAACCCGCACGCCCCCAGCAGCACCTCCAGCACCTGGCCCAGCTCGCGCGCCGCGGCCGAGAAGCCGGCGTCGAAATCGACGGCCCCCGTGCTCTGGTCGAGGAGCACGTCGTCGCCCCAGTGGAAGCCCGTGGTGTCGGTGCCCATGAAGAGGGCGGGGAGGGGCGAGGGCCCGCGCAGCGAGAGGGTCGCCGTGTGCGGGAGGGAGAGCTGGCGGCCGAGGGTGTGGAAGGGGAGGTGGGTGTCGCCGAGGCCGTGGAGGAGGAGGAGGATGGAGCGGGCGGGTTGGGTTGGGGGCGGGGTGAGGAGGAGGGAGGGGCGGAGGGGGGAGGGGAAGTCGGCGGGGGTGGAGGTGGTGGGCATGGGGGATGAGAGTGACGATGGATGATGGAGGAGAGGGGAGGGCGCGCAGGA
>Ga0123337_10001356_pt1 | contig 31784 bp, 31 predicted proteins | sample frozenSSSSmetaG_FD_89792 | JGI IMG/M metagenome (GOLD analysis project Ga0123337, IMG submission 89792) | Glacier valley bacterial and archeal communities from Borup Fiord, Nunavut, Canada, to study Microbial Dark Matter (Phase II) -... | ecosystem: Environmental > Aquatic > Freshwater > Ice >...
ATCGGGCTCGCGCGCTTCGGATCCGCCTACTGCCCACTGGACGAGGCGCTGTCGCGGGCCGTGGTCGACCTGTCCAACCGGCCGTACGCAGTGATCGACCTAGGGCTGAAGCGCGAGAAGATCGGCGACCTAAGCTGCGAGATGATCCCGCACTGCATGGAGAGCTTTGCGCGGGCGGCGAGAGTCACGATGCATGTGCACTGTCTGCACGGGTTCAATGATCACCATAGGGCGGAGAGTGCGTTTAAGGCGTTGGCGGTTGCGATTAGGGCTGCGACGACGAGGGTGGTGGGGAGGGAGGGGGAGGTGCCGAGTACGAAGGGCACGCTCTCTACTTGATTTAGATGCTTGAGATATATACTAATATAATTGTAATCGTTAAAGAAGTGCAGTGCTAGACTACGTCCTGCGTCTGCTCCTGCATCTCGGGATTTCGGGGTCAAAATGCAACGTATCGCTTTCCACAATTTTCCCGCAACGCATGCAGCAGCGGAGATGGCATGGATTGTTCTGGGAGAAGAGGAAGTCTCAGGACTGGACACACGACGGCATACTGCATTTACTCCCATCACGACGGATTCCCGTCGCGGCCCCTGCGGTGTCAGGATCAGCAGATCACGGGCTATGTGCGGTGGTTGTGTGTCTGAATGGAGCTTTGTCTCGGGAGCGCCATTGGAGTTCGCAGGCTGCCAAGAGAGACAGCTCAAGGGAGGTGTTGTGGGGGGGACGGAATCTCTCACCCGGCGTTGGTGACGTGCCCATCTGCACTAGGTCCAACTGTCGCGGAGGAGGATGCATCGGGATTTGCGAGTGGTCTTTGGCTAGGGATCCATGTTCGTCAGAGGACGATGTGGCTGCATTCGAGACGCTGCCCGAAGGGTTCTGATGACGACGATCGCATCCACGATCCGAAGGCGGCCTACGCGCCTGGCGTGTCGGTGATATGTGGACAATGCGATGGTATGGTGGATAGAGCAACTAGAATATGTGAGAAGTCCGCTCTAGTGCAGAATAGAAGGGAAAAGCCGCATGGGAATATGGCGCCGGGCTAAAAGGGGGGGAATAGCCTTAACTTGTCAACGACCGTGCTCGTTATGGAATAGATGGGAGTGATGGGATGTAGTGAGGAAGGAGTTCGCGGACCGGACCGATACTCAGACGGCTACTCGACCCTTGGAGGCCTCGGCTTAACCAGTCTGTTGGATACTGCTCCTCCTCCAAAGAGAAGAGATGGAGCAAGCATATCCCTGGTGGAAGGTCTCCAACTGCCTAAACTCTTCAATATTTGTTTTGAGAACGAGCAAAGTGGGCCCACACTTACATTTGTACACAAAAGTATCATGTTAAGACAAAAGCTCCGTCCTTATTGCCCCAGACACCGAATCAACGTTGCTTTTTAATCGAAAGGCATCTTATTCAGACCCCGCCACATAGCATTTCCTGTTGTGAGACGAGGAATCCTCCCGAAGGAGTCGCCTCGACAGCACATAGATTTCTGTAAAACATATGATCAGTCTGATCAATACCGGGCCATCCCGAATGTAGAATTTTGTACCTCGCAACCCGGATATCAGTTTTACGGCCACCCCGTTGAAAGGTTCAGCGCTCACAACTTATGTCCGACATGGATTGCCAACTGGTTTAAGTTGGTTTTGACGAAGTGTTTGTGCTCGTGTTAACGAAATAGAATGCTCCTTTCTAACTCAATAATTCTTCATGCCTTATGCTTTTCTGAGGGTTGCTATGAGAACTCGCCGTTGACATGATCCGACGTGTCCAAAAGCTCTAGGATCTTTACTGAGCCATAAATACGGCTCTTCATAACGGCAGAATAGACCTACTTTCGTTTGTCAAAGATCAGCGTTATGTGCAAGGAGCTATGTGTAGGTGCGAGTTTTAGATCCAGACGGTAGTATAGCTGGAATGCGGGATGTTATTTGGGTTGACCTTTCCACTTACCTAGTCAACTACGACCTCAGTTCAACGTCCATTCACCAACAGACAACACGCCGGCTCCTCGCCCTCGACCTCTTAACTTCAACCACATAAATTCAGACTTATATTGTCGTCGAACATCTCGCCCACAGAAATGGATGTCGGAAGTATACGTTGGGACGACTCAGTTGGAAGGTGTGTGGTGTTGTGATTTCTGGCAAATGGTCACTCGCCAAAGCACTTTCAGGGAAGCCGGAAGTACCTTCATTGAAATCGGAGAAAGAAGCAGGCATATCGACTCTCAGAGGTGATACTTGGAGTTGGTTATACAACTTTGTATCTTGAAGTCTCCGTGAATCCAACTTTCATCCTCGAGGGTGTTGGCCATCCTCGTGTGGCCGAGGCTGAGCTCTTGACCTTCAGTGAGCAGCCCATTTGTTGCCGTCTACTTGCTACCATTATCCACAGAGAACAGCTTCCGCAGATACATGGCAAATCCCAATGAGTACCGTACAGGAATGGGTTTGTGGCTTGCAATTCTTTCGTGGGCGGAGTTGAGAAGTCCCTATCCAACCCTTCGCAAAACCAGAGAACTATCCGCGGTCTGGCACCCAAATATGCACCCGTCTGCTGTAACGCACACAGAAGTGGTGGGACCAACCGAATGAGCTGAGATGTTGGGATCCGTTGGTTGTGCAGTATATTGCTGCAGGCCATCTTGATCGATGCTGGACTTTGTCGGCCTTGGCCTCGACTATAAAGACTGGAAGATATCTTGTTGAGCAAGCTACTTCCACATCGCAATCACATCCAGATCTTCAATATTCATCGATCGACAATCTTCTATAAACTTTAGCTAACTTTAGCTCTCCTCAGACTTGCCCTTCAGACACCATGCGTCCTCATCTCCCTGCCAACGTTCAAACTCAGGAAATCCATGAGGTCTTCCAGTATCAACAGATCTCGCCATTATCTGTGCCTGGCATCACAAACACTCCGGTATGTAACATGGCAGGTAGGATGGATAACAATAGGGAAGTGACGCAGGCTAATAGACACGAAGATCTCGGGTGTAAAGTGTCCAACCTGTGCCGAGAATGGACAGGAAGTCTGGGTTATACCGGGAAAACTCTGCGGTATTTGTGGCACCCCATGCGGTTTGGATTGAGAAGTAAGTGTTCTTTACTTGAAGAAGTCTCAAAATGACACTAACGTGGACAATGATCCAGATCTCGTTACACAGCTTGTAGTTGCTTCCCAGTCAAGCTCCAAAGGCTCTGCAAGTCTGATGCATGATCTGATGCATGAATAATTGAAGAACGTAGAAGACAAAATATTATGATGGACTTATAACTTGTTTGAACTTTGGAAGCAAAAGGCGGAGGGCGTCCTGTGATCCTCGGACGTTGCCCCGATCGAGGCCAAATTACCTATTGTCCAATCTGTCAGAAATATTAGCAATATCACACTCTCTTTCAACAGATACTTACGAAAATGCTATCCTGCTCTGTAAAATAAGGGCCTTTATTAAATCCAGTCACTGAGTGCAGTGCTCAGAGCTGTCAGCCACTCAGCCACCCATTTTAAGGATGAGTGTCTTCATCGTAGTTCTCATCATCCTGGCCATTGGAGCTCTGATATATACCTCGAAGGCAATTGAATAGCTGAGTGGCTAATAGCTCCGTGTGACTGGATTTAATAAACCCCAAAATCAATTTGCGGAAAGTGATGGTAATGCTAGCATGGTGTAGTTTCCAGAGCTACAATAGCCCCCTAAACGATTGCTCTCATTTGAAATGTGATTGAGCGTCCGTCATCTGACAGAATAAGATCAAACTCGGCTTCGATGCTTCCCTTCTTCCTTTCTTTTTGCCGGCAACTACCAGAGGAAGTATTTCTTCCTCGAAACACTGCTGAGCAATCCACCTTTGCTAGTTCCATGATGGCCTTTCAACAGTATCCCATGATACAGCACCGCCTCCACGGTCGTCGAGCACGCCGGCAAGCAATGGCCAGAACCAAGATGATGAAACGTTATCCGCATGGCCATTTGCTCCGGCCTCGCTATTCCACAGTCCCTAATGCGAGTGGTGTAATATTGACGGTGCATTTGATTCGAGAAAATGCGATGTGTTGTCCTCTCACAAAGATGGGGATATGGAGACATAGCTATGTCTGTGTTTCCTGCTGAAGATCAGGGAGCTGTGTTCCGCATTGCCCTAGCTCTGGAGAAAATGCCCGACTGGCTGTGCAGTAGTTGATGTGATTGCCCTTACCGCTGTATAAGGATCGTCGCTGCGCAAGAGTGTGGGAATACAAATGAACTTGAATTCGACAAGTCAGTATTTCAGGCTCGAGAAATGTAGGGGAATCGAGGAAGAATCGAAGACGATTACCTTAAGCAAGACATTCAGACATATCTAGGTTGCATGGTAGTTGTGGGAATCCGAGAAGACATGGAGGCGAGGTTGAGGCCCTGAAATCAGATGCGAGATGGAAAACAACGAAGAAAAGATGAAGAAAGAAGAAAGAATGCGAGGATCAGGATTATATTTATATAGAGCAAGACGAGGGACTCAAAGTAATAGTACACTCGAAAAAGCGGAGGATGGCCATTATTCAAATACGACGTACTAACAGAAAGGCGCGTACTGAGGTTGGAGATGTCAAGCTCCCCTCCCCCCCCCCCAAAATGACCTAACCGAGATGAAGCCTCTGACAGAGCATCCACATTCAGTTTAACAGAAATGATCGTCAGAGTCGGCAATGATCTATTCGCTACCCCATCATCCCTATATCAACAGAAAGAAACGAATGTATATACAACATACAGCACAGAGGGGGTCGCAAGCTATGATTCCGCCCAACACAAATCCCATAATGTAGCCCAATAACGCCTCCAGCCTGCTCAGATGCCTCATATTAACATATTAACATCAACCTCTCTCCTCTCCATTACCAGCCGGCCTACTCGCTGCTGCCCTTCCATCCGCCCGTATATGGCTTGTCGCAGACATCATAACTCGAATACCCACTGCCATCCGTCCAGAGCGTAAAGTTGCCAATAAGAGCCTCCTGCATCTTGCGGGCCGCCTTCATGAATATCGTCTCGTAGGGATGGATATTAAAGCCGTAATACGCGTTGTCGTGGAAGAAGTCCTCGTCGGTGCAGCCCTCGAGGTAGCCCTTGGGCGACATGTCCTTGCGGCCATCGCCGTTGTGGTCATCGCCGTCGTGGCTGTGGTACGCCAGGTCCAGCGCATCCACCTCGTATCCCGCGTTGATGATCGATGGCGTCCCCCGGATCTCGCCCCCGATCGCGTTCACCATGTCGTACGGGCACCAGTACCCGATCCCGCCGTCGCGCTCCGGCTTCATCAGGATCGAGATGCCGACGCGGTCGAGCGCCCACACCATGGACTGCACGTGGCCCTGGCCCTCGTGGCAGTTGTACGACATGCCGACCATCTAGCCTTCCATTAGCACTCTTCTGCTTCCCAATATCAGGGCAAGAAGGCGGGAGTCAGACATACCTTCTTCTTGTCGGTAATCAAATCCCAGAACGCATCGCTCCAGCAAGTCCCGCTCCAGTGCGGCATAAAGGGTCCCCTCACACTCGCATTCATGAGCATGAACCTCTGATATCCCTCCCAGAACTTCCTTCCTCCGCGATCATGCCCCCCCATCGGGCTCAACTTTGTCCCCGCCTCATTCCACTCCCTCAACAACGCCTCCCCATGGGCCCCCATATCAAAGCACTTATTATCCCTCTTCAACACCTCAATATTCTTCACCTTCGGATCATAATACGGGCTCCCCTCATAAATCGGCAGCAACTTCTCCGCATCCGTGTCGCCATTGAAGCTAAACACAAAGTCTGCGGACGCGTACAGCCCGTGCTGGATGAAGAACTCGAGGTTGCGCCGATTCGTATCCCCTTCCGTGTACACGTACGAGACGAGGGATTTGGGCCGCTGGCCCTCGAGCTTGGCGGTCGTCTCCAGCAGCGCCGACTGCTGCGTCTTGAGCGCCTTTTCCCGGCTCTCGAGCTCCGCCTCGCGGTCTTTGAGTATCTGCTCTTGCTCCGCGAGGGCCTTGCGTTGGGTCTCGAGCGTGTTCGCTTCAGGGGGGCCGGACGGAGCGGGCGCGGCGCGGTCGGTGTTCCATTGCGAGATGGCTGGTGGGAAGTGGCCCTGAGATGGATGGTCAGTCTGCGTTCGAGATACTCCATCGGACTTGGTGTTGCACGGCGTAATGAGGCAGACGGCAGGAATAGGAGACCATACCGTATAGCGTAATGCCACAACGAAGAACCAGAAGCTCACGAGCACGGCGAACACCGTAAACAACCCGAATCGACGAGAAGCCATGACCGTTCTTCAATCGGCGCGAAAAATTGCAAATAACGAGCGTGTTATGGTTGTGGCGCCGGTATCACGACGACATAAGGGAGTGTCGTCCTTATCAGGGGTCGTCGAAGTTCGTTAAGCACACTATATGTCTTTCTTGTACGTATCCGCGACAGTGTAAACGAGAACGAAGGAAATCTCGAGCTCTTCCTAAGACGAAGTCCAAGAACACAACAGCATGAGACGAGAGAGACGAGACGAGGTTGAAAGAGAGTGGTGATGATATCGAAGGAACGGGGTGTTCAAGATTTCTGGCAGTTTATTTTGGGGGTCTGCCCCGATAGTAGATTAGCCTCCAGATTGGGATTCCGCCCCTGTCGATTGGCGGAGATTCGCTGATTGCGAAATTTCGAGCCTCTTGGCGTCACCATCACTGTACTCCGTAACGATTCACAATATTAATTCTGGTCATGCAGCCAGCCCAAGGAGATTTGGATATCTTAATATGTTATCTTATTCCTCTTTAACTCTGAATCCTCCTTGAACTCCGTTTTATTTCGGCTTCTAGGATACAATAATGTAGTCCCCCCTGTCCTCTCGTTACTCAAATTTGAAGAGGCGTAAATTCAGTTTCCAGAAGAATTCTTGCCTTCCATTCTCAGGGACCCCACGATAAGTGCCGCTAGCCCCAAACGGGTTGATTTATATACCTAGGTACATACGTTCGCCCCTCAGTGCCGCTTCACAAGTCAGGGGTTGGGGCTTGTTTGTACTTGCACTTCACGAGCCAGCCAAAGGCTACGTTACTCTTCAACGAAGAATCGATGCAGCATCGTTACCTAGGTATGTATGTACATACATATTATTGTACTCGAATAGGGCGATGTGGCGTTGGCTTTACCCCAACAGCTGTATGATATTGCTAGGAAATGCTGGATACCACTGTGTCGGGTAGCCACGCGTAAGGAGAAGCCAGGACCCCTAAGTTCCATTCTTCAGCGATGCCATATCAAAACCAGGAAATTCAAAACATCCAAACTGTGCAGGATGTGGTAGAGTAAAGTCTCATATTATTATGTGCAAACCAGTCGAGATATCCAGCAAGCACTAATCATCTATTCTCTTCCCATACAAGCCCCAATGAATCCATAGACGCCTTACATCAACGCTCGCTTGCACCTTCATGCAAGTTGCTCTGGCTGTCGCACATTGTGTACGTAGTCTGTCTACGCTGTTCCAGCTTCAGGGCTGATAATGTAAAGAAAACAAAGGAAAGTGTAGTGTGCACAAAGTCTCCGGTGTGGTTGTTGTTGTTGATGTTGATGTTATTGTTGTTCGCTCAATAATGTTTCCAGACCCATTTGAACACCAATGCAATGCAAGCAATTCCGGCATCCTCCTCCTCCTGTCTAAAAGTTCGATGAGGCATTGACTGGACGCTGTGGTGCGTGATAGCTCTCCAGTGTGCTCTGGAACGGATTGGCTGCTGCTGAGCTGTCCTTCTCGCCTGGAGCAGTCATCATGAGACCATCTCTATCCTGAGCCTCCTTCTGTGCTGCTCTCCTGCGTCCCCAGAACTTCCAGAAGACAAGGAAGATGAGAGCAAGGAAGATGGCTCCGCCGACGCCGCAGACGACGCCAATCACCGTGTTTTTGGTCTGTTGGGTCATGCCAGATGAGGTGGTAGGATTGGTGTTGATGGCCGCGGCGGTCTGCGTGGCAATGAGAGAAGTTCCGATGCTTGTGCTCGAGAAGACTTGGTCTCCAATTGTTGTGACGATAACGGTGGTGACCCTTTGGGTCATTGTGCTCATCCCATCGTTACTCGTTGGGGCCGTTGTGGTGACCGCAGGCTTTGTGGTAATCGGCTTGCTGGTGGTGGACGAGGCTGGTGTTGGTGTTGGGGTAGTAGAGGTGGTCGGATCGGTAGAAGCTGTAGCGGACACAGAAGTTGGCGCAGTTGTCGGGGTTGAAGTTGGAGCTGTCGTCGCTGGGTCTGTAGTTGGAGTGCTCGTTGGAGTTGGGGTTGGAGAAGGAGTCACCACAGAGGCCTTGGTCGTTGCGGCAGCTGCTGTTGTAGTTCCTGCGGCTGCAGTTGCAGCACTTGGGCCTGGCGTCGAGCTTGATTCTTGTCTGGCACCTATGGCTTCTCCAACATTGTGTGCTGCAAAGTCTCCCAGTGCAACGCTTCGGTGTACGTCGTCTGCGGATACCAAGGAGATGAGCAATAGGACCAGGAGAGATATCCTCGCGGACTGCAAAGGCGAGATCATCTTGTCGAATGTGAGTGTGCGATGGACACGCAAGGTCCTGTGGTGTTGAGGGTGAAGTCGATTCTCGACGATTTCGGGTTTGTATTGCCCAGGACAATTGCGTGTCTTCGAATTTCGATTGCTCGTGTTCGATTGCTCGTGTTCGATTGCTCGTATTCGATGTATCTCTTTATTGATTCGATGCAAGGCAAAAGGATGCTTGCTGCCCCAAGGTGAATGGAGAAAGAATTAAAAAGTCTTAAAAGACTAAAGACCAAAGAAGAAAGTAGAAAGAAGAAAGGAGCAAAAAGAAGATGTTGAAGCGGATGTCGTGTGAGTATTCTGGTGAGTATTTTGCGTGACAACAGTCAGGGTGAGAGGGTGAGAGTTCGTATTCCTAATGGTCGGTCGGTGGACGATCCTGCATGTTACGGAGTACAGCATGTACGTGGACACCAAACCCTGGAGTCTCAGGCACAGCAGCGGAAGGGACCTGTTCGGCTCGGGGTCTCTGGCTTCCAGAAGGGGAAAGGCATGGAAGGCCTGGAAGGCAAGAGCGGAGATGGCTTGAAGCGGTCTACGGCGGGTTCGGGTGCGGGTTCGGCTGGCAATACTTCGGGAATCCCACAATGATTTGAAATCGATACATAGGAGGTCACGAGATCACGAGGTCACGAGATCATCATCACGTCTTCTCGAGTCATGCTTCATATAAAGACCGATTGATTGGGCCTTTACTGAAAACCCAAGAGATGGAGGAAAAAAGACGCATGACGCACACCATCAGTGTGAAGATCATGCACGTCCTCAATCACCATGGTATGTATATCTCCAGCATGTGTCGTCTGATGTGAACTCTCCATCGGAGCTGAGTGCAGCGCTATGGTTCCCACGACTCTTTCCCATCAACCACCCCGCGTCTCATACTCGTTTCAGGCCTCAGATCGCAAACTCGCCATCTGACGCTGTCCCAAAGCCTTTATCGACGTCTTCCAGAGGTAGTGTAGTTGATCTCTTCAATCTTCATTTCTCGTCTTATCTCGATATTGCTTCCCAAATTATCGCATTTGCTCTTCCTGTCCCTCCTTTCTCACGTGTGCGACATTCCTTCAAACATGAAGTATCAAACATCACCTTTCGCTCTTCTCAGCCTATTTGCCGCGGCGATGGCCTCAAGCTATGCAGACGTGGACATAGGCCGCGAATTCGCAGGCCTCAATCTCCTACGGGCGCGCCAACTCACGAATCTCCAAGTACGTCGCACTCCCTTTGTCATCTCCCCCAGCCTGCCTGCCTGCCCATCGCAACCTCAGCACACAACAAGCCCCTCAACTCCGTCACCCCCACTAACACCCCTCCTGGCCTTCACGCCCGCCCTCGGCGGCGCCGTCGCCCCGCCCATAACCAGCACCGGCGACCCGAAGCGGCCCTTCCAGGTCGGCAACAGCGACTTCACCGACTTCGCGTCGGCGGCCAACCGCTCGTGCGACGACCAGCACAACGCGTGCGCCAAGATCGCGAACGACAAGGCGCTCAGCAACGGGCTGAGGGTGACGGACTGCGACGTGCAGATGGACGCGTGCAAGGCGGCGCAGAAGAGCGCGACGGTCACGAGCTTTGCTGTCAAGACGAGCAGTGATGCGCAGTTCGATTATTTTTGCGATCCTTGAGCGAGGCTGGGGAGGGGGTAGGGGTCTTGGAGAGGGGCGTTTGGGTTGGGATTTGGAGGTGGGATGGCTTTCCGGACTTGAAGGAGGCAGCTTGGGGGTTCTTGAAGGGTATATGAGCGCCATATGAGAACAATGAGAGGAAAAATTATCACATCCACGACTACAGACTGAAAAGAATCGGGTTTCCCACCTGCTCTGCCATCCCATACAAAAGATCGAGACTACCAGCTTAGTAGTCATGTGGCGAGTCGCCAGCAGATAAGCGGTATTCTACATTTTCCCACTCTTGCCTCCTCATTTCATAGCATAGTTCGCTTTATCCTAGCCCTTCCCCTCTGCCATCCTTCATTTCCCTCCCGTCTCTCCAGGTCAAACGGTTCGCCCAAGAGTTCAGCATCCCCCCGCACAAGGAATTGAAGCTGGCGAAGCGGCTGCCAAGGCCTGTTGTGTAAGGCAACGCGTCGTGGGTTGGATGTTTGTAGAAGAATGCCCGCTGCAGAGTCTGTAGGCAAATTCTTGGTCTCTTCCTTCGAGCTGTCGCTGAGTGTACAGTTGAGCCTACAAAAGGTTCGCGACTGTTTCATGCTTTGATGGCTGATGATGGCCGCAAAGACTGTAGCAATGACACTTGGGAGGCTGATGATGAGGGTGGCAACAGCGGTTTGATCATTTGAAGAGAGATCTGGTGAGTTGGGTCATCAAAGAATTTTTGGATTGCTGCAGGAGAGTTGCTTGCACATGATGTCTCGAAGCAAATGCTAGAGATGGCTCAAAAGAATTTATGCAATTGCAGGGCAGCGCAGCAGTTCGCGTTATGCTTTCAAGAAGGTCTTTAATCATCTGTTCGCGTGCGGTCTACTTAGAGCTACATCCTGGACATAAGAGTACCATGTCGACTTCAAGCCAGGCATGTCTTCGACCGTAAAAGTGTCTTACAGCCTTATTGACATAAATGCAGCGTTCAAGTAACCCTCTCCATCAGATCCCGCATACCCTCGTCCCATCACAAGATTCTTGGATACCGACGAGAGGGGTTGGTACGCTTTTCATGGTGGAAGCGCCACGTGGATATTTCCTTAAGCACTGTCATTCAGGCCTCCTGACTTGAACGATAACTACAGACTCCATTTCTTTAACAACTAGACTTCCATCAGTTGAACAACGGGATGACGTCTTCGAGCTGCAAAACAACAGACCAGCGCAATATCTACCTTCTGTTCAACAACCACAGCCAGCTGGATCGTTTAATCCAACGTCCCCTCAAAAGGCTCGAATGCGCGCCCCAAAGGCTCCGACCATATCTGCTGAACAGTGGCAATCTGCTGAGAGCCGGATAGAACATCTTTGGGTGCATGAGAATAAGGACTATAAAGAATTGCGTCAGACTGTGGATAAGGCGTTCAATTTCACGGCCCTGTACGTCGTCCACTTTGCCCGTCCGAGTCGACGGATGAAAACGGGGAGAAAGCTCGTCTTACAGAAGCAAACAGCCATATGCTGGATGCCTCTATGGGCGAGGTAGTCGATGATGGGATCGGGCCACGGAGAAAAAGACGGCATTGCGGCAATGGATAGCGGCTCCGAGCAACCTCTTGCTGGAGACATTGATGATTTGGAGGAGTTTCTCGATTGGAGCGAATACTCGGGTGTGTCTAGATAGAAGACGAGTCCTAGAGTGTGCTCCGGGGGTGACACTTGTATTGGGAACTGCTACATTGTACTCCTGGCGGGAAAGAAGCCCAGCAAACAGAAGCGGCGTCTCAGGACAGTCTTTTTCATAGTCACTTTCCAAATGTCCGCAATGATCACAGACATGCCTCACCTCGACGTTCGTTCCTAAAGCCACACATGTCTAGAAGACTAATCACGTCAGCTGCATAGACTCCTCCTCTGCCGACAATGGCGAAGCCAGCCTGCAACCTAAAGTTAGGTCGACAATGGTGGCTCATCCACCTTAGCCACTGCGCACGCAGGCCCTGATTGTTGCGCGCAGTCAGAAACAGACTGTCCTGGGATACGCCGCACTTCGCACCACCAATCGTCAAAGATCAATCTGGCACAATAGCAATAAGAATGCCCTGGATCTGCCGAGACGCATCTGGGCGCGTTTAACAACATAATGCCTTCCATGGGACGAATATGCTACGACTACGATAAACAAACAGAATGGTATCCGCACCGCTGCGCTATCAATGACCTGCCTCGCTAACTAACCAACTCGCTCCCTCTTATGAATTTAAACAACACGTCTTCCGCGCGCTCCTCGACGGCCGATCGCCGGCGTCAACAATCCGCCCTTATCTCTCCACCCGCTCAGCACCCACGAACAACAGCCCCTCGGTGGCCTTCCCCTTGGAATCGAGGAGTTTGATGAATCGGTATCCGTTCTGCAGCCGATCGAGTCTCACACACGCCCACGCCACCAGTGTATCCGTGAAGCCATCGTCTTCGATTTTGAATCTGTGCGTCGACCTCGTCAGCATGTTGTCCTATGATACAACCAAATATTTCCCCTCGCCATCCCGAGAAGAGAAAATGCGAGAGAAGGCAAAGGCGCAAAGAAATCACCTGACTCACCTAACAAAGCTCAACTCCTCCACAACCCCCGGCCCCGCTCCCAAAAACCGCAACTCCTCCCCCTCCCAATCCGGACTCGTCCCCCTCTTCGTCTCCGTCTGCCTCTTCCAGTCATCCCCCGCCTTATCTCCTCCACGTTCCGCATGCATCTCCACCTTCAGCCTTGGCTTAATGTCCTCATCCCCATGCTTCGGCAGCGGGATATGCTGCGCGGCATAAATCCTCAGCGTGAGATCCAGCGTCTTCCCACCCTTCCGCACCGTCGGCCTCGCTACTGCAAGCGCGATCGCAGCCGCATGCTCAGAGCTGGGGAGATCGCCATTCAGCGCCGACGCGCGGGCGATCGGCTTCGGCACCGGCGCGCCATCGCCATTGTCAGCATCGACGCCGGCTTCGGCAGCTTCGGCTTTGACGGCGGTCTCGGCGTCCTCGGAGCGGTAGCCGCCGGGCTTGAGCACCCAGCCCTCCTCGTCGCCGAACATGGCCTCGTTGACCATGGTGCCCTCGTCCCAGACCTGCCAGTTCAGCGCGACCATCTGCACGCCCTTGCGCCAGAACATGCTGGGGTCCGGGTTGGAGCTGTCGACGCGGCGGCCGGCCGGGTAGGCGCGCATGAAGTAGTTGCGGTTGTGGGAGAGCACGGCGGAGGGGGAGGAGGCGTAGAGGTCGAGGATATCGCCTTCGGAGAGGGAGTAGATGTGGGGCGGCGTCGTGGCGGTGGGGTGGTTGAAGGACGTGAAGTGCGTACTGTGTGTGTAGATGCCGAGCGCGGAGAGGGAGGAGGCGATGCGGACTTTGGGCTTGGGAGTTGGGGAGCGCGAGCGCGGAGTTGCTGTCTTAGATGTCGATAGCGACACGTCGGTTTCGGTGGCGGAGAGGCGGTCGACCCGGTCATTTGAGGACGTGGGGGTTAGGGTCGCGCTCGTGCTGGTTGTGCTGAGGGTGAACGTGGATGTAGGTGTGAGTGTTGAGGGACGATTAAGCGTTGCAGAGGATGGGGAAGGCGAAGATAGGGGACTTAGATTTCCAGTCGAGGTGGGGCTGAGAGGGGGCTGCTCGGTCGCTTTCTTGACTTTGACGAGGATCTTGCCGAGAAGTTCGTCAAGGCGGGGAAGACGCTCATTGGGGTCGCAGAGGGGGTGGGCCGTGTCAATTAAGTAGTCGGCCCATTCTTCTTTCATAATTTGCACCATTACCTCTTGTTGGTCGAGGTCGCAGCCCACCTGGACGTGTTAACTGGTGCACGGGGGGAATAAAGGGGAAAGGATGGAGAGAAGACGTACTTCTAAGCTGACGATGAGGGGGAGATTAGTAGTGACAAATGCCGTCTCTGCGACAGCTTTGCAAACATCTCTGAAGCCAACAGGGCGGGTTACTGTCCATCCATGCAGAACGATGGGCTCGCCTTTCCGCAGAATCGTCGGTGCAGAGGTCGAGCTCTTAGAGCTGTGTCTCGAGCTATTCTTCGAGGCCAGCTCTCTCGTTGCCTCTTCGCTCAATTCCACTGCACTCTCCTTCTCGTCATCGCTGGTATCTTCCGAATCGCTGCTTCTCTCCCTGCTAATACTCGGCACATTGCTCACATTCCGCTTGTGACCATTGCCATTGCCATTGTCCCCCTTCGTGCTCAGCCCCGTGCTCGTGCGATCCCTTTTATCCTTTTCCGAGAACGTGCTCGCCTTCTCGCGGACATATGATTTGAAACCGCCCCACTTGGATTTATACTCGGTCTTAACCTTGTCCTTCTTGCTCTTTGCAGAGGCGCGAAGTTCGGACGGGAGCGTGGGAGCGACGAAGGAGACGGATTCGCCGTTATGGACGTCGATTTCGATGCAGCGACAGCCTTTCGTGAGAACCTACCCAGCCACCATCATCAGCCTTTTCCCTCGGCTTTTCCCAAGGGTATAGAAATTTCAGGAGGAGATGTGGGGTCAACGGAGAGGGGGAACGTACAAATCTATACGCATCTGTATTACTCTTACTAAACCACTGGTTGCCGTCCAAATACGTGTTATGGCTGCTACTGATATAATAATTGCTGATCGGGCGACTCAAATCCTTCTTCCCCTTCTCGAGCGGTCTCAGACCCTCCAGGCCTCCTTTCATCCATAAAAACGAGAGCCACTGCTCATACGTGAATCCCTTCTCTGCACCCTCTGGCAGCTCGATCTCCTGCCTCTGCGTCTTCCTCAAGAAAGCCACGAGCTTGTCCTTACTCAGCACCTCGTCGGAGCCGCGCAGCTCGTCGAAGATCCGCCGCAACCGCCCCTGGATGATGTGCGAGAGCGCGAAGTAGGGCGCGGTTTCGGGGGTCGTGGCGCGAGGGGAGATCTGGCCGCTGCCGGGGACGGGGACGATGCGGTGCGTGGGCGCCATCAGCGTCGACATGGAGACGAGGGAGTGCAGCGAGAGATGTTTGTTGTGCGAGATCTTCTTTTTGGAGGGAGGTGCCATGGAATGGGTTGATGGGGCTGGGCGGGGATGGATGGTTAGCCAAGACTTGGGGGAGGGGATTGGGTGACCTGCAGTGCAGGTCGGATGGTAGGGCGGAGGAGGAGGCTTACGGTGAGGGTGATGACTACCTCTGCATTCTGGTAGCGGAGAGAGGAAAGAAGGAGATGGTTATGTATGCAGAAATATGCAGACAGATGGCGGAGAAGACTCTAGATATCTTTTCGGCACCTACTCGACAAGGCTTGACGGTAGTTGGCGATGGTTCATTTCGCTGTGCTCTTGGCTCAGTAGCTGTTGCTCCGCGAACCACAAGGGCGAGTTCGTTCTGTTGCCGTTTTACCTGTGCTGTTTACCAGTCAGCAACGACGTTATGATGATGTATGTATGTAGGACTGAACAAACGCACAGCTGTTTGCATTCTGGGGTTTATAAAGCAATTAGGCCACAGCCTCATTCACGCATATAGCCCCAGGGCTGAAAATGAGGAGGGATGTCGGTCAAGGGGTGGTCTTCTACGTCATTGGTGCTCATTGGTGCAGGAATGCGCGAATTGCAGCCCTGGATTCTATGCCCATGTGTACTGTACGGAGTAAGGCTGTTCCCCCGAGAGCCGAGGAGATGGAGCTGACGGAGGAGAGATGTTTCGTTGCTGGGAGGTATCATGAGGGCATGTATATATCACGACAATTGGATAATTTCAGAACCCCTTATTTTTGGTGGACACTGAAGATGTCAAATTGGTGGATCATTGATAGTCTAGTTTTGTGGGAGGTTTGGAGCCGTCGATTAGGAACGGCCCACTGGAGCATTCCTCAACGAGGTGCCAAACATAGCAGCACCATTTGACGTCTGGTAAGCGCGACGTCATTTTCACTGAATAACATTTACTATTCAATGTTTGAAAATGTTATCTTCAGAATAGAAAACCAAGTCATCTGCGTTCTATCAACAGTATTTACACATCCGACCAGAAATCCGTTTCTTCGTTGAAATCAAGAAAACAGAGGGACGGCAATCCTCGCCTTTCGAGCGTGAAGCTCCTCGAGCCATTTCTGCACACGCTGAACGCCAACGTCAATTTTTGCCCCTCGGTCCTTGAGCTGCTGGAGCCGTTCCATCAATCCATCCTTGACGCCGTTCGTCGTGCCGGTACCCAACGATCGTGAGATCGTATCTCCTCCCAGGTCGTTCTTAAGACATTCTCGGTATAGGCACTTGAATTCACTGTTGTGCATTTCATGTGAGATCTGCAGACTCCACGTGTAACTAGTGAATCTGCAGATCCAGTAATTCCAAGACCTGAAGAATCGGCCTCCAGGATCGTTAGAAATCCTAAACTAGGAGAGATTGATTCGGAGTAGCAGCATCCTACTACAAAGGGCGACATGGGACCTTCCGTATTCTGGATACTGAGAGGCCGTCGAGATGATGAGCTTTGAGAATCGCTGGTATACTCTCCGTCCAGCATATTCGATGCCATTCATGTAATAGTAGGTGAAAATTGTACAGCACAAAATCGATTTACCTTGGCTCTGCAACACAATGTTCGGCGTTCTGTACAGTGATGGCTCCCTATGAAACAAAAAAAAAAGTGAATGGGCAAGAAGTCATTTAAAGATACACGGTAGAACCACTTACGTTGTGAAATTATCACTCATGGCAAAGGTAGCCATGACAAGAATACGTTCAGTTACTGCACTGGAAATCGACACTTGGGTGGCAGTTCTCAATTAACGCAGGCCGCAGAGAGACCGGATGTGAGTGAGAGAAAGAATCGCACGTCATAATGTTCAGGTGATCGAATAAAATGAAAATGTTTGCAGAAGAGAGACACTCAAGAGAAAAATGTCCATATGACTGAAAATATTACTTATATGGGGAGTATGGAAATAATCAGCCCAACGCCTTAGGCATGAGCCGCATTCTGTTCGACATTTTAGGAAGGCAGTGCCTCATTTAGAAGACTTCTACTAATTTAAAGCCATTGTATCTGCATACATACAGGCCTCTCATAGGCACCAAGATTCAAGATTATGGATGCCCATCCCGCGGACCCAATCGCCTAGTTCCGCCTGAAAAGTCGCTTCACCGGTCAGCATAGCTTTGTTCGACGATTCTAAAGGCAATGATGGATTATGGACACAAAAGCTTTAGAAAAAGCAAAATCAGGCGAATGTTGCTCCAAGAAATAAAATCGTAGCTAAAAGGCAGAGCCTAGGGAGGAATGTTTTGCCTTTTCTCTATAGAAAGCACGAGAATCCGTTCCAATATGCCCATCCGAGCCTCACCTCAGGCAATAGTGACCCTGAAGTGAGACACTGGTTTGGAATATGGCCATGAACGAAAAGAAGGGAAAGAAGGTAACCAAAGATAGTTTGGAGATCCATTATTCGAAAAACAAGATCAGTCAATATCTCAATTCTTCTCAACAAGAAGAACCTTCAATTTTCATGCCACAATCGCAGTAGGTAGACATATGGAATAGTTCACTCCTTAAATGAGAGTCCTTCATAAGCAGACAATAGAAACGGTAAATAGACAACTATAGCAGCAAGTATTACTGTGTCCATCGGTTGCTTCTTCTCAACAGCATTGTGCGTGCTTGTCCTTCATATCGCAAGGTCAACCCCAAGATATCAAACTCTGATCCATCCTATATCTGTAATTTTCATATAAATTTTCGTAGTCGAAGTAGTGACCTATGACTGAGTCGCCTGAACGATGACACTAACAGATAGTTAAGTCAGAGAACTGGGCGTGCATACAAACCGATCAACGCCATCGTGATGCCCGCAACAGCAGATGGCATGAATGATTAAAAGATAACCAGAATGAGGAGAAGAATGGGAGAGCGCTAACAGGGAATAGAGGGGCTCGTTGCAGACTGAAGACTCGGGAACATCTGTAAGCAAGACAAAATAGCTTGACGAATGAATGGCGCAGAAGGACAATGAAAAGATTTATGCCCATGTACTGGGTTGAGAGAAAAATAAACAAAATGAGAATGGAAAGAAACGAAGAAGTTTATTAAAAAATCGTGCGTGAAAGCATTCCACTTTGCAGTCTGAAACGAAAATCTGTCAAGTGTTGAAGACTATCTAATTCTTTTCGGGGCAGCTCGCGGTCATTCGCATTGCGGCAGCCCTTAACGATTAATCTTATGTCGTATTAGATGACACTGCATTGCCCATTAGACCGTTCGCCGTTCGGATATTTGATTAATAGTGAATGGTGAACAGAACTCGTACGGTTGTGTCGGAAACGATTTTCATCCGGTGGATTATACTTTTTGATCCACCAAATGACCGTCGGGTCGAACAACCTTGTACTGCCGATGGTGAAACGAGCGGTAGGAGATGGAGATGCTGGGTAAGGTATGACTGCCGCGACTAGCCATGGAGAAGATAATTGATTGTGTGTCTCTCCTATCAGAATTCGGATTTCTGGAAGCGCCAATAGTTTTAGATGCAATATTCTTCGCTCGAGACTGGTACATACAACGGAACAGTCGTTGAAATACAGATGCCAACTTGTGAAGAAGCTGTGGAGCACGAGCGATGATCATAGCGCGAAGTAATCTCGGCTTCAGCCACACGAGGCTTGCACCTTATGTGCAATTTCATAGGGAAATAATGCATGCAGGTCCCAAGACTTTGATATTGAGTCTTCCCCTTGCGCATCAAAAATTGAGGGTGTGGTGAGAACTCTCTTACGGAGTAGCACTGCAAATTAAATGGCACAACAGCTGCGTGGCTGCATGTGCTTGCCATTATTATTGTCATCGGGCATTATTCCCATCCTTGAAGCCATTGTTCCCGTTGGGCCTCTGCATCCTTGATGCGTTGTCTGCCGGTTTGCGATGGTACTGTACTTACGAAGTAGTCTCCGCGCCTGAATCAGGTCAAACCAACATCATCACTTCGAAAAGCACGCTCGTCTTCACTGCGCTAGACTGTGGATAAGGAAATGGGATAAGGAGGTTGTGGGTCCCTCAAAGAGGCAACTCACGGATTTGCCAGCGGTCCGTGACGTTGGCTGGACCAGGGACGGAAATTCATACATACATGGCGTTGATGGGGACGGCAAGACGAAGTGCGGCGAAGGCGAAGGCGAATGCACACCTTCTGTCGAGAATCACAATGCTCGAAAAAGGGATGGGGAGTCTCCCGCATAAAACCGTATTGTATTGTGTAGGTAGTCGTTGTCGTTCCTTCGTGGAATGTCGATACATACTTCGTAGCGTAAGGGGATGACCGACTGCAGTCGCATTCAATATTCAGAAAACCTTGAGAACTGAGACCCCTTGCCATGGTGGCATGAAATCACCCTTGGACCAGAACTCTGGTGCATGCTCCACTTCTTTGCCTTTACAAATCCCAAGTCTGTGCACAGCGCGTTCGAGGCCTGGCTGCCATGCAGGTCCCGATTCCAACAGCCAATGAGTGCTGTGGTGATCATCTTCGAAACGGAACCCAGCAACTTCAAACGGCCCCCTGTGGAGCAATTTCCAATGGCGCTCGAAACAATTGGGACGAATTCAGGAACCGGACGTCGCATCCTTGAAAATGGACTTAGAGGCCTCGATGTCTCGACGCCTGGACGCCTACCTAGGCCTTGATTTGCCCAAGGAGGTCTCGGCATAAACGTGCTTGAGACTTGCTCTCCCCGCAAAACAAACGCCGATCAATCAAACCTGCCTTATCGGACGGATGAAATTGCGCGTGACTGTGAGACTGCGGACTGGCGTGAGAGGGTCGCCGCCGAGGTCAGAGGCCAGGGACAGCTTTATGTTTGGAAAGGGATGAGATGGGGAGATGACGGCGTATGGATGTCTCCTTCTCCTGCCATCATGAGTCGTCGCAATCCCCATGATGTTGTTCGTATGCATCCGGAAGGATTGGCTGAACGTGGATGCCGAGTATGTATGATACTGTCTGTATGTCTCTGTTGTACAATACATCAATCCGTATCTGAACCATGAACGGGCAAGAACATTAACGGAAAGAGACGTGTGAGAGGTCACCTTGCTTACCTCATGAGCAAACAAAACATCGATCATGACCGTTCAGGTCCAGGCATCTCAGTATGCATAAATGTTCGCTGTGATCAGATGAAAATGTCCGAGATATGGTCAATCTCGACCCCCGATCGCATGGACCCCCTCCCCAGCGAACCAGGACAGTGAAGAAGATCCTCAGATGAAGGAAGCATCACAAGAATCGGCTTGAATATAGCTCTCCCACAAACTACTTCTGAACATATCACAACATGATGAAGGTCTATAGAACTTCGAGAACATAGAGTACGAGGTGTGGATTGGATTGCAAGAGTATAGGGTTCATCGACTGACGAAGAGATTGGGGCGTTTCAAGTTGAGCAAAAGCGCTGGTTTCCCGCCGTCCCACCTCGAAATTATCACAATTGGTGAAGTTGTGAAGCAGTTTAGCGCATCCGCACAGTAAATTGGCGACTATGTAGCTACATTCCTTCGCTTGACTTTACATATCTTCAACTCCGTCCCTGTCAACACCGCACATATTCACCTTCGACGTCTTCTCTTCTCTCTTTTCTTCTTCTATTTACCTTCACCTTTCACCTTCAACCTCTTTTACAGGCTCCCTTTACCTCGTCGGTTACCCAACGTCCACTCCTTGATAACAAGATACGCCTTCTTCCTCAAGAAATCCACTGTCCTTTTCTGCGTCACTCCTTCAGATCAATAGTCTTCGGGCAATCAGACCTATCCCTGTATCACACGCAACTGGATCGATTCCGGTATAAACATTCACTCGACGAATTCTACGTCTCAGCCTTCCAAGTACACGGATATCTGTATTGCCAGGCCAGTCAACAGAGTCGCCAGTCAACAGAATCGCCAGTCGATCTACAATATAATTCACCTCCACGCAACCTATAAACAACAATCACGCTTGACCTCGAATCAACAACCCAGTTCATCATGCGTGCTTCAACCATTGTCGTTGCAGCTCTGTCTGCTTTGGCCATGGCCGCTCCAGTCGACAAGCGTGCTTATGTCACTGACATCGTCGTCGAGTACGTCTACGTGACTGTCACTGAGGGTCAACCACTTCCTACTAGTCTTCCGGTAAGCATATCAAAACATTCTCTTGGTGTTTCTACCTCAAGGCCGAGGGATCAACTCACATGATCCATGTGACGATTTAAATCATAGATTGTCATTCTTCCGTTGAATGATAAAGTTACTGACTGTCGATGCAGCAATCTGTAGAGCCAAAGATCAAGATATCCTCCAGCCCAGTTCCAGTCGTTGTGATCCCTATCCCTACGCCAACTCCAACTCCAACTCCAACCCCTGAGGTCGTTGTTCCGGAGATCGCTGTGTCAGCTCAGGTCGTCGCTGAGGTTAGCCCACAGGCAACTGTTGTCGAGCCTACTCCGGCCCCTGTTGTTAGCGTTGCACCACAGGTTCCTGCTGTTGGTGCAGTGCCCAGTGATGGTTACAAGAGCGCTGTCCTCTATCACCACAATGTTCATCGCGCCAATCACAATGCTCCAGCTTTGACTTACAATGACGAGTTGGCTGGCTATGCCGCAACTGTAGCCGCCAAGTGCGTCTTTGGCCATGATCTGTAAGTCTCCTCTGGCCTGAATTAACGTGCTTTGCTAATCCATCACAGTACTCCAGGCGGAGGTGGCTATGGCCAGAACATTGCCAATACTGGAAGCACTGCTAGCGATGAGTCTTCAAAGGACCCGAACGTCCTGGTTGCTGGTGTTGTCTCCAACATGTGGTACAACGACGAGCTGCCTGTGTTCCTGCCAGAGTACTACGGATTACCAACACCAGCCATGGGCAACTTCGAGAAATGGGGCCACTTCAGCCAAGTTGTTTGGAAGTCTACCACCAGTGTTGGGTGTGCCACTCAATTCTGTTCTTCAGGAACCCAGATCTTCCCTGCTCCTACCTCCGGTTGGTTCACCGTCTGCAACTATGCAGGACCTGGTAAGTTCCCCACAAACTCTAAAGAACACATAATTCTAACGTGACGTAGGAAACATGGGTGGTGAATATGGCAACAACGTTGGTGCGCCTCTTGGCCAGGCCACTGTTAGTGCTTAAACCACTTCAATTTTTGCATCTGCGGCGTTCAACTTTCTTCTTCCCATGAAGGTATTACGCAGAGTTGCTGAGTCCGATTTTTACCTTCCTTTTCTCACAAGCTCTGAGAGCCTGCATGTGTAGCGCACATTTGATCTTTTCATCATGGGCAGCAATGCTTGGACTGGTCTGGCCATCAATTCCATTATCATTGTCCAATCATGATCGATGGATTGCCTCTTGATGGGGACGAACTTTTTTACGACTTCTTTGGTCTTCAGGTTGTGCGAAGCTTCAGCACATGACGCACCTAACCAGATTATTGAAACAAACCTTTTGCTTCTCAAAAGACACTTGCTCTTTGACTTCTTGTACAATACCACTTTCCATGGCTCAGCACACTCTGCGCAACACATTCTCGGCTTTCGTCTCATTTCATCGACCCAGCATTTCAGTATCAGGCCGTTTTATCACAGCGCTCAAGAACTTCTTCACATAACGCTTGCTATGATTTGTCGGGCTGGATACTGAGGTTATAGGGAAGGTGGATGGGAGTGAATAGGGAATAAAAGACTTGCTCATGATTATGATGAGAAAAACTGTATAATGGCAAGGCAAAATGAGAGCTTGATAGTAATATCTAGCTTGATATTGAACTGCATGGAATACAGGACTTCTCTATACTCCAAGATGTTTGAATGTTGTGTGACAGCGGTGACTTAGTGACATATGCCTTGTACTTCTCAAGACGCAAGGTCTGACTTGCGTCTTTCAGCTTGATTGTAATGCCCATCTGATTGAAGTAATGATAATGAATAGGTAATAATCGACAATTACTTTGCAGAACATGATGATTAGAAAGCGATGCTTATGTAGCAAATTCTAAAGCGCCGTAACGCCTAGTGTTGCTAGGATACGTGTTCAAATACATTCGCAACATGATACCTTAGTGTATTTTTAGCATTCGAATATTCAAATATCATTCTCAAAATACTATACGTGAATATGAATAGACATGCTAAGAATACCTACATATTCGAATGAATATGTAGTAATATGTAGTTGATTACAGTTATATTCGAATGAATACGTAGTTGATTACAGGTAAATATCCTTGTTAGGCAACACTAATGACGCCATGCCCAAATAGTGACCGTCATACCCTCCCACTCCGCACGGATGGCGGGGAACTGTGCTGATCCTCCAACTTGAAGATAATGTAATCCCTTGCAGCCACGACCTGTATCAATATCACGACCGAAGCTCCATAATCTGCTTATACCTCAGCGATTCGAAATCCGCAACCGCTCGACTCATAGCCGACCGTGACGCAATCAAACGAGCTCGGACGATTCCTGCGAAACTTAAATCATAAGCTGACCGGGACGAGTAGCAACATAGATGAAGGCGCATTCGCTGAAGACTTCGATTTGATAGCTTCAAGGTGCATCGGTATAGCTCCAGAAGCGCTCTTGTGAGGTGTGGACGAGGCAATAGTGGTGCGAAGAATTGGCATCATCGAGGGTTTGAATTGGGCAACCAGATCAGAGCAGGGGCTTCTGGGCAAGGACGATCGACTGTTTGGCGGATATATATACGAGGATATTGGCATCTTTTAAATCAGAGTTCTCTGGTTTATTCACATCATTGCAACACGTCAGCGAATCGATCATTCACAAGCAAGACTACGAGAATGGTCGATATGGAGCAAGGGAAGTCGATACTCAGCGAAGCGGCGGGGAAGCTGGGGATAACACGAAAGCCGAGTCCGGGAGAGGGACAGGCAGTGGTGAACGAGGCACAGAATGCCGACACTGCAAAGGAAGAGACTCAAACGGGCACTGTGTTGAAGAACAGGGCAGCCGAGAGTAGGAGTCCTTATGTAAGTCTGCTGCTCACTTGTTAAGCCTGTCTATCATTGGTGCTAACCATGTAGGTTCGTGGGCACATGAATAATCCAGTAGCATGGCAACTATGGGGCGATGAGGCTATTGAGCTTGCAAAAAAAGAGAACAAGCTGCTCTTCGTCAGTATCGGCTACAGCGCCTGTCATTGTAAGCCAAGAAACCACTCTGCGTCATCATTTTTGTAGCTGATATAATCAGGGTGCCATGTTATGGAAAAGGAATCCTTCGAGAACAATGAAGTTGCATCGATCCTGAATAGGGACTTCATCCCCGTCAAAATTGACCGAGAAGAACGTCCCGACATCGACCGTATCTATATGAATTTCGTCCAAGCAACCACTGGATCTGGCGGTTGGCCGCTGAATGTATTTGTCACACCAAACCTTGAGCCTGTCTTTGGCGGAACATACTGGCCTGGTCCAACTTCCAACACGCCACAGCTCCCGCTTGAAGACCAGGTTGATTTCCTTGGCATCCTCAAGAAATTGGCGACTGTATGGAAGGAACAGGAAGTGAGATGCAGGCAAGACTCTGCGCAGATTCTGCAACAACTTAAAGATTTTGCAGCAGAAGGAACTCTCGGCCCTTCGAGACTTGGGACTGGCGATGACACCACCCTGGACCTGGAATTGGTCGATGAGGCCTACCAACACCTCGTTTCTACATTTGACACCATCAATTCAGGCTTCGGAGCAGCACCTAAGTTTCCAACCCCAAGCAAACTCGCATTTCTGTTGAGGCTGCCGAACTTTCCCCAGCCGGTAATCGACATCGTTGGTGCTGACGAGACAAAGACTGGTCAGCTCATGGCACTTTCAACGCTGCGTGCCATGGCCAGAGGAGGCATCCATGATCATATTGGTCATGGGTTTTCGAGATACAGCGTCACGGCCGACTGGTCTCTGCCCCATTTCGAGAAGATGTTATACGATAACGCACAGCTTTTGCACGTGTACTTAGACGGTTTCCTTGGACTTGATAAGCCTGATGCAGAGCTTTTAGGAGTTGTGTATGATCTCGTAAAGTACTTGACATCTGCGCCGGTTGCGGCAAAGGATGGAGGATTTTACAGTTCCGAAGACGCAGACAGCTACTATCGGAAAGGTGATGCAGAGAAGAGGGAGGGCGCGTACTATGTATGGACAAGGAGAGAATTGGAGCAATTGCTGGATCATCCAGCAGCGGAGATAGTGTCAGCTTTCTTCGGAGTCTCACAGCACGGCAATGTCGGGCCAGAGCATGATGTCCACGATGAGTTCATCAATCAGAATGTCCTGAAGATCTCGAGCACACCTACCCAACTTGCCAGCCAGTTTGGCATTGACGAGAAGGAGGTGGTTGATATTATCAAAGACTCCAAGAAGAAATTGAGGGCACATAGAGAAGCGGAGCGTGTGCGCCCGACTCTCGATGACAAGATCGTTTGTTCTTGGAATGGCCTCGCTATTGGTGCTCTCGCGAGGACTGGCGCATCTTTGTTGAGAATCGATGACTCCATGGCACAATTATGCTTCGACTCAGCTGAGAAGGCAGCAAATTTCATCAAGCGAGAAATGTATGATGCAAATACTAAGACGTTGAAGCATGTTTGGCGTCAGGGACCAGGCGATACCGCTGCTTTCTCGGACGACTATGCTTTCCTTATCGAAGGATTAATCGACTTATATGAAGCAACATTTGACGATAGCTGGCTAAAGTGGGTGGATGAACTGCAAGGTATGATATATTTCTGTTCCTATTTCTTTGGAAGGGTAGACAAAGGCTCACAAAAGACTAGCAACACAAATTCGCGAATTTCTTGACACTCGAAGCGGTGGTTTCTTTGCCACGGCCGCTTCGGCGGAACATACCATCCTCCGCTTGAAAGACGCAATGGATAACGCTGAGCCGAGCACTAATGGCATCTCAGCAACTAATCTGTTCCGTCTTGCTTCCCTTCTTGATGATGAGAATTACGAGAAGATAGCGAGAGGGACGTTGAGTGCATTCGAGGCAGAGATAATGCAGTATCCATGGCTATTTGGAAGCTTTATGCCAGCAATTGTTGCTGCTGCTGTTGGTGTTAAGGGAATTATACGAGTTGGTCCAGAAGCAAACGCCGCTCAACCTCCCTCGGCTGTCGTGTCGGAGCTGATGGATGTTGTGATTGCACCTGACGCGCCGATTACAAATACAGAAGGGGTTGTCGTTGCGATGGACGGTGAACCTTTGGAGAATCGCGAGGTTGTGGATGAAGTCAAGAAAACAGTGATAAAGGATGCAGCAAGTCAACCATCTGCAGAGGGCAAAGTTGTAGAGCAAGGCGGAGCCATAATAGTCCCAGCTGTCGTCGAGACAACACCTGTCGCTATGGAAGTGACGGAGCCAGGCGGAATTGTGGAAGCCGGAGAAGCGGAGCATCCAGAGAAGAAGGCAGATACGAAGACGCCGAAACCAAATCCTAATCCCCGAGGAGCGCTGGAGACATCAAGTTACGTAGACGAGAGCCATGGAGCCTGGTTGAGAGAAAGGAATAAGTTGATGGCAGAGTTGAAGCCGAGGAGTGATGGACAGGAGCGCGTCCTGATCTGTGAGGGTAGAACGTGTAAGGAGGCTGATGAGGCTGGACTGTAAGATTCATGAAAGGAGTTTCTAGAGAGTTAGATGCTTTCCTTAGTTCTTAGAATTTTCTTGTTATTCGGGCGTGGCTTGTGGTACACAGGGGGCCCTGGGAGGTATAATAGGGTTTGATATTGATAGCTCCAACTTTAAATATGAGATACATATCGCACAGATATCTCAGAACGTGCATTTCCTAAGATTTCTTGATTGAAAGGATATCGCATATTTAGAAATACACAACGAAGAGCAATAAATGCTGTCGTTGATGAAGGGGCTATCTGTCGTCCAAAGTGGGGGGCATGGTGGGGTAATGCCGCGAGGGTATCCAGATATGACTTCATGAACGCCTCATGTAATATTAATAATATTAATAATATTACAATGCTGACACATCCAGCACACATGTTATTAAAGCGCCAGTTAGAAAAATGAACAGTCCCTATACCAAATAAATGCTAGGCGGAGGCATTAGGGTTCGTACCTGAAATTGTTGACAGGTATCTTCACGTGATCGCTCAGCTCCGGAATTTTTGACCACTTACCGCCCTCTGCAGAGGCTAGTGCCTGATTGGCAGATTCCTGCACCACACAAAAAGTGAACATTCTTGTGCGGGATCGAGTCTCGCAAAACCCACAACGCCGTAGTGCCCCTCGATTTGTACCGTACGGCAGCAGCGTGACGGCAGAACCCCTCGAACAAGATGGATGTAGGCCTACTCAGAAGTCGCATCGTTGCGACTTTGAACGCAGACGCGGACGCTCGACGTCGCGCTGAGCTTGATCTCAAGGCCGTATGTACACACTTCACGGGATGGGTTCTGGGAGGAGCAGTATGGGCTAACGGGTGCGCAAGGCTGAGGAGCTTGTTGGCTTCACGGATGCTTTGTTGGATATTCTGCAGGCGGAGCAGGATGCGAGTATTAGGCTGTCTAGTAAGAGGAACCGACCCCGCCACATGGGCTCTTTATCACTTGCAGGTGCTGACGCAGGAACCCAGCGGCCGTGTACTTGAAGAACCGCATCACAAGGGGCTGGTCGCCCAACGAGGAACTCACGACCGCCAAACCGATCCCTGAGGACGAGAAGACGAGATTCAGAGAGCGTCTGCTGCCTGTGCTCTCGACGTCGCAGGCCCAGATCCGCGCCCAGCTTATCCCGATCCTGCAGAAGATCTTGCACTGCGATTTCCCCCAGAAATGGCCCAGCTTCATGGATATCACCATTCAGCTGCTCAATACGAATGATGCCTCGTCGATCTTTGCGGGCCTCCAGTGCTTGCTGGCCATTTGCAGGGTGTTCAGGTTCAAGAGCGGCGAGAGCAGGGCGGACTTTGACAAGATTGTTGAGGCGACCTTCCCAAGATTGCTTGCTATTGGCACCGGGCTGGTGAATGAGACGAGCGACGAGGCTGGAGAGATGCTGCATCTCGCTCTCAAGGCTTATAAGCATGCTACCTTCGTAAGTTCTCTAGATGCAGGGCAAGTGGGAAGTGGGGAAATGCCATTTGCTGACGGTTTAGTTTGACTTGGCTGCATCTTTGAGAGAGGAGCAGACCATGATCGGCTGGTGCTCGTTATTCCTCCAGACTATTGCGAAGGAGGTTCCACCAAATGCTCTGCCAGAGGATCTTTCTGAGCGTGAGGCCAATCACTGGTGGAAGGCAAAGAAGTGGGCATACTTTAACCTGAACAGACTGTTTGTCCGGTATGTCCGCAGAACCCGGCATTATCACACATACTAATAGACATAGTTATGGTAATCCATCCTCCCTCGTTTCTGGAAATGGAGATGACTATATCGAGTTCGCAAAGCACTTCACTGCGACAATTGCACCAGAGATCCTCAAGGCATACCTTACACAAATTGAGAAGTGGGTGGCCAAGACCACATGGCTCAGCAGACGCTGTCTTTCATATACCCTCGTATTCCTGGACGAGTGTGTCAGGCCAAAGCAGATGTGGGCCCATTTGAAGCCACATCTCGACACTTTGGTGACACATTTCCTATTCCCGGTTTTGTGCTTGTCTGAGGAGGACATCGAGAGATTCGACACCGACCCAGAGGATTATCTCCACCACAAGCTCAACTTCTACGAGGAGGTCTCTGCACCAGATGTGGCTGCCACGAATTTCTTAGTCACTCTCACCAAGGTCCGCAGGAAGCAGACTTATACCATTCTTACTTTTGTCAACACCATTGTCAACGAGTACGAGGCCACCGAGGACAGCAAGAAGAACCACGTCGCAAAGGAGGGTGCTCTGCGCATGATTGGCACTTTGTCCAGCGTCATCCTCGCCAAGAAGAGCCCGATCGCCACGCAAGTAGAGTATTTCCTTGTCAGATACGTTTTCCCAGATTTCAGAAGTCCGCAAGGATACCTCCGCGCACGAGCCTGCGACACAGTCGAGAAGTTCGAGCAGCTGGATTTCAAGGATACCAACAATCTCCTGATCATCTACCGCAATATTTTGGAGTGTATGGCCGATGCAGAGCTTCCAGTCAGAGTCGAGGCTGCGTTGGCTCTCCAACCACTTATCAGACATGATATCATCCGCACGAATATGCAGCAGAACATTCCTCAGATTATGCAGCAGCTTCTGAAGCTAGCCAATGAGGTTGATGTTGATGCTTTGTCGAACGTGATGGAGGATTTCGTCGAGGTGTTCGCTGCTGAGTTGACACCATTTGCCGTGGCGCTCAGTGAGCAGTTGAGGGATACCTATTTGAGACTCGTTCGCGAGCTTTTGGAGAAGAACGAGAGCAGGAATGAGGACGACTATGGCGATTATCTCGACGACAAGAGCATCACTGCTCTTGGTGTTCTCCAGACCATCGGTACTCTCATCCTTACCCTCGAGAGCACGCCAGATGTGCTTTTGCACATGGAGTCGATCCTGATGCCAGTCATCAAAGTCACTCTCGAGAACAAGCTCTACGATCTCTACAACGAGGTCTTTGAGATCATCGACAGCTGCACCTTCGCCGCCAAGTCCATCTCGCCCAACATGTGGCAAGCCTTCGAGCTCATCCACCAAACATTCAAGGCAGGCGCCGAGCTCTACCTCGAGGATATGCTGCCAGCGCTTGACAACTTCGTCCAATACGGCGCGCAGCACCTCGTCCAGACCCCAGCGTACATGGATGCGATGTTCAGCATGGTGCAGGACATGTTCCAAGACGACAAGGTCGGCGGCGTGGACCGCATCTGCGCGTGCAAGCTCGCCGAGGGCATGATGCTCAGCCTGCGCGGGCATATCGACCAATACGTGCTGGCCTTTGTCGAGATGGCGATGACGACGCTCACGAACTCGGACGTGAAGGTCAAGTCGTACAAGATCCACCTGATGGAGATGGTGATCAACGCCATCTACTACAACCCCGTGCTCGCCCTCCACGTCCTCGAGGCCAAGGGCTGGACGAACAAGTTCTTCAGCCTCTGGTTCAGCAGCATCGACAGCTTCAGCCGCGTGCACGACAAGACGCTGTCCATCTCTGCGATCGTGGCGCTGCTGACGCTGAACCCGGAGCAGGTGCCTGCGAGCGTGCAGCAGGGCTGGCCGCGACTGCTGCAGGGCATCGTGCGCCTGTTCCAGACGCTGCCGGCGGCGACGAAGAACCGCGAGGAGGCGCTCAAGGAGGATGATCCGCTGTCGGGCTCGGCGTATGGGGATTATGTGGAGGATGAGGAGGAGGAGTGGGGCGGGGACGAGACGTGGACGGAGGAGGAGGGGGAGGAGGGGGAGGATGCGGAGGGCAAGGATGAGAGTAGTGCATACCTCGACTTCCTGAATGAGGAGGTGAGTTGGCTTGGCGTTTTCTTCCATCGTGGGAGGTTTTTCTAACGAGAGTGCAGGCGCAGAAATTCGGGAACCTCGAGGAGGAGTCTGATGACGAGCTCGGCGAGGAGAGTCTGCTCGAGACGCCGCTCGACAAGGTGGAGCCGTACGGACTGTTCCGGGATGCGCTGCTGAGTAGGTGTTCCCAACCCCATTCCCCGGACCCGCAGGGACTAACGAGCAGCAGAACTGCAACACGAGCAGCCGGCGCTGTACGGCAGCCTGACGTCGAACCTGTCGGCGGAGGAGCGGACGATCGTGGAGAGCGTGGTGCAGACGGCGGAGCAGATCGCGGCGAAGAAGGCGGCGGAGGCGGCGCAGTTGGCGCAGCAGGTGTAGGGGTGGAGTGGACCTTCTGATATGGATAGCTGGTGGAGGAAAATGGGAGGAAGAGCGGGGAGGAGAGGGAGAGGGAGCGTTGCATGTACTTGGCGTTTTTGTCGTTTTGTTTACAGTTGGTTGGTTCGCTGAATCGATAAGTGATCGATTGAGGGGACGGAGATATCCAGGCTGCCGGGGAGGCGGCGAGGAGGAGGGCGGGAGGGGAGGAGGGAGAGGGAGGTAATAAAAGTGCCGTCTTGGGGAAGGGAGATATAGGGGATGATGATCAGGACGACGACGAGAATAACCGTAGAAACCGTCGTGCGGTGGCACGCACTGCTGCTGTCGACGCGCGGTCGGAGAGAGAGCAGAGCGCGCTGAAGAAGCAGTGGAATGGGATATGTGTTGAATCTGAATCTGAATCTCAATCTATCTATATATCTACGGATCATCCATTCCGCCATCCATCCATCCATTCGCAGAATCGTCGCCGCACCCCCCTGGTCCGCTTCGCGTTCTGTGTGGTGAGTCGAGAAGGGAAGGGGAGGGAGGAGTTGGGCGTGGGTGGATTTCCCGAGGGGAGAATGTATAGGTGCGTGCTCTTTAAGGAGGGGGAAGGGTGCTGGTGTGGTATGGTGATAGTCGTGCACTTAGGGAGAGAATGCTGGTTTGTGGTTTCGATGCGTTCGTTATGGGGAGAGGGGGGGGGGGGGCATTGGGCGGCTTTCGCCTAAGCGGTGGTAGGGCAGGGGACTGAAAAGGAGGGGGGAGGCTCCCACTTTGTCCCAAACCCCTCGCTCG
>Ga0123337_10001357_pt1 | contig 31761 bp, 28 predicted proteins | sample frozenSSSSmetaG_FD_89792 | JGI IMG/M metagenome (GOLD analysis project Ga0123337, IMG submission 89792) | Glacier valley bacterial and archeal communities from Borup Fiord, Nunavut, Canada, to study Microbial Dark Matter (Phase II) -... | ecosystem: Environmental > Aquatic > Freshwater > Ice >...
GATTGTTGACCGGCCTGCAATTGCAATTTCCTGATTGGTATAACCAATGAAAGAAACAACAAGTGTTTCAGCAGACTGAGGTGCCGAAATTGAAAAATTTCCATTACCGTCTGTCTTACCACCAATCGTAGTTCCTTTCACAAGAACTGATGCCCCGGCTATTGAGGTACCATCCTGGTTATCTTTTATAGTTCCAGAAATGGTTTTGTTTTGCGCAAAGACGGGAGACAATGCAAATAATATAAGAAGGGTCCCAGCCCACCTTAAGAGTAAGTTTTTTTTCATGCTTAAATTGCTTGGTTAATTACTAGTTAAATGCTATATAAATGTAAATACAATGCATTCTTGAAACAAAATTTAAAGGATAATATTCTCATAGATAAAATAAGATTTGTATTTTATCAAGCGTCTTAATAACAATTATTACAATTATCATAAATTTCACGGGAGCATCATTATAATTATAAAAAGAAAATTAAAGTTTGCTTAAAAGTTTGGCATCATTTTACAATGAGATAAAATGTAATAATTTTATGCACATTTCTTCAAAACTTTGAATTTTGCAGCTAAACCAGCCATCAAATGCGCTCTAGCTCGACCAGCAATGTTAAATCATTATCTGATTCCACCTGATTATTGAGTTTTAAAAATTTTCCTGCAAGGTAAAAAGCAAACATATCTTCAACAAGACCTGTTAGGGGCTCTGGCAAAATACGTGATTTACCCAGTACCTTTCTCAGGGTAAAAAACAATAAAGAAGATGAGGCTGCAACCAAACTTCCAACGATTGCGCCTTCAGTAGCTTTTTCACCAGATAGCTGATATGTTAATGCTCCAACGGTAGCACCCATTAAAACCCGACCTGTAAACTGCGGTTTTGACAAGCGTGAAGGTAAAAAAGGCAATTTATCAAGACCTAACTCAGCGGTAGCCATAATTGCCAGCGTTTTTGTAGTTGTTGGATTTGCCAAAAATCCTATTCCTTCCTGATTAAATAGTTTCTTATCTTTTTGATTTAAGTTTAGGGCAAGAAGAGCAGGCGCCAACATTGACCTCATCCCGGCAATAGTTGCAAGAATTACTAATTTACTTAGGGCGATTTCCTTAGTTTGAGTTTCCATATGCGTCTTATATTGACCGGTTTTGAAGATATAAACTCAAAACTTATGCCTGAAATTATCAAGTGCAAGTATCGCATAGAAGTAACTGTTTTAAAAGCTCGGCCGTCTTGATAAATTACTCCATAAAGCTATATAATTCAGCAACTGATAAAGATGACCTGTTAATAATCTGCCTGTCTTGCTGAATCATCCCGTTTTTAATAACGATCAGGTGATCGGCGTATTTAACTGCATCTTTCAGATTATGGGTTACCATAATACTGCACAGATTATGATCGGCTATGATCTTTTGGGCATTTTCAAGTATAACCTGGCTTGCGTATGGGTCAAGTGCTGCATTAGGCTCATCCATAAGCAGTAATTTAGATTCATCCATGATTGCCATAATAAGTGTCAGCGCCTGTCTTTGTCCTCCAGATAGATTACCCATTAGCTGGTCTATCTTGTTTTCCAGCCCCATATTTAATTGGGCAATCTTATCCTGAACAAATATTCTGAACCCTGAAGTTTTTCCAATCGTGAGCGATTTTGCTTTAGTTCTCAGTGAGGCGAGTCTGAAATTATCGATTACAGACAGATCAGGAGCTGTACCCATTAATGGATCCTGAAAAATGCGGGCAATGAATTTACTTCTCTGGTATTCAGGCTGGGGAATAATATTCACTCCCCCGATGAAGATTTTACCAGTATCGGGTTTTTCACTACCTGTTAACATATTTAACAAGGTAGACTTACCAGACCCATTGGTGCCTATTAGAATTGTAAATTTTCCAGGGGAAATTTGCAGGTTTATATTATTCAGGGCTCTGACTTCTCTTGGGCCGTTAGCAAAAAAGGTTTTAGAAACATTTTCAATCCCGATCATAATTCTTATTTATAGTAAACCCGAAGACCAGGAATACTTACCACCACTAATACCAATACTGATGTAGTTAGCTTTAACAGATTCACGTCAACACCCAGAGCCAGGGTTGCCGCAAGTAAAAACTGAAAAATAATTGAGCCGAGAATCACACCGGCTATTCTCAGGCCCACTTGCCTCACCTGAAGCATATCCATGATGGTTTCACCAATGATAACTGAGCCAAGCCCTGTTATGACAATGCCAATACCCATATTGATATCTACAAAACCCTGGTATTGTGAAATAAGAAATCCACTGACACCCACGAGCCCATTTGAAATTGCCAGACCAGTGATTTTCATTCGAACAGTGTTTACACCTAAAGAACGAACCATACTTTCACTATTCCCGGTTGCACGCATGGCAAGGCCAAAATCAGTTCTCAATAAATAGGAAATAATCAGCCATAAAAAACCAATGAAGGCTATAATACTAACAAGTGCCCGAAAGTCTGTCGGAATAAAGCTCAGTTTGGTGTAAAAATCATTTTCTGCTGAAATTGGAATATTTGAGCGGCCCATGATCGTAATATTGATGGAGTAAAGAGCTGTCATCACTAAGATACCAGCAAGTAGCGCATTTACCCTGAGCTTTGTATTGATAATACCCGTAACTGTACCTGCAACTGCTCCACCTAAAAAAGAAAATAAAAGGGCGTACCAGGTATTTATTCCATGAAGCAACATGATTCCAGTAATTGAGGCCCCCAGGGTATAACTCCCGTCTGTTGTTATATCAGGAATATTAAAGATTTTCAGGCTTAAGTAAACACCTATTGAAAGAGAGGCAAGGGCCAAACCAAGCAATAAGGCATCGATATAATAGCCAGCAGCCGAAATGCTGTGTTTTGATTTATTTAAGTTGAGCTTTATATCAGAAAAATTAACAGCATTTGAATGTGATACATTTATAAATCCTGCCGGGATATTCACATCGTATGCCCTTGCTACCTGCTGATTGAAAACTTTTCTTCTTGCTATTACCAGTGCAGGTTTTAATAATGTCAAATTACCTGTTTTCAGGTAATCTGCTGCCTGGACACCTGACTGGTACCCCCACTGGTAAATATCTGCTCCGTATGCGGCCAGTGCCCCCCGCTTAACAAGCCCCTCTTCACTAGTAAATATTGGAATACCGTGAGCATTACATATTTTAAGAATACTTTCGAATGAAGCAAAAACACTGTTATCGGGGAGGGCAAAAAAAGCATCAATTTTCTGATGGGTAAGTGCCTGAACAACAAGCTGGGTTTCTGCCGAACTATTTACGGGTAAAATAACCAGTTCAATCTGTTGTTTTTTACATTCATCTTGAAGCTTGGTTAAAGCGAGTACTGACTGGGTCTCACCCTGACTGTAGATCACACCCATTCTTTTTACAGCGGGCAATAGCTGATGAACAATCAGGGCTGAAGTAGCGATATAATCAAGGTTTTCATAAACACCGAATAAATTTGAAGGTGCAGACCCTGATGAATCAAGCAAACCTGCAAGCTCAGGGCTTGGAGAAACCATCATAAAAACAGGAAGATTCACCGTTTTTTTAATGGCAGCAATTGTTGGTAAAGTTGTATTGGTAGCTAGCAGACGTAGGTTCTGATGTAAAAGATAACTCAGGGCCAGATTGAGTGTTGCTTCATTACCCTGGGCATTTTTATATAAAACAACAAGCGTTTTATTTTTTTCATCGAATCCGGCCGTGCTAAGTGCTTTTAAGAATCCAATATGAGCCTGATCGATTGTCTCATCCTGAAATGCATCAAGGAAACCAATCATTGGAATAGTATTTTTTTTACCTGGTTTTGAGCATGATAAAAAAATAAAAGCCGTCAAGGAAAATAAAAATAAGAATTTACGCATTATAAGGTAAAACGAAACACAAAAGAAAGCGTTAAAAATCAAGCTAACGATACTTTTCTAAATTTTAACTAACCCGATAAGAAATAATTATTGGCCGTTTTCGATTCAAAGATTTTTTATATACCATGAAAACACCCCTAATAAAAACAATTTCATCAAAGCTACCAAATACAGGGCTTTCAATTTTTTCAGTTATGACCGCCCTGGCCGATGAATATAAAGCTATTAATTTATCACAGGGTTTTCCTGATTTCGCGCCTGATGAACACCTGCTTAAACTTGTTACCAAACATATCAATGCCGGTCATAATCAATATGCACCTATGCCAGGGGTATTAAAACTAAGGGAAAACATCGCAAAACATACCGCCAGGCACTATGATCTTCAACTTGATCCTGATCTTGAAATTACAGTAAGCGCCGGAGCAGCCCAGGCTATTTATACTGTCATAACTGCCGTTATTCGTGAAGGAGATGAAGTAATAATTTTCGAACCTTCTTATGATTCTTATATTCCTGCAATCAAATTAAACCTGGGAATACCCCGTACTATTGAACTGAATGCCCCGAATTTTAAAATAAACTGGAATGAAGTCAAAAAACTACTGACCATTAAAACCCGTATGATCATCATCAATTCTCCGCATAACCCAACGGGTTCATTGCTTGATGAAGCTGATATGAAAGCTTTGAATACTCTCGTCGCAGGAACTGATATATTAGTTCTTGCTGATGAGGTTTATGAACATATACATTTTGATGGGCATGCACATGAAAGCGTTGCCAAATATCCAGCACTTTTTAATCAAAGTTTTATCATTCGCTCATTTGGTAAAAGCAGCCATACTACGGGATGGAAAATTGGTTACTGCCTTGCTCCTGCCTATCTGAGTTTAGAATTCAGAAGAGTTCACCAGTTTTTGGTTTTTAGTGTGAATACACCCATGCAATATGCATTTGCTGATTACCTTGAAGATCTTTCCTGTTTTGACAAGCTCTCAGCATTTTACCAACAAAAGCGTGACTATTTCGTCAGTCTGTTAAAAGAAGCCCCATTTAAATTACTTCCCTCAAAAGGTACTTATTTTTTATTGGCAAGCTATGCGGATATTTCCCAGGAAAAAGAAAAAGATTTTGCTGTAAGACTTACCAGAGAATTTGGGGTAGCCTGCATACCCCTGTCTTCATTCTATACCAATCCCCGTGAAAACCAGCTTGTCAGGTTTTGTTTCGCCAAGGACGATGCTACACTTGAAAAAGCATCATTACGTTTACAATCATTGAAATAGGTCTATTATTTTACCCCCTTAAATAATTACAATGAGCAATAAACTAAAAGTAACTCTCATTCAGTCTTATCTCTTCTGGGAAGATGTTCAAAAGAACCTTCAGCAGTTTGATATGAAGATTAACCAGTTAAACCAGCGCACCGATCTGATCGTATTACCTGAAATGTTCAATACCGGTTTCAGTATGAATACTGCCAAACTTGCTGAAACAATGGATGGGCCAACTGTAACCTGGATGAAAAAAACAGCTCAATTAACAGGAAGCGTAATTACTGGTAGCCTGATTATCAAAGAAAATGGAAATTTTTATAACAGGCTCTTATGGGTACGCCCTGGAGGAGAAATTTCAACCTATGACAAAAAACATCTTTTTGGCCTGGGTGACGAAACCCTTCATTTCAGTGCAGGGAAAGAGAAGCTGATAGTTGAATTAAACGGGTGGAAAATTTGTCCAATGATTTGTTATGATTTGCGATTTCCGGTATGGTGCAGGAATGAGGAAGAAACAGATTTATTGATTTTTGTTGCTAACTGGCCAGAAAAGCGAAGCCACCACTGGCGTACGCTACTAATAGCCAGGGCCATTGAAAACCAGGAATATGTGCTGGGTGTGAACCGGGTTGGAGATGATGCAAATTTATTTTACCATTCAGGTGATTCAATGCTGATTCATCCAATGGGGAATATACTCTTTCAAAAGGTCGATGAAGAAGACGTTTACACAGCTATACTCTCAAAAGATGAAGTTGAAAAAACGCGCAGGTCTCTTCCGTTTCTTGCCGATAAAGATGATTTCAAACTAAACTAAATTTTATGCTTGCTTAGAATATCCTCTCTGCCATTATATCAGACGGCATATTCTAAACAAGATGAATTAAATTTCTGCCTGTCAAGGCTAGACTTTATCAGTTGATAAGCGGATCCTGAAGTTTTACCTTAAAGGCAGGCCTTGGTTTTAAACCAAGCTCAGCAAAAAGGGCCTTATCTTCACTTAGATCAGGGTTGGGCGTTGTTAGAAGCTTTTCACCAATAAACAAAGAGTTTGCACCTGCCATAAAACACAATGCCTGGTCTGAAGAGCTCATGGTGGTTCTGCCAGCTGACAAACGTACAACAGAGGCAGGCATCAGTATTCTTGCTGTGGCAATAACACGCACCATATCAAATACAGGTACGGGCTTTTCATCAGCCAGTGGTGTTCCTTCTACCCTTACCAGCATATTTAACGAAACTGATTCTGGATGATGGGAAAGGTTTGCCAGTGTTTGAAGCATGCTGATTCTATCAGACACTTTCTCGCCTATACCGATAATTCCACCTGAGCAAACAGTCATACGGGTATTACGAACATGCTCTAGCGTTTGTAGCCTGTCATCATATGTACGGGTAGTAATTATACGTTCATAATCTTCGGCAGATGTATCAAGATTATGATTATAGGCATATACACCAGCATCAGCCAGTTTGCCTGCCTGACCTGCAGTAAGCATACCAAGCGTACAGCAAACCTCCATATCAAGGGTATTTACCTCCCTTACCATTTCTAGTACCTTATCGAAATCACGGTTATCACGAACTTCTCTCCAGGCAGCACCCATACATAAACGGGAGGCCCCATTTTCTTTAGCGGTTCTAGCCCTTGACATCACTTCTTCAAGAGACATTAACGCTTTTACTTCAACACCTGTATTATAACGGGCGGCCTGTGGGCAATAAGAACAATCTTCAGAGCAGCCCCCGGTTTTGATAGAAATCAGACTGCTTATCTGCACTTCATTGTAATTTTCATTCTGCCTGTGTACTTCAGCAGCTCTAAAAATCAGGTCTAATAATGGAGTATGATATATTTCGCTGATTTCTTCAGCTGTAAAATCGTGACGCAGGGTTTCCATAATCTAAAATAGAATTCAATGTTAAGACTTTTTGGGCAGGTTGCGTAAATTAAAGCTTTAGAATAATTTTCGCTGCCAAAAAGTAGGTGAGCCAAAAACCAGCGGTATCAGTAAAAGTAGTTATTAAGATAGACGATGAAACGGCAGGATCTATACCCGCACGCTTTAGAATTAAAGGAATCGCTGAGCCAGTTACACCTGCAACGACCAGATTGCAAATCATGGCAAGAAAAAGCACCAGTCCCAATAAAGGATTACCATTAAAAATTAATGCCGCCAAAAAGACAATGATTCCGGTGCAAAGTCCGTTTACAAAGCCCACGGCAAGCTCTTTTGCAACAGTCTGATAGGCCTGTGCAATATTTATTTCATGGAGAGTTACCCTTCTGATAGTCACAGCAAGTGTTTGCGTAGCTGCATTACCTCCCATTCCAGCTATCACACTCTGGTAAGCACCAAGAATAACAAGCTGTTGCAAAACATGATTAAAATGACTGACCACTGCAGCTGGAATAAAGCACGTGATAAGATTAATAAATAGCCATGGTAGGCGGCTTTTAATTGCATCAATCCAGTTTCCAGTCAGTTTTTCATTCTCTGATACCCCGGCTATCTTAAGAATATCTTCAGTAGTTTCTTCTTCAAGAACATCAATAACATCATCAAAAGTAACCCGGCCCAGCAAAACCATTCTGTTATCAACCACAGGGATAGCTGAGATATTATACTGGGATAAGAGCCTTGCAACTTCTTCCTGATCTGTATCAACATAAACATAGACAATATCTCTGTTTGCAATATCATTCACCAGACTTGTTGATTTAGATTTAACCAGATCTTTTAATGAAACAGTACCCAGCAGGTGATCTTCCTGGTCAACTACATAAATAGAGTAAAACTCTTCCATTTCTTCAGATTTCTGAATGACATCCTGAATAGCCTCATTTTTTGTCTGATAATATTTAACAGAGATTAACTGTGGGGTCATCAGCCCACCAGCCGTATCTTCAGGATAACACATTAATTTTCGGATGCTTGTAGCGTCTTCTGCAGGCAAACTATCAAGAATTTCTTCCTGTTGCCTGTCACTGAAATTGCTGATAATATCGGCCGCATCATCTTCATCGAGTTCTTCTACGATTGAACTCATCTGTTCAGGGCTCAGGGCCTGTAATAAGCGTTCAGGATGATGCTCTTCATCCATTTCGGCAATTACTTCAGATGCTTCTTCAGGCGGCAGAATCCGAACAATACGTTCAGCAGAAGTCTGCGGTAGCTGGTGCAGCATCTGAGCTATTTCAGAGGGATGAAAGTCATTTAGAACGTCTAGTAATTCCTGATCACTACGTTCTAGCGCATTCTTAAGACGCTGGATATCGGCTTTATCAATTTCGAACAGATCCATCTGAATTCAGCTAATTTTGATTTTCAGGTTTTAAGATACCAGTTCATTCTGGTAAACTGAATACTAATGCATGCTACAAAAATAGCTGTAAAAATGCCACTCACCCAGCCTTCCCAACTTTGGGCCTGTACCCATTCAGGAAAATGATTCAGGCCAATAAAATGATAAATTGGGATGAAAAGAAGATTTGCTGACATATAGGCTACCATTGGGTTTTTGCCAATCATTGAAATAAGCAACAGAGGCTTTCTGAAGATACTCAGATCAAAACAAATAATAATCGACAGTAGCAGAAACATGGCAAGACCACTCCCAAAGAAAAAGTAGCTAAAGGTAGAATATTCACGTTTCAGCCCGCCCTGATAAGCTTCAAAAAAAATGGCCAGAAGTAAGGTATAAGACCCAAGTTCGAGGTATTTCTTATAATATTCTTTCTGGGGGCTTTTGATTCCATTCCATACCCAGAGAATAGCAATAATTAACAGCACATTTGAAACCAGATTAAACAAAAGATATCTGAGAGAAATAAAAACAATATTCAAGACCAGAATACCAATGCTCAGGGACATTAATGCAACTTTATTGCCATGGTCTTCTGATTCAACAACCGTTTCGGGAACATCGGTACTATATTTTAAATTATGACGGTACATGAAGTCACCAGCAAGTGTTCCAGGTATAACGATAAAAAGGTAACCCAGATAATCAAAGTGGTACATCCAGGCAAAAGGAGTTGCATCGAGTACCAGTTTATTCCAGCTGCCATGTAAATCACCTGCAATAAGAACAGAAAATAGAAGTGGTATTAGGGCAATTCTTAACAGAGGTCTGTTTTGGGTAAATAACCAGATAATAGATCCAAAGAAGACATTATTGGCAATTAGCATGAAAAGAATGTCGTTTCTATAAAGGTCAAAGCCTGAGCCGTCGAGGTAATGAATATTCAGAATTAAAAATACCCCTATACCTAAAACAACTAGTCGTATAAGCCATAGCTTCCAGATTTTCCAATTTGCAGGATATCTGAAATAAAGCAATGTTAATAAAACAAAGCCAGAAAGGCTGGTCACCCATTGCCAGAAACCGGGCTGGTTACTTATTTCAAATGGTTTGACATGCTCTAGAAAAATGCCAAATATTAAAAGCATCAAGCTTCTTATCGCCACATCAAGTACAATACTCAGTTTAGATTTACCTGCACTAAGCCGTTTAGACAGGGAGAGAGGAATAGCTGCACCCATACTAAATACAAAAAATGGGAATACCAGATCATTCCAGGTAATGGGTGGGGTAGAATTTGAAACGTATGCTGAGGTAACCATCTGAGCATGATACATCCATACAGGCTGATTACCACCAAATGCAATTATACCAGAAACTACCATGGCCAGAATGGCAAGGCCGCGCATGGTATCAAGGCTTAGATCTCTATTCATTTTTTCGAAAATAAGTAAATTGATTTCATTTACACTCTTTTTATCTGACTGTTAATTTCACAAAATGCCAGACTTAATAGTGACAGGCTACTCCTGCCCTGGTTAAATAATAAATCAACAAAACTTAAACGGGGCTCAAACCCATGATTTGGAGAAAATAACTGATTATATTCAGCTGGAACAGTTAATGCCTGACGTTTCGGATGTATTAGTCTGCGCATATCATGCATACCTGCCACAGGATCATGATAGCTTTCTGTGAGCTTGATTGACGGATTTTTTAAACCCATCATTTTACAGAGTGCAAGCAGCCAGTCAAGGTTATAGTCGAATAACCATTTTTGAGGTTTTTCATAAAACGGCCTGATATCATATTCAAAAAACTCAAAATACGGTGAACTCCGGTAGCAACTCTCAAGTGATCTCCAATGCATGCGCTGCCAGGGATGATCAGCACTTATTCTAACATCTTTAATTGGTATATTATGCCTGGTATCATGACATACAGGTACAGCAAGAACAAGAACGCCATTGGGAGATAAAATCATTGCCCTATTGCGATAACTTTGCTTCTGGTAATTTTCTTTTGCCTCTAGCCACACAGTATCACCAAGGAGCAATATCGACATGTATTCAAGATTTGGAAGGTAAGCACTCGATAAGAGGTAATCCATGTTCCAAAACTAACAAATCTCAATTGAGGCATTTTAAAATATAAGTATAGATTTGCAACCTTGAAATAATTGCTTGCATCAATAACAGACAGGGATGTTTCAAGCGTTAAACCCCCGAATAAAAATTAATAATGCAGGAACCTTCAGTAGCAGTTGTAATTTTAAACTGGAATGGATTAACCCTTTTAGAACAATTTGTTCCAGCCCTTTTGCAACATACTCCGTCATGGGTCGAGATTGTTATCGGTGATAATGCATCTACAGATCAGTCTGTTCAGTTTTTAAAAAGTCAATACCCCCAGTTAAGAATCATTCAGAATGAAATCAATTATGGGTATGCTGAAGGATATAATAAAATTCTCGAGCAGGTAAATGCCCAGTATTTTATACTACTTAATTCAGATGTTGAAGTCACTCAGGGGTGGGTTGAGCCGTTAATTGAATACCTTGAAAATAATCAGGATGTGGCTGTCTGCCAACCCAAAATCAGATCATATCTCAATAAAGAAAAATTTGAATATGCTGGTGCTGCTGGTGGTTTCATGGATAAATTTGGGTATTTCTTTTGCCGCGGCAGATTGTTTGACAGTTTGGAAACAGATTTAAATCAATATGAAGATAGCTGTGAAATATTCTGGGCTTCAGGGGCCGCATTTTTTATCAGAGCAGACTGGTTTCGCCGTGCCGGGGGGTTTGATTCAATGTTGTTTGCCCATATGGAAGAGATTGACCTGTGCTGGAGACTTAAGTTACTGGGCCAGAAAATCGCATATATGCCCGGATCAATCGTTTATCATGTTGGTGGCGGTACATTAAGTAAATTAAGCCCTACCAAAACTTATCTCAATTTCAGAAATAACCTCATATTGCTTTATAAAAACCTGGAACCTGGTAATAAGTTGAAGATACTTATCATTCGCTTTTTTCTAGATTACCTGGCATGGCTACGGTTTATAGCACTGTTTCAGTTCAAACACGCATTTGCTGTTAACAGAGCCCATATGAGCTTTTTAAATGGTATTTCAACATGGAAAGAGACGAAAATCAAGACTAGTCAAGATATCACCCAGCCAAAACTTAAAAACCTGACGGGGTATTACAATGGGAGTATTGCAGCTGATTATTTTTTAAGAAGTAAAAAATATTTCTCTGAATTGCTTGCAAAAAAAATTAATCTATAAAAGATTCGAGTGCCAGACGATATGAATTCATACCAAAACCAGCAATAATTCCTTTACAGTTTTTGGCCAAAACTGATTTATGCCTGAATTCTTCTCTTGAATAAACATTACTGATATGTACTTCAATGACAGCTGTGGTTATGGCTGCAATTGCATCAGCTATGGCAATAGAAGTATGCGTGTAAGCTCCTGCGTTTAAGATAATACCTGCCGCAATAAACCCGGATTTATGCAGGCAGTCGATAATATCACCTTCAGAATTACTTTGGTAATAGTTAAGCTGGATATCAGGGTAAAGCTTTGAAAGAATTTCGAGGTATATTTCAAAAGACTGATTTCCATAGATTGAAGGCTCACGTTTACCTAAAAGGTTTAAATTTGGACCATTTATAATCTGAATTACCATGTATTTTTTTCAACTAATGTACTAAAATAGCCTGATTTACGAATGTCAACTATGCAATCACAACAATACCTTAATGGTTTTAAAGCGTATTTAAGGTTAGAGCGTCAATTCTCAGCAAATACCATAGAGGCCTACTTGAGAGATACAGAAAAATTTCTTGAATTTTTACCCGTGTACAGACAGAAATTAAATACTACTCAGGAGTTTGCACATGAAGGCATAAAATCACTAGTAACTAGTGTACTAATTGACAAGGGATCGGATACTCAAAGGAAAAAAATAACACTTTTAACAGTCAGCAGAGAAGAAATTCAGGCTTTTTGCCAGACACTTTACGAACTTGGTTTAAATGAGGCTTCTCAAGCCCGAACTCTATCAGGGTTAAAAGCATTTTTCAACTATCTATTACTTGAGGATCTGATCAGCAGTAATCCAACTGAATTTATCAGCTTTCCTCAAACAGCCAGAAAACTGCCAGATATACTATCTATTACAGAAATCAACCAGCTGATAGAAGTAATTGACGTCAGTACTGCTGAAGGTATGAGAAATAAGGTGATCATTGAAACGCTATACGGTTCTGGTTTAAGAGTCTCAGAATTGATATCACTAAAAATATCTCAACTCTATTTTGATGCAGAATTCTTAAAAGTAACAGGAAAAGGAAATAAAGAACGGTTGGTGCCTATGAGTGGGTCATCAATACACCTGATTCAATTGTACCTAGCTGAGATCAGAAATAATGTATTAATTAAACCAGGTAATGAAGATATATTGTTTCTGAACAGAAGAGGCTCAGCATTATCAAGGGTCATGATATTTACTATTATCAGACAGCTTGCCATCAGAGCAGGTATTAAGAAAAAAATAAGCCCGCATACCTTCAGGCATTCTTTTGCCACGCATCTGGTTGAAGGTGGTGCAGATTTGCGGGCGGTACAGGAAATGCTGGGTCATGCCTCAATCCTGACCACCGAAATTTATACACATCTTGACCGTGATTATTTGCGTCAGACGATCATGCAGTATCATCCAAGAAGTTAGGAAGGCAAGTTTCTGTAAAACAGCAGTTGCCTGAAATTGGGGCGGTCTTAACAATAGTGGCAAAAAATAAAGGCGACCCATTGCGGCCGCCTTATTTCAATAACTATAAACAGCACCTTTATTAATTATTATCAATACGGGCAACTGTTGGGCTCCATGACCACAGATCATAGAAAGGTGTACTTGATGCACCTTGTGTTCCAAGACCTATAAATGAAGTATAAGAACCCGTTAAACCTGTTGGCATTGAAAAACTAATACAGTCATATCTTCCGGCACCTTCAAAATTATTTTTCTGGTTCCAGGTATCATTTGATGGGGTATATTCAAAACAAGTTCCGAAAGATTGTGAACCTGTACCATTGGCAATATAGCCAAGGTTGTTCTGAGAAAATGCAGCACAACTGTAGCGGGGTACTGCAGCATTATTACTGTCTAACCGGGCTTTCTTAATCCAGGTATCTGCAGCAGCATTATACTGAAAAAACTGGTTGTTTGAAGTGCTGTTAGCAGCACCGCCGCCAACGTAAGCTATATTGTTGATTACAAAAGAAAAAGCATTGTATACTTTTAAACCTGGGTATCCAGAAACTGCATTCCATACATTTGTCCCAGCATTATAAGCATAAAAATCACCCAGTCCGTTAGTAATACCAGTAGTATCAGTACTTAAACCAGTACCAACATACCCAACATTATTCACACTGAATGAAACCGCACCTCTTCTGGTTGGGCCAGGAAGATTTGCAATCTGAGTCCAGGCGTTTGCTGTTGGGTCATATGAGTAAAAATCACTCACATTACGAATTCCAACTCCATCATATCCTGAGCCTACATAACCTTTACCATTTGCTGCAAAAGCAACACCATTAACCCTGCCAACACCTGGGAAAGGTGCAATTAGTGTCCAATTATTTTTAACAGCGTCAAATACCCAAAAATCATTTAACCATTTATTATTATCACGATTATAACCAGTTCCAACATAAGCCTTTGTACCTATTACAAAAACAACTGCCCCGTTACGACCTAAACCCTGGAAAGATGCCTGAGTTTTCCAATCTCCTGTAAGTGAAGAGGTAGTTTTTGTACAAGAGGCCAGAAAAGTAATACCTGCAAAAAGAAGTAATACAAGTTTTAAGTTTTTCTTCATTTTATTCATTGAATTAGTATTCGCGTTAGATTAATTGTTTGTGTTTGCTATTTTAGAGTAATAAATTCTTAAACGTATTCGGCTGGCATTATTTAATTGATTTCCCAGAGCTACACGTTGCACACTGTTGTCCATTGCTGATTCAGGAAAACCCATCAAGATAGCCGTACCGGTGTAATCTGTTCTGTTTAAAAGTGCTCCCGTATATTGAACCAGGAAATATTTATAAAAACCTATTTGAGTAACAGCAGGATTCGTGTAAAAATACGAAACCTGTGGCTGTGCACTAAAATCCTGATTTAATACGGAAAGTGGAATATTAGTTCTGTCAGTAAGGTATAAAACCATTACAGGAGGTGTTGGAGTAGCTGATGTTAACGTATTATAACCTGTTAAGACCTGTAATTCTGCTCTATTAATTACCAGACCTGGATGATTAGTAATAAAGGTATGCAAATATGGAAATTCTACCCTCGTCATAAGCCCGGTACCTGCCTGAACATAACTCAGGTTATTTGTATTTTCAGAAGGAATTGCAACAAAGGGCTTTACCCCCTGAAACGGAGTACCTGTTCGATCAACAGATATATGATTGAACAGACTAGGATTTATTGAAGGAAGTGTAATCGGAAATTCTTTATACTGGGTAACGATTGTTCCATTTACCGGGGCCCGGTAATACAACCTGATATGTGAATACTTTGGATCAAAAGATACAACGGCACCATTTGTATTGCCTGGAACAATGGTAAGACCTTTAAAGAAATTCACAAAATTACCATCAGGTGCACCCTGAGCTCCAGCCTGAAAACGAATATCTCTGTTTAAGGCATAATTAAACCATTTTTTTCCCAGAGAATCAGGTAATCTAAAAACAATAGAGTCATTTGAATTCGTCTTCTTACCAGTGTAAAGACGTATTTCTTTAGTATGAGGTCTTGGTTTAACATTCGTACTGGCTAGAAAATTAGCCGCCCCGTATGCAAAACTGCTTGTATTGAAGAGATATCCTGTTTGTGAACCAGAATTATCCTCATAGGTACCCTGGGTATTATTTGCATAAAAATAAGGTAGAGGCAAACCAGTTTGACTTGGTTGATTTTTTATTTTAAAGAGGCCAAATTTCTGCGTCAGCTCATATAATGAAAAAGTTTGCTGAATTGACGTATCACCCGCATACGGATAGTAAGATGACATATAGCTAGATTGTGGTGATCTCATTGCATCAAGGGCTGAGCTATTATAGTACATAACAAGGGCAATTGAATCATAACTCAGGCCAATCTGACTTGAAAGGTCAAAATTACCATTCAAACTAACCTGAAAATAAGGCTGTGCCCTTACAGTACCAAGAATAGGGTCTTTATATTGACCCAGTAAAAGAGTCGAATTATTTTTATTACCAAAAGTTGGTAATGAGTCAAGAGCAACTGTATATGTTTTAACGGTAAAGGTGTCAACGTATGCAACTGATAGGTTATTTAAATCAGAACTGGTAAATAAACCAACTGTATCCTTTTTACTACAACCAAAAAATAAAAAGCTAATTCCCAGTATTGATATTAAGTATCTCAAATGCATTCAAAAAATATAAATGTTAATGGGCGTTAAGCTTTCGCTCACCATAAGATTGCGAATATAGAAAATACCCGCATATTATCTGACAAGACTACTGTCTAATTCGGTCAAAGGTAAAAAGTATCTTTAGAACAGTTACCCAGTACAGATTTTTTTTTAGCTGAAATTCAAGTATGCCTATGAGAAGAGTAATACGAGTGACCGCTTGCCACGTATTTATTATTTCCCGAGTTATAACGGGGAGTAAACCGAAATAGTATAGGGTAAATTTTTACTTCTCAATTAGCTACTGATTTAAGCCTCGAAGCTTTGATCATTCTGACCTTGCCATGCATATCTTTTCTTGAGACAATGCCCCTAAAGCCAGCTCTCTGAATCGTTTTAATTGTTAAATCTTCATATGCTTCATTTATTTCCAAATATAAACTCCCCCCTTGTTTTAATGCATTAAAGGCAAATTGAGCTATGGGTAAGTAAAATTTCATCGGATCATCATCAGGAACAAATAGTGCCAGATGAGGCTCATGCCCGATGACATTGATACGCATATGTATCAACTCAGATTCGAGTATATATGGGGGGTTACTAACTATAATGTCAAATTCAGTATCCTTAAAACAGTTAATACCTACTAAAATATCCTGCTTTATAAAATGTATGTCGAGATTGTTGTGGGCCGCATTCTCTCTTGCAATTTCAAGTGCATCAGCTGAGATATCAAGGGCATAAACAACAGATTCCTTAATGACTTTTTTCAAACCCAGGGCAATAGCACCACTTCCTGTACCCAGATCAAGTATTACAGGTTCTATGAAATGGTTAGAAATTGAATCAGAAGTGCCTGAAAAATAAACCTGATCTTGAACAATCCAGTCTACAAGTTCTTCAGTTTCAGGCCTCGGAATGAGTACTGCTTTTGAAACTTTAAGATCAAGACCGTAAAATTCAGTATGCCCAATAATATATTGTATTGGTTCTGAAGCCGAAAGGCGGTAAACACCTGACTTTATTTGTTCGTAGATACCAGTTGAAATAGGACAATCTGCCATTACTATTAACTGATAGCTGGCGTAACCTGTATAAAATTCAATAAGCATTTTTACCAGCTGGGCTGATTCACCTGGTTCATACTGCTGATTGACAAGGATGATAGCAGCTTGTTGAATTTCAGACAGGGGTAGATTTTTCTTATAAGATGGAAAATTTGATTGATTCAATAGTTCATAATTATTGCCTGAAATTAATCATTTTTGATCTTTCTAATGACAGATCTACAAAAAGAACAAATTCATCAATTATTCATGCAACGCTGTATAGGGCTCGCCCGTAGAGGTGCAGGCAAAGTCAGCCCCAATCCTATGGTTGGTGCGGTCATCGTTGTAGATGGAATTATTCTGGCTGAAGGCTGGCATCAGCAGTATGGTGGCCCTCATGCAGAACCAATGGCTATCAACTCTCTAATAGAAAAATATTCAGGAGCTGCAGATTTATTAAAAAGAGCCACAATCTATGTTAGCCTCGAACCCTGCTCTCATTTTGGCAAAACACCACCCTGCGCAGAGCTGATCATTAAGCATCAGCTATCAGAGGTGATTATCGGCTGCCTTGACCCGTCTGAAAAAGTATCTGGCAAAGGAGTTCAGAAACTTTTAGCTGCTGGAATAAAAGTTACTTCAGGAATTCTAAATGATGAATGTATTTATTTAAACAGAAGATTCTTTACAAGTAATCGTTTCAAAAGACCCTACATTATTTTGAAATGGGCGGAAACTGAGAATGGATTTATCAGCCCCCTACCCAGGCAGGAAATTCAAATTACTTCAGCAGCCTCCAAGATGATATCGCATCGCTGGCGCACCCAAGAAGATTGTATTTTGATAGGTAAAAATACGGCATTGATTGATGACCCCTCACTCACATCACGAGAATGGCCTGGTAGAAATCCAATAAGGGCTGTGGTAGACTGGGGTCTAACATTGCCAGAAACTTTAAACATTTTTGATCAAGAAGCAGATACCCTTATATTTAATGGGTTAAAGACCGAGAAAGTCAGAAATCTTACCTATTTCCAACTAGAAACAAGAGCTTATTTACCACAATATATTCTCTTTCAGTTGTACCTGATGGATTTACATTCAGTCATCATTGAGGGTGGAGCAAGTCTCCTGAATCAATTTATAGCAGCCGGTTTATGGGATGAAGCCCGGGTTTTTAGTTCACAAAAAAGCTTTCACTCAGGTCTGGAAGCACCCTTATTACACGGAAAACTACTTTCTGTTGATAAATATGGTACCGATCAGTTAAAAATAATTCAGAATAGCGATTATACCCTTTCGAGCTGATGCACAAAATTTAGATAACGCTCTAAACCTGCTTTTTTTTCATCTGTAAATTCGAAGCTTAACTTATTTTTTAAATAATCGCCCAAATCAAAACCTGGAATGGGAGGCAGCTCAAGTAACAGGTCGTCAATATGATTGACTCCCCATTTCATTGCCTGATTGAACTGGCTGATAAAATCAGGATCAAGTTTTTTGTTAGCAGCCCATACTGCAAAAACAAAGGGTAAACCTGTAAATTTTTTCCACTCAGAAGAAAGGTCATACTGATAATCAAACTGATTTCTCTCATAGAATGTACGGTCACCAATTAAAACCTCGGCATCTGCAACGTCTAAAGAATCAGCATTAATAAATGTTACCTGAATCTGCCAGAAGTTACTACAAAGAATTCTTGCCAGATTATTAGAAGTTCTAGACTGAGAATCAAGTCTGATTTTCTTGACCTGTTCTATCGGTTTCTTACTAAAAATAAATACAGAATTAACCGGTCCATCAGCTCCTATACAATAATCAGTTATTATATAAGAAACAGGCAATTCTGGTAATATCGCAACTGGAACAATTCCCAGATCACTGTCATTATTCAGCAATTTGAAGGCTGCGCCTGAAGGACTATCATAAATAATCTCAGCTTTTTCCAGTAACTCAGGAAAAGCGCGAAGACCATAAACAAAGGGTTTTGTATTCGTATATGAAATCGTAGATACCTTTATTTTTGCATTCATTTTAATTAATTATCTGCACTATCGGGATCCAGGTGAACTACATTATTAAACTCTAGCAGCTCAAAATGATCACCCTTAAATGCGACCTTATAAAGACTTAGATTTTGATGTGGAAAATGGTCCATATGACTAAGTGGATCATTTAAGAGAAGACATAAAAATAACCTGATCGCACGTCCGTGCATACAAATAAGTACATTTTTTTCTTCAGGAAATGACATAATCTCATCAAGTGCCTCTTTTTGTCTCTTATTAACATCGAGAGGGCTTTCTCCGCCTTCAAAATGCTCACCGAGAGCGCCTGCTGCCCATTGATCAGTTAATGATTTAAAAAATGCGCGCATTTCGGGGCTACTTGCAACGCCTTCATATTTGCCCCAATCCATCTCATCAAGGCCTGAAAGCTGTACCCAACTTAGACCATCCTGTATGAAATGAGCCATTGTTTGATGTGTTCTTTGCAGGGTTGACGTATAAAGCTTATCAAATTTAACATCTTTATACACCTGATAAAAGGCTTCTGCCTGTGTTCTACCTGTATCATTTAAACTGGTATTTATTCCCCTACCCTGTACAATTCCTTGTTTATTCAGGTCTGTCTCGCCATGGCGAACGATATAAAGTGTTTTAATCAATTTTTATGGGTTCAGCTATCTCTTGTATACTTTCAGTAAATACATGTTCGTTGTAGTCGGCAATAATAGTGTAAAACGTATCACGCTCAACAGGATGACGCCCCACCTGCTTGACAAGAGTAACCAGTTGCTGTACATTCATACCAGGATTCTGATCTTCTGCTCCGGCCATTGAGTAAATTTTAGTTGTATCATCGATGGTACCATCAATATCATCAACTCCAAAAGCAAGGCTCAATTGAGTCGTCGACCGGCCAATCATTGGCCAGTATGCTTTAATGTGATCAAAATTGTCAAGAAAAATTCGGGAAATAGCATAATTCCTGAGGTCTTCAACCACAGTAGATTCTGCAATATGTGACATGTTATTACCTTTATTTCGAAATTTTAGTGGAATGAAGGTATTAAAACCACCCGTTTTATCCTGAAGTTCTCGTAATCTGTTCATATGATCAATACGGTGTGCAAATGTTTCAATATGACCGTAAAGCATAGTAGCATTTGAAGGCAGGCCCAATTCATGGGCGGTCTGATGAATAATCAGCCATTCATTACCCGTACACTTATCGCCGCAAATTTTTGCCCGCAGGTCTTCATCGAAAATCTCAGCTCCCCCACCAGGTATTGACTCAAGACCCGCTTCAATCATTTTGGTCAGGCCCTCACGGGTTGAGAGCTTTGCTTTGCGAAACATGTAATCATACTCAACTGCTGTAAAGCCTTTAATCTGCAATCCTGGCCTAAGAGCCTTAATATCACGTAACAGGTCGCAAAAGAAATCGAGCGTTAGTTTAGGATGTACCCCACCAACTATGTGTACTTCGGTAACGGGCTTATCCTGGTATGATCTGACAATATCAAGCATCTGCTTTTTATCAAGTACCCAGCCTTGTTCGGCCTGCTTTAATAATCTTGAATAAGAACAGAATTCGCATGTAAAAACACAAAGATTGGTCGGTTCAATGTGAAAATTGCGGTTAAAATAGACCAGATCCTGGTTTTTAAATTCCCTCACAAAATTTGCAACAACGCCCAGATAAGAAAGATCTGCGTGATCGTACAGGTAAATACCTTCTTCAACGGTAATACGTTCTTGCGTAAAAACCTTTGTTGCAATTTTTTTAAGCTTTTTATCTAATAAGGGGTTTTCTAATAAAATCTCAAAGCTGCTATTGCTCATAATAATGCAAATTTATCATATTGCATTATAATAAACAGGTATGAAGCTGAAATGTTCAAATATCAGGGTAGCACAAGTTCAAATCACGCTTTTGTTTTTCTAACTAAATGTCTCATAAGACGCATAAACGAGCATGATTAGCTAAGAAAAAGTAAAAATAATTGCTTCCTTTGCATGAATTAGTAGTCATGTATTCAAAACAAATTAAAATTGGTATTGCAGCCCTCTTGTTTATTTTAGCTGTTTTATGCATCTATCCTTTAAAATTAATCTGGCTGACAGTTCTCTTACTTATTATTTGTGGTTTTGTTATTCTGACAATTTTCAGAAATGAAAATAATCTGACAGCTTTTTATTACCTGAGAAAAAACCAACTTGATAAGGCTAAGCAAGCACTAGAAAGAGTAAAATATCCTGAAGGACTAATATTAAGCCAGCAAGCATATCATTTTTATTTAAAAGGGCTGATCATTTCACAACAAGAACCTTTGAAAGCAGAGAAATTCTTTTTAAAAGCACTCAATCTTGGTCTGCGTATGGATACAGATAAAGCAGTTGCAAAACTTAATCTTGCAGCAGCAGCCATGCAAAAGCGAAAAAAGCAACAAGCTATCATGTATATTAATGAAGCAAAAAAGCTTGACAAACAAGGGGTTCTAAAAGAACAGATAGGTTTATTGCAAAATCAAATGCGTTTTTTATAAAGAAATTTATCTCTAAAGAAAGTTGCATTTTCTAAAAACTGTATACAATCACATTTTTTTTGCAGGGCATTTAATTCTTTACCCCAGAATCTTCATCCTTTTGGCAAGACTGCTACCTTCGCCACTCTTAAAGGTAAATCCGTTACAGACACCTCTTCTGACACAATCACAAGAAATATTGGAATAATCACAGGTGGCAATAAACTTAAATAACCGTTTTGGGCTTAAATTGAAGCGTAAACAGTTATTTTATCGTTCAAGTAAATTTCGTAGTTAAATTTCTCTCTTTATGTCAAATGCTTCAAGGTGATCGGCAATTCTGCGAAGAAATTTACCGCCCATTGCACCATCAACAACCCGGTGATCGTAAGACAGGGACAAATACATAAGGTGCCTGATGGCTATAATATCACCCATTTCAGTAGTGATAACAGCAGGTTTTTTCTTGATTGCACCTACTGCCAGGATAGCTACCTGTGGTTGGTTGATAATAGGGGTACCCATTATATTACCAAAACTACCCACATTTGTGAGTGTAAAAGTACCACCACTAACCTCGTCCGGTAGTAATTTATTCATTCTTGCGCGATTCGCAAGGTCATTTACTTGCTTGGTCAAACCAAAAAGATTCTTTTCATCTGCATCTTTTAATACAGGCACAATTAAATTACCACTTGGCAGAGCTGCTGCCATGCCAATATTAATATGTTTATGCATGATGATCTGTTTATCAAACACAGAGACATTCACCATAGGAAATTCTTTCAGCGCACGTGCTACAACCTCGATAAAAATCGGGGTAAATGTAATGGGTTGGTTTTCACGCTTTTTAAAGGCATCTTTAATTTTATCCCGCCACAATACCATATTGGTGACATCTGCTTCTACAAACGATGTTACATGGGCTGAAGTATGTTTGCTGTGAATCATATGCTCAGAAATAAGCCGTCGCATACGATCCATCTCTATGATTTCATCACCTTCCTGAAAATTATAATTTGCAGCCGTTTTCTGTGTGAGTTCTGCTTTATCTATTAGTCCGGCGTTTATTGTGTTAGGTTCTGGTACTTCCCCTATAGGGGCTCCTGAATCAGGCTTTGCTACAGAAATTACAGCATTATGCTTTGATGAAGTTTGAGCCGGTTTATGGTTCGTTGCCTGTATGGTTGTTGCATCTTCTGTCTTTACATAAGTGGCACCAGACCTACGTTCGAGGTAATATAACAGATCATTTTTTGTAACCCTTCCTTCAGCACCAGTTCCGGGTAAATGATCAAGTTCATCACGTGAAATACCTTCGCTTTGTGCAATACTTTTTACAAGGGGTGAATAAAACCGGTCCGTCTGGGACGAGTTCTCTGCGAAAGAATGTTGTGATCCATTTAAATTAACAGGAGATAGCTGACTTAGAAATTCCAAACCAGCCAATTGTGTATGATCAGATTCTTCTTCCAAATGATTGACAGGAATATTTACTGGCAAATCAGCCGTAAATTGCTTCTCAGGCAGGTTGATAGTTAAAGGTTGAGAATTTTCTTTTGCACTCTCAGGATGGGCTTTTTCTAATTGCCCATTGGCTGGAGCCGTTTGAGTAATCCTGGGCTCGAGGGGTTCATCTTTTTTACCCACCACGACCTCATTTTCGATGATGGCAATGACAGCTCCAACTTTTACAACCTCATCTTCATTATATAATTTTTTTATTAAGATCCCTGATATCGGAGACGGGACATCTGAATCAACTTTATCTGTTGCTATTTCTAAAACTGATTCATCAATATCAATTTTATCCCCTTCATTTTTCAACCAGCGGATTATGGTTGCTTCAGCAACACTCTCTCCCATTTTGGGCATAATCAAGTTAATTTGCGCCATCAGACTTTAGTTATAATGTCAAAATTAATATTTATCATGGATTAATTTTTTTCCCTTAATTCTTCGGGTCTTTCAATTAACGTATTCAACCAGGCAAGTGCACTGTTTGCACTGCGCTCAATATTTTGAGCACGCTGGTTACCAAATATAAACTTGCGTGCATATACTGAATGTTTGTCTCCAGCACTGATCCATACAGTTCCTACAGGCTTGTCTTCAGAACCTCCGTCAGGTCCGGCAATGCCAGTTACAGCTATCGCATAGTCACTTCCTGTTTTAAGAAGTATACCGCGAACCATTTCATTTGCTACCTCTTCACTAACTGCACCATGAGAAGAGATGGTTTCAGAGTTTACTCCCAGAAAATTTACTTTGGCAGCATTCGAATAGGATACTACCCCAGCAAGCAAAATTTGTGATGCACCTGGCAAACTGGTTATCAGATGTGAAATATAACCACCCGTACAACTCTCAGCCAGGGAGAGTGTTTTTTTACGGGCAATCAATTTTTTTACTATCGCTGCCTGAATCGGGATATCTTCTTCAGTAATAATATATTTTGAAATAATTGCCCTGATTTTCCCAGACTGCTCTTCGAGGGCAGCCTTAAGAGTTTTTACATCAGCACCATAGCCACTCAGTCTGAGTCTGACTAGAGATAATGCTGGTAAATAAGCAAGTTTTATATACTCAGGAAGTTCATCCTCAACTGCAGAAATCATTTCAGCCAGAAATGACTCACCGATACCGGCAGTTAAAATAGTATGGTGAATAATGGCTGGTAAAGAAAATCTAGATCTTAACATCGGTAAAACCTGATTTTCAACCATTCCCTTCATTTCATAAGGTACTCCTGGCATTGAAACAATAATGCTTCCATCTTTTTCGAACCACATACCAGGGGCTGTACCATTTTGATTCAGAAGTATTGTGCAGTTGGCAGGTACTTCGGCCTGTTTCTTATTAACGGCTAGCAATGGTCTGTTCAGACGTTTAAAGATCGCTGTCACATTTTCAAGTGCCTCCTGGTTTACCACAAGCGGACTATCAAAATACCTGGCAAGGGTTTGTTTCGTAATATCATCGCGTGTAGGCCCCAGACCTCCTGTGATAAGTATCAGTTTAGACCTTTTAAGCGATTTATCAAGCGTGGCAATTATTTCTTCAGCTTTATCAGAAATAGAATTTATCTGTATTATCTGTATTCCTGCTGCATTAAGAGTTTTACCTATCCAGGCAGAGTTTGTATCAATTACCTGACCAATCAGCAATTCGTCACCAATGGTTATTATTTCTGCAATCATTGCTTAATTGGTTTGATCATAGTAATACTCTTTACGCTTATTAAGTTTCAAGTCTTGTAGAAAGCCAGACTTAACCCTTAATTCAATACTGTAATATTTATATGCGCCAAAAGGAATCCAGCTCATTGTAAGCTGCCAGCAGTGTAGATCACGGGTAAAACCAAGCTGGGTAGCCGAAATCGTTTGCTTTGCCAGATCAATACCTGAGGTAAAAGTTACATTCCATTTTGGGGTGACCGTTAAAGAGCCAGTAAAATTTGCAATATCTGTTCGGCTATAGTTTCTTCTTGCAATACCTCCCGGACTACCAGGAAATACACTATAATTAAAATTATAGGAAAGATTCAGGTTCCAGGGTATTTTAAAATCAACAAAATCTACAGGATCAGAACCTCCTTCGAAGAGTTGTTGACGGCGTTGTACTTCTGGTGCAGCAGCATTCTTTTTGGTGGCTGCTGAAGGATTAAGACTGGCGTTTGCCGTAAAATTAAAAGTTGTCAGACGGGCAAGCTGATGGGTACGCTGGAAAAGATAAAACCGGGTATCATTCCCATATTTGTCTGTGGCATATGGATCTAGTAAAAAATTAAAATTGATAGTCACTTTTTTAAATAACGTTGTACCACCAACAATATTGATGTTTGATAACCGCATTGAATCAGCAACAAAATTATAAAATCCAGAAATATTTAACCGTTCAAGAATCGGGATTTTTATAGTGCCAGTGGTTGTGTCTTTTTTAGATCTGACTTTCATTTCCAGAATATTATTCAGGTTTACACCCATACTTTCACTTTTCTGATTCGGAGGCCCACCAAATAAACCACCATCAAAGACTGAATAAACATTTGTGCGGTGAAGACCGAAATCATAGTATTTACCGTAGTATTTTGGACTTATTTTACGAAAATCGGGTGTATACTGAAAACTGATCTGAGGTTCAAAAACGTGTCTGATACCTTGTATGATGCTTCCTTTTTTAAAGAGTATAAGCCCATAAATACGGGTATCTGTACCAATATTAAAACTAAAATCACGCTGGGTTCTAAATCCCTGAACTGTATCACGATCAGGCACTCTTGTAGAAAAATTGTAGCGCTGACGGTAAGTTTGAAAATACCAGCGTTCTGTATAAGCAGCACTAGGGCTTACCAATAGATATTTTAATACATTATATGTTCCAAGGCTAATACTTGGCTGATGTAAAATTCCATTTGAGAAGCGTTTAAAAACGTTTTTCCTAAATAGTAAAGAATCTTTCGTCGTAATAGAATTCTGAACCTGCACCGTATAACTGAAAGCAATTTTCTGATACCATTTCTGGGCACCAACCCGGTCTTTGGGGTCAAAGGGATTAATTCGGGTTACGGCAAAATTAAAATTCGGGAAAGTAAGACTAACATCATGGGTCGCCAGATTCTGTGAATGTGTAGCAGCAAGGTTCATGCTGAATGGAGTGCCCTCCCAGATTCTTGAGTAATTTATTGAAGAGCCTATTGAATTTTGAGCTCTTGAATTGATATTATAGTATAGTGTTGTATTTTTAAAATAAGAGCTGCTTGCCGCATTCACAGATGCTGAAAAGGTTGAGCCAGGACTTGATTTTTCGCTTTGTGAATGAGACCAGGTCAGATTAAAATCATTTGACTTGGCATAATTGGAAGTTCCAAGATCTCCCGTTTTCCGATTATTAAATGTAAAACTAATATTTCCACTTGATTTATAAATAAAGTTATAACGGCTGTCAATACGTACCCCATAGCTTCCCTTAGAGTAGATACTACCACGCATTTCAGCATCAAAATTTTCACCCAGCCCCTGGTAGTAACCGAAATCCTGTAGAAAAAACCCTAATTGCTGGTCTTCACCAATTCGAGGGAAAAGAATACCATTTGCCCTCCTGTCGGTTTTTGGGAAAAAACCAAATGGTAAAACCAAGGGAATAGGCACATCTTCAACGAAAAAATAAACCGGCCCTGTTACAATTGTATTTTTGTTAATTTTTGCCCTGGTAATTTTAATGCCATAATGTGGATGGTCTAGGTTACAGGTAGTATAAATTCCATTTTTCAGAAATCCTTCTTTGCTCTCATTTAATTTAATTTTACCTCCCCTTATAAACCCACCACCCTCTCCGCTTACACCCTCCCAGGCAATTGTCTTACGGGTCTTAAAATTATACCTTAGACTATCAGCTGTAATTTTGGTCTGACCTTCTGTTACTACAGGTTTTTGAACAAAATGTCCTGAACTATCTTTAAAACCACTTGCAAAAATTGTAAAATCAGTCTGATTCATTTCGACAAAACCAGCTTTTAATACCACATCATCATATTTAACCACAGCATCACGGTACAAATACACTTTTTTACCTGGTATGTTAAAGTTTGTTGAATCTTTGGCTGTATACGTAATTTCAGAGTTCAATGAACCATCTTTCGTTTTAACAGAGTCTTTTTTTATTTTAAAACCCTTTTTAGACGCTGATAGAGCAGCTGGCGTAACTACCTTAGGACCAGAAGTATCAGCAGAATTGAGCGTTGATTTATTAATTGCACTTTTTCCAGGCATATCATTTACCCGATACACTGTATATTTGACATTTGCAGAAACTCCAGCTTTTACTGGCTGCAAGCCTGATTTAGAGAATCCCATGAGTAAAAATGAGTACAAAAACAGGCAATGCATTACGAAAATAGTTTTTTTCAATTTTAAATTTGAAAACGAATAGTAATTTTGTCTTTATTGAGGCCCAAAATAAATAAAAATAAGTGATCCAAATTATGCAATTGTGATCAGCCCTTTTATTTTTGATCTACAGCTACCTTTAAAAATTCTTGATGATTAATACTAAAGGAATATTTTTTCCAAAATTTAATTTTTTTTTAGCGATTCACACTGGTTTATTCCTCTCTTTTCTGATTTTGACAAATCTGGTTTATGGGCAAACTCTTGTTGCGTCTGGTTTTAATGATGGCCCGACAGGGGACAAAAAAACCGAAAAACCTTTTATTGTTGTACTAGACGCCGGGCACGGTGGAAAAGCAACCGGGGCAAATGGGCGTTTTAGTCTCGAAAAAAATATTACACTGGCAATTACCCTAAAGCTGGGTAGGCTGATTAAAGAAAACTGTTCCGATGTGAGGGTGATTTATACCAGAACAACCGATGAATCAGTTGGTCTGAATGATCGGGCAGAAATCGCCAATCAGAATCATGCAAACCTCTTCCTTTGTATTCACTGCAATGCAGTTAGAAAACATGAAGCATCGCCACCAGGGGCTGAGACCTATGTATTAGGGCTTTCTGATGTAACCAGAAATCTGGAGGCTGCGATACGTGAAAATAGTGATATTACAAAGGAAGCAAATTATAAAGAAACATATGGTGGCTTTGATCCCTATTCACCTGAATCATATATCATATTTTCTATGCAACAAGGGCATAACCTGCATAAGAGTCTAAAAATTGCAAATTTTATACAGGCTCAGTTTTTCAAAAGCGGCCGTGTTGACCGTGGAGTCAAGCAAGAACCGCTCTTGGTTTTAAGAAATACCCATATGCCAGGGGTACTGATTGAAACCGGATATATATCTAATACTGGAGAAGAAGAATTTCTAAATTCTGAAGATGGGCAGGAAACAATCGCCCGTTCTATTTTTGATGCATTCGTTCTATATAAAACAGATGTTATCAGATAAGTTAAAATTTAAGATTATTGTTGCCTTACCAATAAATTGCTGTTTGATATTCCTATCAGGATTATTTTGCCTCCCGGTAGGCCCAGTAAAAGCTAGTATAACTGTTGCCGTAAAAGCCGGTATAACTCTTGCCACAAAAACCAGCTTAACGGTTGACAGCGGTAATAATAAAAAAGACGTTTTTCCAAAACCAACTCATTTTCATCTAAAAACGATTGTAATTGATGCTGGCCATGGTGGCTATGATCCTGGAGCATCAGGAGTATATGCCAGGGAGAAAATTGTCACTCTATCTATTGCAAGACATCTGAGAGAGGTAATTCACAAACAATATCCAGGTATTCATATCATTATGACAAGAAGTACAGATGAATTTATTCCACTTGATCGTAGGGCAGCTATTGCGGTAGAAAATAAAGCAAGCTTATTTATCAGTATACATTGCAATGCAAGTTCTGATACCCATGTAAGTGGTGCCGAAACGTATGCCATCGGACTTAATTCAACTAAAGAAAATCTTCAGGTTGCAGAACGTGAAAATTCGGTGATCTTATTGGAAAATAATTATAAACAGCGATACGCTGGCTTTGATCCACGAAAAGCAGAATCATATATCATATTTTCAATGGTTCAAAGCCATATGATCAGCAGAAGCCTGAAACTTGCTACTAAAATTCAGGAGGGAATGGGTGCGTCTCATGGGCGTGGGGTAAAACAGGCAGGTTTCCTCGTTCTGCGTAAAACAACAATGCCATCTGTGCTTGTTGAGACAGGTTTTATTACAAATCCCCGTCAGGAAAAACTACTTTCAAGCAAGGAAGGACAAATACTTATAGCAAACAGAATTTTTAAAGGATTTGAGAAATATAAACATGCAGTAGAATAATCAAGATAACAAAAAATAATATGCTTGTTTAAATTGAAAAAATTAAATTGCAAATATTGTAATCGGGCTGTATACCTTGTTGCTTTGTTTACCCTATTCACATAGCTTAATACTGAAAATTGAAATATAGTAACGAAATAAAGGTTGGCATTCTAGCATTTGTTGCCCTGACAGTGCTCATAGTGGGTTTTAACTTTTTAAAGGGTTCTGATCTTTTCTCACATACGAATAAGTATTATTCTATATATGATAAAGTAGATGGACTGACGGTTTCGAAGCCAGTAATGGTTAACGGTTTTCAGATAGGTCGGGTATCTGAAATGAAATTACTTCAGGATGGGCAGATTATGGTTCGTTTTGATATTGACCAAAGTTATCTCGTACCTGTCAACACAAATGCAAAATTAGAAAGTAACGATATTCTGGGTAATAAAATTATCGTCTTCGTACTTGGAAGCAGCCATGAGATAGCACGAAACGGTGATACGTTAAGTTCAAGTTCAGAAAAATCTCTTTCAGAAACCGTCGCTCCATTACAGGTAAAAACTGAACGCCTGTTATCAAGAATTGACTCATTACTGGGAACTATTAATGCTGTTGTAAATCCAAGATTTCAGCGCAATATTGATAGAAGTATTAATAGTGTGGCAAATACACTAGAAACCCTTGAAAATTTCGCTAAAACGGTGAATGGTCAGACTCCTAAAATTGAAGCCATCCTGAAAGATGTTCAGTCAATGACCGACAACCTGAAAAATAATAATACCAATATCACGGCGGTAATTAAAAATTTCAGAACACTTTCTGATAATACGGCTAAAGCAGATTTTGCTGGCACACTGAACAATGCCAATAATTCTATCAAGCAGTTAAATGCTGTGATGGACAAAATAATCACAGGGAAAGGTTCACTGGGTCAATTAATCAATGACAAACAACTCTATAATAATCTTAACACCTCGGCAGTAAATTTAAATAGTCTGATGATTGATCTTAGGGCAAACCCCAAACGATATGTAAGCTTTTCAGTTTTTGGTGGTAAATCAAAACCTTCAGCCAAAACTGATACATCAAGGAAAAAATAATTCAAGTGTTATACGACTTGATTCACTTTACTTTAAAGATTCTTTAGAATATAATACGAGTAAAAGTAGTAAATCAGATTTGAAACGTTAGCCCTTCAATGGCTAGCTTTGTATTTGGAAAAACGGCCATTGCCTCTTCTAATATTGGATTGAGATCACGGTATCTGGCTGAGAAGTGACCGATAAGTAATTTTTCAGCCCCAGCTGCACGTGCCATTAATGCCGCCTGTTCAGCAGTACTATGATATGTTAAAGCAGCTCTTTCAGACATTTCATTGGTAAAAGTTGATTCATGGTAGAGTGTACTAATACCTTTTATGTAACAAATGCTTTCGGGTAAATATTTTGTATCTGAGTAAAAGGCGTAAGATCGGGGTAAAGGGGGTATATCGGTCAGTTCTGTATTTTTATAGATTTCACCAGCAGGATTAATATAATCATTTCCTTCTTTAATACCTGCAAGTAATTCAACTGGTATATTGAGATCCTGCACAATGTGCTTTTTGAGTTTAAGACTTCTCGGCTTCTCACTAATTTTAAAACCCGTGCAAGTAATAGAATGACTGATAGGAATGGTTTCTACATAAAAACTGTCCATATCAATGATAACCTCTTTTTCAAGTTTGGTTTCTTTAAAAAGCAGAGGATACTTGATCTGAGTACAGGAAAGAGAGAAATGAAGTTCAAGCAATTGATCAAGACCTTTGGGTCCATATAAAAATACTGACTCTTTGCGCCCGTTTAGATTCATTGATGAAAGCAAACCAATCAGACCCAGATAATGATCTCCATGCAAATGGCTGATCAGTATATGCTCTATTTTACCAGGTTTGATACCGTACCTGAGAAGTTGCATTTGGGTTGATTCGCCACAATCAATTAAAATAAATGTATCATGTACATTGACTAACTGAGAGGTAGGATGACGATTAAAAATGGGTGTAGCAGAACTGCTACCCAAAATTGTAACTTCAAATTTCAAAATTGTCTAAACGCCCGTATCCTTCTTTAATTCTTTTTCAATTTCTTCCATGAAAATTAAATCGACTGATTCTTCAATTGATGGAATTATGGTAAATACATTATCAAGTTGCGATATTTTGATAAGCTTGTCAACTGAAGGTTGTAAACCTGTTACAATGAACAGACCATCAGAACTCTTACACAGTCGATGTGCGACAAGTAAACAGCTTAATCCTGAAGAGTCACAAAATTTAACTTCAGAAAGATCAATGATCACATTTCTGATACCTTCGGTATTTATTAATATAAACTCAGATTTTACGATTGGTGCAATGAGCGAGTTTAATTTAGGCTCGTTCAGTTTGAACAAAACGTACTTTTCATGCTTATCAATGGAGAATTTCATAAATCTTCTTTAA
>Ga0123337_10001358_pt1 | contig 31748 bp, 26 predicted proteins | sample frozenSSSSmetaG_FD_89792 | JGI IMG/M metagenome (GOLD analysis project Ga0123337, IMG submission 89792) | Glacier valley bacterial and archeal communities from Borup Fiord, Nunavut, Canada, to study Microbial Dark Matter (Phase II) -... | ecosystem: Environmental > Aquatic > Freshwater > Ice >...
AAAAGCCCCTACCCATTTAATAATTTTCTTATTTTCATCATACACAGGTTCACCCGTAACAGTAAACCATTTATACAATCCAGAGATGCTTTTTAACCTGACGTCATATTTATAAAATTCACCTGTAGCGAGACTCCTGAGCCAGGCACTATTTATTCCATCAATATCATCGGGGTGAACAATAGCTTGCCATTCCTCTGCGCCCTTTGGTTTTACGCCTGTATAGTCAAACCATTTCCCGGATGTGTATTCTGAAATTCCATTCGCATCAGTAACCCATACGAGCTGTGGCAGTGCTTCAGACAATTGACGAAATCTTTCTTCACTCTCCTTTATTTTCTCTTGCTCCTTTTTTCTCTCAGTAATATCTCTGGCTATTGCAAAGAGATAAGGCTCGTTCTTCAAATGAAGGACACCCATATTTACTTCGACAGGATAAAGGGACCCGTCTTTTCTCCTGTGGCTCGTTTCGAAGGGAATAATTATGCCATCTACCGCTTTTTTAAAAATTTGCCTGAATGAATGAAGGTCAAAGTTCGGGTCCACATCTGGTACTCGTAGTAACGATGACTCAGTTTCCGAATACCCCCATCTCACTAAAGCTATCTTGTTCAAATAAGCAAACGATCCGTCTTTTCGCACTAGTATGAAAGAATCCGTTGCATTATCAGCCATGTATTTAAACTTTTCAATTTGTTCTTCAAACGCTTTGCGTTGCGTGGTCTCCTGTGTAATTCCATTCACGCGAACAGGTTGTCCTTCATTATTAAATGTTATTTTTCCTTTTGACTTTACCCAGCGGGTTATTCCATCGTGAATACCAATCGTCCTGTATTCCAGTTCATAAAATTCCTTACTTTGCGAGTTGACCATTTCCCTAACTATCTCCTCCGATCTTTTTCGATCATCAGGGTGTATACCGTTGACATAGTGTGAATATTCTACATCCGTATCGTGATGAAGCCCAAACATTTCTTTGGTTCTGTTAGACCATGTTATTGTTTGTAATACAGGGTTGAAATCAAACGTTCCTAAACCACCTCCCTCCAACGCCATCCTCAATTTCTCTTCACTTTCCCTTATTTTATTCCGCTCTATAATTTGAGAGGTGACGTCATTTCCGTATACGAGAATACCATCGACCTTCCCGTTGTTATTAACAGAGGGGACGTACACAAAATTGATAAAGAAGTCTTTTGTTTCGCCGTTTGGTTGTTGAAGATTGATACGGACTTCCAGTGGAGCGTACGTTTTCCCTGTCGCATAGCTGTTATCAAGTAATTCATAAAAGCCCTGCCCTTCCAATTCCGGCAAAACGCTTCTTATCGGCTTTCCAAGAATTTCACGGCTTGCAATAAGTTTTAGGTAAGATTCATTAGCAAGTTCAAAAATATGGTTAGGACCTCTCATCATACAAATGATCGATGGAGCATCGGTAACAAGAACCTTAAGTTCTTTTTCAAAGCGTAAGGATTTATTCAATTCACTAATAATTCCCGAATACGATAAAAATAAAACAGCAAGTGCACAAAGACTGGTAAAAAGAACGACTATAGGAGTTATAATTTTTTTCTCGCTAAGTACTTCGTTCCGGTCCACATATAATTCATTCTCTACACTGTTCATCAAATGTATTCCTGCCTGCAAACTGTCCATGATCGTTTTCCCGCCTAGAATTTGTAAATTAGTCAAGGGACCTTGTCTGTCAGACTTGAGCAAATAGTCCATATATGAAATGCGCTGATCAGACAATACTTTTATAGCAACCAGATTTTGTTGTTGCACCACATTGTCCCGAGTGAGCTGTGTGAGCGTCTCCAGATGCCAGGGAAAAATTTTTAAGGCTTGCGTATATTCTTTAAGAAATAAGGAATCATGTGTCAGTAAATAGCCTCTCTGATTTGTTTCGGCGTCTTTCAAGACACCTAAAAGTTTCTCCAATTCCAGCGTAACATGTGTTGTGTGATGTACCCATTTGGCAGAGTCAATTAACAGCATTACTTGTCTGAATGAAAAAAATGAGGCAGACATCAAAACAAGAAGCGTTGCCAGGTAGAAAAGCTTCACTTTACTGATTTTCTTCAGGGATATTTTCATTTCAGAATTTTGATATATTTACTGATTTAAAAAATATATTCTATACTCTTTATATGGAGATTTTTCATTGATGCACTCAACATATAACGTTAGAAAATTGAATTAAAATTAATAATTTGTATGAAGAGAAATATTGTTCTGGCAGACGATGATTTAGACGATTGCATGCTTTTTGAGGATGCAATAAATGAAATTTCTCATGATATCAAGTTGATTGTTGCCAATAATGGAAACGCATTGATGTCAACGCTCGAGGGAACAGTTCCTCCTCCGCCTTTTGCAATTTTTCTGGACCTCAATATGCCTGGTAAAAATGGATTTGAATGTCTGAAGGAGATTAGGTTAAACCCTAAATTTGAGTCCATTCCGGTGGTGATATTTTCTACTTCCAAAAATGAAAATGCTATTGATGAGACTTATTCATTGGGAGCAAACTATTATATGATTAAACCCTCCAGTTTTTCAATGTTAAAAGAAGTCATTAGAAAATTACTTTCTATCGACGCGGAAGTTCTTCGTATTCGACCTTCGCGGGATCAATACTACGTTTCTTTAAATTAAATAGTTATTCATTCTTTAAATTCCTTAATCCCGCCGCCCAGTAAAGAGTTGCCTTTAACTTTTCGTACTCCGCTTTCAGTTTCAGAAGCTTGGACTGTGATTGAATTAGTTTTTCCTGCTGGACATTAATTTTAAAAAGATCACTTTCCCCATTCTCAAGATTGAGAAGTTCAGCCTGTAGTAGCCGCTCGTAATTATGTGCCATATCATTTTGCTGATCAATGATTTTATTGGTTGTAACGATCTGGTTATACACTGAATTGACCTGATTGATAATCTCCCGCTGCGTCTGTAGCCTTTCATACTCAATACTCTTGATCTTGATCCTGGCTTGCGCAAGCTTTGCACGTTCCTTCCTGATCAGAATCGGCATTGAGAAATCAAGTCCAAATTTATAGTTATCACCGAACGTAAACGGTTGGAATTCTCCGGTCGGACGAATGGGCTGATTCAGGAAGTTATAACTCAGATCGAGTCGTGGCTTGAGATATTCTGCCGCAAGCTTTCGATCAATCTCCAGTTGGCTTGACTTAACGCCAAGTTTTATTAGTTCAGGGTGATTTTCTTTCGCTAATAAAGTAATATCATTTAAGGTTTGAAGTTCCAGTAAGTTTCCATCGTTTCTCTCAAGCAAGGGCGCCGCTTTCGGTGAAAGATTTAACGGTACGCCGGAAGCATCCCATAGATAATTTGAAATCTTTATTCTCGCAAGTGTAAACTCCAGGTACGATTCCTGCCGCTCTACCAGTCGTTGCTGCAGCGTTATCTTTGCCTGAACCGTATCCAAACCGGAAGCTTCACCGAAAGTAGCATTTAGCTTCACACGTCTGAAAATTTCTTCCGCGAGTGCCGCATTCTGTGAGAGGAGGCGATAATTATAATAGTTATAATACCACTGCCAGTAATCTTTAGCGGCATCAAGTAATATTTTATTGATCAGTTTTACCTGTTCGGCTTCCGCCATTTTAGTGAAGAGCTTTGCTTGAATCAATGCTGCCCTACGGTCATCGATCAACAGACCTCTTCCAACAGGAAGGGAGATCCCCGTAAAAATCTGTTGATTTTTATCTGTTACCGGCACCGTATTTTCAGGATCGATAAACAGTCCACTGTTTTGTTCTATTCCAACCTTGGGATCCAATGGTAGCCATGTAGGAATCGTAAACGATGCAATCCATTTGTTATAGTATTCTTTATTATTTAGTTCTTTTGAGCTAAACCGGCTTTCAATTTTCGGATCAAATGATCCGCGCGCAAGTCTGATTTCCTGTTTTGCTACTTCACTCAATAATCGGGTTTGCTTCACGATCGGATGAGATTCCAGAATCGTTGTGTAAAGCGATTCAATTGTAAAAGAGAGCACAGTATCAGACAAAATAAAGACTGAATCAAGCGAACTCTTCGTTTGAGCCTTTACGATTGTAAAGGAAAAACTGAGAAAGAACACAAAAATTATTCTCATACAGCCGATGCTTCAATATCTTTCTTTTCTTTTTTTGTACCGGGCTTATCGGTGTATGGTTCCGCGTAAAGACTCGCTGGAAATCCGTTCAATTGCCGCCATAGTTCATACCACACCGGAACACTGTCTAACATTACCCAACTCTTCGTACCCGATCCTACACGAATTTGCTTTGGCCATGTTATATCACTCAAATCAGGAATAACAAGGATCCTGAATTCTCCGGGATGAGTATTCACGACATCGATCACCTCTACTATTCCACCAAAAGAACCTACCGAAATACTCGGCCACCCTGAAAATTGTAATGCAGGGAATCCATCAAATTCGATTCGCACATTTCTACCGCGGCTTATGAGTGGAAGATCCATCGCCTTCACGTACATCTCTACGGCTACATCGGTGGATAGCGGCATAATAGAACATATTGCTTCGCCTTCTTTCATTGTCTCCCCAATTCCTGCTTTGGTTGCTTTTACCACCTGACCCGCTTGTGGCGAAAGAATAAAATATTGCTGACTCCTTATTTCCATATTAACATATTCATTTCCGAGCTTTGAAAGATCCGCCTGCGTTTCAAACTGCTCTGCCATTGTATTATTAAGATCTGATTCTGCTTTATTAATTTTATCGAGTGCCTCGGCCTGCACACGATCTATCTCAATTTCAGCACTGATAAAGTCAGCTTCACTTCCCTGGTATTTATATTCTATGTCCTGAAATTTTGTGAGCGGAATGTTACCCGCTTCAAATAGTTTTTTATTGCGTTCATATTGATTCTTCGCATTGCTGAATCGTACTCGCTCGGCTTCAAGTTTAGCCTTGGACTGTTCAACTTTTATATTCATTCCATCTTCCAATGCGTTGATCTGGCGCTTCAGGGCTTTGGCTTTAAGATCTTTCGAGGCAAGACTTTTTTCTTTCGAGTCAATAATCTCCCGCAGTCGCAGCAGCATTTTTGGATCAAAGTATTTTTCTTTCACCTCACTGATGATGGCGATAGTGTCTCCCTTTTCTACAAACTGACCTTCACGCACTTTCCAATCCTGAATTCTTCCTGCAATAATAGTTTGTATTGTTTGAGGCCGATTGCTCGGAGAAAGTGCCGTTACCTGCCCCGTTCCATGAATGTTCTGCTGCCAGGGAAGAAAAAGGATGAGAATAAAAAGTAACCCCATTCCCAGAAGCCATCGCGCTAAAATTTTTCCTGCCATCGGCGTATTGAGCGACCGTAACGAATACAGTTGATCCTGTGGAAAAGACAGGGCATTAGATTTTTTGGGGATAGATGACATCGTCTTACTTAATAGGTATAATCGCTGAGTTCACCGTTCTTCAGAAGCACCTCAAATGGCCCTTCACTTTTTATTCTTCCGCTTTCCATCAGGATAATTTTTTTACAGGCACTCATTATGATCGGATCATTCGAAATAATAATCAGTGTCCACGTCCGGTCTTCCTGCATCAGAGAGCCGAGAAGCTTCAACTTATCGGCTTTGGTTAACAGCGCGAAGAAATCATTTAACACGATCAGTGAAGGTTTCTTTATCAGGCACCGTGCGAGAATCAACTTTTGGGCAACCGTGTGGGAAAGCCCTTTGCCTCCGCTGATAACAGCCGATTCCAGTCCTTCCGGCATTCGATGAATGGTATCACTAAGTCCTACTCGTTCAATCGCACCCAATACTTGTTCAATGGTTGCACTGGATCTGCCAACAGTCAGGTTTTCGAGAATCGTGCCATCAAATAAATCTTCCTGTGATACATTTTTAGCTATCTGATCACGCAGATGAGACAGGTCAATGTCTCGCAGAGAATAGGAGTTGATCGTCACTATTCCCTGAAACTCCGAATAAAATCCCGTAAGGATATTTGTCAGTGTGGTTTTTCCGGCGTCTCCCGGCCCGGCAATACAAATTATTTCGCCCGGGTTAATGTGAAGATTAATATTTTGGAGCGCCATTGATTGAGTTTCCGGGTACTGATAGAAAAGATCCTTTACCATGATGCTAACACCTTTTCCATCAACGGAGTGAAAATCAAATCCTCCTGTTTTTTCAATGGGAATGTCTGTTACATGCGAGACCTTATCAACAGCAGTCAATAGTTCATAGACCACATCCATGTACATAATTATTTTCTCCACTGCATTCAGGATAAGGATGATCACGATTTCTGACGCGACAAACTGGCCCAGCGTTATTTTGCGATCGACAACAAGTAGTGTTCCCATGATCAAAAGACCACCCGTAATCAATGCTTTGAACAATACAATAAAAGAAAATTGCGTGACGAGTGTATTGAAATGAATTTTTCGATTCTTCAAATAGTTATTGACATTATAATCCGTCTTTCGCAAAGGCAAATCGGTATTACCTGCCAGTTTGAAAGAAGGCAATGCCCGCGCCAGTTCTTCCAGCCATTGGGCAACTTTATATTTGTATTTTGATTCGAGAATAGAAGAAGATAATCCCCGTGGACCGGAAAGGTAGAAGATCACCACAAGAGTTGTAAGTAAAATCAAACCAAAAAAAACGAAAAATGGGTGGTAGAGTGAGATCAGCAAGAGACCAAATAAAATCTGTATTGCCGATGATGTCAGATCAATGAGGAGCTTTGGCAATCCTTTCTGAATGGTCATCACATCGAAGAACCTGTTCACCAGCTCAGGCGCATAACTTTTGTGAATCGCCTCCATTCGTAATCGAGGTAAGCGATATGCGAATTCAAAGGCAGCTTTCGAAAAAATTCTTCGCTGTAAAAATTCAACCAGGCTGATTTGAACAATTTGTAATGCTCCCGTCAAGAGAACTCCAAGGATCACCAGGGCAATCATCACATAGACAGAACTAAACACAACGCCGCCAGACACTAGTTCCACTGTAGTTTGAATTCCAAGGGGTAAAATCAAACTGACAAAACCAATAACGATGGCGTAAAAAAGAATATAAAATATTTCCTTTCGTTCGGTTCCTAATAAATTCAATAATCGCCGTACAGGATTAAGAGGTATGCCCTCTTCCGGACTGCCGAGCGGCGAATCGTAATTGAATATTGCAAAAAACGTTATGTTTCCCTGCTCATTTTGAAATAATTCGACATCCTCAATGTTTACAATTGATTCCCGATTACTGTCTGAATCAAGCGTAATGCATTTCCATTTTTTCTTTTCAGGAACAAGCAACGCAGGCCGTACACCGTCCGCATTTCGTATGAATGTGAAAATCGGGCTGATTTCCTTTTTTATGAAATCGTGGAAGGCCTTCTTCTCAAGATTATATTCCAGGAATAGTATCCTGATTTTATTACCCGCTTCAATGAGATCACGTAGATACTCATTTAATTGCGTGTCATCGTAGGTTCGTTGATTGGACTCCACGTGGTGAATGTCTCCCAAGTCAAAATCATGACCTGTAATGAGCGCCGCCTCTCGCAGGGTCCGGTAAATCTGGCCGTTGGTAAGCATCGCTATTTTTTAATTGTATTGAAAACCAATGACTCCAGAAAAAGGTAAAGGTTCTGATGAAATTTCCTGTCATTCTTTAAATTAGTTAATGACGGAAGATGTTCTGCGAAAAAGTGTTGTTGTTTAGCGGCAAGCAGTGTTGTACTGATTAATCCATTTGGATAGCGGTATTTAGGATTGATCTCCTTTATTAAGGATGCAATTTTTTTGCAAAGCGATTTGAAACTGACGAACAAACCTTCCTCGTTATCCGTATCGACCCATTTTGTTAGGAATGTCTTATCCAGTTCATCCATTACAATCCTATACAGTGCATCTTCATTGATAAATTCAAACGTGGGATCGAATTTTTTCTTTTCTGCAACGATCCTGAGAAAGGCCCTAAGTTTATCATCGGGGTTCTTTAGTGAGTTTATCGCCATGTCAATTTTATATTCGAGCCAGTTCCAGTACCAGGAGATCAGGTAGTGTAATAAGCGGTGCTTGTTTTCAAAATACCGATAAACGGATGCCTCGGTAGATTCTATTTCCAGGGCAAGTTTTTTAAAAGTAAAGTGCTCAAATCCCAGTTGGTCGATCATGTCCACGCTCTTTTTTATTATGTTCTGACCAAGCTCGGTTCGTTGAGGATCCTTCAAATAAAGGTGTTCATTGAGCTTAAAGGAAAGTAATGCCATGAATACAATTTTAACTTACAAATATAATAGTAATACTATTATCTACAAAAAGAGCGTCTGGCGCGTTGGATGATAGAATCGCGTCCTATTCACACAGAACTCGGAATTTTTCATGACAACTTTTTACAATTCATTTACGCATTGTTACGAAAACAATAACCCGGCAAATGAAAATGACATACCTTCACGCAATCAACATTCAATGTCATGAAAGGAATTTGTATCACATTTTTATTACTCCTCACCATGAGTGTCATCACCAAAGGAAACAATGGAGATGTAACACCAGTACCAATAAAGCAAACCATCACTCTCCAAGAAAATGGTGTGCAACGGCTTCAGACCGAGATAACATTTGATAAAAAGACCAGTCGGGAAGATATTATTAATAGCTGCAATTTCCTCGCTAAGGAAAATATAAGCCTGGTCTTCGATAAATTGGAAATAAAAAGACCCTATTTCGGGTTGTTCGGAAAATACAGGATCGGATTTGTAGAAGGTTTTGTTGAACTTCCGGATGGCATGCGCGAAAAATTCAAGGCAGGCGGACTGTTTGCTTTCCGATCCGTTAAAATCATTTATTCCAAAGATGTCCAAACGAATGCTTACAGAATGGAGATGGTAGAAATTATCGACTGATTGAATAGTAATAACCGATGAGTTTCATGCCTATTTTTAAAACCTGATCACGTATGCAAGCTGGCTGATGAAATTTCGTGACAGTCCATCCGGATTGGCATCACGCTCTCTCACTTTAATTGAAACAAGAAGACGAATTCCCATTCTCGTGTTGAATTGATAACCTCCACCTGTCACGATGTTTATAGCGAGTCCATTGGATCCGCGTACACCCGTGAGCTCACCATTTTCAGATAATGTTTTGTCTTCCGTGACACGATAAAGATTTAGTATGCCTGTGTGAAAATTGAACCGTGACAATCGAAAATTACGTTCGGCCCTCACCATAATATCATCGCCTCGCTGAAGGCCAGCCGATGGATCATATTTTTGGACAATGTTGTATAATGGACTTCCTGTCCAACGTGCGCTGGTGAAGTTGTTTTCTACATCATTCAACGCATGCTGATAGGCGATTGCAAAGAGCCACTTCCTGCTGATGAGCGAACCTCCAAGGCTTATATCATTGGAACCATAACTTGTCTGCTGGTACATTGGCATCGGGTTTCCATTTTCTGATTGCTGATCCGGACGGCTCGTATAAATTTTTGCACCTGCCGAGAGGTACACCTGAAAGTCATCACGGATTACAATTGCCTGAGAGGCGCTTATAAAAAAATCTCCCCAACCTCGTGTTGTTGGCATGTTACCCGAAATGGTCGTATAGGCGGGCAGTCGCACCTGCAAGAACGTTTTCCTTCCAAGACCGATATTCACATCCAGAAATGTCGATTGAATCCAATCGTTATACTTGGTATGGCCCAGGTGATGGGTCAACTCAATAGAATTCAATCGAAGTGAAAATTTTCTCACGTAAACCTGGTCCGGCTTAAAAGCTCCCATGGTACAAAAACCTGAATCACTGCAACCCTGACTGGCTACTCCATGACTCAACAGCATGATGAATGCCAGAATAAAAACCAAAATCTTCATACAGAATTTTTATTATGCACCTATAATCTCACACAATCATTTAAGTAACACGTGGAGGACTACATCCAAAATTACGACCTGCGCCGTTCAGGGCATTCCGGTTAAAGGTAAAAGAATGACCACTCACTCTTCATTTCTCGCAACTCAGAGGAAAGGCACATCACAAAAGAACTATGCATGAGTTTAAGTGAAATAAACCAAACATAAATTTTTATGAATTCTATATTGAAATTTCCAATCACGGCATCCATGCGAGGGTTCACCACACTTCTTATAACATGCCTCTGTATCATTACCATCAGTTGCAAGACCGATGACAAAGCACCGGTACCAACACAGAACATTGTAATGCTTGCACAGGGCAACAGCAACCTCACGTCGCTGGTAAGTGCATTAAGCCGATTCCCCGACCTGGTAGCAACGCTGAGTGGAAGTGGCACCTTTACCGTCTTTGCTCCGTCCAACCAGGCGTTCACTACTCTTCTTACGGCAACTGGTCAAACCAGCCTGGATAACATACCGGACGATGTACTCAAGAAAATTCTTCAGTATCACGTTGTATCAACTGCAGCGCTCCGCTCGAATCAGTTGACGGCGGGCAATGTGAACACAGCAGTCGGTGAAAATATCGTTGTTACCACAAGCGGTGGATTGAAATTAAACAGCACTGTGTCTGTAACAACAGCGGACGTGGCGGCTTCCAACGGTGTAGTTCATATCATTGACGCTGTATTGGTAAATCCCTCCATCGTTCCGATCGTTGGCACCATTGTGGCTCCGGCATATTTTAACAAGAGCTTCACAACACTTATTGCAGCAGTCAATGCAGCAAGTCCTTCTATCCTGACAACCCTGTTGAACTCAAGTAAAAAGACACTGTTCGCACCGACCAATGATGCATTCGTTGCCGCAGGTATTACGACACTGCCCGATCGTGCTACCCTTGATGCCGTGCTTACTTACCATGTTTTAAATTCAGAGGTTCGCGCAGCTTCGTTGCCATCCAACACAGCACCGGCAAACAGTGCTGTCACTACACTGAACGGAGTATTTTATTTGAGTAATCGCGGCGCGACCGGCGTGTTCATTAACGGTAGAACAAAAGTCACACAAACCGATATTATCGCCAGCAATGGGACTGTGCATGTGATTAACCGGACATTGCTTCCGCCATCACAGACGATCGCACAGATTGCCACAAGTCTGTCCACCTCCGCTTCATCACCTCAGTTTACTCAATTGGTAGCAGCACTTGGACGCGTGAATGAATTGTTAACGGCCGCGAGTTCCCCTTCTTCAAATCTCACGGTATTCGCTCCGACAGACGCTGCCTTCCAGGCACTTTATAAGGCGTTAGGAGTAAACGGCATTAATGACATTGACCTGACTACGCTTACCAATGTGTTGAAACAGCATATTGTTTCTTCACCAACGACCACTACGGGCCGTGTGTTTTCAACGGATCTTGTGAGCGCTGCGGTTCCAACCCTGAATGGAAACGTAACAATCAACGCCACCAGCGGAACTGTTACCAGCAGCAGCGGCACAATTGCCACGATCAGTAGTAATACCGGCCTGGTCAACGTACTTGGAACAAACGGCGTGATTCATACCATTGACAAAGTGCTGATTCCATAATAGGCAGCTTAAAAATTACAAGACTTTCCGGGTTCCATCCGCAGTTACTGAGTGTTGCGCAGATGGAATTCCGGGAGGTTTCTTAAAACAATTTGGGCTAATTCGCTGTTCTCTAGAATGTTAAAACACCTGCCGTGTTCTCCATCAAGTATCGTTACCTCTTCGTATTTCTACTGACAGTTTATTCCTATTTCAATATCCAGTTAACAGTAGGTGAAAGTCTGTTAGCCAAAGAATTTAGCGGCGTTTATCTTTTTCTGGCACTGAGTGTTATGGTCCTTATTCTGTGGGAACTAAACCGGTTCGCTGAAACAGTATTCAAAAAGTTTGAGACAAAAATTCCAAGTCATCCCCATCCGCTGATCATCCTGTTTGTTATCAGCATTCCTTCTGTCATTATCGCCTCAATCTCAACGATGCTTGCCTTCGACCTGGCAACGAATGAACCCATTCAACTTGACTATAATCATAGCAAGCTGCTACTCGCCTTTGGATTCCGGGTGAATCTGTTTCTCCATTGCATAAATGCCATTGTATTTTTTATGAACAAATTAAAGAAAGCACAACTTGAGGCGGAACAGTTAAAAAAAATAAGCATTGAAGCGCAGTTTGAAGCACTACGAAATCAGGTAAATCCTCACTTCATGTTCAATTGCTTCAATGTGCTTTCCACCCTCGTATACAAAGATGCCGATACCTCTGCCAAGTTTATAGCGCAGATATCTAACGTCTACCGGTACCTTCTGTGCAGCCAGGAACGAAAAGTGGTATCCTTACAAGAGGAACTTGTCTTTATTGAATCGTACCTCTACCTACTTCAGATGAGATACGGTGAAAATCTGATTATTGAAAAAGAAGTGTTGATCGATCCGGACGAATATTACGTTGCACCGGCAGCACTTCAAATGCTCATTGAAAATGCAATCAAGCATAATATTATCTCGAAGATAAGGCCGTTAAAAATAAGGCTTTACTCCCGCAACGGATCTATCATTGTCTCCAACAACCTTCAGGAAAAAGTAATCAAGGAAGAATCCACTCACAGAGGTCTTCAGAATATTCAACAACGTTATCATTTGATGAGCGATGAGAAAATAATCATTGATCGATCATCCACTGAATTCAGCGTGAGTATTCCCCTCTTGAAAATAGAAATTGCATGAATGTTCTGGTAGCAGAAGACGAAGCCCTAGCCATGGAACGACTGGTATCCATGATCACCGGGTACGATCCCTCGATTGTATTGACTGCGCAGGTTGATTCTGTCTCTGAAGTCGTGAAGTTTCTCCAATCAGGAAAAACCGTGGATCTCATGTTCCTGGACATTCAACTGGCCGATGGAAAAAGTTTTGAAATCTTCGATACGATACCAATTGACGTCCCGATTATTTTTACCACCGCCTATGACCAATACGCGCTCAAAGCATTTAAACTTCATAGTATCGATTATCTTCTCAAGCCTGTTCAGAATGAAGAACTTTTCAAAGCACTGGATAAATTCCAACGCATTCGTTCAGGACCCGTCATCACCCAGCAACACATGACGGTGCTGAAAGAATTTCTAAGCACAAAAGAGGTGCACTACAAACAGCGGCTTGTCGTAAAGGCAGGTAACAAATTACAATTCCGGCAACCCAGCGAAGTCGGATATTTCTTCGCGGATGGAAAAGAAGTATACATGGTTACTCAAAAAGAAAACCGGAATCATCTTATCGGATATTCACTCGAAGAGCTTGAGAATATACTGGACCCCAATGATTTTTTCAGGATCAGTCGAAAGTATATTGTAAATGCACAAGCCATCCTGGAAGTAAAAGGGACAATGACCAGCAGTCTTGAAGTCCGACTCAAACAACCAACTCAAAATACGATGACCGTCAGCCGGGATCGGGTAAATGATTTTAAAAAGTGGTTGGATAAATAAAAAATGTAACGAATGAAAACCATCAGACCAATTATGTTGTTTCACGTCTTAATTTTTAGTGTTGCCCTCACCTGTTGCGTGAAAAGCTATGGCCAGGATTCCCTTTTCACAGAGGAGCGACTAAAGCGTGAAATACTGGAAATGAGAACCGATGTAAATCAGATACAAATGAACCTCACCGCGTCAGAGAAAAAATTCAAGCGTGGCATCCTGGTAGCAACGATTGGCTATACACTCACCATTACCGGTGGTCTGATGCTTGGACGGCAAAATGACAAAGCAGGTCAGGTGCTGTTGGTCGCTGGTGGTGTAACCGGCGCAGTAGGCACTGTTCTAATGGTCGATTCATTCAAATACTTGGGTAGAGCAGGAAAGAAAAAGAAATCCTATCAGTAAAAGTTTGCAATGAGTGCAGACCTATTCATCCATCAATACGACATTATTTTCAAATAACTTCCTCGCCAAATTTGGATCTCAGTCGGTTGAGTAAACCTGGATGGAATAAAAAAAGACGTTATTTGTCTCTCTGTTGAGAAGATTTACTCTGATTTTTGGACATCGCATAAAAAAAATAGCAGCAATGCGGCAGATCCGAATTGTCCTTTGATTTAATGTCCTATGGAAAATATTATTAAACTGTCTGCTATTCGTGTTGCTAACCAGATAGATCTTAAAGGAGTCAAATCCACCCTTCAGGCCAAGCCCATCGGTGACAGTTCTTCAGAGCTTTTCTATCACTGCGGTAATGGAAAATACCAATACTATTTTAATTATGGTGTCATTGTTTTTTGCGGTCATGATGAAACAGAAATACAATCTTCCGTTAAACAAGTTGAAGCGCATCTTCGACATCCGGATCAATGGCTGCGTGACGATCACATATTGCAGGTGATGACAGGAAGAGAGCTGAATTTTGAATTTGACCATGTTACTGTGGACCATGTTGATGATTCTATCATTCGTGTCACGATGCTCAACCTCGGTCAGTCCATCGCACTGGATCATTATAATGAAATCTCAGAAAATCTTTTGACAGAGATAAAGGGCTTTACCAATGATCTTCAGTCAACGGGCAGACTCAGCATTAATCGTAAGAACATGATGAAGTTTATTGGCAGGGCGCTGAATACACAAAATGATATTGCTGATAACATTTACATCTTCGATGCCCCGGAGCAAGTGTGGGAAAATGAATATCTCGATGCCTTACATAAAGGACTTATTAAACACTTCGATCTGAAAGTTAGGTTCAGTGAAATAGAGTATACGTTAAGAGTCATTCAGTCAAACCTTAGCGTCTTCCGGGAAATATCAAATCAACGCGAAAGCAATCGGCTTGAATGGATCATTGTCATCCTGATTCTGATCGAAGTCTTTGATCTTTTTATCTCCAAATTTATAAAATAAGGGGGCGACTCTGCCGATCGGAAAACGATATCGCAGTAAGTGATAGTGGAATTGGTATTCCTGAAGCAATTCAACCACACCTCTCGGAAAAACGTTGCCGTACCGGGCGGATGGGATTAAAGGGAGAACGATCAACGGTCCTCGTACTTACTATTTCGAAAACACTCATCGAATAAATAGGCGGTAAAATACCCTCTTTTTTTTCCGCATAGGTAGCACAAAGGTCGCATCGAATTATCTTTGAGATTAGTAAAATAATACGCCAGTTTCTCTGACGGGGTTGCCATATTTAATAAACAGAACCTGTTATTGGATTATCGTATTGCATCATAATTAGTTAATTATACCGCACGAAAAAAATTTGTTTGTATTGTATGTAAATTAGTTTGTTGTGAAAATGTACTCGTTTTTATTGTTAAGAATTTCAAGCTATTATCATTATTTAAAACAGAACTGTAAAATGAATCATCGCCCGTTCATGCGCATTGATCCTGCCATTGGCAAGATTCTGCGAAACAGGATTGCGATAGTTGAATCCCAATGAATACCTGCTCCAATACATTTCGAGACCACCGGCAGCAAATAAGGCAGTGCCTCCTGTATCCGAGATCATAATGACATCCGATGCATTCACACCTGAGTTTTCATAATATATTCCGGCATCTGGAATCATCTACGGTATTGAACTTCTCTCCACTTTTTATAATTTCGCAAATAAATGAATGATTTAAAGCGAGTTACAAGCTTTTTTCTGCTGCTTCTGATCTTTTTCAACCCGATTGGATACTTGGGCCTGTTTCTCTTAGTGAAGAAACAACTTACCACTCCAATCTTGCAGCGAATCGAAACAAATTCTAACGAAATAGGCGGGAACCTGATCCTTGTAATTCCTCTTGAACTTTCTCACGCCTCTGCATCAGAAGAATATACACGCGTTGATGGAGAGATCACCTACCAGCGCGAAGTCTATCGTCTTGTAAAACAAAAGTATTTCAAAAATATGATTTACGTGGTCTGTATAAAAGACGAACAGCGGGAAGAATCTGTAAAGACAATGGCTGACTATTCAACACTTTTTTCCGGTCAGGATGCAGGAAGAACTAATTCTAATATTAAGATATTAAATTCCTTTTCAAAATATTACACAAAAGTAACATTTTCAATCCGTCAGCAATCAATTAGTATCTACAGCCCATTGAAGCACAACACATTTATTGAATTATATCAATATATGAATGCGAACTCGATCTTCCACCCTCCCCTTCAATCATAATTTCTTTTTCATAAGTCATTCAATTACTCCAACTCTCCAACGGTAACTGGCGTTGATTTAATTCTGATAATCGTATCCGGTTATTTGAATGACTCATTACATCACTTTAAAAAGACTTTATGATAAAAATTATAGTATTAATAATAATCCTATTTACTACAACACTGCGCATAAATGCCCAGGAAAAAAGTAAAGCAGATACTTCGAAAATATTAGATCCTATAACGATAATGGGCCTTGCTGACAAACAATACCTTCCTGATATCCAGGACATGAGCATATTTGCCGGAAAGAAAACAAATTTGATTCTATTGAATGACGGAATAGCAAACTTACCTCAGAACAATGCCAGGACAATCTTCGCAAAAATTCCTGGGTTGAATGTGTGGGACATGGATGGGGCTGGTACACAAATGAATATTGGAACCCGCGGAACCGATGCGCATCGCTCTATTGAAATGAATATGAGACAAAATGGATATAATACGAACTCAGATATGTTCGGTTATCCGGAGAATCATTATTCCGTTCCAATGCAAGGAGTAAAACAGATCCAGCTTGTCAGGGGCTCAGCCGCATTACAGTTCGGTCCGCAGTTCGCCGGAATGATGAACTTCGTTATGAAAGAAGGTGATTCAACAAACGTATTTTCACTTGAGAGCGAACAGACCGTTGGTTCATATAATTTTTTTAACTCATTTAATGCAATTGGTGGTAAGAAAGGAAAAATAACGTACTATGCTTTCTATGACAACCGCCGTGGCGATGGATGGAGACCCAATGCTGCATTCAAGTATGAATCTTTCTATGCCAATATAAAGTACCAATTCAATGAAAAAGGAAATTTAACTTTTCAGTTTTCCCGAATGGATTATCGTCAGCAGATCTCAGGTGGATTAACCGATGCGATGTTCAATGCAAATGCCCAACAATCGAATCGTACACGGAATTTCTTCAGTCCGAAGATCAATATCCCTGCATTGATTTTCAATTACGCAATTTCACCAAAGACAAAGCTGCAGGTTTCAGCATATGGTATTATTGGTGAGAGGAGCAGTGTGCAATTTATCAACACAGCCAATATAAATGATACCATTAATAGCAGCACAGGTTCGTTCAATCCACGTCAGGTGGACCGTGACTATTATAATGGATTTACTACGGAAGCACGCATTATTCATCATTACGAATTAAGAAAAATACGCGGTGCACTGGCTGGTGGGCTTCGTTACTTTGATCAGACAACAGTGCGTCAGCAGAAAGGTGTTGGCACAACGGCAAGTGATTTTGATTTGACTGTGATTCGTAATTATGGAATTGATCTGGCGTTCCACACAAACAATTATGCAGCATTTGCAGAGAACATGTTCCAAATTGGAGAAAAATTTTCTATCACGCCTGGAGTCAGGTATGAGGTGATCAATTCAACGCTGAATGGTGTGATTGATAACAGAAATACTTTTGTCAGCTATACGGGTAATCGTTCATTTGTATTGTTTGGAACAGGGATGCAATATCAAATAACAAACTCAACTCAGCTGTATGCGAATTTCTCGCAGGCTTACAGGCCTTATCTATATTCCAGCTTCACTCCGGCAACGCAGACAGGCAAGATTGATCCGAATTTAAAAGACAGCAGAGGTTATGATATTGACCTTGGTTATCGTGGCCAGTTATCAAACTTCTTAAATTTTGATGTGAGTGCATTTTACTTATTTTACGGCGATAAGATTGGAAAGCTTACAACACTGGATAGCAATGGTAATTCATACCAGCTTACTACCAATATTGGAAACTCTGTTGCAAAAGGAATTGAACTTTATATAAGCCTGTCCCCTACGAAATTATTCACAAGCGAAACCAACGCAACTGATCTCAGAGTATTCAGTTCAATTTCTTACACTAATTCACGCTATGAAAGTGGAGAGTTGAGTAATAATGTTGAGAACGTCTCTATTGCAGGAAAATCAGTTGAAGGTGTGCCAGACTGGGTAAACCGTTCAGGAATAGAGTTGCGTTATAAAGGCATTACTTCAATGCTGCAGATGAGCTATGTCAGCAAGCAATTTAATGATGCCAATAACACAGAGTTTTCACCCACGGGACTTGTTGGAGCAATACCATCGTATACATTATTCGATTGGTCATTTAACTACCGCTTTCTGAAGCAGTACCATATCGAAGTGGGGATTAACAATATTGCAGACCTGCATTATTATAGCCGCAGAATAAATATGTACCCAGGACCGGGTATTCTTCCAGCAGATGGAAGAACGTTCTGTGTAACACTAGGATTTAAGTTATAGTGATTAGATTTCAACAGAAAGCCCTGGATAAAACCATGGCTTTTTTTTATCATATGATGATTTGAACACCTTAATTAATCTCTTAAAAATCAGATGTGTATCGTTTAAATGGTTTCGGAGCGGCATTCTTCTTGTAAGATCCCGTATTCATGCGTCTTCAAATTAAAGTGTCGCCATATCGATCACGAACCGATACTTCACATCGTTCTTCAGCATTCGATCATACGCCGTATTAACCTCCTTCATTGCAATCACTTCCACATCTGACATGATCTTGCGTTCAGCGCAGAAGTCAAGCATTTCCTGTGTTTCTTTTATACCTCCAATTAAAGATCCACCTAACTTCTTGCGGCCACCGATCAATGAGAAATGATGAATCTGTGCAGGATCCGGAGGAACGCCTACAACGATATGCGTACCATCTCTCTTCAAAAGTTTCAGGTAGAGATTAAGATCATGTGGAGCTGAAACAGTGTCAATAATAAAATTAAAATAGCTGCGAAGTGATTTCATGGTTTCGGGATTTCCTGTGTAAGCGAAATAATGGGCGCCAAGTTTTTTCGCATCCGCTTCTTTGCCTTTTGAAGAACTTAATACGGTGACTTCTGATCCAAGGGATACAGCAAACTTCACCGCCATGTGTCCTAATCCACCAAGACCTAACACTCCAACCTTATGGCCGTTACCAATTTTCCAATGCATAATTGGAGAATACGTTGTTATACCGGCACAAAGCAACGGACCAACTCTCTCAAGCTCAAGATTTGGGGATACGTGCAACGTATATTGTTCATCAACAACGATCTGCGATGAATACCCACCGTAAGTTGGTGTCTTCCCATCCTTTTCCAGACTATTATAGGTACCTATATTACCTCTTTCACAATACTGTTCAAGTCCTTCCTGGCAATTGTCACATGTACGGCATGAATCAACAAAACAACCTACACCAGCAAGATCGCCGATAGCAAACTGAGTTACCTGTTTACCAATTTTACTGATGCGACCTACGATCTCATGGCCAGGAACCATCGGAAAGATTGATCCTCCCCACTCATCACGCACCTGGTGAATATCGGAATGACAAACACCGCAGTAAAGTATGTCGATCAATACATCTTTTGACCCAAGCTCCCGTCTGTCAAAAATAAAAGGTGCGAGAGGAGAAGTTTTGTTTTGTGCGGCGAAGGATTTTACTGGAATCATGTGAATGAAAATTTGATAGTGTTAACAATCAAAAACAGAAAGCTATCCCTAAAGTTCAGTAACTCCAAAACAAAATTATCTGATTTCCTGACCAGGTCTGGTCTTCCAGCGTTCGTGCATCCACACCCATTGGTCTGGGTGAGCGCGAACCACTTGCTCTATATAACGAGTGTAGTTTTGAGTATTTACAATAAGGTCTGTTTCCTCATCCCCTGAGAAAACTGGTTCAATTGCCGGTAAAAAAGTAATATGCTGTTTGTTATCTTCTCCAAGATAGATATACGAGGGAATTACTGATGCCCCCGACTTAAGAGCAAGGATCGTTGCGCCAATAGGTGTAGCAGCAGGGATATTGAAAAAATTTACAAATCTACTTTTTACTTTAGTGTCCTGATCAATAAGCACAGCGGTTGACCCCCCACGCTTTAATCCTTTAAATAATTTAACAGTTTCCTTTCCTCTTTCAACAGCAACTGCGCCGTGCGCATTTCTATAACCAAGGATCAATGCATTCAATCGTTCATCTTTCAATGCAGTACCAACGATCATTGGTTGCAGTCCCCGAAGAGAAACGTACGTCACCATCAGATCAAATGCACCCAGGTGACACGCAAGAAAGATAATTCCGTTTCCTCTCGCATGTTCTTTCTCAACATTTTCATAGCCCTTCACCACCATGATCTTTTCCAGATCAGCAAGAGATTTCACATTGGAAGATCGGATAAGTTCACCTGAGTTCTTTCCGATCATAGTAAACATACGACGTGAGAGTTTTTTTATTTCTTCAGGTGATTTCTCATCACCGAAAACCATCGTCAAATGAGTAAGCGATTGCGCTCGTGGTTTAGGCGAAAATAAATATCCAAGCCAGCCAAGAAATCCACAGAAGCGAAGCCAACTACTGCGAGGAACAATTCCCGAAAGAAAAATCAACGACTTAACAAACCAGAAGAGGAGTGTGTATTTGATTTCTTTGCGTAGCGGACGACCGGCCATAAAGTTAAAAAAGCAAAGATAGGAGAAGATATTTAAGAAGTCAGAAGATGCAATTAAGGTGTTATTTCTTCTTACCAAAAGGTACGAGATCCACCGCGCGCGTTTTGAGAATACCGAATTCGCGGAAGCGATAACCGACTAAAAATTTAACGGTGCTACTGACGGATATAAATCGTGTTTCGTCAATTCTTACAGTTCTCGATTGCGCTACAAAGCTTAAACCGCTGAAAAATCGCTCACCGTTATAGCCTACAGCTCCCCGAAAATCAACAAATGCATCAACACCCGCTGATGAATAGCGAATATCATTAACAACATAGTCCGTATTCCTGAAAGCAGGACCCAGGGATAATGATCCGTTGATAAATAAATTTTTCGCAACAAGTGTATGTGTGTAGCCCGGGGAAATACCAATTGTAAACGTTTCGAATTCAGATACTGCAGTATTCTTACCATAAAGAGATTCATAGCTCTTTCCATAAAGAGCTGAGTCAGCTTTCATTTGAAAAGAATTGATGGTCCCGGTCATTAAAAACGATCCGGCACTTTTTCTTTGACGCTCGGCAAAGTTGTAAGCAGATCGCAACGAGAATTTATTTTTATTAAAAATATAGATGCCATTCACACCAATATTATCCGTTGACATATCCGGGCGTTGAGGATATGGCAGATTGGGTGCCACAGACTTATTCGCATCGGCAACATAAAATCCTGTGTAACGCTGATAAAATACATCCGCACCCCAATGCTTTCCCAGAAGATTTGCCTGTATGTCCGTTGCTTTTGTTTTGCCAAAAAACTCATTCTTTTGTTCACCTACAGGAATTGAAAAAGTTATTTCTGCACCGACCTCAAAAAGATACATACCAAAACCAAGACCGTAAGAATTATTTGGCTTATAGGCAAGCTGATTGCTTCTGTTCTTATTCTGCTGGATCTCAAATGAAGTGGATCGCTGTTTGAGTACTGGCCACACAAAAAAGTAATCTGGAAAGCGCTCCACATATTTATCGCGAATAGAATCATTTCTCTGCGCACCAGCATGGGAAATAAGAAATATCAAAAGAATAAACAGGAGGAAAATATACTTCACAAAATATTTTTCTATAAAATATATTCGCTGAGATCCTTATTCTTTAAAAGACCATTCATCTTTTCATCTACCATTTCCTTCGTTATTTCAAGGTTGCTACCTGCCTTCACTTTGTCAGGAACATCGAAAAGAAAATCATTCAGTAGACGACTGATTACTGTTTGCAATCGTCTGGCGCCAATGTTTTCGATCTCAGCATTAATTGCAAAGGCAGTATGAGCAATCGCATCGATCGCACCATCAGTGAATGAGATTTCCACTCCTTCCGATTCGAAAAGGGCTATATACTGTTTTGTCAATGCCGTCTTTGGCTCTTTAAGAATTCGAACAAAATCTTCTTTCGTAAGACTTTTTAATTCAACACGAATTGGAAAACGTCCCTGTAATTCAGGAATAAGATCAGAAGGTTTTGAAATATGAAACGCACCTGCAGCTATGAACAGAATGTGATCAGTTTTGATAACACCATATTTGGTATTGACAGTACTTCCTTCCACGATGGGAAGCAAATCACGCTGCACACCTTCGCGACTCACATCAGGACCACTACCTTTGCCATGTCCAGAGGCAATTTTATCAATTTCGTCAATAAATATAATACCCGCATTTTCCGCTTTCCGAAGGGCCTCTTCTTTCACCTCGTCCATATCGATAAGACGGGCAGCCTCTTCTTCCAGTAAAATTTTTCTCGCCTCAGCAACAGTAACTTTTCGCTTCTTGGCTTTCTTCGGCATCATACCACTGATCATTTCCTGAAGATTCATCATTGATACTTCGTCCATCATTCCGGCACCAATCATTCCTACATTTCCGTTGCCGCTTTGTTTTATGTCTATCTCAATCTTTCGTTCTTCAAGATCACCGTTCTTAATTTTTTCACGAAACAAATTACGGGTTCTTTCATTGAGCTCTAGATCACTTGACGGGACCTCGTCTGAATCAGAAGGTGAGGAAAACCCTGCTTTTGGTGATGACTTCATCGCTGGTATCAACGCATCAAGAATTATCTCCTCTACAATAACCGCTGCCTTCTCTTTAACTTCTTCCTTCTTTCTTGCCTTCACCATGTTTACTGACTGCTCTACCAGATCACGTACCATACTTTCTACGTCTCTGCCTACATAACCAACTTCCGTAAACTTGGAAGCTTCAACCTTTATAAAGGGAGCATCTGCAATTTTGGCTAATCGTCTTGCGATCTCAGTCTTACCAACACCCGTTGCTCCAATCATTAAAATATTGTTGGGAATAATATCATCCTGGATATCAGAGGTAACATTCATTCTTCTCCAGCGATTGCGCAATGCGATTGCAACATTTCGCTTGGCGTCATCCTGACCAACAATATACTTGTCAAGCTCTGCAACAATTTGACGGGGAGTAAGGGAACCGGAAGCGATCATAAAAAGATAAGATGAAAGAACAAAACTAGGATTTAAGGATTGTAATATTTTTCAAGTCAATTGGATGACGAGTTATTAACTTTTTCGCTAACAAGGCTGAACTGGATTGGTCTATTAACTTTTTCCTTCATCAAAGCCACCTTCAACACCTCATCAACTGTATTGACATAATGAAACGTCAACCCTTTAAGATAGTGTTTTTCGATTTCTTCGATATCCTTGCGATTTTTTGCGCTCATCACAATCTCCTTAATACCACTACGCTTGGCGGCAAGAATCTTTTCTTTGATGCCTCCCACAGGCAATACTTTTCCCCGCAAGGTGATTTCTCCCGTCATCGCAAGTTTAGCTTTTACTTTGCGCTGTGTATAGATCGAAGCCAACGACGTCAACATCGTGATTCCTGCCGAAGGTCCGTCTTTTGGAACTGCTCCGGCAGGCACATGAATATGCAAATCGTATTGCTGAAAAATCCTGTGATCGATATTCAGTGATTCGGAATTTGATTTCAAATAAGACAATGCAGCTACGGCTGATTCTTTCATCACATCGCCAAGCTGACCGGAAATAGTTAACGTTCCTTTCCCACGACTCAAGCTTGATTCAATAAATAAAATGTCACCACCAACTTGTGTCCATGCCAGGCCTGTGACAACCCCAGCGGTTTCATTATCCTGGTATAGCTCCTCATCAAATATTTCAGGACCAAGTACTTTCACAACATACGCCTCCTTAATCTCTTTCTCTGATTTTTCTTCCATTGCAACTGCTTTCGCTATGCTGCGCACGACAGATCCAATCTTTCTTTCAAGATTACGAACTCCTGATTCACGTGTATAGTGTTCAATTACTTTTAAAAGAGCCTCTTTACTGAATTTCACATCGCCAATTTTTAATCCATGCTCTTTTAGCTGCTTTGGAACCAAATGTTTTATGGCAATCTGTAATTTCTCTTCAACAGTGTAACCGGTAAGTTCGATGATCTCCATACGATCACGAAGCGCGGGTTGAATTGTGTCCAGTGAATTTGCTGTAGCAATGAATAGTACCTTTGAAAGGTCATATTCAACTTCAAGATAATTGTCATTGAATGTATTGTTCTGCTCAGGATCGAGAACTTCAAGCAAAGCAGAGGAAGGATCTCCGCGAAAATCCGTGCGGATCTTATCAATTTCATCCAGTACAAATACGGGGTTGGATGATTTGGCCTTTTTTATATTCTGAATGACCTTTCCCGGCATCGCGCCGATATACGTTTTACGGTGTCCACGTACTTCAGCTTCATCATGAATACCACCCAATGATATTCTGACGTAGTTACGTTGTAATGCTTTCGCTATCGACTTTCCAAGAGAAGTTTTACCAACTCCAGGAGGTCCATACAAACACAGGATAGGCCCCTTCATATCTTGCTTCAGCTTAAGCACCGCGAGGTATTCAAGAATTCTATTCTTTACTTTCTCCAAACCAAAATGATCTTTGTCTAAAATCTTTGCAGCACGCTTTAGATCAAAATCATCGTTGGTGTATTCATCCCATGGAAGATCCAGCATCAATTCAACATAATTCATTGATACGGGGAATTCCGCAGCTTGCGGATTCATGCGACCAAGTTTGTCAAGCTCTTTTGTAAAATGATCCAGTGTGACTTTAGGCCACTTCTTGGTTGTGCCACGCTTGCGCAATTTTTCAATTTCCTTATCGGGACCGTCATATCCCAGTTCATCTTGCAGAACCTTTATCTGCTGACGTAAAAAGTAGTCACGTTGTTGCTGATCAATGTCGGTATGGACCTTCTTGTGGATCTCACTCTTGATCTCCAGCATCTGAATTTCTTTCAGCATGAATTGAAGCAACAGAGTTCCGCGCTCAATGATGTTTACGGTCTCGAGTATTTTCTGTTTATCATTTACTTCAACATTCAGGTTGGATGCAAGAAAGTGAATGAGAAAAGAAGTACTTTGGATATTGTCCAGTGCAACCTGAGCTTCCTGTGGAATATCCGGATTCAATCTTAAAATTTTGAAAGCAGCATCTTTCAGAGATTGTACCAACGCAATTACTTCTTTGCTATCAAGATTGAGTTTAGGTTCAATTAATAAATCGATGTGTGCCGTAATATGTGGATCCTCCTGTACAAAGTCGCGAACAGAAAATCTGTTTTTACCCTGAATGATGATCGTTGTATTTCCATCAGGAAGCACAAGCATTTTAATAATGCGGGCCACTGTTCCAAACCGGTATATATCTTCAATCGCCGGCTCTTCCATCTGCTTGTTCTTCTGAGCAATCACGCCAACAATACGATTTCCCTGGTACGCTTTCTTTATCAACCGTATCGATTTTTGACGGGTAACCGTGATGGGTATTACGACACCTGGAAAAAGAACCGTATTTTTTATAGGTAAGATGGACAGCTCCTCGGGGAGATCTTCAGGCTTTAAATCAGATTCCTGTTCAGGATTGATCAACTGCACTAGTTCTTCAGAGTCTTCCTGCACGTTTGGGGTAATTTCTAGAGATTTGAACATGATATAAATGCCAATGTGACACCAGTTCGGTGGGTCCGTTCGTTAGATTTCAATTATACTCAATATGGTCAATACAAGTGCCAAAGCGTTGTTTATCAGTCAAAATTACGTCAACTTTCGGTTTATGGTGATGACTGACATTTTTTTCAGCCCGTGAAAAGCCTTCTTTTTATTCATTTAGCACTCATTATATCTCTTTTTGCACAGGTAAGCTATGCCCAAAAGCAAAAGAAAAAATTTAAGCAAGGTGCCACCATTCAGCTGAGCGATTCTATGACCTCTTTCAGCCAGTCTGACATATTCACTTTCCCTAATGTAAATAAGATTTCCTACTACTATGATGCTTCTAAGGTGAAGCAGCTCCAGGAACTTAAGAACACCGGCCTATCCGAAAAGTATTACCGACTGCTAAAAAGTTATGTTGGAAACTTTGCCATGCAAAACTTCCATGAAAATACGGCAATGATTTGGGAGCTTGCCAAACTCTCCAAACAATTTGGACCGCCCGGAGAAGCAATTCTATTTTATAAGCTTGTACTGAAACACCATCGACAGGGAATAAATATTCAGAATGTGTACCCGGAATACGATTCACTTGAACGCGACAAAAAGAAATATTATGTGCCATTGGAGTATTATTACCAGCTTGTTGACTATCGAAAAGAAATTGATACACTTCATGCACCTCATTCTGTGTTGGTCAACATGGGTCCAGATCTTAATTCGGACAAGGAAGATTATGGTCCAAGTATCGGGAACATCGACAACTTAATTCTGTTCACATCGAAGCGCACGCTACATGAAAAAGGAGAAAAGGGTTATGATGAAGATCTTTTCTTCAGCGAGCGCGTAGACGGCATTTGGGGAATTGCACAACCCTATACGCTTATCAACACAAGCTATAACGAAGGATCGGCATGTTTAAGTCATGATGGAAAATATATGGTATTCGCGAGATGCGGAACACCTGAATCACTTGGAAATTGTGATCTGTACTCTGCGGAAATAAAAAATGATACAGTTTGGGCGAATATTAAAAATCTAGGCCCCAACATTAACAGCAGTGGCTGGGATTCACATCCTTCACTGACGCACCGTGGAGATACATTATACTTTGCATCTAACCGCGTAGGCAGCTTTGGACTTTCGGACATCTATTTTTCCGTAAAAGATAAAAAAGGAAATTGGGGGAAAGCACAGAACGCCGGTCCAATCATCAATACTGTTAACAGTGAAGTAAGCCCATTCTTTCATCACACGTTTAATGTTTTATACTTCAGTTCCAATGGACATCCTTTAACATTCGGGGATTTTGATATTTACAAATCCAATCTCAAAAAAGGGATCTGGAGCGAACCAAAGAATATCGGACCGCTGGTAAATGGCGCAGGAAGTGAATATTATTTCACTATCGATTCACAATCCAAAGACTTGTATTATGCAAGGTCGGAGGAAGAAGATAAGAAAAACCTGGACCTGTTTTCTTTTGTTGTACCTATGGAGGCGCAACCCGAAGCCATTACACTGTTAAAAGGAACACTAAAAAATAAAGAAGGCAAACCACTCAAAGGAATCGTATCGATCATTGATCTTGAAAAGAATGTAGAAGTTGCCCCTAAATTCCTGAGAGAAGATGGATCGTTTGATTTCAATCTTATTAACAATAGAAATTACTTGCTCATCATTCAAGGGGATGAGTTCTTCAGAATAGAAGACATTTTCTTCCTGAATGGTGATATGGAGATCAATAAAATTGCAGAACCCATTGAAAGCAAGATCGCTTTTGAGTCATTGGAATTTGAAAATGGCAAAGCAGATATTCTTAATACCATGCATTCTGATCTTGATAAGATTGCAAATTTCCTTACCGATCACCCGGTAATGAGATTAAATATCTCTGGTCACACGGATTCGGATGGTAATGAACAATCCAATCTTCGTTTATCACAAGCTCGCGCCGATTCAATCAAAAAATATCTGACAACAAAATTCAAGATTGAATCTAACAGAATTGTAGCCATTGGCTATGGTAGCTCAAAACCCATAACACAAGAGATCAGTGCGGATCATAAGCAGTTGAATAGAAGGGTTGAGTTTGAAATATTTAAATAGAAAAGGATAACATAACACTATGACCTCTTCCGACTTCTTGTAAATATTGGTTTCGTTATAGTTTTTATGACTTACAAGCTTTGAGTTATACGTTCGAACTACATTTCACTCTTTCTTATCATCAATCAATTAATCAGTTACATCCATACAATGAAATTCTGTATGTAGAAGCGTTGAGAAAAGTCGCCGTGCATCGCAGTTGTTGCGGCGGAATACTATGACGCAAAATCGATGCTTTAATATTATTCGGGTTAATACAATTACGATCAATGAACAACACTAAAAAATACTGATGAGAATTTGCATTCGTCCGCGCTCAATAAAATACGCAAATAGATTTTCATTGTACTATCCGTTATCGCTATTGTTGCGGGAAGCATTACTATTTTTAAAATAGAGTATGCGGTAGGTAAGATTGTTTTTAAGTAAAAAGGTATAGAACCGACTCAAGCTATAGTATTAGAAACCCATCCGGCGGCATCCAATAGCTACCGGATTTAACGCAGAGTTTAGCAGGGAAATAGTTGCTTTTACATTAACGTGCTATGATTGACATTTTCTACTTCGGGTTGATCATCTGTGTACTTCGTTTATATAATTATGTGACGACAACCGTATGAATTATTCATATCTATCTGGCACAACGACAACGGTTTCGAAGCGTGTATTACATATCATTTTACCTTGCACGGGTAATACAGGCTTATATTTATGCCAGTATACTGTTGACGTTTGCCAATCATTATATCGGCACTGGACTTTCGCCAGTGTGGATTCTTGGAACAAAACACTACACTGTTAATTGTCCAAATAGTCACGTGCCGTTTTACAATTTAGAAAAATTATGATCCTCGATTTTCGTAAAAGTCTTAACGATGGGCTTCCCGTAAGGTGGATTTCCAACATAGAAATTCTCCATCAATTGAGTATAAATATACCTTCCAATTTCACGCTTATTATACTGAACAACATTCCTAACGGAATCAGTATCAAGATAAGATTTAAATTTTTCGACTGCTTTACTTACTAACGTAAATAATAAATCAGCCTGAGCATCACAGTGAATTTCCGGCTAATTGAATTATCTCATTAACAATAATTTTCTCAGGAGTATCTGTGATAATTCTTTCTTTGCCAGTCACAATATCAATGCTTTTCTCTTGTTCCCTTAGTCTGCGGACGAGCATATCCTCAGCAACGGATTGGTAGTTCAGATTTTTTGTATCTAGCTCAAACTTCTTAAAACCATATTTGGTTTGCCCGCTTTGCTGAATAATGATCCTGGGAATCTCGATGATGTTGGCAGCGAAATGAGAATTTGATTATGATCGTTTCTTTTTCCAGAGCTTAATAATTTCATTTGTTGTCAGAACGTTTCTGAATTTTTTGCTTTTCAATCCCGCGTGAAGCGCTTTATCACCTGTCCACAGCCTGGCTTTTAAATATTTTGTAATCGCAACAAAGTCGGTGTCATCGGGATCAATTCCACTCAAAAGATTTTCAGAATCTTCCCAGATTTTTTGTGGTATGAGTTCCTCGTTAATGAATATGATCTTTGTCAACAGGCTATCATACGATTGCTCAAGTTGCTGATCCGAAAGCCGTGCTATTTTCTTAAGCTTATCCCAGTGTGTATGAATTTCCATCCTCATGTATTGAGGACAGTAAAACTCAAAGATTCCGTCCGAATTGAAGATTATCTGCCCGAAAGTAGTTTTTGTTTTCAGTAACGCACTAAAAATGATATTGGTGTCAACAATTATCTTCACTTAATAAATCGTCTGCGGTTTTTATTCCACCAGCCTTTTTTTACTTCGCGTGCAAGTTTGTCTACCGCCACCTGCTTTGCCTTAGATTTGTCAGTGGCCTCTTTGTATGTCAAATAGTCAATGATTTCTTGTAACCCTTCTGTGTCTATGTAGGAAGGCAGTCTGATGATTACCTCATTTTTAGTTCTTTCGATCACCATTATCTTAAATTTCAACTAAAATCGCCTTTTATTCCGTCATTCGCAATATTCTCAGCTTTAAGGGAATTTGACTATTTGCCCAACCTTACGCTATTCTCCATCGGAAAGTAATCACTTCATGATTCCTATTTGCTGGCGTAGGCGGTTTTCTGTTTCGGTCAATAAGTGGTTCCGATGCTCGATATCGTCCTGAGCCTGGTATAAATTCTGGCGCATATCATTGCGCCTTCGCTCCATGTCTTTAATGTGGCGTTGTTCATGAACTTTCTTTTCAAGGTTAAGGATCTTCTTGGTTTCAGTTTTCCTTGACTTTATTTCCTTGTCCAATTCTTTCAATTCCATTTCCAGACTGCTTTTGACATCGTCCAGTTTTTCGTAGTCTTAATCAAAGTACTCTGAGTTGCGCAACGCATTTTGCTCCAGTATCTCAATTTTTCCTGAACATGATTGAGTTCTTTGAATCGTTCACTATGACTTTCATCTCGAGTGAGAACCGTACTTGCATCAACCTCTGCCCGTCCACTAAAGTAGAAGCTATTCGCTGCATACTTCCAGAAGGACTTCGCTTGGTCAATTCGTAGGCAAAATGTTTAGCATGGTAAGGGGATAAAATGCGTTATCGGAGTATTCACAGATGAATTAGTCAATTTTTGGTGGCAAATGTTGAAAGAATACCTTAACTATTTCAAGATAATCGCTAATGACTTTCTTCTCCAAATCAAATTCCTTCCTGTTGCCCAAATAATTTTTGCATTGGGGGGTGATTTCCATTTTATCGTTTAGATCCTTAACGCTTAGAGATTTTATTTTTTCTGGTGAAACCACAATAAGTATACAATCGGCATAAGGATATGTCTTATTGTCTCTTTGAAGTTTGTCTATATCAAATTTCCCATCACCTCTGAATTTCACTTCAACAAAATGAACCTCACCGCCCTTTTTCATAACGAAGTCCGGCATTTTTTTTATATGAGACGAAACATTTGAATTGTTGTTGTTGAGTCTTCTAACTAGGCCCGGAACCATATTCTCCATTCCAAATCGATGAACTTCATAACCACTCGCAATAAACATTTCTTCAATAATGGTTTCGGCGAGACGGCCTTTTGTCATTTGATAGTGAAAATCAAGGCTTCCGTTTTGATGGGTTAAACTCATATGTAACCTAAATTGAATCTTGCCGATATTTTATAAAATCAACCAACTATACTTTTTGAAAGAAGTGGTCGAACAAGTGCTATCTGCTCGGGATTGATTCAGTAAATGACAGGGCAAGGGACTAGGGTCGTTAAATATATAGTTTATTGAGCTATCCACCAATTGGGATAACCTAACTCACTTCTTTGACTATACAATGGAAATCCGAACACTGATTTACACCACTAACATCATCGAAAATCTAAACGGGAAAATCAGGAAATATACTAACAACAAGCTTTCCTTCCCCGACGACCAAGCCGTTGTAAAATCCGTTTACCTTGCCCTGCGTGAGATTACTAAAAAAATGGACGCGGCCTCTCCAAAACTGGCCATTAATTATGACACAGTTTCTAACTATCTTCGACGGGAGATGCAAAATATAAAACCTTTACGCAGTTACTTAGGCATTACCCTTTACACACTTTTTTAGGCAGTGTCGATTTCTTCGCATTCTTCGATGCGTTCTATATAAGCGCTTCACATCTTTGAGTGTTTTCTTCGCATGCTCTTCGCAACCCCTTCGCATGAGCCTCGCATTTCTTACTACTTTCTTCGCACGTTCTTCTCACTCGGTTCGCAAGCGCTTCACATGATCTTCGCAATGGGTTCGCAAGACCTTCGCACGACTTTCGCACAACATTCGCAAAGGATTCGCATGGCTTTCGCATGATCGGTTGGGCTCGGGATTTACGAAACACAAAAAAAATCCAGGTTGTTATAAAGTTGGGCTGAATAAAAGTGCACTTCGGGTAGAGCAATTAAGTCCGACTTTCACTTATGATGACTCGGCATTTTCAGAAATAAAAAAGGCACTCA
>Ga0123337_10001360_pt1 | contig 31712 bp, 28 predicted proteins | sample frozenSSSSmetaG_FD_89792 | JGI IMG/M metagenome (GOLD analysis project Ga0123337, IMG submission 89792) | Glacier valley bacterial and archeal communities from Borup Fiord, Nunavut, Canada, to study Microbial Dark Matter (Phase II) -... | ecosystem: Environmental > Aquatic > Freshwater > Ice >...
AAAAAAAAAAAAAAAAAGAAAAAAAAAAAAAAAAGAAAAAAAAAAAAAAAGGGGGGGGGGGGTAAAAAAAAACAACATCGCTATTAATAATAACATAATTGTTTGGACTATCTCTTGATCCAATAATTAAATGGAAGAGGGCATATTAGTCTCTGAGGTATTCTCGTATTTTAATAAGTTTAGGCATACCGTTTTCTGTTAAATGTTCATAACGTTGATATATTCGATATCCTCTACGTCATTTAAAATAATTAACTAATTTACTAGCACTTAATAGATTATAGTCATCAAAATATTGAATTAAATTTTTAATTTGTCTAATATCTTTAGAAATATATAGAAAACTATCACAAGGTAAAACAATAATATCACCTCCTAAATCTTGTTTAATTAGAGACAATAATTCAGGACGTTTATGAGAAATACTAAAGATGAAATCTATAATCCCTTCATGATATTTAGATGTATTAATAGTGAATGAACCAAGGGCATCTGTAAATCCAGCTAATCAGTAATTAGATAAAATATTTGGTTTACCTTTAGGTAATAATTTAAAAGAAAATTTATTTTCATAATTGTTTTCAATTAGTTGATTAATTTTAGACTGAGAAAGAAATTTACCATTCACTAAATGAATTAATTTTTCTAAACCTTTATTACCTACTAGATATTTAACAGAATTATTTTCTTTGATAATAACCTTACCATAACCAATTCTCTTTTTTATGTAATAAGCCAAACTAATATCTTTCTCATGAAAAGCTATCTCTATAAATTCAGATGAATTTATTAATCCATTCCCTTCAATTAATCCTGCTAAATAATAACCAAAATCTTCATCATTACTTGGTTTACTATGTTTTTTCATATGATCTGAAATATCTAAATCAGTTATTGATACCTTTTCTGTGTTTTTCCAGGGCTTTGTTTCCCCCCTGCTTATTTTTTCATCACCGAAGGTGAAGAAAAAATACGGGAAACATCAGCTACTGTGTTTTTTTTGAGATTTAATCTCAAAAAAAACAAAGCCCAGGAAAAACAAGAAAACTGTATCTAAGTCATCATTAAAAACTAACTCGAGATTACCTGCTGGTTCCTCTTCAATTTTATTTGTTAAATTACAATTTACCATACAGATTTTTTCTTCGATGAATTTACCAATAGAACCTTTGGCATTAAAGAGGTTTTCAGCATACAGCCCAATAATTATTAACAATATTACTATTATTAACGACACTTTTGTATCAACGTCTAATCCCACTGAATACATGTGATGCAAAATGTTAGCAGATATTCCTCATATCTACCCGCTTAGCTATATAGCTATGCGCTCCTTTCACTAGGAGAATCGGACTATATCTTCATTTTTTAACAAAACTCTAAGGATGCGCAGATCCGGTTTTTTTTGTCATACCATTGTCAATATTAATCTGTTTTTGTAATACTTTTACTTGGGCTAATCCTTGTTCAGTAAGATGTAATTTTTTAGATACGATATCATGGATGTCTAACCACTTATCGAAAGAACGCCCTTTCTTGGTAAGTAATGGAGATACTTTAAAGTAAGATATTACATGATTCATTGATTTAAACCCTGTAGCTGTGTAACGATAAACGCCGTTAGTTTCGGGTCTAAGAGTTACTTTACCAAATCCAAAAAGATTACGTATTACCAGAAGGATAGAACTATCTTTCTGATCAAGTAGATAACGCATTTTTATAACATTACCTAATGTATATCTCGGATTGGATGTAATGGATACATTAAAACATCCTTCAGCGTCGGTGAAACCAGATAATCAAGCATCTTGTAATGTAACTGTAACAGGGGTACTAATCAATAGAATTGTATTAGCCCCAAAACGATTGTTTAAAGGTTGAACTCACAAAGATAATTGTTGTATTCTGTGAGTAAGAGCCAAATTACTGTTAAATAAAAAGGCTAGTAGAAGAATATGTGAGGGATTATCTACAATTCATCTGTAGAAGTCATTTTTATTCCCACTTGTTCCTTGTGGAAAATGCTTAACAATACCAATTCCTAGCTTTTTCTGGATGTAGTAGAGGATAGCACTTTCCTTTTGAGTAAGAACTAAACGTACCCTTGTACCATTCCCATAAGTTTGAATGGCACCATCTCCTTCTACAAAACCAATAAATCACGTTAATCAGTTACAGGAAAGATGTTGCCCTGTATTTCCAAATAGTGTATTATAATACTGACCAAAGGCTGAGAAATTAAAAGATGTTACGCGTATAGTCTCTGAAGCACTCTGTATTTTACTCTCTGTGGAGTAGAGGGACAGATTGCCGGCGGATTGGGTATAACTAATTGAATTTTTACCATTCAAGGTACCAATTAGCACTAAACCGTTCCAGCTTACAGCGAAATTATATATCCCCATATCACTATGGGGTGAAGCCAAAATTCAACTTCACACAACGAACCCTAATACTCCAATCGACATCATTGCATAACAACTTTTTGTGTGTAAGTAAATAGACTAAATATTTTATTTTAATCTATTAGAATTCATTTCTAAATTTAATGCTTTAATTTTATCTAACCCATCTTGAGTTAAATGGTTTTTCGACTTAATCATTAACATGCACTCTTTAAAACAAATATAATCTTTTTGTTTTAAATTTAAAAGCGGCTATTGATCGAAATGAGGTATTATTTTATTTAATAAACTACTAACATCTTGAACTATAAAATCACATCTAGGTGTTGCTGAATTAGATCTGGTATGCACTACACCACAATCAAAAAATTTAGTAAACAACTTCATCAGATCTGCGTCTTTACTGTGTTGAGCAATATGAAATCTACAGTACACTTTTCAGACAATAAATAATCCTTAGCTGGTCTTACGTAAATAGAAAACCCCCCCATCTCCCGCTACAAATCCAGATACCCGTTGAGGCTCTAAACTTTCAGGTAAATTTATAACTGGTCTATCACATGGAATAATATCAGGGTAAAACGTTAAAACTTTTTTAGATACCCCTCTATTAATAGAAGCGTAATAAGTAAGAATAGTAAAAAGCCAGATTTAGTTAAATGATCTTTATTTAAAATAAATTTTATTACCTTAGATCACAATAAAAAATCTATCGCTTTATTACTAATAAGGGGTACTTTGTAAAATGAGGTGTTATTACGTCATTTAAGAATTTGACATTAGATACTCTATACACAGATATTTTTTATCGGGTCTATGATATATAGCACCTATTCCAAAAAAGACTGGATTTTATATAAAATCTCTGCATCTTTTTCATGTAAGTTTATTTCGAATGAAGTTCTCACTTTTCATTTTAAAGGCTCTTATATTTCTATTGTAATTGAAAAACAACCCTCAGCATCTACAAACCCTGATACCCATAAAGGATCAAGCTTATCATTTTTTGTATGATAAGAAACATTAAGGTTTAGCGGTAAATGTTTTTTTAAAGTTTTACTTAATTTTACACTGATTAACTTCGGTGAATCAAAGTTAATATATTAACAAAAAGTCGGACTATGTCTTAATCACCCCGTATAAATGATCTTCCGTGTGTAGTCTCTGAGGAGGCCAAAAATTACTATGCTTCTTCATAAATGAGCGTTCATATTTTGGATTTCCTGCTGATTGCTCATTGTGATATCCTTAACTTCTTGACTGTAAAAATTTATATTACTGGTATTTAAGGTATTAGAGGTTCTCAGCATATAACGGAATTTTGCGTAGTTGTTAACTGATGCAGGCTTATTGTAAACCATACCTAGATACTTTCAATTTAATGAAAATGGACCATCTCTTTGCCAACGGATTACATGAAATACTCTATAAATCATCGGGTTTATTAACTACCTGATTCCATTTAACACAGTAAGCTTTTCAAACTTTACCTAATGCTGAATCAGGTGTTGCTTTATGAGCATGTAGTCGTCTAAGCTCATAAAATTTATTAGCCATATTTAATCTAACTAGTATTTCAGATCTAGAAGGATTAACTTTAAAATAATCATTAACTAAAGACAAAATCTCATTTTTTCTAAAACAAGTTCATTTAAATGCACCTACTTTAGACATAACGAATATTTTACCTCCATACAATTCAACTAACGGATCTAATAGAAACCTGTTTTTTTGGCTTGCAGTAATAAATAATTGTCCAGATGCATCACTCATATATATACTACCATCAGAATCAAAAAACCCAGCAAATCAACCATTATAATATGTTAAAGGTTGAGGATCAATTAAACTTATGTCATAGTTAAGACATATTTTACCTAACTGAATGATTCTAACAGGATTACGTATTAAGCCATTAACGGCATTAATCAGATCCAATAAACCTGCTTTATTATGTAATCTGTATCTTAAATGATTATTACCTGCACGTAATTTAACTGAGCCACCAAATTTTTGTTTAATTTGATATAAACAATGTTTATCTCTTAGTTCCATTACTATATCTAAACTAGCATAACCTTTCTTTGATAACTGAAAACAACCGTCACCATCGATTAGTCCGGCTAATCACTCGTTGAAGCGATTATTGTTACTGACAACAATTTGGTTTGAACCATCTTTACTTTTATCCGTACTTGTGTCAATGTCAACATTAACATCCTTAACTTGAGACATACAGATAGAACCAACACTGTCGACCTTAATCTCCCCCGAGATAGGCGTTATATTAGATATTTTATCTAAAGCAAGATTATTTTTAAGTATTAAAGAGTATTTCATAATAATATTATTTAAATATTTATATTTGTTTATTAATAAAAAAGTTGACAACAAGCGTATGGCCTCTGAAATTTCTACTCACATGCTTAATCCAAAAAAGTGTATTATTCCAGATTTGAAGTTTTCACTTCGTGCTTTGGTTATCTGCGGGTTGTTCAATATTACTAAATTTCTTACTAGAAAGGAATATAAAATATTACTTAAATTCTTAGTATTTAGTAATAGCGAATTGGTATAACAATTCACGAATTTCCTGCATATAGTTTGTTGCGTTATTTTGAGAGCATAAAACTCAAAAAATAAAGGGCCATCTTGACCGAATACGGCTTTATTTGATGCCGCTGAAATTACTGTACTAATAATTCCGAATCCTGGAATGATTAAGATATAACAATTATATTGGTTAATAAAATAGTCAACATAGTTGTAACTCTATGAATCTATTCTTTTTAACACTCAAGAACTTAACGCCCTTGTTTGGACTCTATCTTAGACCATAATATTAGTACTTAACCTATTCATTGTAGATTTTTAATTTTTTTATTTTAGTTAATCCAGATTGCGTTAAATGATCCTTATTTTGAATCAATATGTAAGCTTTCCTTCATTTAACAAAATTAATGTATTTAGTAGATAACATATGATAACGACCGAAGTAATCAACAACTTTTTTTGCCGAACCAAAACTAGTAGATACATAATAATAAGTATCTTGAGTTTTTCTATAACCAATATTTCCACCTAAAACCTCTTTAACTAAAATTAAAATGTAATGCTTTTTCTGGTCTATTTGATAATTTAATCGTAGTTCTGTTTTATTATTACGGTTTATAAGTTTAATTTGAAAACTGGCATCTCCATCTGAGAATCCTGCTAATCAATGATTTTCTAAATTATTACTTGTATTTAAACTTAAAGTAATAGTTTTACTGTACTCTAGGTATTGCGAACTAGCTAATATATTATTATTTATCTGACCAAATTTACTGGTAGTTCTAATTTTGTTATTAATTAAGTTAATTATTCTTTCTATACCTTTCTTACTAGCTACTACTATAAGCACAGCATTCTTGTTTTTTACTTTTCGAACATTACCATGACCTATCTGCTCTCTTATATAATAAGCTGACTGTATATCTAATGAATTAAACACAATAACTAATTGTTGTTTACTACTAAAATGACCATCACCGTCAATTAAACCAGCTAAATAATGACCGAATTCAGTGTCATTGGCTGGCTTTAAATGTTTTGGATGATGAATAAAAATCTTTTTAATATTATCTGTGTTTATTATGGTTTCGCCGCGTATAGTCTCGGAGGTTCCTATTTTAGATGTTTTAACGATACATTCTCAAATAAAACAGTTACCTGCTGATTTACTTCATTGTTTTAACTTTTTTACTTTATCATTTAAGATGGAGTATTTAAAACTATATAATGATGTGATTCCAGCATACAGCAACGTTAAGAGGCCTATATTTTAACCTCAGGATGCCACACTATGTAATTAATTATGTTTATTTTTGTATGCTAATGATTGTATATAGTTTAATCAAAATGATTTTGATTTAAATAAATACTTGTATTTATTTAAATAAAAATCACGCGCAACAAAAGGCTTTGATAAAATTTATGTCTAAGTTCTTTAGCATTCACTGGTTTAAGACATTAATTCTTCTCTACCTCATGATAGATCCTCTAAATATTCCTTATCATATATAATAATACTTGGTTCCATAAAAATCTTTGACTATTAAATTCAAAATAAACCTCATATGAATGGAAATCAAGGTTTAATATAGTGAGGATATTTGTTTAAATGAAATTCATCTAATTGAGGTTTGTTTTTAAATTTAATAGATTTTCATTTAAAGCCGGTACCACCTTCAAAATTTCTTAGATAATATAACTGTCCATTTATTTCTTCATCAACCCTTCATTCAGTACAATTTTTTAATAAAAACAATTTACAATGCCAATGATAATGATGAAAACGGGGTCTAGATCTGAATATCATTTAACATATAATTTACCAAAAACATGATCATAATACTATTAAATATAGTTGGATCATCACCTAAAACATTAATATAAATTATATTAAATTCGCCTCAAAATTGTAACATAAAAATTAATTTAAATACTTATTTTTTTTTATTATCTGTTTATAATACGATAAATTATTGTAAATATAATAATATATAATATGCTAATGTCTCAAGTAAAGTATTGAAAAATAAGCACTAGCATACTTATTATAACCTTACGTATAAGACTGGTAAATATCAACATCTTTACATTTAATAGTTTTAATAGTGTATTTATTATACAGGTTATTATAAACAGAATGGTTAAACATATTAATTGGTGACTTTTGCTGCGCTATAGTAGTGACTTTATGTATCACTATAATAATGGTTCATAAATATGTTATAGTGTTGGACTATATCATCATCACTTTTTTCCTTATTTTTTTTTTTTTAATTACATTCAAAAAAAAAATTAGGGGGTCGGGATTAATTCCATTTACGGTTAAAGTTAGTTCAAGCTTTATGTAGTACTGTATCTTGTGAAGCTTTGTGAGCTTTGAGTTTTACAAGGCGGTAATACTCCTTAACCAGGAATAAACGATTCCGCTTAATAGATTGGGGTTGGCACACCTTTGTATACTCAAGGAAGGCTGTAAAACCCTCTTCTGACTGTACACTTCATTTATGGTAACCATTATGTGCTTTATCGAAATATACGGCACCACCAAAATAAATCATAAAATGGACTACATCAGTATATAGTTTGTTTGTTACACCTAAAGTTAACTGAGGTTGATTATAATCACCTTTAAGATAATAACCAATTGTACCATCGGCATCGAAAAACCCTGAAAATCACCCATGTTTGTTGTGTAAAGTATCAGAGGCTAAAAGTTCCACGCCTATTACAGCACATACACGGTTAAGTTGAACTAATCGACTACTGTGTCGAATGTACCCATTTATACGATTTACCAAATCAGTCATACCTGAACGATTGTGTAAACGCCAACGAATAGCTTGAACTCCTGAACGAGGTTTAATTGAGCCTCCTAATTTGTTCTGGATAATACGTAGCATACGTTCATCAGCAAGAGCAACAGTAATTTCACAACTAGAATAACCTGCTTTGCTAACTTGCAAACTTCCGTCACCATCGATAAGGCCTGCTAACCATTGATTAAAGCAGGTTTCTTTTAATCCAAAGGATGTTGCGCGTGTAGTCTCTGAGGTTCCTACTAGATAAGAAGAATAACTTCTTTCGTTCGTTACCGGCTGATTCCACTTCTTCCCCACCACGGGTGGGGACAGGATCGGCGGGACTTTAACCAATACGGCAGGGGCTGAGCCCTGACTTACATTATTAGTACCCATAGATCTTAGGTGGTTCCAGCATATAGCGCAATTCGAGTTTAGGTTTTTGCCTAAATAGGGCCATTTTTGACCGAAGAATCCATTTTTTCAAATTTAACTTATCATTAGTTTAACTAATGCTCTCGTATTAAATCCAGGTATCAATAGCATAATTATTGAGCTTGTGCATAATATTGTTATATTATTATGGAAAAAACCGACTGTACATTAAGCATCATTTCAGACACCCACCAGTGAACCAGTCTGTAGCGGTCACTTAAATAACCGACGGTCTTTAAATGAGAATTTATTGACCGTAAACACTAGTATCGCTAATATTTATACTGACTTTTCCTTATTTCTAGTAGTTTATTTTTTGTTTCCCTTATTTTTTTTGTTTTTGAATTTTCAATTCAAAAAACGAAAAATCAAATTCAAAAACAAAAAATAAAAATCTAGAAATGTTAAAACACATTTAAATTAATTTAAAGCTGCTTTAACTTAAGAATTGCAAGCAGTAATAGCTAAACATTAACTAAATCTATGGTATACCACATTATTTGTGATATTTGCTAGTTTAGACCTTATATCTTTTTACATCTGTCTTTGTAGCTTCGTAACTTATAATTGTATACATTAAACCATGATTTGTTTTCCCATAATATTTATAAAATATTTGATTTATTTATCATTCTAGCTTTTTCAATCATTAATAGCCTTTTTTCAGGCTCAAGATGATGTTTTAGAAAAAGATCTTTATGAATTTTTTTTCATAAAGTGTAAGATAAAGATTTTTTAGTTAGTAAACTATATTCGTCGAAGTAAGGAAATATATTAGGACAAGCTTTAACACCAGCTATACGGTATTCATAAACATCTTTTACGTAATGGTTAGAGACTATGCCACCTTTGAATAGTAGGCAGAGTTCTTGTAAAATTACTATATTGCTTTCTCCTTTTTGTGCAACAGAATAATTAAAACCAAAGCCTTTCTTGTCACCAATTGAACATGTAAAACATCCCTCTCCGTCTGTAAAGCCTGCCAACCAGCTATTGTTTAAACTTGGTTTTATGAAGTTATTAATAGCGACGACTGGTTCTAACTTTATATTACCTTTAACCACTCAAAGGTTGAACCCTTTAATAAAATTTTCTAACTTTTTTTTTCTAGTAGGTAAAACAAGATTACCATTAAAAAGACTAATGATGACTTCGATTTCTTTTTTACTTTGTGTAGTATATCTACTAGCTTTCGCTGATTGTGAAATAACTTTTCCAAAGCCTAATGTTTCCTTTATATAATATAAGACCTGAAGATCTGTTGTTGATTGTGTAACAACAAAAGCTAGGTCACCTCTATTATTTACAATAAAAGAACCCTCACCTTCAGTAAACCCTATAAATCATGTTAAAAAGTTGCTTGATGGTAACACATTACTAGGTAGATAAGTTCTATATTTCGTAAAAAACAAAGAAAAGTCAAAATCATACTTAACAGTATTAGAATAAAACCTGTGTAAGGTAAGCGATTTTTTAACTTTTGACGGTTTATACCATATTGTAATAAATAATAATAATTCTATAAAATCTTTCGAGAAAAGATGTTGGTATAATATTGGATCACCTCCACCAGCTATTTCAAAGAATGATGTGTTGAAATTACGATCTGTTAAAACCATTGTTATTCCCAATTTTTTTTTTCTTAACCCGCTGGACTAGGTCCCATGACTAAACATATATGTTTTATTTAGCCTTAAAAACAGTACTATTTAAAGCAGGTACTCACCAACTCACGTTGATGGTGGGACTATATATTACTCATTTAAGCTATAAAAGTTTTTGAGGTGATCTCAAACAAACACTGTTCTTTTATCATTCATATTTGATTTAATATGAATTACTTTTTGCATATTTGATTTATGGTCAAATTTACCAGCTTTAAATAGATTAAGTACTTCGGTTCAACTTTTAAAATCTAGATACTTAGCTCCAAATAAAGGATAATTAGTTAAATAGGACTCTAAGCACAGGTTACCCCTTAAATTAGTTGTTCTAACTTTATATTCAGGATTAGGTTTATCTATTCTAATTGAATTTACAATAGTAGATAAGAGTTCAGCTATGTTTTCTAAAAAATATAAGCTACTTTCCCCATTGTGATTTTTTTGACTTTGAGAAAGCTCAAATTTACATTCTACTTTTGTATATTTATCATTTTGTGTTGATCTAATTGCAAAATGACCATCAGCTTCAATAAGCCCAGATAATCAAGCATCAGTTATTAAAGGACTTGTATTTAAAGGCTTTTTTATGTAATCAAGGTTTGGATCTTTCATATTTAATCAATCAATTAATTTTCATAGAGCATTAATTTTAGGTGTTCTCATGTAACCATTAATTAGAGACACTAATAATAATAACCCTACTTTGTTATTAACTGTAAATATGTAGGCATTTACTCCTTTTTTTCTTGCAAGAGATCCATGACCTAGATTTTTTTGAATCAATAAAGCCAAAGGTAAGTCTTTTAAGTGAAAAACAATTTGTATAGAAGGGTAATTAAGTACACCTTTTGGTGATCTTTCACTTTTAGGCACTATAATTGTTCCATCTCCTTCAATTAATCCTGCTAAATATGAATTAAATTTGTTTTTTTTTTGTTGATTGATACCAGCTGTGTTATACGTTCTTATGCCTTTTAGTTTAACTAAAGCATAACTTTTAAAAACCATAATATAGCAAATGAGCTCTGGCGTATAGTCTCTGAGGATCCCCAATAAATCCAAACTTATTGTGTTTCCTTCTGATTGTATTAAATTAATATTTAATAGTTCCCAGAAAACAGCCAGATTTAAAGCCAGCGGAATAGAAAAAGCAACACCGGCTAGCACAGGGAGTGATAATAATAATAATACCGCAGTTACGACTACTGCTCACCCGAATAACGCAAGTTTATGTAATCTGATTCCTGGGCTTCTCATATTAAGTACTGTAGTAATGACATCTCAATAATTATTAATATTTAAATAATTATCGGGTTGGACTATATCTTCAGCGCGTCAAATTCTTGACACGGTGTCTAACGTGTAGTCTCTGAGGATCCTACTAAGATCTGGACACAATGCCCTATATCTGTTGGTTTCCTGCTGATTTTGCTTAGCTGATGTTGGATTACATGTAAACACTAAACAGTTCCAGCATATAGTTAGAATTTTTATATGAACCCCATTGTTCTTATATTTTAATTTATTTGTTTATTTTTAAGGCTAGTTATATAACGAATTTACATATATATCCGTTATATGATATACCAGTGTCGATACGTTTAACTAAAGTTACTTGAGAAGCCGAAAGATCTTTAGATTTAAAATACTCTATGCACTTATCTAAACTTTCAAAAACCATTTCATTATCTTGGTTTTTTATGTCTACCAATAATATAGGCTTGCTTAGTCTAGAAAGAGGTTTGTTTTTGTTAAACTTAACTCTGTCTATGTTTAACGTTAAAGCTATCTCGGAAAGAAGAATAGGAGTAATTTTTGCTGATCTTACTAATTCTCGAGTAAATAAGTATTTACCTAAATAATATGTACCTTTGGTTAAATGTTTAGTAAAAGTAGTATGACTGATGTTAAGCTTAGAGATAAAATCTTTTTGTTGATTTGTGTGATAATAAAGTATTGATTTATCTCTATTATACATATATAAAGGTTTTGCATTAGACCCGCTAGGGTTATTTGAAACTCTTATAGTGTTTAAATTAAAAGAGGGATCTAAGAGGTAATATTGTTCTAGAACAATTTCAGGTCTAAAATCCGGATAATATGGTAAACATATTAGTTCCAATTGGAAGTTGGATAAACCATCTTTTATTAGAGGTATAAATTTACCTGAAGATTTATGAGTATTATATAAATACCCATTTAACCTCAAAGCTAATTCTGAGGATGAACCAACATACTTATCATTTGTAACTTTATGTGTAAAAATATATACACCTCTTTGTTGAACTTTACCAAAAGGTGATCCTATTTTGTCTTTAAGTGCTACTAAAGTTTCTTTATTATCCAAATTATCAAACACAAACCTTGGCATAGTAATTAAAGATATTAATGTATCTTCACTTACTAGTATATTGCAATAAGCTAATATATCATTTAAAACTCCTACTGTAACAGGTTTACCACTATTAATATGAGCTTTTGCTAACATGTGCGGATAAACATTGTGCTGCGCACCCTTTCTACCTAAGATAACAGACCAATCTTGTTTTTTTTCTTTCTTGGTTTTTTTTGGTGGCTTATTATCGTTGTTAGAATTATTAGCCCCCGTACTATAGTTAGTTTTATTTAACACTGTTTTTAGTTTGCCATTTACTTTGTTACCTTTTGTGTAACAAAGACATATTTTCGTGATATAATATGTAAAAATATAAAGAAATAATACAAATATATGTCCGGTTAAGTTCATTGCTCCAAGTAAAGAACTTACACCAGCCAAGTGAAGACCGAAGATTGCTAAATCTACACTCGCTCCACTATGACTTTGTATTCCTGATAACATCGCGACCAAATTTCTCTTAAAGTTCTTCAATTTTTAACATAGCTGTTCAACTCAAGGTGTGATAACCTTGTTATAAATATCTCCCTTTATTCATACCCGACTTAATTTTCCGTATTTGTTCTAACCCTTCAGGAGTCAAATGATTTTTGGCTTTAATTATTTGTCCGGCTTTACACCAATCTTTGAAGTCTTCAGATTTTGTACCTATGATGTTATGTATATTAAAAAATGGGATGATTTTTTCGTAGTTATCTATAAAATTGTACACCGAAAAATTCACGTACGGACCTCTAGGATCTTTTTCTAGTATCCCACACCCAAAGTAAGAAATAAAATTTCCCATTAGGATCTCATCACGAGAATGCTGAGTGATTTGAAACACTAATAGAACTTGAAATCCGACTTTATTAGATAAAGATTTTCTTAAAGTAACCTTAAAACATCCCTCTCCGGACGTAAATCCACTGATTCATTGTTCTGAAAAAACCTTTGGAGTCTCCACTAACGGCCTTACTACAGGATTTAAGACAGGAAAAGCTGCTTTTAGTTCATCACTTAAACCGAGGTTTATGGAAGCTTTAATGGATGCAATTTTGTGTAGCCCTTGCATGGTTAAATGTTCCTTATCTTTCATCAACTCAACTACAGCTCTAAAGAGAAGATAATCCCCGAGCTTTTTAGTTATTAAAGGATGTTTGTCAAAGTGAGGCACTATTTTTTTGATTATTAATTCTAGAGATTCAATTCTGAACTTAAAGGTAGATTTACCATCTTTTAATATACTTCCTCCTCCAAAATAGGCTTTAAATGCTTGCAATATACCTAAATCTTTTTTGTCCAGGGTGATGGAAAACAAAGCTACCACAAGTCAACCTGTGGCATACCTAGGACTTTTTCTAATTCTAATCATGAAAGAACCTTCAGCATCCGTGAACCCTGTGATAAATAAAGGGTTAAGAGGAAAAGATTGACTAGTTGTAGTTGAAGAATAGCAACGCCTTTGAAGAACTTGGTCAGAAGGGATTTTGGTTTGATAATTTCTTTCGAAACCCATTAGAGTATGCTTTAAATGCACTAAATTCGTGCACCAACTACCGTCTACTCGTTGCTCTTTTACAGCAATACTCGGAAGTATTACTGACTTAGATCCGCGATTGCCCACATTCTTTTCAGAAGCCTTCTGACTTATTACCATGCATGAGTTATTAGTTCACCCACTTGTAGCTTTTCAGCTCAAGCTTGGTACCAGAAGTTCTAAGGTGTTCCCGGAGTTTGATAGTTCTTCCCACAGGACGAATTTCCCAAATCCGCCGGCAGGAGGGTAACAAATATGTTGGTAACCTCATTTTTAATTCTAAAAACTATCGTTACACTCAATAAATTTATTTATTGTTCGGACTATACCTTTATTTTAAAGTATTTTTTTTATTTGATTTGAATTATTGATTAAAATCCGATATTTCTAATAATTTAGTTCTAAGCTTTCTAACCATATCCCTGATATTGGATAACTTGTTGTAATCTCCTTTATCCTTAGCATAAGATCTTGCTCAAATACGATATTCAACAGACTTCATCCCTTTCATTGTATTATGAAAATAACTTATAATATTTTCAATAGCTCTAGAATTGGTCGTATCTAAGATATAATGATTATGATTTGATTTAAGTTTAACAGAAGTTGGAATATGTAGTATATATTTAATACCTTCTAAAACTACACTATCCAATTTTTGTGTTAAGTCAAAACCGTGCACTATTCTAGTAGGTTCTTTAGTCACTAAATAAAAACTACCTTCTGCTTCAATAAACCCCACCAATCAAGCTTTAGTCATTACATTATTGAGATCGTTTACACTTTTTAGTGGTAAATTTGCACTGTTTCAAGAAGGAGATACATAGTTTTCAGGTATTGATTCGGTTTTTAATGCAAAAAGTATTTTATCTTTTTCATCTTTAGTAAGAGAAGCATTTTCTAAAATGTTAAATGCTTGTTTAAATCTCAAATAATTAAACTGTTTACTAGTTAAAAGTGGATATTTATCAAAAATAGGAAAAATAACTGCTTCAAGTTTTTTTCTATCCCTAATAAAAAACTGCCCTTTTGTATTATCTTTAGTTACAGAACCAACACCTAATTGCTTTTTAATATAAAAAAGTGCTCGTAAGTTGTATCTGGATTGGGTTATTTTATAAGCTAAGCTTCATTTGTCGTTTTGACGTGCTATACTGAAAGTTCCGTTACCGTCCGTCATACCGACTAATCATTGCTCGAATCAAATTTTGTTATTCTTACTAAAATACTCTTTGTTTAGTCTCTGATGAGTAGAATAATATTTATCACCTACTCAGGCGCATTGTCTCCCTGCAATAGGCATTTTTACTTTTGTTATAGGTCAGAATAGACATATTGAACTTGAGTAGTCTATAACATGTGTTTCAATTGAATAGTTTAACACTTGGAGAAGTTCACGCATCGAAAAGAGTTTTATTGCCTCTAGGTCACCCCAGAGTAACTCCTTACCTGTACCTAAGAAAAGAGTTCATCCTGTACCCGCCCCGTCTTCTATTCCACTTGCAACTACAAATAAAAATAGAGCAGGGATTAATAATCAATAACTTATGTTATTAAGTCTTGGGAATGCCATATCAGGCCCCCCAACTATTAATGGTAATAAAAAATTACCAAATCCACCGATCATTGCTGGCATACGTTACCCGTTAATTTTCACTAACAGCTGGACTATATCTTTACCTTTAAATATAACATTTACTAAGGTATTTCGCGTGTAGTCTCTGAGCATCCTACTACTTGAAGGTGTTTAATGCTTAAAAAGCCCCTCCATATTTGGTTTTCGGCTGATCACCTAATCTTTTAAAATGTGACTGTATCATACCGCTTTTCAAAAAAGAAAGTCTGTATTACTAGTTATAAAAGCTCTAAAGGTATTCCAGCATACAGTGAAAAGAAAGTAAAACATTTCTGCCTTACCCGGCCATGCCTTTTATAGAATACTATAATTTTTATGTTAAATGTCCTATTTTTTGTATGTAAATGTTCATTTACCTCTATAATAACCAGACTTGTTTTCATTTAAGTAATCTCTAATTACTTTACGATCACCCTTAAGATGTTTGGCTAAACTATTTAACGAATCAAACTCTAAGTTTTTTCTTGCATCGTCTTTAAACTCTGCAAGTATAGCTTTAGCTGCAGGGTGTTTAAGTCTATGCATCTCCCGTTTATTTTCAACTAAAGTTTTTATTTCGTCTAAAGTTAGTAGATTAACAGGCTCAGTTTCAAGTAAATCTAGAGATAAAAAGAAGTAATCTAGATATAAAGTACCTACGTCTAAACAATCATTTAAAGTTTTATGATGAGTACTTATTGAACTATACATATGTTGTTTTGACTCAAATATATATAATAGAGTAAGAGTTTCAGAATCATACATAAAGATAGGAATACCTCTTTGTTTACGTAGTTTATCTCGTATTTCTTTAGGCATGGACTCATGATAACCAGAACTAGCGGCAACTAAATCTACATTAAGGTTTGGCTTTAAAGTATCAATTAAATGTTGCTCTAAGGCTACTACTTGATCTAAGCTAGATTCAATCTCCATTATATATATTGTCAATTTGATATTACTAAAACCATATTTGTTTAAGTATCTAAGAACTCTACGTGCTTTAGTATTAAGTATTGAAGGCATAAAATAAGAACTTATACGATTGTACAGGTTAATAGAATGACCTACATAGATATTTTCTCCATCGAGAGTTTCTCAGACATAAACACCTCTTTGTTTCTTAGTTACATTCAGTATTATTTTTCTGTTATTATAGGGGTCTTCTACTAAGATTTTAACATACTTATCTTTAGGTTTAAAATCTTTATTATCTTTATTGTGATTATCATCATCTTCGGCAATCTTAATCGTGCTATATCTGCGATAAAGCAAGATTGTAGATAGATTTAATTTTACATTTAACATATTTGCATTTATTTTGACCATGAAGAAAATCATAACTATAGCATGTGCAGTTATGATACTATTATATAACTGGTTATTTGCAATATATTGCACACCAGGGCTAGCTAATTCTAACCGAATTAAAACCGAAAATGCTGTACCAACCAAACCGGAAAATAAGGCGAAGATCAAATACAAGACTCCAATATCTTTAGCATTTGATGATAAGGATCACCTTTCAGTCTTCAACGAAATTTCCATTTAATTTGTTTTTGTTTTTGTTTTGTTTTTTTTTTTGATCATTTGATTTTTGATCATTTGATTTTTTTTTTATTAGTTTATTGTAAATTAAATCACAATAATTTATTGTAAAATAAGTTACATTACTTTTCCTTCTTTTTTGTTATTATTTTTTTTTATAATATATTAAAAATAATATACTTTTTATAATATATTAAAATAATATATAATTATTTATATCCTTTTCGTTATTGGTTTGCACTTCAATGCAGAATTTTTAATAATTTACTTATAGAAGTAAAAGTTTTAAATATATCTAAACTTAGACTTATATAAGTAATTAGAGTTGGAATAAACTTCTCTAATGAGCAGATGATAACTAGACCATGGGTATAACAAATGATATGAGCAGATGAATGATGATCATTTTTATAAGTAATGGATAACGAAAAACTTTATTTTATTTTTATTTATTGCGAAAAGCTTGTTTTAACTTTTCTTATCCCTATGATGTAATATTGAAGAGAAAGTTGGTGCATCAACTGCTCGTAAAAAATCGTTAGAGTTGATTAAATCAACTTTAACGGTTTTACATCAGTAAAAATTTCTAAATTAAACAAGATACATTTATTAATTATCTTAAAAAAAAGAAGTTTATTTTGTCATTTATTTTATTGCTTTAGTTTATTTGAGTCATTGGCGTTATCTAGTTCTCATTATAATATAAATATTATTATAATTTTATTTTGTTATTAATTGTTTCTATTTTTTTTTCACTAGTGGTAATATAGTGAAGCCTAGTTAATATAGTGAAGCCTAGTTAATTATCAATTTATTATAAATTATGCATTAATCATTCTTGCTGTGTTTTCAATTTTTTTGATACATAACAAAAGATTTATTTATTGGTTTAGTTTAGAGTTTTGCTGATAATAGTCTATATATTTATTCTACACATGAAATTACGATAGATACAGAGTTTGGAGTACCAAGATTATTTAAATTGTTACCTTTTATTTCTACTATGTTTTTGTTTTGGTTTTAGGATAATTAATTATCAACTTCTCATTATAAATTTTACATCATTATTTTTTTTTTAGTCCTTTCTAGGAGGTATTCTACTTTGATCTTTAAATAATACTCCACACAATTTTTTATATAAATTAATATTTTCTCTTGGTATCTTCCTGCTTCGACCTATTTCAATGTTCATAGGTAATATACAGCATTCTTGCAACTTCTTATAGAAATTAATTCTACTTTATATAAAATTTATTAACAAGATATAGTTTAATTGGCAAAACAATTAGTGTAATGCTATTATTTAGGTTCAAGTCCTAATATCTTAACCTAGACAGAACGAGTCTTTTTTAAATATACTACTTTTAAGGTGATTTACTTTTTTTCTAAGTACTATTCTACCTAAATAGTTGATGCTTTATTTTTTAAAGTATTGATTTAGGTAAAGAGAAATTTAGCACAACTTGTTGTCATTAAATTACGATTATGATTTGATTCTCTCTATAATTTTTACTGAATGAATATTATTATAACTAAATAATATTATATATTCTAAGCTTTTAAAAGCTATATTGATCATTGGTGCTATAATTATGAATGAATTCAATTAATTTGGATTCATTCATGAAATTGTCTCGATATTTAATCAAATAAATATTTCAAAAATCATTTTTTATTTTTTTATATTGAATCAAGTACCACTTTTTAGTTTTTAATTGAATTTTTTTTTTTTTAAATCAAAAAAAAAAACAAGAAAAAAAGAATAGATAAAAAAAAAATGAATAAAGAATGATTTGAGCAAAATAACCATGTAAACAAAACAAAAGCCATGGTCTTAAAATATGTCATCCTAAACACAATTGCTAAGCTATTATCTGCATGCGTGGTATACCCACTTTACATTGCAATTACACCGTATTTCGCCATATTCCTTGCTTATTATTTAAACATAGATGTTGAAATTGTTAATAAAATATTAGGTTTATCAGCACTAGGTGGAATTTTTGGTTGAATTTATCAAGATTTCTCTTTTTTAGAGGATTTTTACAAAGATAAGATGGTTTTAGGTATCGGTGAGGAGTCTCCAAATTTTGGCAATGTTCATTTTTCTGGTAGAGGGGATAGTTCTAATAATTTAGGCGGTTCTCATGGCAATAGTCCGGCACAGAATTACCCCAATATTGAATCTGTCCCTGATTTAGTACATTCTTCGGGGGATAGTCCTGATAGTAGTACTAATAGTGCTCACTCTCAGGGGGACCATGATGGGATGAGTGATCTAGAACCTATGCCTAGTCCTGAACCTATCCCGGGCGAAGTGGATGTTCTAGAGCGTGTACCTATTCCTAACCCTTTTATTAATTCAAATATAGATTCCACTTCCTTAACTGATAGCCGTGCTTTTGATCATGTTGTTGCTCCACCAAATGCTAGTCCAACAATTATAGAAAAGGTTAAGGAGTATAATAACGATGCAACTGCTACACTAAATAGACTAGTTGAATTAGACGCGGGAATGCCAGTGGGTACTTCAGAATCGGATCAATACGCTAGAGGTATTGACGAGAATACCATGAAAGAAGAAGCTCGTAGCTTAACTGCAATGCGTATTAAATTAAATAGTACTATTCTTAATGATTCTTAATCTTATGAAAATTATACTTCATTAGATTACGTCCTTTAGGTGATGATAATTAAACCCATCTGAACCTAGTGTTAAAGAGAACGTTATGAGGGTCTCAAGAGATAATAAAACCAAAAATACCCATTTCTTTTCGTACTCATAGGCTATGTATATAAAGTTTGAAACTCTTAATTAAAAGGTTCAGAATCTTTTACTAGAGTTTTTTACACCTTAGGTTAATAATCAAACTCTTAGTAACACAGACAGAAAAAAAAAAAATAAAAAAAAAACAAAAAAAATGCGTATCTTTAAAAGCCACCCCTTACTAAAATTACTGAATTCTTATTTAATTGATTCATCTCAACCAGCAAATATTAGTTTTGCTTGAAATTTTGGTTCATTATTAGCTGTTTGTCTTGGAATACAGATTGTGAGTGGAGTTACCTTAGCTATGCATTTCAACCCAAGCATTGCTGAAGCTTTTAATTCTATCGAGCATATAACTCTCTCTTAATGTGCTCGTTAAATCAGGCTATATGCTGGAAACCCCTTATGTTTAAGTACATTAAGGGCAATCAGCAGGAAACCAAAAGATATTATACTATCTAAGTAGGATCCTCAGAGACTACACGCCAGAAATCGGATCATTGACGATTATGATATAGTCCAGCCATGTTTGAAAGAACAAGGATTTAATGATTAATTGGTCAAATGGAGTGACAGGTGTAAATATATTACTTACTTGTGGAACTGTTAAGGGTTATTCTACTTTTTCTGATAAATATGGGATTAAGCTTTCAGATCGTTTAAATGTTTCTAGTGAAATTTACACTGGTTTTCAGGATTTACTGATGGGGAAGGTAACTTTTTAATTAGCTTAGATCGTGGTTTTGTAAGATTTAGATTTAAGATATCGCTTCATATTGATGATATAGAGGTTCTAAGTCTAATAAAGTCAAAATTAGGTGTCGGTATAGTCACCGCGAATGAGGACCATTGTTCTTTCGTAGTACAAAACTTTAATGATATTAAAGATGTAATTTGTCCTATATTTTATACTTTTCCTTTGCACACTAATAAAAAGTTAGATTTCAAAGACTTCTATACTGCTGTTATGATTAAAGGAGAAACAGGTAAAGATGTAACCCAAGTAGATAAAGAAAAAATATTGTCTTTAAAAAATAACATGAACTTTAAAAGGTTAAATAGTATACCGGTTAATACGGAATCTTCTGATGTATTTGTAATAAACCCTTTTTGATTTATAGGATTTTTAGAAGGTGAGGGAACTTTTGGTATTAAAAATAGATCACCATATTGACAAATAGCACAGAAAAACACTAGTCAAGCTGCGTTAAATGCCATAAAATTATTTATGCTTACTCTACCTAATACTAATAAACAGAATACAGATTTATCTCCTTTAAATGTAACAAGTGCGATTAATTAATCATTAACAAATATACAAAATAAAAAAGATTGCAAGTAAATTGTATATTCCGGGGTACTGCATAAATTTGTTGCCGGTGTATTTAGACACCTTTACTCATAAGAAGGAGATTCTTAAGGATAATCACAACAAATCAGGGTTTATTGCTGAACAAATAAAATAAATGGCCATTCTTACATAGGAAGTAGTATAAGTTTATCAAAGAGGTTGGCCGTGTACTATAGAGTTAGTTTTATAACTTTTGAATTAAAAAAAGGTAACAGTAAGATTTACAGAGCTCTATTTAAATATGGTTATTCAAACTTTAAGCTAGAGATACTAGAGTATTGCGAAGCAAAAGACACAATTAGCAGAGAGCAGTATTACCTAGATCTTTTAAAGCCAGAATATAACATATTAAAAATAGATGGCTCTCCTTTTGGACGTAAACTTAGTGAACAAACAAAGACAAAGATGAAAACACCTAAAAGCTTAAGTCATAGAATAAGTATGAAAGCCGCAGCTACAGGTCGAAAATTGTCTGAAGAATATAAACTAAAAAAAAGCATTGCATCCAAAGGAGAAAAAAACCCTATGCTCGGTAAAACTTACACTGAAAAAGAGCGAAAGTTAAGAGGTATTAAGTTAGGGACAAAAATTCTTGTAACAAACGTAGAAACAACTGAAGTTGTTGAGTATTACTCAATGCGTGAAGCAGGAACAGCATTAGATATATCTAATGTTAAAATAACTAGATATCTCAATAATAAAAAACTCTTGAATGGTAAATATAAAATAGAACTATTTAAACCGAGCTAATCTACTTTTTATTATATTTTTATTATAATGATTTTTACATATACAACAATCTAATATACAGATGTAATATCTTTGGTTGTTAATAGTGTTGATAGCCTTTATTATTATATTTTACCATTTTTAGATGATTCTAAAATGTATACCCGTAAAGCTATAGATTTTAAATTATGAAGAGTGGCGTTATTATTACACAAGTTAGGGTACTATTATCTACCTGAAGGGAGACAATTGATTACTGATATATCTAATACTATAAATAAAAAAAGATATAGTACAACAGACAATGTATTGAATGATGTTGTTAGTATAGATGACATATTTAAAAGATCTGCTGAAATTTTTTATAAAAACCCTCCTTTTGATATTAACTTAGGTAAGTCTCATGTTGAATTAGCACAATCATTTAATAAAATAAAACGTGGTTTATACCCAGCCATAGTCTATATCTATAAAAACAATAAATTAGTAAAAGGATCTCCTTTTACAACTTACAGTTCAGCACACAAAGCATTAGGCTTAAATTCCAGCAGTAATACATGTAATCGTTACATAGACACTAATAAACTATATAAAAACGAATACCTAATCACATCCAGACCCTTGGGTGAATCACCTGAGAAATAATTAACATAAAATTTGATCATGAGAGATGTTAACAATGGATGATTAATCCGTTACTTCCATTCTAACACTGCTTCAGCATTCTTTTTCGTGGTATATCTACACATCGGTAGAGGATTATACTACGGAAGTTACCAAAGACCCAGAACATTGACATGAATTATTGGTACTATTATCCTGATTTTAATGATAGTTACATCTTTCCTGGGTTTGTTACATAGCCCAAAATGGATTGAATTAAACAACAACAACAACAACAACAATAATAATAATATGATGATTAATAACAATAGAAGCAATACTATTCCAAATACACCCTTCTCTACTAAAGGAAATGTAAGACATTTCTCTACTTTTACTAGATCACTAAATATAGAATCTACAGAATCAAATAATAGTTCTACGCCATACTCTAAAGAAGTTAATGAATTTTTGAAAATAAATAATATTGAACCTGTTTACGTTTATGAAAATTTAAGTGATAAGTCTATTCAAAGTAAACTATTAAATGATACTAGAAGTCTTGCTGGTGTGTACTTAATTCTAAATAAACTTAATTTAAGTTGTTATGTAGGTTCTGCTTCTACGGGTAAGTTTAATTCTAGATTCCGTAGACATTTATTTAATTTTCAAGGTAGTAAAATAGTTAAAGCCGCAGTAAAAAAGTATAAAATAGATAATTTTGCTTTTATTATATTAAATATCTTTACGGAACAAGTAAATAGAGAAAATAATAGACAATTGCTAGATATGGAAGACTATTATTTAAAATCTTTGTTACCAGATTATAACATAATAACGGAAGCTGGTAATACTTTTGGTTACAAACATTCTGAAATGACCAGATTAAAAATGGTACAAAACTACAGTCCAGAACGTCGTTTATGAATAGGTAGTTTAAATAGAAATAAACCTATAACTGAACAACATAAAGAAAATATAAAAAAAGCTGCTTTAACTCGTGTTAAACCCATATATTCGGAAGAAGCTTTAGCTAATATGCGTAAAGCCTCTAAACCTATAACAGTATACAATTTAGACAAAACTGTTTACGGGGAATATTCTAGTATAACTGCGGGAGCTCAATCATTGAGATGTAGTGTAAAGACTATATGAAGAGCGATGAATACTCCTAAAAAAATCTTAAGAAGACGTTGAATTGTTAAATTTTCATCTAAATAAATTTAAATGTATGCCGTGATATTTGGTGTTTAATTTAATTGAATTTGTTGTTTATTAAACTAATGTTTAGTTTAATTCATAGTCCCATGAGTCTAAAAGTCTATGTAATCTTAAGAGAAAAATAGATTTTAAAGTGGAATACCCGACAGGGATATTGAAGAAATAAAAATCTTTGGCAATATTAGTAAAAACGATCAAAGAGTTTTTATTATTGTTATATAGTGTAAAGTTAATTATATATAGAATATAATATAATACTAGAGATCGTCGGTTATCTTAATAATCGCGACAGACTGGGTCACTAATGGGTGTCTGCAATGATGCCTAATGCACAGTCGGAATATTTAATGATAAAAATTTAATAGATTAAACGAATTCAAAGTTAATCTGGCTTTTTATAAATAACTTACAATTTATATCAAGTATATTAGTATGTATTACCTTACGGTCAAATGAGTTTATGGGGTGCAACGGTTATTACTAACCTTATGAGTGCAATACCATGAATAGGACAAGATATAGTTGAGTCAAAAAACATCACAGAATACCTTTGGCTGGCAGGAGTTATTCCAGTCTTGCCTACCATAGGTACTGTTAGTGTACATGCACTAAAAAAAGGGAACAAAACAAGATTAGATAAAAGAGAATATTTATCTATTCCTTATTCATTTATAGCTTTTTTAGCTGGTTTAATAGATGGGGATGGATATCTTCAAGTAACTAAAACAACCAAAGGGTTTATAACTATTAAACTAGTAATTTCAATTCATTTAGATGATATTTCTAGTTTAAAGTATATTCAATCTGTATTAAATTTGGGTAAAATATCAATCAATCGAGATCATAAAAGTCCAAATTGTAAATTAATAATAAATAGAACAGATCTACAACAAGTTCTTTTTCCGTTATTATTACACCACCAGATCTTTTTTTTAACTGAGACTCGTAGAGCTCAATTTGATTTAGCTATGTTTATCATGAAAAATGATCAAAAAGTTTATCATGAAATTCCAGTTACAGGAGAAATCGCCACATTATTTAAATTACCTAGTACAGCCAGAGATTACACAAATTTAGCTTTTTTTAAAAACTGAATAGTTGGATTTACAATGGCCGAGGGTTCTTACTTGGTAAAAAAAAATAATGATGGATGTTTTCAATTAAAACAAAGATTACATGTTATGTTATTTGAAGCATTTAAATTGGTATTTGATACAAACCGAAAAATAGATACTGAAAAAGGTATGTATAATCAGTTTTCTGTTAGTTCTAAGGCTGATATACAAACAGTAATTAATTTTTTCTCTTTCTCAGGGCTTCATCCTTTAATAGGTTTAAAGGGTATCCAATATTTAAAATGGTTAGAAACTCTGCGTAATAGCTCTCGTTACGTTAATCTTAATTTTCCTTAGATAAATGCATGTTTATTTGCCGGATAAGCCACTTAAACATAAGTGGCTTATCCGGATCAAATACTATTCTAACAGAATAAATTTTGTGAAAGATAGGCTCCTTAAACCAGTAATGGTTTAGAGGCAAATAGGGAAAAATGCAAGAACATCTTAATTAATTTTACCTCCGTAATTAAGATAATTTGCAGCGAAGCTTGATTCGGTATATATGTTCAGAGAACAATGGATCAAAAACGTTCAACGACTAACAAGTGAGTTATACCAACAATAATCTTGACACGATAACCCTACAGCTAAATTATAATAATTTAGTTGAAGACATAGTCTAAGCATTGCCATGAGGCAATGAAGATGGAATTAAATGTTCTGTCAAATATAAACTGTTATTTGAGGAGGATTCAGTGTGAACAATGCCACATTAAATAGATTCTTTGCATTACATTTTGTCGTACCATTTGTAATAGCCGCATTAGTATTAATGCATTTAATAGCCCTACACGACAGCGCGGGGTCAAATAACCCATTAGGAATAACAGGAAACATTGATAGATTACCTATGGCCCCATATTTCTTATTCAAAGATTTAATTACCATATTTATGTTTATAATAGGATTATCATTCTTTGTGTACTTTATGCCAAACGCTTTAGGTGATAGTGAAAATTATGTGCCTGCTAATCCAATGCAAACACCACCAGCTATCGTTCCTGAGTGATATAAAAAATAAGATGTCACTTAATCTCGCTATATGCTGGAAACCCCTAAAGCTTTAAGTATTATTGGCCGGCCGGTAAACCAGGCCAAGAGTAAAATCTTTAAGATAATACAATGGACAATCAGCAGGAAACCTACCAGTATATGACTTTAGCTCCGCTTTTACTTGTAGGCCTTAGTAGGATCCTCAGAGGCTATACGCGAGACATTTAAGCTATACCATGCTACCTTATAAATGAAGATATAGTCCAATCATTATAGTAATATAGTGGATAGAAATATTTACTTCCTTGCCGCTCTTATGACTTGGATAGACAGCATGTCCAAAAGCAAAGGGTTGCGAAGCTAGATATTTCTAGAATTAATACGATCTTATACTTACTATTCTTGGAATGTCAGCTAGTATGGTTCTCTATGCAGCCCGTTCTACCAAAGGTATTCTGCGTTTATCTTCAGCGGATAGAGCTTTAGTAACAATACCTGATGACTTAAAAGAAATATTAGTAGGTATACTACTCGGTGATGGCTTTTCTGTAAAAGTTGTAAAGTTTGCACTATTCTCTTTTTTATTAAGTCCTTTAATATGGGTTATTATAAGTATGGGACACAATACCGTAATAAACTTAGAGTCTTGCTATACTTTAGGGGTTATCCCTATTTTATCTTATTCGGCGCCGTTAGCCCCAAAGCCCTTATTATAGCAGAAAATAAAGGAAAATTGGGTATTTATGTTTGAGAAAATAAAATTAATGGTAAAAGTATGTAGGGAGCAGTGTAGATTTAGCTAAAGGATTAAGAAATTACTTCAACACTTATCTCTTAAATCTTAAATCCATTATGCTTATTTATAAAGCTTTACTAGCTCACGGCTTTGCGAATTTTAAATTAGAGATTTTAGAGTATTGTGAACCTTCTAAATTAATAAAACGAGAACAATACTATATTGATTTTTTAATACCTGAGTATAATATTTTAAAAATTGCTGGCTCCAGATTAGGTAGTAAGCATAGCGAACAAGCTAAGGCTAGAATAAAAGCTGGAGCTTTAGGTCGTTCAGAAGAAGCTTTAGCAAAAAATAGAGAGCATCTTAAAGCTCTTAACGCTAGCCAAAGCCAAAAAAACCATTTAGCCAAGCTTAATTCATCTCCTGATCACATAGCCATACACGCAAAACCTGTTATCCTTAGTAACATTGATAACGGACAAAGCGTGGAGTACAGGTCTATGACCCAAGCGGCAAATAGCTTTAATCTACACACTGAAACTATTCGTAGATGCATAAAAGCTAATAAACTTTTATTAAATAAGTATAAAATAACATATAAAAACCCCTAATTTACTTATAATAATTTTTTACTTATATTGATTCCCTGATCTAAAATACCAGGATGATGCGTTATCGCCGTTATACCTTTATTATAGTCTCCATTTACAATGGATGATCTAACATAGTATTAAAGATCCTCTACTGCTAATTCTAGATTGGTGTATGCTCAAACTGCAGTAGTACATAAAGAATATTTTGACTATGTATATAGTTTTTTTAAGGATTTATGTGTCAATGATTACACACCCAACTTAGAACAGTTAGAGACAATAGAACTAATAAAGTATATAGTGCTATATCTTTCACAACTATGCAACTTCCCTGTTTTAATGCATTTAAAGAAATGTTTTATATAGTTAATGTAAAAAGAGTTCCAGATAATATCTACCAGCTGTTAACTCCTAGAGGATTAGCCTTTTGAATTATGGATGACGGAAGCCGTCATGGAGGGGGATTACATTTAAGTGTTTATGCCTTCTGCAATGAAGACGTAGATAGTAACCATAACAATGTTAATTTATATTTGATCTTAACTCTGTAATACCTATAGTGTGTTATGATAATGCGGAATTAGACAAAAAGTATAATAAAGCAAAATAGAGGTAAAGCTGGTATCTATCGTTGAATTAATAAGGTTAATGGTAAATCTTATATAGGTAGTAGTGTTAATCTTACTATTAGGTTTAATGTTTATTTCAATAAGAACCGTCTTGAAATAGGTTCAGGTAAAAAATGGCTATTTATCAAGCTATAAATAAATATGGTATGCAGGAATTTAAACTAGAAATTATGGAATATTGTGACAAAACTGTTACAATAGAGAGGGAACAATTCTATTTAGATAAACTTAAACCTTAATATAACCTATTAAAAAAAGCAGGTTCAGTTTTTGGATTTAGACATACCTTACTGTCAAGAAAAAAGATGAGTGAGGTAGCATTAGGTCGTTTGATTTCAAAAGATACTCGTAAAAAGATTAGTGAAGCATTGACAGGTCGTGTTTTATCTGACTTTGTCAAAGATAAGATAAGAAGTTATAAACACACTGAACAGGCTAAATTAAAAATTAGTTTATCTAATCCTAGAACTAAATCCGTACAAATTACTGATTTACTTACTAAGGAGACAACCGTCTTTCCTACTATGACTTTAACCGCTGCACATCTTAACACTGCTACTTTTACGATAGGTAGCTATATAAAAAGCCAAAAAGCTTATAGAGGTAGATATATCTTTACTATCGTAACACAAAACGCTTAATACAAAATAATTCTCATGTTTACACTACAATATAAATTTGGCCTTAGATGTTCAATACATTACAACAGGGATAAAAACCTAGTATTTACGTTTTTAAAGAATCTATGGACACATTAAGATCCTTAGTTAGTCCATATTTTATTAAAGAAATGTTATATAAATTAGGTTTATAAAGCTGTTACTACATAAGGGCTATCATATAAGTATTAACTTATCTGGTATCTGCCTATTATGTTATAAATTTTTTGATCTTTTACCTTTCTATGCTATACTGCGTTCAATTCCAAATAAATTATTAGGAGTTATTGCAATGTTATCTGCTTTATTGGCATTATTATTAATGCCCTATGTAGATTTATCAAGAACAAGAGGAATACAATTTAAACCTGGAACTAAATTGAGTTTTTTCATTTTTGTAGCTAACTTTATACTTTTAATGATTTTAGGTGCTAAACATGTTGAAGCTCCATTTATTGCCTTAGGTATGGTTTCTACTTTCATTTATTTCTTTTGATTTGTTGGAATTATACCTAGTTTTAGCTTCATGGAAAATACAATCTTAAATGTTAGACCATACATTAACAAAAATTGAGGTCCAAAAGGATTAGCTTCAATCACACCTCCCAAACCTCACTCTTTCACTGTTTTACCATTAAAGTAGGTCCTACATGAGAAATTATTATATTGAGGGATACCCATTTTCAAGTTTGAGAAAGTTCCAGTTATAGAGAAGGAGACCGACTTAACAATAATTTATTGATTACCCTTGAACTAGTATTGACAAATAGAAGCTATACCTTTCGAATCCGATGTATTTATTTTGGACTTAGAAAGTATACATTAGCACTAATTCTTCATTATGTATAATTTAAAAGCATCTTTCTCTCTAAACCTTAGACAATATGATATCTTTAAATATCAATTTATCTTTAAAACCCATACCAGCCCCTTTTCCTGCTTCAATTTGAAGTTCAAAGAGGGTTTTGATAAACCCACCTCTTTATGGATAGATTCCGACCCTATTTATAAAGAACTCAGTAAGCTTTAAAACAAAAATAAAACTTACTGGAGCGTGATACCTTCTCCTTAAAGCTTAAGGCTACATTACGTGAAAATATGTATGATAATTGAAATCTCAATTTAAGTTGATTGTCGTCGCTAATCCTATACTACATAATACATAAATAAAGTAGGATTGATTGAAAATAAATAACTAATTAGGTTTTCCTGCTTATTATAACTTTTGGAGCGTTATATAATTATGATACCTGTATCACTGTTAATTATTCATTCATTATTATTAAATAACTTAGCAATAAAGGGATTAGTTACTAGATTAGAATATGTACCCGATTGGATGTTAGGGGTTCCAATTTAAAGCAAGATTAAGACCCGCGCAGGTTTGTCTGTGGACCTGGTTCAAAAAATACACACAAAAAGGACTTCGATTTATCGATTCCTTAGCCCCAGAAGCACATAGAAGCGACGACAAACAAACAAAAAAATTTAAAATAAAACATGATAAACAAAATTATTAAAACTAGGAAGTTTGTCATATTTAACCAAAGGAACAAAATGACCACATATTTCGTATTTGTATTATGTGTCACTCTATCCATATTATTTGCATTGTCTCCAGTATGGGCAAACGGTTCCGGTGTTGTTCTAGATTATTTAGGCTTTGCTGGATATGTTATTAGCTTCCGAGTATTAGGTTTCACTGTGTCTCCAAAAGGAGAAAACAAAAGAAGTTTTAAAGATATAAGTATTAGAACATTTTCTACTTCCTTACGTTTGTATTTGATGATTTAGACGATTTTATGGATCCTTTTCTGAATTACAACCTGATTTATGGCCAAATGACGCAGGACCGGTTGACAATGATGGGCACATATTAATGCAGATGCGTAGGGATATTGAATCGATCAAACCTGATTTTGATAAACACTGGTTATAACCAGTATCTTATAATAATTGTCAATTTAGATATCAATACGTTTTAATTTCGACTGCTAATAATTTGATTGAGTGTAGACAAAATGAAATCGGCAATATTTATAAAGAGTATAAAGAAAGTAAGAAACTATTTGATGAGATGTCAAATAAATGAAATCCAGATAGTGAACAAGATATAGATCAGGATATAGAAAATGATTATTATGATAAGGAGGGAAGATTTCAACAATTACTTGATGAATTAGAATTATTACATAAAGTAAAAACAGATGATATAGTTTTAGATACTACTACTCATAATTCTATGGTGGATGATGTTAATGATTTGTTTAAAAAGCATGGAGTTTTATTTAGATTGAATTCTAACATTATTGAGACAAATTATAGTTTAAATCATAACGATCAAGAAATGTATAGTGAACCGAGGGCTGTAGAATTAAGTTTAATCAAATCAAAACAAGTTATTCTACTTGGTGAAAAAGATAGACAAGAAATAAAAGCTAGTCAAAGTGATGATGCTAGTTTGTTAAGTCTAACCTCAGCGTGGGTTAGAAATCTACTTTGAGGAAAAATTAGATCTAAAAAGAATCATCAGGTAGAGTTAGTAGTAAAAGATAATGATTGAGATAACAGATCATCTTCTCAAACTTCAGTATTTGGCTCACGTTTAAACGATATTTCAGGACGTCCTTTATTTTTTTTTTGAATTACATTCAAAAAAAAAAATAGAGGATCTATTCGGTTACCTGTAGCTCAACGAGGGAGTGGATTATCATCTAGTAGATCTCAGTCAAGACACTCTGTTCATTCACGACTGAGACAATTAGAATGAGAAAAATAGAAGATCTTTTCTAACTCACTTGTCCCAATCTATAAAAATATAAAAAATATTAGAACATTTTTCTAGTGAAAAAGAGAATAAAAATATACAAGATCTTCAAGATTTGAACGAAACTGTAAACCATTCAAATCTTGAAGATAAAACTATATCTCCTAGAAAAACTAGAAAAATTAGAAGTGGACGATGATTCTGATTCCACTAACTTTTTTTTGTAACTAGTGATTAGTTAACCGCATCCTGCATAAGAATTGTGCAGGGTGCCTGTGGGATAAGATTATATGCCTAAAAAGGTTTATGTATTACTTCTTTAAATCTCCCGTTTGCATTGCTGGAAAAGAATGAGCGTCTCCATGAAGTATCGTGCAAATATAAACCTTCAATAAGCACAGAATTTATTGAATGATTTGTAGGTATTAGTGAAGCTGAATAAATTTTTATGTCGAGTACGTAAAAATAAAGAAGGAACAGTTAGCGGGTTTGAGTTTGTGTTTAGAATTTCCTTACATAAAGATGATAAAAACGTTTTAGAGTTTATAAGCTCAAAAAAAAAAAAAAAAAAAAAAAAAAAAAAAAAAAAAAAAAAAAAAACAAAATAA
>Ga0123337_10001361_pt1 | contig 31682 bp, 33 predicted proteins | sample frozenSSSSmetaG_FD_89792 | JGI IMG/M metagenome (GOLD analysis project Ga0123337, IMG submission 89792) | Glacier valley bacterial and archeal communities from Borup Fiord, Nunavut, Canada, to study Microbial Dark Matter (Phase II) -... | ecosystem: Environmental > Aquatic > Freshwater > Ice >...
TATTAAGTCCTTAGCTAGAAATGGCAGAAAAGTCGTGGTAGTGGCAGAAAAAATCGTGGCATTTGAGTCATTTTGATAATTTTTAGGGGATTGTAGCATTTCAGTCATTAATATGCGTTTTTGTGGCATTCTAGTCATTTATGATAATTTGGGTGGCAGTTCAGACATTTGCCCTTAATACTAATATTCTGGAATAAGATCATAGCGATTGCCGGAAATTCCTAACTTTTTGGGGAAACCTTATATTTCAGACATATTGGTATATTTCAGGTTAAGGTTCGATTTTGCCACATTTCCAGACAACATTACTGTACAGGACCGCTAAATGCTCCGTGCCTCCCCATGAAATGCTCGATGCCCCCATATCCAATAATGCACGCTTCCTTTTGTGGTCCAGAAAATGCTCCCCCCGGGCGCCCCCCTCTCTTTGTTTGCCAAATGATAATGAGACGCTCATGTGCTTTCCAGCAGTGGCACCAACGTCTTAAGCGCCATTGCTGACCCTTCACAGGATAGGATCACGGCTCCAGCACGTACAGTTGACAAATATGATAACTCTCCTCCCTCCGATCCATGCATTCTCGTCTCGTCCACCAACCTCCCTGCGACACCACACACGATACCAGTCGATTCCAGTGGAAGACTGCTCAGGTCCAAGAATATGGGAACCAAGTCGCTTTCTCGATCTCCGGCGATGGAGTTTCCGAATAAATATAGCAGAGTCTTGTCAATGAGCAGCGATGGCGCATCGTCTTTGGCGAGAGTGACTGAAAGAAAACGTGGCTGTATGGTAAGTGCAGCAACGATGCTCATATATAGCTTCGGATCCACATTATTTAGCCAGGTGGAACGGCCATACTTCCCATTGCTGCCGTTGGACGATGGCCGAGAGGAATAGTTGCCATTGGAACTGATTTCCTTTCCAGAGCATTGAATAAGATGGAGATCATCTTCGATAAAAGGCACGACGTTTCTCTTCCTCAGCTGGTTGAACGTCCGCGCCTGTAGTTCGGCCACATTCGATGGTGGAGGTGTAGACGGGGGGTCGGAGCTAGAGCTTGCACCTCTCGAATGTGAGACGGCGGTGGGCGCGACATATGCCGAATCGCTTTCCGAGAATTCAAATCCTCGGGCTAAAAGAGCCTTGACCACTGTTTTGTGATCTTTGCTCGGCACCAGAATGAAATCCGTATAGTAGGTGGTGATAAAGAAGATTGAGATGCCCGCCATGGCGAGAGGTGCCGTCAAGTCCATGACTCTCTGACCAGCTTCCATTCCAGCACTGCTGACGGAGAAAACCATATACGATTCTCTTGAAATCGTCACCTGTTTCTGGAGTTCTTTTGGCAACCGGTCTATGGCCGGCTGGAAGACACTGTTAGCCCACTCAGCATGGCATACGACCGAGCACTCGACGGGAGTGACACTGATGTTGAGAAAGCCATGCTTGTCGTGGATCGATACACCGTTAACGAGCTGCTCAGGGGTTTCGAGGGATTTCGGAATTGGGATATCATGAGGTAGCAGAACACGCAAGATTGGTTGTAAGAGGTACGCATAAAGCGGTAGGGGGATATGGATCAAACTAAAGTGCCCATCCTGCAAATAAATGTTAGCATCGACATTGGCAGTCATGGGTATGTATTTCTTTCGTTGTTTCGCCAATGGACGGGCAAACGAGTTGGATAGTATGATAATGCCTTGTTGCGGTGCTTGCCGATGTTCAATCAAGTCCCACGAGGCACCTCGTCCCTGCAGGCTCTGATTTGGAGTGATGAGTTCTTTGTTGGATTGCTTACAATAAATGATATATGCGCATTCATCTTGTCTCGATAATCTGCGCTTCTCTTCCTGCCGTTTGCGGAAGTGATAAATGGAAGCCGATCCTCGACGTCCCAAAGGCGGGCTTCTGGCAAATTTCTTTAATATATGGGGGATCGAATGCAGATTGTCTGACAGCCAAGAAGTGCTACAGTTACACTCAACTCATGAAATCCAACTGTCAATCGCAGTCGGATGGATATAGATAGTATGGTGTGTTCAGCTTAGACGTTGTTATGATGCTATGTCCGAGGACGCTGAGTCATTGGAGGATGATACAAGACAATAAATAATGGTGTCCTAGATTGCTGCAATACTGGACTTCTCTCCTGCCTACTTGTAGCAGTATCATCTCCCCCCAGATGTCCACAGGCCCAGTCGCATACGATCCACAAGACGATATGATGTGATAGATATGATCCATAGGTACATATGTACATACATGAAGAGAGCGGAGGAGGACGCGACTTCTTATACTTTTCCGTCATTAACGGCGAAACAGTGGGCGAGAGCGTAGAGGGATGGATTGAGCGTCCAAGCTATACCCAATGCACCAACAGCTGCAGCAGATGCGGGAGTAATAGTTGCAGACGAGGTGGGCGAGGTGGGCGAGATCATTAGGTATTGTAGTGAATACACCACCCCGTGCTCTCTCTCTCTCTCCCCCTCTTCTCTCTCTCCCCCCCTCTTCTCTCTCTCCCCCCCCCTCTCTCTCTCTCTCTGTACGGAGTATGTAGTAGGTATGTAGTAGGGATACCTAGCTACCTATGCGGATGATGGAAGTGGGGTTGATTATGATTGCTTTTGATAGTGGGGTACAGTGAGTCTGTGGGAATGGTGGTGGGATGCGCCCACGACGGCCCATGACGGAGCCATGATGGAGGTGCTGCTGGTGGTGCTGGTGCATTGAAGGCGCTTATGCCTTAGGTATTATAGCCTGTAGGTACATACCTATAGGTACTTGGGTATCTAGAAGTATCTAGGTACCTACCTATCTATGTATGCGGGAAAATCAGTCTTCGTCTGAAACGTGGGGAGCGAGCGGCCTAAGCGGCCTAAGGAGCGGACAGACCTCATCCTAAGGTAGGTACCTGCCGAGGGGACTTATCCACCTACCAGAAAGTATACATACATACGTCGAAGCAGATGCAGAAGAAGGCCAGCACCGCCTGCCCAAATCAAGGTATTTATTCCGTGGGGGTCTATATGCAAGTACTGCATGCATTCTTCCATTCTTGCATTCTTACGTGCATCAATGCATCGCGTGGGCGGCTAGAGAGGTGGTGGGTAGGTAGGTAGGTGCTCTGTAGCACTGTCAGGGGCGGCACCAGCTCGATGTTGCAATCAAAGCCAAAGATTTACATGCGGACGAGAGTAACATTGCTGCAGTGGGGACTGAAGTAACTACTTGGGTAGGTCAGTAGATAGAGAGATAGGTAGGTGGATAGGTAGATAGATAGGTAGAGTATAGATATGTAGATAGGTAGAGGTACTGTACGTGAGGTGTTGAGCAGATATCGCAAGGAGCAAAGAGTGAAAAGGTCGTGTAATTCCGATGTTAGTTAGAACTTAGATCCTCGAACATAAACCGAGTCTGTGTGCGATGCGGCGGCGGGGTGCTTGATCCTAGTACTTAGCTACCGAATCCTTATCGTGCTTGTTGACGCAGAACCCCTCATCGACGACCCCACAATTACTCTGTCCGTACTCCACGTAGGTATCTATCTATCATATCCTAGCTATTCTATTATTGTATTGCCGGCCGACGTAAGCCGAGCAACGGCCATACGGAGTACTCGATGTATCTAGGTACCTATATACTCTATGCGCGAGCTGGCACTCTTGGCACTCCTGGCACTCACTACTACCCGTGGCCTGTGTGAGGCTTACAGAATGCCCGACGATACTTCGTAGATTGGCCGAGACACATGTCAAGATGAAAGATACACGAGGTACAAGTAAGGCCATTGCTTTGTTTGCCGTGCCGAGCGGGCTGAAAAACAAATCATGGATGGCATGGAACGCTTCGCGACGCATAAGGCATCTTGAGTCCCTGATAACATGTGGAGAGAGAGAGAAGGGCATCTCATGTCATTTTATCCTGTTTCCGTAGTAGTGGAGTACTTGTCTCGTCATGTATTCTGTTGTGAGGTAATACAATGAGACGTTGCTAGAGCCTCTTCTAATGATGCCATGCCGATACTTTGTCCTTATCAGCCGTGGATCCGCCCCATATATTCTCGGCTCTGAGGCCGGAATGCCCCTATATCACTTGCAATTGATCCCTTTCTCAGTGTCCTCTAGGCCCCGAGTAATTGTCATTATTATTATAACCAGATGCCCCGGTTCCATCAGAGCGCTGGTGAGTGTCCTGGCTGTCCAATGGAGGCTGAGGGGGCCTTCCCGACGGACCAGGTTGATATGGATATGCCGCCATCTGCTGCCATTGTGGAGGAATATGTGAGAACTGAGACGGTAGGTCTGTCGGAGGTTGCTGTACTCCCCCACCTCTATATCTGCGCTTCATCTTTTCGCAAAATGCTCTTGACCATCCATAATATCCCTCGCCGCTCAGAATATCACCCGATATCTCATCGCGCAGGACTTGCTGACCGAGTTCATCAACGTCCCATACCGAAGATTCCATCTCATCGTAGCTGTCGGCTGAGCTATAGATAGAGTTGACGTCCTGTAAAAGTGTCTTTACAGCTGACGCAAGGCTCTCATCCGCCGGTCCGCCCATGAATCGCAAGGGCTTCACAAGGCTTGGGTTGATCGGCCTCGTTGAATTTGGTACAATATGTTCCATGAGATTTCCTGCAGGCAGATCGTACCAAGGCAGGTTCTGATCACCATGAATTGCTGGCATAGTGAAAGGAATCTCTTTGGAGGCTCTAGGGACATTTATGGTCAAGGTATTAGGGTCTTGATTTCGTGATGGGCTTGAAGCATCCGGTCCTTGAGCAGCCTCCACAACTGCACGAAGCTTGTTGATGTCGTCCGTCGGATAATATTGCCTCTCTTCCCATATACTGAGCAATTCTCGAACCTTTCGAAGATGCTTTGGGCTATTCTTGAAAGACGAAACGTTCCAGAAGAGACTGGCCAGAACAGGCTGCAGATTGGTGCTAACCCATGCGTTGTTGAGATGGACCTTGGTATGGTGGATCAAATCATTGATCAGATATAGCAAATGGAGTCGCTTCCTCTTTGACGAGATCTCCAGCTTAGAAACAATGACAGCTGTTCTTTCTGCATCTGAAAACGAGGTTGACAGTGCCACCAGGTATTTTCCGAGCGCTGTAATGCGCGCTGAAGACTGAATAACATTGGAAAGGATCCATTGTTTGCATTTCTATCATCATTCAGCTTTTAGCCATCGGGTCGACTTATCCTTGGGAGTGTATGATCAAACCTGGATATTCGTGGGAGAACATTCTATTGACATGGCGCCCAAGAGAGTATGGAAGTGTGCTATATCGTCGCGGGACACAGGTTTGGGATCTGGCCTTAGGAGACTTGCTGCAAAAGTAGCTTTCGCGATGGCTATCTGGTGTGATGCCATATTATTTCTTTTCGCTGCATGTGCCTCCACAAATTTATGCCAATTGTGAAGTCGACGAAGACGATCTCTCGAATTATCCAAAGGTTGGAAGTATTGTGGTCAGTGATGTGTCGCTTCTCCCCAAGGTTTCTCAGCCTTGTCAACGAACATTGGTCACAGAAGGCAGTTCTTGGCAGAAATTCCCCGGTCCCTGTCCAAGCTGGCAAGTACCTATAGTATATCTGACAACCTGCCGTATGCTCTTGAAGTCAACCTGAAAGCTCTCTATGTAATATATCTTGTGCATCATTTACTGTAGATAAGCTATATGCTCTGCAGAGATCTCCCCGAAGGCTAAATTGCACTGATACGTATTTTGACGACTCCCGTCGTGGCTCCCGGGTGCGCCGGCCAGCACTCTTCTCGTCCATCGTATATATATATATATAACACTGATACGGCCGCGAATACACAGGCCATTATTTCAAATCATAATGCCATTATACACAGTACTGGACTGTACTCTAAAAATACACCTGGTTGAGAGGAGAGAAGGCCATCCCAAAAGTTCTCTGCCTCATTGAACCCACATGCAATTCATCTCTCTCCGAAGACGCCAAACGGTTCGAGACCAAAGTTCACCGATGAGCCTATCGTCGCAATATATTACATCATGGGCAGCGCAGTGCAGACAAACCCCTCAACTAAATCTATCTCCTTTCTTCGCCGTGTATGGCTCACTCGCTTCATATTTGCTCTTCTCCCTTGATCTCTGGTTTTCGCTTTCCGGCGCATGCCTTGTTGGCGCAGGATCGAGAGTTGCCTCTTGACTGGGAGACCCGGATACGTCACTTGGTGACTTTGCCCCAGTTCCCTGAGTGCTTGAAGGAGCATTTGGTTGGCCGTATGATTGCTCCAGTGCTGCCAAACGCCGCCTCTTCTCTTCTTGTTCCCGGAACCGAGTCTGACGATCTTCATTGATAGATCTCTTTGCGAAAAAGTATGCTGCACCGCCAGCTATCACAAATTCAGTACCTATGCAGGAGACGCCATTCGAATGTAGGTCCACATACCGGCGGTCAAGGTGCCCATCCCGACCCTATTGCGCGATATTTTGTTAGAGGTATTTCCATCACTCGCTCCTTCGCAAAGGGATAGTTACCAGAATGATTTCACCTACATAGGGACTGTTAGCAGCAAAGAAAAGGCCGTCCCAATGGCCAGACTCACTGTATTCATATTGATCAGAAATATGGTCCAATTTCAATGTATAGCTTCGGAATCCGTGGAATCCGTAGGCGTCAAGGATGGCGTTTGGTTCAATTCTTGGCTTTGGAGAGGTTGAGAAAACGAGATGGAGTAAGTTTTGTTGACGCAGGACAAGATCGTATGTTAAATCGGGTAGAGGGTCTTTTAGTGCTGGCCGTCGATGGCCGTCGATGGCCGTCTACGAAGGGAAGGAAGCCGTACATACTCGAATCCCTTAGTACCTAGGTAATGCCCAGCTTGCACAGAATTAAGGTATTAGACGCTAAGGGGAACCCTGACATCCAAGCCAAGTGCCTTAGCCTTTAGGTACCTCGTCTAGAACCTTCAAGGTAGATTTTCGACGTGTCGCAGGACGTGTACACGACTCGACTCGACCTTCGACTCGACCTTCGACTCGACACTCGACTCGGCACAAGCAACCAACCAACCAACCAAGTAAGTGGACTCAGAGAAGTTCCTACCTATGTACCAAGCCAGCAATTACTCTGTACGCAGCCATTCCTCAACGATCATAGCACATCGCGGATGACCCAGAGCGCCTCTACGAAGAATTCTTGAAGACAAGACTGAACAAAGGGCAAATGTGCACTGTGTCATCAGGGATGATAGGGCCGAGACGTGGATTCCAGGCACGAGTAAGGTAATCCCCAAGCCCGACACCTCGTCGTCGTCAGCAACTTCATTGCGGACTTCTACGCTTCCTCCACATTGAAGGTGCTGTGGAACGATAATGCGCTTGGGAAAAACGCACGCAGATCTCCGCGTCGCAGAATCATATGAGAATGTCGATGGGGTCCTGTGGAATCTTCGATTGCTGCGCGAGTCTTGACACCTACTATCTTGGTGAAAAGGAGCCCGCGGGCGAAGTGCAACAATGGAGCACCAGTGCAGAGATAATACAGACGCTTCGTCCATTGTAAGATGCTTTATCCATACTTTCGATACAATGCTCTGACAGCCGGTAGAAGCCAGTATCCTCATTGCTGTCCCACTTCGAACAACTCAACAAACCCGCCTCAGAAGAAAGAACTCGGCAGTCGAGATCTCAATCACCCAATCCAAGATTCAACCACTCTCGTTTGAACAGTCCGGTACCTTCTCCGAGAATAGATGTACGGCACAGTCCACATAAAAACAGTCAAGATGGCCGTGGAGGGCTCTCTACTACTGCCACTGATGGTGTGCGCCAAAGACTGGGCATTGGACTCAATCCAGCCGCACAAGAATCGCCTTCTGTCACAATAGAATCACCACAATCGCCCCCAAGACCTCTAAATCTCAATCTGACGATGTCAAGCCCGTCCGACTTCTTAAGTGCAGAGGCTCCTAAGATATCTTCCAATCCAGGGATCTCGTCACCGCGCCATTTTAGAATCCCAAGCAGACCCCATACTCCGCTTGTGGACCAGCGCAGATCGCCCTTATTGCCCCCTTCAGCATCTTCGAAACCCCCTGAGCCTCCTCCTCCAAGAAGGTCCGCAGAATTGCGAAGAGATCCGCCCGCAAAAGCATTGGCACGTCTTCCGCCCCCTGTGAATCGCGCAGAGAAGCCGAAGATACCAGCCAAGCATAATACAGGACTTGAACATACCAATGATAAGCAGGTGGCTCCTCAGGACCCAGCTCGCTTGAAAGTATCTGGCCATTCTCCATACAGTCTGTCTACAAGCCGAGGCGTCAGTCCCGAGCGTGATTTTATGCTGCTGCCGCCTGCGATGCCGTCTCGCCCAACCACTCAAGAAATCAAGCCCTTAGCCCGATCGAATGCTACAGTTTTTGATCCACCTCCTGTTCATCATACACTTATTAGGAGAAGAGAAAATGAGTTCAATGGCAGCGGCATAAGTGTCGAGCGGGGGCTCGTTGATAATTTAGATGAGCAGAGACCTGCTCTCCCTGCTAGGCCGAGCTTTCCCCTTCCATCGAGGACATCTATGGACCTACCAAGATGGTCTAAGGCATCCAGTATCCCTCCGGACGGTCCGCACGCACTTATATCTGGTGTTCAGGTTCAGCGACCGACCGAAGATAGTAATTTGGTAACTTCGAATCCAAAGAGAAACGTTTCCACACCTATTTCTTCAAGCGCACCTACGCCACCTAAATCCCACGGTAGATCGATGACTGTGGATCAGCTTAATATCCAAGCACCAGAAAATTATAAAGCATCTTCCCGGATAGGACCTGACGTATCGGAGACTTCCATTACAAGATCATCGTATGCTGCATCCCAAATCACGGCAGGCAATGCATCAGTCAGTCTTGAGTATCCAGATCCTTCTCGCTCAAATCGCCGATTTCCATGGTTAAGTCACAGTGCGGGTGAGATTCCGATAAAGTATGATGCTCGATTGTTTGACGTGGTTGGGGAATATGCGTGCACTTCGGGAACATTCACACGAGTCTGGAGCTTAGTAACTGGAGAGCAAATAATGGGTCTTGCTCACGGGGAGACAATCAAGATTCTTTCTGTCTCTTTCAAGGCCTCTCCCACTCCTGACGAAGAAGGGCATAGGTTGTGGTTGGGTAATAATGTTGGCGATTTATTCGAAGTGGATATCGATTCCCAGAGTGTTGTGGCGACCAAGAGTGCCGCACATAGTCGGCACGAAGTCATCAAAATATATCGACGTACCAATGCAATGTGGACTCTCGATGATGTTGGGACGCTGCATGTGTGGGCTCCTGACAAGACAGGCTCGCCCAGTTTTAACGTCCTACCCCAAACTTTTCGACTTCCCAAGGGGCATACTTTCTCCCTTGTCGTTGGGAATGAGCTGTGGTATGCAACTGGCAAAGATGTTCGAATCTTCCATCCGACTGTCGATGGAAGAGCTCAGTTTCAACTTTTGCAACGCCCGTTATGCCAGCCTGGTGCAGGAGATATCGTATCCGGCGCCACAATTAACAGCCAGCCAGACCGTGTCTATTTCGGTCATACAGATGGCAAAATTACCATATATGCATGTGATACCTATGCATGTCTTGGCATAGTGAATGTCAGTGTGTACAAAGTATCTTCTTTGGCAGGAGTTGGCCAATATTTATGGGCTGGATTTAGCACAGGTATCATATATGTTTACGACACCAGCGAAACTCCATGGACTGTGAAGAAGGACTGGCGAGCACATGGCAACCCTGTCATAGGTGTTTTAGTCGATAGGAGCCACGTTTGGAAACAGGATCATCTGCAAGTGGTTTCTCTTGGCGCAGACAACGTATTGAAGACATGGGATGGCCTGCTTGAGGAAGACTGGCTTGGTAAGCAATTTACACTGCCTTGTATGTCTTGTCTGGGACTGATATTGGAAGCAGAGAATGATATACAAGCGAGAGATGCCGACTTTTGCACATTTGAGAATATCAAAACCCTAGTCATGACATGGAATGCTGGCGCTTCCACGCCTCACAGTCTGCGTTATTCAGAACAGGATTCCAATTTTGTTCGGGATCTCTTAAGGTCAAGCGGTTCGCCGGACATCCTAGTCTTCGGCTTTCAGGAATTGGTAGATCTAGAAGATAAAAAAGCTACAGCCAGTGCGTCGAGTCACCTTTCGAAATCTAGTTACGGTTAGAGCTAACTTGATTGTAGTAAGCTTTTTCAAATCCAAGAAGAAAGATTCCTCTGAGCAAGAGCGCATGAGTCATCAATATCGAGACTGGAGAGATTATCTTATTCGATGTCTGGATGACTACATGCCCAAAACAGAACTTTACCATCTGCTCCAGTCATCGACGCTCGTTGGGCTGTTCACATGCATCTTTGTGAAGTCTCACCTCCGTGATCGTATCAAGAGTCTCAGCGTAACAGAAATCAAGCGTGGGATGGGTGGGCTGCATGGAAATAAGGTGCGTTGACTCTACAATCATACGCAACAACAAATGAATCTAACTTCTCTTTGTGGTAGGGCGCCCTGATCGTCCGATTTATATTAGACAGTACCTCTATGTGCTTCGTCAACTGCCACCTGGCTGCAGGACAGACACAGACAAAGGTGCGCAACCACGATATAAGCGCCATTCTGGAAGGGGAGAATATACTCCCTGTTGAGCGAGATCCAACCGCACGCCTGGATAGCTTTATTGGTGGTGGGGATGGTTCTATGGTTCTCGATCATGAGATCTGCATCGTGAATGGTGATTTGAATTATCGAATCGATACCATGGGTCGAGATGCTGTCATCAACACCGTGAAGGCTGGAAATTTGGAAAAATTGCTCGAAAGAGATCAATTACTTGTCTCGAAACGGAAAAATCCAGGATTTCGACTTCGATATTTTCAAGAAATGCCCATTACTTTCAACCCGACATACAAATACGATGTCGGCACTGATACATATGACACAAGTGAGAAGAAGAGAGCTCCAGCTTGGTGCGATAGAATTCTGTATCGCGACGGCCACAATGCCAAACGCATCAAACAGTTTGATTATCGGCGGCATGAAGTACGAGTATCGGATCATAGGCCAGTATCTGCCTTGTTTGAGATGACCATCAAATCCATCGTGCCCGAAAAGAGGGCCGCAACCTGGGATAAATCGGTCAAACGGTTCGAGGGAGTCAAGCAAGAGCTCTTGAGGCCAAATTCCTATTAAGTAAAAAAATAAATTCAGTCACAGTTATAATAATTCCAGTCTCTGGCGAATATAGCCTGTTATTCGGATGAGTGAATGCTCTTGCGAGCAGTGTCCGACTCGCAGAAGTCAACACCCACAGATCCGTGTACATCAGTGACTGATTTCTCGACAAAATGCTGTCCTCAAACAATCCATGTAGACGTATTCTTCGTGGAAGACGAAAGTGGTGGTTAGGGTTATGCAAGTTTTCATTATAACTCACATAAAACAACACCATATTTGCATGCAACAGAGCGATACTATACTGACGCACGTGCTTATTTCTCTTTCTTTTCTCCATTCGTCTTCATAATAACATTGAGTATCATCCACATAATCTGCTCCCATTTACTGTATCTTTCCGATGGAAATGAAGGACATTACTGTATTGAAGGCATAGTTAGTACCTATATCAAAGCAACTGAAACATGATGTCATTCATGTCCAAGGGTTTCCCTACGTCATCACAATCCCATCACTCAAAAAAAAAAAACTACTTATATGCTCTAGTACTAACGCGATCCTTTCCTTGATATTATTTTTCTTCGTCAATGTCATATTCATGAGTGTGAAGTTTTCTGTCAGTTGTACTGTTCTCAATTGCTTCATAATATCCCGTCCATCACTATGTATTAACTACAGTCGTCGTCATGGTCAATCTGCTCTTGGACTCCAACTCCATGGAGACGTAGCTCGAAGCAATCCTGCAATGGCACCGAGCGAGTCAAACCACGCACGAGCGACGAGCCCGCGCAACAAGTCTGAGGATCTCGAAGTTCAACCTAATGAATGGAAGTTCAGAGCGCCATACAAAGTCCACGATGCTGCGGAGGGATTCCAGTCTGTGCATGAGGCAAGCTGTCAATGTGGTCGTGTAGTTTACCAGATCAACAGAGACAAGCCTCTGGATGCGAAATACTGCCACTGCATCACCTGCCAGACACTCCACGGTAAGTTGTATCATGCCCTCGGCCCTTATTGCAGTGTAGAAGTTGCGCTGATAGTTCAATTTTCCTAGGCGCCTGTTTCCAGTGGGCTGCGATTTTCCATAAAGAGGATATCAACTTCGCGCACGGCCACAACGGTCTCACTTGGTATAATAGCCAGGAAATGTCTATAAGACATAAACTTCCGTGCAAAGTATTGTGCGACTATTGTCATACTCCGATCATGGATGAAGGGCGGAATATGATTCTCCTATTTCCGTCACTCATCAAGTTCAAGAGCGCCGAAGACAGGCGAAAGTTTGATCCGACGCAAGTAGTATTGGTAGATATTTCCATGTCTATCTCATGCTTATTATTTCTACAGGTGCCATATGTTCTATAGCCAAAGACTCCTTGACATTCCGGATGGAAAACCGAAGTGGTCGGGGCTCAGCGGCGAGAGCGAGCTGATTGAGGACAGTCCTCCTGAAGCGGTGGAGAAACGAAAGAGAGAAACGGAAGGAGAGGACCACAAGAACTCTGGCGAGAGCAATGGAAAGAGACAAAGGAAAAAGGCACCGATAGCTCTATAGGCTTGCGGATGTAGAGTTGAGTTATCAGATGCATATTGTGGAATAACCACGTCAACTTGCCATGCGTGCCTCTGATGATAGGCAGAGTGAGGATGATTGGAATAGAGAGTAATACTTCGTTTCCAGCCTATGACTTGTTAATAGCAGCGATATGATGAATCTACGATGATCAATACGGGGAAAATATCAAGACGACAAAAATTGGCCTGCAAGCTTCTTCGACTCGGCAGATTGAGTCAACAAGGATTTCTTCCTGGTTGACCTCATTCAGCCTCGTGTGATTCCCGACATCCTGACAGAGCCATGGACAGCCTCGGTTGCCGGCTTTAGCCTTGTGTGGGGTACCTTGCAGGATCACCCACGAAACTCCGAGTATGTACCTATTAATTAACCCGTGCGCTTCCCGTGAAGCAGCTTGAAGTTTAAAGATCTATTTAAGATTATATATAGATATATTTTTCGTTTCCAAGTATATCCATTTGAAGTTTTTGCTGCTTCATCTCCAAATCTGCGATTCTTATAGGCCAGCCAGCCAGCCAGCCGCCATCCATCCTTGAAATATGTCAGGCGCACCATCCTTGACCGGGATCCGCGTACTTGAGTTCGCGGGTCTTGCGCCAGGTAAGCCGCCTCGCTGCGTCCTGCATACAAAATAAATAATAACCCATCAACAGGTCCCTTTGCTGGTCTTTTGCTCGCCGACAATGGCGCATCAGTTCTACGTATTGATCGAGCTATTCCGGGCGCAACACACTCCGAGAAACTTCCTGCGCCAACCGGAGATGCGCTGACTCGCCGCAAAGCGTCCATTGCCGTGGATCTGAAGAACAAATCCGGCGTTGATTTGGTCAAGGCTTTGGTAAAAAATGCCGACATTGTCATCGATCCTTTCAGACCTGGAGTCCTGGAGAAGCTTGGTCTGGGGCCGGATGTGCTGAAGAGCATAAATCCACGGATCATCCTGGGGCGCATGACTGGGTTCCGCAGGGATGGAAAGTATAAGGATATGGCTGGCCATGATATCAACTACATCGCTGTCGGAGGTGCATTGGGAGTTTTGGGTAGAAAAGGAACTAAGCCTTTTGGTCCCATAAACATCTTGGGAGATTTTGCCGGAGGTGGTGCAATCCTATTCCAAGGCCTACTGCTGGCATTGTTGGCCCGAGAGAAGACGGGCAAGGGTCAAGTTGTAGAAGCGAATATGGTCGACGGAAGCTCATATCTTATGACCTTCCCAAGACTGGCATACAAGACGCCAACTTTAGATCAGCCACGAGGCGAGAATCTATTGGATAGTGGGTGCCCATATTACGATACTTACGAGACCAAGGATGGAAAGTACATGGCCGTCGGTGCCCTAGAGCCACAGTTCTTCGCACTACTCATCAAGGGACTGGGACTGCAAGGACAAGACCTGGAGAACACTCGATATGATAGGAATACATGGCCAGCTATGGAAAAGTTGTTCACGAAGCTCTTCAAGGAGAAGACGAGGACCGAATGGGAGTCTATCTTCGATGGCACAGATGCCTGCGTCACACCCGTACTCGAGCTGGGCGAACTCGAGACCGATCCAAACAGAGAAGGAGACATTCGACCAGCTGTCACCTTAACAGGGACACCAGGCTTGGCTATCAAGCGTGGTGATGCCTCAACAAGACCTGTAGCAACTGGACAAGGACAAGGAGTAGCAGGTGATGGCTGGTCGAGCAAATATTTGAGGCCCAGCCAAGATGGCGAGAAGGTTCTCAGTGAATGGCTTGGTTGGTCGAGGTCGAAGCAATATGATGTCGAGAACGGCGGGTTGATTTTGAAAGATACTTCAAGGTTATAATCATCGATCTCAGGATTATAATTGTAAATTTTTTTAAATCTCTAAGACTGCGCCAGAGTCAGACACATAAAGGCCCTGTTATATGTCGCGAGAGCCCTTATCTTTCGATTCCATGACTCTCACGTCCCTATTACATCCATGCAAGCCCCTTCTATTAATGCTGCAAAGCATGTTATGTTGAGCTCTTTCGCTCCGATATCCCCTCCCCCCAAAAAAACTAAAACATACGCGTTTATTGCTGATTTGACGCCGAGAAAGCTTGCATTTGGACTTGAGAGATGTTTCAAGTATCGCAGTGCTTCTGCCCGGCCCATCAGTCTCTTATGTTCTCAATTTCATTTTCATTTGTGTCCTTACCTCCATGACTTCGTGGTTTCCCCGTAATCAATCCGATGGGCTTGGTGGGGGTCCGGGAGGAGGAGAGGGAGGATCGCTTCTGGATTTATCGACCTCCAGTGCTGTGTTGAGTTTCGGGAGCTCGATTCTCAATTTGCATACCGTCTTCCGGTCTCTTTTTGCTGGCGAGGTGAGCTTTCTCATAGATTCAAGGTCCTCACTAGCAATAGCCATATGCTAGCGTTTTCTTCTGCTCGGAGGAACGTCCCTGGTTTCGCAACGTAGTCTTCTCGGCTTTGGCAAAAACCAACTTCAGGGGGAAGTTATCAGTGTGAAGGCACGATATCGACCTATTCTATCGTTTTGCTTCTTGTGGTCATTGAAAGCGAATTCTCTGAGCGCCATCTTCAACAAGGCGCACAGTTCTTTATATATTCCTCCCTCTCTCTGGAAATTGACAATCTCCAGAACCGCTCTGCGTCCCGCCTCGCAGGTGCAAACATGCCCACGCACCAAATCAACGATCCACGTTGTCCCTGACGGGAACTCCACCAGCACCAGCAAAGCAGCCAGCCTCACTTCAGCCTTGCCGGCACAAACTTCTATTTCTCCTCTCCCCCATGAGATGTAGACTCCTCCTCCAATTGTGCCATCAACCTATACCTATGCAACTGCTGTCTGCCATGGCGATCCATATCCATGCTCCGGAACCATTCGCTTCTCCGCATGTTTGTACCTGCAGGCCAGTTCGGCAGCCAATTGCCGCGAAACAGCAGAAGGAAGATTTGGAACGATTGCCGTGATATAATTAGACGATAACCGGGTTCTCGGTGCGCTTTGGTTTCTTCACGTTCTTCAGACTTTGAAACATGAGGATTTGTGCTTCTCGGGCAGCCTGTATAACTCTTGAACAGACACCAACCGTATCATGAGTCAACAATATGGAAGTTTGGCGGCCCCACGCTGCCGAGATTTATAGGGCGTGGACAGGTGTATCATCAAAAGTTTGATGCCTTACGATCTGTACACAGGTGATAAAAGCACAATTGCCTCTCCAATCTCGTAGCCTCACGGAAAGAAAACACAAAACAACAACATCGAAGATATGCTCGGCTTGACTGAGTCCATTAGATCATGAATTAGGTAGGCATTCTCTACAACGCTGTATCTATCAGCCATTCGCTATAGGCTCCTGGCAAGAAAACATGAATAAACAGAATGACGACCCATCAGCCTTGCTGTCACACCTTCACAATCCTCATGCTTTGTTCCCATCCCTTGCTCTCCTGGTGTTTCTTGTTTGCCATCATAATCATCCATTCCTAGTCTTTCCATCTCTCATCTCATTGCGTTGGTCGGGGCGCAATCAGTGGGGTATCAGCAAAGGTGAGGTATCACCAGACATGCCCAACAAAGGAAATCTAAAGGCTGACAACACGGTAGCACGACAGATGCTGTGATATCTATAACGTCCCGCCCGATCGTGCTGTTCGAGGTTTGATTGCTGACTTGCTGGTCATCGCTTCACCGATACCTCGCCTTGAAGAACATGGTTTCCAAGATAGGGCTTATTGGACTTGCGAGACAATCTCATTCGCACGTGAGAGTGATTCAACCATTTGCTGGCACTCCTTTCTCCGACGAACGGTGTAGTCGCTCTCCTTGAGAAGCTCATCAAGAGTTTCGGTTCGGTACATATTCTCGAGAAGTTCACGCTGCATCTCATCCTTGGTAAATCTAGGTTGGTTAGTTAACTCTGAGGCTGCCAAAGTTATTGCTGGACTTACTGAACAAGGTTAAGCATGATAGCCTTTGGTACCATATCAATCATTGTTCGCTTCACAATGTTATAGTACGAGTTGATGAGGAGTTCTATGTACGATTAGCAGCGATTCCTAATTGGAATCTCAGAGAACTTACTGATAACTTCGACTTCGACGCTTTCACGCTCTGATAATGTTCCGGACGCCTTCAATGTTGGCGGTGGAGCATCCATAGCAGCCATTTTCTTCTTGTTCTTTGATGCAAAAAAGCTCCCGAAGAAGCCTCCATTTGCATCGGTGGCGCCGTCAAATGATGGGCTCGCGGCTCTTTGTGGAGTAGCAGCAGCTTGGGCAGGGGTAAGGGGCTTTCCGGTTTTCGGGTCAACTTGCACAGGCTTCGCGGCGGTTTGTCTCTCATTTACAATAGCCATGGCTCTGTGACCATTGAGGAAATCTGGATGGCCAGTATTGATGTAGCATGTCTCCATAGCCACAAGATCTCTAACAAGCTTATTCGCTGGATCCATGGCCTTCTTGAAGAATGAAATAACAACAGCGTGGAATTTCTCCTTCAATTGCGGATATCGCCGGAAGAATTGCTTGCCCAGAAGTTGCGAGAGGATGCGCACCAACTCGTCATATACCAAGGAAACACACTTCAAGCTGGGTTCTTCAAGACGCTTGATTTGTTGCTTAACGATCAGCTCGAAAGCCGTAGTTCCGACAAAAAGGGCCGGCGATGATCCAGACGAATTGTAAAGGATCGTTCTGATATCAATATCCTTGACTTGATCAAATGGATCAACAGCCTTAACACCGTTCGCGTAGAGCTCATGGAAGACAAAGCTGATTCTTGCACCACCCGAAAGCTCGACTGATGAAAGCTCGGTGTTGTTTCCATCAAGAACTGTCCTCCACTCGTTGGAGAATTCCGTGATGATATTGAGCACGATATTTGCGCTGTTGCCAAGCATAGAATCGCCGAGACCTTGCAATTCCGTAGCGTATTTTTGTAAAGACGCAGAAATGCGGGCCTTGATATCTGGCAAGGTCTGCTTGATGTGCATCATCAAAATGAGATTCAACTTGCGTGCCAAATAGGGAGTACCGCAGTATGAGCTCTTATTTCTGTATGCCTTGTGGTTCTCAAAGAAGTTCTTCTCGTTCTCCAACGCAGCTGTAATAGCCTTCTTATTGTCGATATCCCTCTGTCCTCTGTTGACAACTGGGACGTATCCCAGTCTGAGAGGAATGATGCGGCCTGCTAAGATATCCACAACATCGGTGCCCTCGTCCATCAAATCGACCTTTGTGAGCACACCAATCGTCCTTTGTCCCTCAGGATCGACTTCGCGAGCAAGCTTGAGTCCATCGGAGTTGGCCAAATCGGTATTTGCGCCAGTAACTGCCAGGATAATAGCATTCGGTTTGCTGATCTGCTTCAAGACCATCTCCCTAATCTGTCTCTCGATATCCCTTGGCTGATCACCAACCGGCACCTTCGTGAGGCCCGGTAAATCGACGAGCGTAAGTGTGAGGACATTGGGGGAGTATATGCGGAGATTGATAGGTGCTGGTGAAATGCCGGCATTCCTCCCAACCTTCGCCTCAGTCTCCTTCACGATTTCTTCTCGGATCTTGTTAAAGTCGTAGAATTTTTGGCCTGGAATGTGCAGGAACTCTCCCCACTCGTCTGCATTCGCCTCCTTGTCGCTGGAGTTGGATACCTCCTCCTTTACCCCGTTTGCCTTGGCGACTGGTTGACGGTTGATCAGCTGGAGGACGAGGGGCCGTCGAGTTACGATACCGGTTCCTCGAGGTAAGCTAGATACTCGTTAGTAGTGCTCTCGAAAAGGAGGTCTCGAGCTATCCTACAAATCGCGGCCAACAATATTCTCGAGCACGGAGCTCTTCCCGCTGGACTGACTCCCCACCACTACTATTTGAGGAAGATCGATAGGATTCTGTACCCCAACAGTTGTGAAAACATCCTGAAGTTTATTCACGAGTCTGCAGATACCAGTCAGCTATTGCGACGCCAAATCAAGCCATCCTGCTAAGGGGGCACCGACGTAATGAGGCCTGGATCGGAGATACCGCCCTGGGTGGCCATGGCGGCGGTGTAAGAGTGTTGATTTCTTAACAAGTTTCAGTCGCAAGGAGGAATCAGAAATGGCAATATATTGCGATATGAGGGTAGAAAGCGATGACGACGTCTGGCAGGCTTGTTTGAAGGAAAAAAAAAGCAGTGGGTGTGCGTGCTGCGTGGAGCGGATTTGTATGTAGAGTTGTCTCTAGAGGAGTATGCGTATAGGAGTTACGCAGCTGTGGCTGATATTTGGTTGGTGCCTGTCATATTAGGTAGACGCTCCTTACTCTCAGCCGCACGCCACATGCCATGTCACTGCCAGCAGGTCGGCCCCTTCTGCCACGTGATCATTCCTCTACATGTCCAAAAAGGAGTATAGAAGGACAGAGTAGGTACAGAATACCTCCATTCTATGTAGACATACCTAGCGTTTGAAGGTAGCCAAGTACCTATCCTACATAACTGCCTCTTTTGAGAGTTGCCAAGGATACGTAGAGGGTCATGGAGCAGGTGATCAACGCATGATACCTACCTTTATCTAAATAATTGTTTACATTCGAGTTAGAGGAGTGCATCCTCTTTTCATTTTTCCAATAGCCAATAATCTAAAAATCTTCACTTCAAAATGGCATCTCAGCGTGTAATCACAGTCATTGGCTCTTTGAACACCGATCTCGTCACAGTCACCGAGCGAGTCCCACTGGCCGGCGAAACTCTCACATCCAAGTCCTTCAGTATCGGTGCTGGCGGCAAAGGTGCCAACCAAGCAGTCGCCGCCGCACGTGTCTCTCGTCCAAATCCAAAGAACATCTCGACCTCAGAGGCCGTGAGTTCAGATGTCGCCGTCAGATTTATTGGAGCGGTGGGGGCAGATCAGTTCGGTCCGACGCTCGTCGCCGGCATGGAGACCGATGGCATCGACATCAGCCGCATCCGAGTCCTGGAGGGAGAGACGACGGGCGTAGCCGTCATCCTGGTTGAGGAAGCAACCGGCGAGAACCGCATTCTGGTGAATCCTGGAGCGAACTCGGCCCTAAAGTCAGAAGATTTCACCAGCATCGAGAGTCTCGGCACCCCAAAGCCAGATCTGGTCGTCTTACAGCTCGAAATCCCCTTGGACACCGTGCTGACAATTATCAAGCACTGCCGGGCTGCGAACATCGCTGTGCTTCTGAATCCTGCGCCAGCAGTGCCTTTGCCAGAAAGCGTTTATGAGGGGCTGGAGCATCTGGTTGTGAATGAGACCGAGGCAGCAATCCTCTCGGGACGGAATGTGGATGAGGTCAACGCGAGAGACTTTGACTGGGGCATCATAACGGATGAATTTTTGAAGAAAGGTGTCAAGAATGTCGTGGTTACTCTGGGAGGAAAGGGGTCTTATTCTTCGGGGAAAATCGACGGAGGAAGCTTGTTGCCAGCAAATAAGGTGAAGGTGGTTGATACTACCTGTGCTGGGGACACATTTGTCGGAGCCTATGCATCAATCTACGTTGGTTCCCTTGGGGAGAGTGGCTGGGACCTGAAGGAAGCCGTGAGGAAGTCTTCCAAGGCGTCGGAGTTAACGGTCCAGCGAAAGGGGGCACAAATAGCAATCCCTTGGGCCGATGAGATAGATTGGAATTGAAGGGCATTATTGAAGAATCACACAGAAAGGACTAGGGACAGGAAGTATTGACTATGTAGCATATATTGTGAAGTACCTGGCTACTTTCAACGATCTGCCTGCGTGGGGAGGGATCTATGTACCTCTAGGCATCTCTTACTTTAGGTGGATAGGAGGTGATAGGAGGTAATACTGAGTGTCCCTGGCGCTGAACTGTGGTTCTGCGCAAGAACAGCACACACTCCTCACAAGGTATCTTTGCGTGCCATCGGATCTCCAGCTTTTCTCTTCTTCTTTTGTCGTGACTCGTCCCTTAATAGATCCGTGTTTTGCGAACGGCAACAATACATGCCTACCAGCTCCCTGTCGCTATCGCTATCGCTATCGCTATCGCAAGTTTGGCCACCAAACCCGTACTCCAACCAACATACAGCTTGCACTGTGGCCTGTACGCATGTGAATCACAACCTCAACCTCTGGAAACCTTCGCATCCAAGCACGTCGACGCCCGAAAACTTGAGACGCTGCAAAGCCACTTCTGAGCTGTGTTTGTCCATTGTGTGGTTCCCCTCGTATGGAATTGTCGGTATGCTACAATCTTGTCTGCACCATGGCCCAAAGACTGTCCGGTTGATACAAGGACGCGACTCGCGTCGATGCTCTTCTCGACCGTCAGCAGTCAATCGAGATACGCAAGTTGGGACATTCTACTTGAATGTCAAGTCCGTTCATACAACACCCCCATGGAGACCAGCAGCGGTGTTGGACGAGTAAGCCCTCCTGCCCATGTATGTCTGTACTGGATGCTGAACTGAATGTAGATGGGTTGCAAAAGAGGCAAGGCCTGTCAGTCTGCGGCAACTTATGGTCTTTGGAAGGTCATTATCCGAAGCTCGTTTGATCAGTTCAGCAAATTATGTGCGCACAGAACTACCAGTCAGGTACCTACTGTTATAAGACAATCTTTCATGACGGAATGACAGTTGACAAGCCATAGACTTGCACACAGAATACGAGACATGCAGACACTGCCATACGTTGTTGTATCGAATGAGCATATCAGCGAAGTCTATGAGCTATACTACCAGGCTTTTGAAAGTCTACGTCGGATTCGTGAGGTCAAAACGCTGGATGATAATGAGCGGTTGTGCCAGAAAATTAGCCAGACACTCCAACAACACCTGCCAGTTATTCCTAAGCTTTCCATGGGCATTCTTGAGTGTCGTGATCTCATGAAGCCAGAGGATATGGATAAATTCATGAATACCATACTTCGCTCGGTAATGTCTGTATCTGGAATGTTTGGATCCGTTGCTAACACAAGCCCAGCGAATCTCTCGACGAGTAATAGCCGAGCAGCATCTTGCCTTGACCGAGACATACAATTCGCCATGGCATTTTCCAGAAGCCAAAAATCCTTCCGACTCGGAGTTCATAGGCGAGGTTTTCCTTAAGTGCAATGCAAGAGAAGTTGTTGAACGATGTGGAAAGGAGGTCCAGAAGTTGGCAAGAAGCGCATATGGTCCTGACGTTGTTCTCCCAGAGATTATATTGGAAGGCCACCGCGACGTCACATTTCCATATATCTTGAGCCATCTTGAATATATCATCGGGGAACTCCTGAGAAACTCCATCCAAGCCGCGGTTGAACGCCCGGATCGGCCTCGTGACGGAACCAAACCTCCGCCCATTGAGGTTACAATATGCGAAGCTCCCCAGCATGTTATCATTCGCGTGTCTGATCAAGGTGGTGGCATAGCTCGTGAAATTCTTCCATACCTCTGGTCCTTCTCAAAGGGTCCCAGAAGCGAAACTCGACTGGAGAACTTGCATCATGTGCCTAAAATGGCGGCTACACTTCAGGAGTTGAGAGATCCTGCGGATCCCGCCAGACCGATTCAGGCCGGTCGCCACACATCGCTGTCGTCTTTGTCTAGCCGACCGCCAAATCTTCGGCTTGGGATGGGCCTCCCACTATCGCGGATTTATGCCGAATACTGGGCTGGGACGCTCGAGCTGCAGTCTCTCCATGGCTATGGTGTGGATGCATTTTTGCAGATATCAAAACTTGGAAATAAAAACGAGCAGCTTACAACAAGAGCAAGCATGGATGCAATCTGAGAGATGCTGCCTTGTACTTAGTATTTTGGATATCATCTGACCTACTCTCTAGTCGTTGGAGCTTGACGAGTTTGAGGGCTCAGCCAACGCCAATGGAATTGTCTCTATGATATTTGTCTTATATAAAAGATTGGAGAATGGTGTCATCCACGATTACTCAACCAGGCCGTGCTCAGCATAAGATGCAGTTGAAAAACACTTAATCTTCAGGGACAGAGCATTAGATTTGGACGTTACAGTTCGACGTGTTGGATATGAATGCCTTGGGAGCTGCGACGTAACTTGAGAGACTGGCCATTGTCACGAAATCTTGAATCTGAAGAATACCCTCTCAAGGACGTATAATCGTTAAAAACATTGAATTACATCGTGGCTGACTAGCTAGAGCATCTGCAATGAAGCATCTCTCGTCGAGAAATTATGTAGCCTCGCATGAGTGATTGCAAAAGAAAAATGAAATAAAACGTTGCGATTGACCCGCTTGCAACGCTTGACACAATCCCGCGCTTTTGGATATCGCTGCCCAACCACTCCCCAACTCTTACCCCCTACATAAATTCACAAAACATCAAATCAAGCTCGCTCTAGCGGCGGCCATGGCTTCGTACAGCGCTGCCCTGCATTTGCTCAAGCTCTTGCTCGAGCTGCTTGATGGCAGCGTGGGTGCTCTCAAGATCCTTGTTGAGCCTGTCACGCTCGCTGATGAGCTTCTGCTCCCATTGGCGGAAACGGTGCTCCTCAATTTTGACCTGCTCGGTAAATCTCTTCCTCAAGCTCTCTTCCTCCTCCTTGAATTTCGGGTTGTCGAGCTTTCTTGGTCTGGCCTCGCCGAACTTCCGGGTCTCCATTTGCTGGGCTCTGTAGGCCTCATAATGTGCCTCCTCCGTGGTGTGAATCAGATCAAGCATGTGAGTGCGGATCAAAATAGAGCGGAGCTTCTTAAAGTCGCAGTGGTCTTCGTTCTCAACCTCGGCCACACCCCATGAGTATTGACGACCTTTGACAATGCGGCCATCACCAGTCTTGACATCCTTCTCAGAGCCGATGACGGCGAATGGCATAGCAGCCATGAGGCTTCTAGCATGCTGGGCAGCAGGCTCATCATCCTCTTCGATGGGTGGAGTGTAGATCTTGATGCCTTGAGCCTCGATAACAGCGCGAATCTATGAAATATTAACCCCGTAATCTTGTTTATAATCGAAAACTACATACTCTTTGCTTGAAGCGTGCGAGATCAGCGGGGCTGAGAGTATCTGCTTTGGCAACAACGGGAATCAAATTGACTCTGGAGCTCAGTCTCTTCATCACTTCAATGTCAAGGGGCTTCAGGGTATGCCCAGTGGGCCTAATGAAGTAAAGACACGCATGCACGCGAAGGTCGATTTTGTCAACTCGGCGTGGCTGTTGCTCTTGCAACATATAAGACTCATGCTGATCGTCCAAAAACTCGATGATTGGCATCCAGGAGTCCCGATTGTTGACATAGTCACCAAAGCCCGGGGTATCAATGACGGTTAAACGGACTGTGTCACGGTCAGTAATGGCCAAAATACAGCATATGGGGTCAATTACCCTTGAAAAACTTCTCTTCCAGCTCAGCCTTGGTGATCTCGATCTCTACAGTCTTATCCACCTGCTTGGCATGTCGACGCTTGTGATCCGCGTAGTTCTTGATAGTTGTGGAGAAGAGAGTGTTGATGAATGTCGTCTTTCCGAGGCCAGACTCACCAGCAACCTGCAAGAAAAACCTGTCAACAAGCTACTCACAAGAACGGGAGTCTTCGATTCTGTAAATATGTACCATGATGGTGAAAGCTGCTCCACGCTTTGCGACAATCTTGTGTCGTTGATTTGGCAGATTGGCAATGCCAATCGGCGACGCACTCTCAACAGCTGGGGCCATTATTCCGAGTTACTTCTTCTCCAAGCTTGAAATACAAAGCAGCAATTATGACAGTCGCTGGCGTCGATTATGATTGTGGGTATATAACGTGGATTCGTGAGGTGAGAGGAGAGAGGATGGAGCAGAGTAAAGCAGGATGTGGAGAGGTAGTTGCGACTTTTGGTTCAGGGGACAAGCAATCAATTTCGAGGCGCGGCTGCCCCTTTCGAACATTGCAGGGGTTCTCCAGCTCTAAGCTCAGAGAAGACTAGCCCACGGAACGGATCATTAACTCTCCGACTTATCGGAAAAAGTCGAGAAATTGTGGATTGTGGATAGGAAGAGTCGCGATAGGAATTATTGGACGTTTTATAACAATGCAGCGGTGACAATGAAGACGGAGTTCAAGGTAAGCACCGCTATGCAGACATTCTCGCGGTATGTGTGCTGATGACTGCAGTTCTCAAACCTTCTCGGGACTGTTTACAGTCAGGGAAATCTGCTCTTCAGCCCAGATGGAACTTGTCTCCTCTCACCTGTGGGAAATCGTGTCACAGTCTTCGATCTCGTAAAGTAAGACTCTTCTTGCCAACTGTCGAACATTCCTCTCTAATTATTGATAGTAATAAATCTCATACTTTACCCTTCGCTCATCGAAAAAACATATCACGCCTCGGTCTTTCCCCTCGAGGCAATCTTCTCCTCTCCGTTGACGAGGATGGCCATGCGATTTTAACGAATGTACCACGACGAATTGCTCTTCACCACTTCTCATTCAAATCCTCTGTCTCGGCGCTTGAGTTTGCGCCTTCTGGAAGGCATTTCGCTGTGGGCGTGGGACGACATATCGAGGTGTGGCACACTCCATCGACACCGGATTCCAATGCGGAAGGCGACCTGGAGTTTGCGCCCTTCGTGCGCCACAGAGTTTATACGGGACATTATGATACTGTTCAGAGCATAAAATGGTCAAGCGACTCGCGCTTCTTCCTCAGTTCTGCGAAGGATTTGACTGCGCGCATATGGAGTTTGGACCCTGAGGCTGGGTTTTTACCTACCACTTTAGCTGGCCACCGAGAAGCTGTCTGCGGTGCATGGTTCTCTCATGACCAGGAGACAATATATACGGTCAGCAAAGATGGTGCCGTATTTCAATGGGCTTACATGCGAAATCCCAATGCGCCTGAGCCGGACGACGAGAATAACGATGACGGAAAGTCCATGCAATGGCGAATTGCGCGAAGACATTATTTCATGCAAAATAATGCGAAGGTCAATTGCGTCGAATATCATCCAGAGTCCAATCTCCTTGTGGCTGGCTTTTCAAATGGTGTCTTTGGTCTCTACGAAATGCCAGATTTCAACATAATTCACACGCTCAGCATATCTCAGAATGATATCGACTTCGTTACCATCAATAAAACAGGCGAGTGGCTTGCATTTGGAGCGTCAAAGCTGGGCCAATTACTTGTCTGGGAGTGGCAGTCAGAGTCATACATCCTGAAGCAACAAGGCCATTTTGATTCCATGAATGCATTGGTCTATTCGCCGGATGGGCAAAAAATCATCACTACAGCCGACGATGGCAAAATTAAGGTGTGGGATGTCAATACTGGTTTCTGTATCGTCACTTTTACAGAACACACCAGCGGTGTCACGGCATGCGAGTTCTCAAAACGAGGCAATGTGCTCTTCACATCAAGTTTGGACGGATCTATACGAGCATGGGATTTGATCAGATACCGAAATTTCCGAACATTTACAGCGCCAACGCGTCTTTCATTCTCATGCCTAGCTGTTGATCCTAGCGGAGAAGTAGTCTGCGCCGGCTCATTAGACTCGTTTGATATACATATTTGGTCTGTACAGACTGGTCAGCTCCTTGACCAACTATCAGGACATGAAGGTCCCGTGTCTTCATTAGCCTTTGCTCCAAATGGCGGCGCGGTGGTCAGTGGCAGTTGGGATCATACTGTTCGCATTTGGTCCATCTTCAACCGCACACAAACGAGTGAACCCCTTCAATTGCAGGCAGATGTCTTGGATGTGGCATTCAGACCCGATTCTTTACAATTAGCTGTTTCGACCTTGGATGGGCAGCTCACATTCTGGTCGGTCTCAGAGGCTGAACAGCAAGCAGGTGTCGATGGTCGCCGTGACGTTTCAGGAGGTCGTAAGATCACTGATCGCCGTACAGCCGCTAACGCAGCGGGAAACAAGAGTTTCAATACCATCAGATATAGTGCGGATGGTACATGCGTTCTTGCCGGAGGCAACAGTAAATATATATGTTTGTACTCTGTCTCGTCATTGGTCCTTCTGAAGCGGTTCACCGTCAGCGTCAACCTCTCATTATCAGGCACCCAAGAGTTCCTTAACAGCAAGCTTCTAACAGAAGCTGGACCACTTGGTCTTATCGATGATCAAGGAGAAGCCTCAGACTTAGAAGATCGCATTGATAGAAGTCTTCCTGGTTCAACTCGTGGAGGAGATACAGCAGCTCGAAAAAAATTGCCAGAAGTTCGCGTCACAGGAGTTGCTTTTGCACCTACAGGCCGATCATTCTGCGCGGCCTCAACTGAAGGTCTGTTGATCTACAGTCTCGATACCACACCTCTCTTTGATCCATTCGATCTGGACATCAGCGTCACTCCAGCATCGACTCTTCACGTCTTAACCAAAGAGAAGGACTATCTCAAGGCTCTCGTAATGGCATTCCGTCTCAACGAAGCGCCCTTGATCCGACAAGTCTACGAAGGCATTCCTCCCACAAACATTGCTCTGACAGTCGCAGAACTGCCAATTGTCTATGTTCCCCGTCTCCTCCGCTTTGTTGCTCTCCAGACTGAAGAATCACCTCATCTTGAGTTCAGTCTCTTGTGGATCAAGGCAATTCTGGATTCTCACGGGCAATGGGTGGCCGACAATCGGGGTTCTGTCGAGGCTGAGATGAGAACTGTGAGCCGTGCTGTTGGAAGGATTAGGGATGAATTGAGGAGGCTTGCGGATGAGAATATTTATACCTTGGATTATTTACTCAGTCAGCCGGTCGTTGACAAGAATGGGACGGACGGCGCTTTGGATGGGCAAAAGGTCATTGGCAATGGGATTTTAGGTGGCGATGTGGAAGAAGATGATGCGGAATGGATCGGTCTAGATTAGACTTCGAGTGCAAAATATATCCAACATTCCAAGATGCACTTATCCCCCACTGATGCCTCAATAGATGGTTTAATTTAAGACTAACGGTTTAATGGCTAAATTCTGCATATTTTCACACCGTAGCCCCTTTGTAAAACACCCTGGAACCTTTTCACATTAGCTTTTGGGGAGATCTGACGAATTGGTAGGAGAAAAGGATGCAAGAAGAAGTCCTAATTACTTTGATTTCCACTCCATTTTACTTTACATTTGCATTTCATAAACATAGCCCACGAAAGCTCCGATTTATTATTGCCCTTGCTTCAAAGCCACGTAGGAAACCACGACAACACGTTATCCCTTCCAGACACGGTTGCCTAGACCATTGCTGTAACCACTGACATCAATGTCAGTTGCGACCATAGCAAAATTGTGAACAGTATGTGCTCCTTCCAACACGGGCAGCTAGAAGAGAACAGCACAATGCACGGAGATCTTGCAGCGAGGAAAAATGAACAGCTGCATGAAGTCGAGATCGAAAGGTTGGTGCTGCGGTTAAATGTCTCTGAGGATTCTGTGACATCATTCATATGATTCCGGACTGTAGAGTCGAGCGAGGGAGGATGTACTTGAATGTTAGCACGACTCTTCATCCAAGTAAGTGCCTACGTTATTTGTATAACGGGTGTTCATCGAGATAATAGTCACCCCGTGGCTGGCTGTACGGCTTTCATACTGGTGGCGGAGCTACATGGTTGGGCTCTTATTGCGTCTCTTGCGCTTGCGCTTTTCATTGCCTGATTGCTAGTATGCTTGTATTATATCCATTTGTCTTCGATGTTATCATTTCCTCGGCATTTCTGGCAAGATGCTTTTGTATGTTGTGGACTGACGGCTCCCTAAATATGTCCACGTCGTTCGGGCCAGCCGTCGTTATCAATTTTTCGACAGCTACCACTGGTGGTACTTGACAGGGCCACCTGCTGGTGCGATATTTGCCGCTCAGATTGCTCAAAAATAGCGAATGTGACCACGATCGAAACAAAGAGACCTCACAATTGCCCAGAAGGTTCGGGACCGGATACCGATGTTTGGAAGAAGACATAGCCACTTCCAAGCTGCTAGCTGGCATCATATCCGAGTGTTCTCCAGAGAAAGAATCCCCTTGTTGGTTGTCGATAGCAGATTGAAAGTTGGCTTGGCTCAATGTCGGAGGTGAACCCAAGATTCATTGTTGAAGGGAAGCGCTATGAGAGGAAGTGAAATAAGAATTGCATTCATGGACAATGAGCTGTCTGATATATAGGTTGCTTAATTAATTACTGACAATTCGGGAGACTTCTCTCAGGGTGAGAATGCGTTTGTACTCAGTCCAATGTACCACTTGATTCTCTCGGTTTCTCCAGATCCAAGTTCGGTCCATCAACTGTGAAATTGGGAAAACATGAGGTCGATCAAATGCAAAGCTCACCGTCAGCGGACAGGAACAATAATCACTCTTCCAGCACCTGGTAAATTCCGAAGTGACAGCATCACGTTCCAGGTTCTCCGTCGAAAAGCCCTGACATAACTGGATGCCCATCATAACATGAGTGCCCTTTGAGACCTTACCTACAAAAATACCTACAAGCCTTGGACGTGAATCAGTGAATCCTGGCGAATGATGCCAGATAAAATCGTATCCACGAAACCTCTCCAGAAGCCCAATAGCTTAGAAACCGTGACCCCTATTCTCCGAGGGACAGGATTCCCGGGCCGGCAACCGCTTGCCAAAACGTTAAAGCTATATTGAAGTAACTATAAATCGAGAGACATGCGTATCTGAAGGAGCAAGAGAACCAAGGAAAGAATCTTCTACTCGCGTCGAAACGCTATGAAGCTTGGAAAACGACAATGAATCTCACATTTGCATCCATCACCATGCCTTCAAGGCGGTGGAATGCATACCCGACCCCGAAGAACCCATGGGAAAATGCAAGAAAGAGTATAATCGGAACTATTGCCCCTACATTCATGCGTCGATGGAGTCTGAGAAGAGATGCTGCGTTGTACAAACATGCAGCCACAAATAGCAGCCCGAAAAAGCTGAACAGCACAACCACGTTTCTGGTATTGAAAAGAGAGCGCCAGAGCACGCCAATTGGGCAAGGTTCGGACCAAAAAGAGACGCGGCGCACGGGAGCTCTGCTACCATGCTCCATCTCGGCAGTGTCCTTCATGCGCCAGCTTCGCTATCTCACGTCAGAGACGGGACGTGGTCTGCCGTAGCGTGGCAGGAAGGCTGCGATATCTGTTGGCATGTTGTGGAGATGAACTTTGTGAGGAGATTGGAGAAGGTAAAAAATATAGAGCAGGAGAGGACATAGAATAGGAGAGGAGACGAATCTGATATATATTGTATGGATAACGGCATGGAGGATGCAAGATGCAGGGTTGCACCAAAGAAAAAGAAAAAGAGTTTTGATCCTTTTTTTTCTTTTTTCTTTTTTCTTCTTCGTTGGTAATTATATATTAGATAGACGACTATGGCTCGGTGTTCCTTGCGTTGCAAGCAAGGCTGAGAAGGCTGAGAGTCTGAATAGGAGAGAAGACGGAGACCCATTGGGATGCATGGAATATTGCGGAGGCCTGAGGCACATCGGCAATGAGGGCCTGTGAGCCGGTAGGTATGTACATGTCTGTGAGCGTTTATCTCCTCTTTTTCGTGGAGACGAAGTCCTTTATTTTTTTTTCTTTTTTGCCATATCCAGCAGGTCAAACAAAGCGCATGCCCTGCCTCAGCGGAGCGTCATCTTGTTCTCGACACGTCCGCTGTTTTACTCACTACTGCACGGCCGCTGCGTGCGACTTGCGGCATCGATGACCTCGGAATCCACATTGTTGTTGCTCCGTACTCCGTGCCCAGGTGTTGAGAGCGACAGCACGGAAAGCATCGCGAGGGAAGGGCCGATCAGGGATGAGGGATGAGGGATGAGGGATGAGGGATGCCTTGGTACCTACGGAGGCAGTATGTAATACATACATACCAGCCGAGTGGGCCAAATGTCTCAGGCGCGCGTCAGAGGTGGCGGGTCAGAGCGAGGTGGCTGCTGACTCTTCTGCGTCGACGGTGCTGACTGGATGGGAGGCGTCTACGGATAGAGACGAGATGAGCGGATGGATGGAAGAGTGCTGAGAGTGCTGAGAGTGCTGAGAGTGCTGAGAGTGCTGAGGATGCTGAGGATGCTGAGGATGCTGAGGATGCTGAGGATGTTGAGGATGCTGAGGATGCTGAGCTGGCAGCATGAGAGCCACTGACAGCCTTGTACGGGCCTTCCATGTGCCTGACGCGCTTTGAAGGCATTCGAGGCTGCGAGCAAGAGATTCGGGAACGTGAGTACCTACATACAGGTGAGGAGATGGTGTTCCATGGTATGTATCGTCGGCTAGGCTGGGTGAGAGCGAAGGATTCGTGATGCCGTGGTTGTGGGATCTCGGCCACTGCAGCAGTCTCGAAGGATTCCCCCCAGGTGATCTGGATACACAGCATGTTCTATATGTACTCTATCCGTACCATGGTCTGCGTTGGGATGCAGCATGACCGATGATGACTGGCATAATGGTCTGTACACAGGTACTCCTGCTCTTTCTCTACACCTTTTGCCTGGTCAGACAGGACTTGGGGGCTATGTCAGGGCTCTCTGCGTTATCACATTCACCTGCCACATCACCATACTCTGCAGAATACTACAGAAATATAATATTTTAATATCTTCCTCCTTCGAATGATGTTGGAATATTACGATCAGCTTCGCCAGGATGGATGTCTGGACCAGACGCTCGCAGCCAGCCAGCAATGACATCGTATCCATCTCCCTCCACACTCCATGTGCTGAGGCCGATGTAGAAATCAGACTGTGTATGGGTTCTCTGTTGGGCCTCTGGACTCCCAGATGCAGTATAGATAAGTGACTTCTAACGCACGCTTCCTTGATGTCTGGTGTGGCATAGAGTGCTCCTGTAGACGCATCGACCACCCATATTGTTGAACACAGTATCGATTGACACTGTGGGCACGGAAGCAAAGATGTGATAAAGCATGTAGAATAGAATCTAGCTAAACTATGAATCTATCTATTATATATGCCTCTAGCCTCAATAGGCA
>Ga0123337_10001362_pt1 | contig 31631 bp, 29 predicted proteins | sample frozenSSSSmetaG_FD_89792 | JGI IMG/M metagenome (GOLD analysis project Ga0123337, IMG submission 89792) | Glacier valley bacterial and archeal communities from Borup Fiord, Nunavut, Canada, to study Microbial Dark Matter (Phase II) -... | ecosystem: Environmental > Aquatic > Freshwater > Ice >...
GGCCTGATCTGGTTTACCATCGTTGGCCTCACCCCAGAATTCTATATAATCGTTAGAGCCCAACGGCCCTGATGATACTGACGTATAAATGGGAACCTGCTTTCCGTTTTTCCATAATTCATAGTACTGAATGCTGGTGCCTCCTATGCCCGCTGCATCGAGTGTCGATTTCGGTATCCTGTATAATCCGGGATTTGCAATTTTAAACTTGTAATAAGTTTGTGGAAACCGTATCCATTCATTATTATATTGCTGCCCTGCAGCCGCGAGGCTGATGATGAACAATGCAAGTGTTAAAAGCCGTTTCATTATATATGGTTTCAGGATGATCATAGGGAAAATCTTCTATTTGGTCTTCTTTCTCAGGTCAACTTTTAATGAAAACACATGTGTGTACAAAGGATTTGACTGGTTGGCCAGATTTGTAAAAGCGTAGTCGATCTGCACATTGGAAATTCTGAATCCGGCTCCGATACTAGGCTGGTATATCCAGACTTTCTTTGTGTTGGTGGAATCATTGTCTTCCAGCGCTTTCTGGAAATTATTAATGCCCGCGCGGACGAAAAAGATGTTTTTCCATGAAGCTTCCAGTCCTAATTTAGGATCAAAGCTTACTACTTTTGAAGCAAGTATGGCGTTCCTTCTTCCATCGAAAGTAAGGTCAGCATCTGTTTCCACGAGCAGGTTCATACTATTATTTAATTTGAAAGTATATGAACCGCCGATAATCAGTCTCGGAGCGGTCAGCTCAGTAGATTTTACCGGAATATCATTTTGAGTGACATAAAACACTTCACGCATTTTTTCCGTAAGATTAAATGACCAGGCATTGAATGTGGTGGTAACATCGCGGGCAACAATTCCCAGCTTCCATCTATTACCTGCCATCTGAACACCCGCATCGAATCCAAATCCCCAGGAGGTGGTAAAGTCGCCGGCTTTCCGGTGAATTATTTTGGCATTAATGCCTGCATTTATTCTTTTATTTTTTTTTAGTTTTACTTCCTGCGCAAACGATAAAAGAAAGGCGTAATCTGCGGAAGAGAATTTAGAAATATTGCTGAAATTAATGGTCCCGTCAGGTTCCACCAGAAATATTGTATTGGGAATATCATCAACGGCAAAGCGTAACAGGGACAGGCCGAGATATCTTTTTTTATCTTTCAGGGGGAGGGCGAGACTGACATAATCGTATTTACCTATCCCCGCAAAATACTCAGCGTGCATAAGGCTCAGCTGCGGTTCATTTTTCACATTTACCAGTCCGGCAGGGTTCCAGTATCCGGAGCTTCCGTCATTTACAGATGCTACCTGGGCGCTTCCCATTGCCAACCCGCGTGCGCCGGCTCCGATATTTAAAAATTCGTTGGAGTATTTACGGAACTGGGCCTTGCCGGATTTGCTCTGCAGCATCATCACAGTGAGAACGGCAAGGAATAGAATTTTATTCATGGATGTATATTCTGAATAAGCAATTGAATTCTGATTTTTTAGGGTTTAGGCGCCTCCATGAAATGAAGTATTTGCCAATAAGCCAAACGGGGAATTGGCAAAATTATTGCATTTCCGGCCAAAGCATAGGCTATTCCTTACATTTGCGCAATTCATTGATTTACCAGTATTTCAGATTATGAACCTGATCAGAGAACTTACCTGGAGAGGAATGATCCAGGATGTGATGCCGGGCACGGAAGAGCTTTTATTAAAGGAAATTACAACTGGCTATATCGGGTTTGATCCTACCTCGGATTCTCTCCATATCGGCAGCCTTGTACCTATATTGCTGCTCATTCATTTGCAGAAAGCGGGTCACCGGCCGGTGGCACTGGTTGGCGGCGCCACGGGTATGATCGGTGACCCTTCCGGCAAGAGTGAAGAAAGGAACCTGCTGCAGGAAGACCAGCTGCAGAAAAACGTTGAGGGAATAAGCAACCAGTTGTCGAAATTTCTCGACTTCAGTAGTTCTTCGCCCAATGCGGCTGCCATTGTGAACAATTACGACTGGTTCAGAAAAATATCATTTATAGAATTTCTCCGCGATGCCGGTAAGCATATTACAGTAAACTACATGATGTCCAAGGACAGTGTGCGCAAACGGATCGAGGGTGATGCCGGCATTAGTTATACTGAATTTGCATACCAGCTGATGCAGGGCTATGATTTTTACTGGCTGTATAAGAACATGGGCTGTAAGCTGCAGATGGGCGGCAGTGACCAGTGGGGTAACATTACTACCGGCACTGAGCTGATCAGGAGAAAATCAGGGGGTGAAGCCTTTGCGTTTACCTGCCCGTTGATCACCAGGACGGATGGTGGCAAGTTTGGAAAAACTGAAAAGGGCAATGTCTGGCTGGATCCGGAGAAGACGAGCCCCTACCAGTTTTACCAGTTCTGGCTGAATGCCACGGATGCGGATGCGGAAAAGTGGATCAGGATCTTTACGTTTCTGGACCAGGAGAGCATTAACAGGCTGTTGGCCCAACATCAGACCGACGCAGGGTTGCGATTGCTTCAGAAAGCGCTGGCGAAGGAACTGACGGTGTTCGTGCATGGAGAGGAAGAATACCGTAAAGCCCTTGAAACCACCGGAAAACTATTCGCTTCAGTTGACTTACTCAGCATAAAAGACCTTGAATCGATGGAAGGCGTTATTAACTTCGACTTCAGTATGGAGAGACTGGCAGACGGGGTCGATGTGGTCAGTTTCCTGGCCGACGTGGGTGTATTTGACAGCAAGGGTGATGCGCGCAAGATGGTGCAGCAGGGGGGCGTGAGCGTGAACAGGAGCAAGGTTGGTGATGTGGGAATGAAGATAGATAAGGCGTTGCTGCTGCATGGGAAATACATCCTGGTGCAGAAGGGAAAGAAAAATTACTACCTTGTAAAGGCGATATAGGTGTACAAATTGTTTTGGAACATTTTTACCCAGCCCTTATTTTTGCCTGCCCATACAGTTTGCCTGATAGTATAATGGTAGTACGACAGTTTTTGGTACTGTTTGTCTTGGTTCGAATCCAGGTCGGGCAACAAGAGGACAAATCGGTTTTTACACTGGTTTGTCCTTTTTTATTCCTTGAATACAGTCTGGTATTGAGGAAAGAGATTATTATGAGGTTCTTTCCAGAAAACTCTATGTTTACAGTTTTTGACAGTTATATCCAACAAACACCTTCAAGTTATATGGTTTTGGCTTTGGAAACAACAACCATCACTTTCATCAATAAACTGACTTGGACGAACTTTGCAAAAAATATAATTCTATTGAAACTTTTTTCAGAAAATTGATTTCGTTTGCTTCACTCAATATGATGAAACGGATAAGTGAAATGCTTGAAGAAAATGCAACGGAACGATATAATCATTTTGTAAAAGAAAATAATCAATTCCTTCAAAGAATAAGCCTTGGTGACTTGGCAAATTATCTTGGAATTACACAAGTATCTTTAAGTAGAATTAGAGTCAAGAAATGATTTTTTAACATTTGTAAAAAGGATTGAAGTTTAATCTTCTGAGTTTTACATTAGTAAATTATAAGAAAATGCAAACATCAAGGCAAACTCAAATCATCAGCTTAGTAATAGCAACAGCTTTTTGCATTATTGCTCCAACAATTGGCTACATTAAAATAGGACTTCCACCAGTGATGATTGTTGGCGGTTCAGCAGCAATAGGTTTTTTCTTTTGGTATGTTACTTATCTCAAAAAGCCAACTGACCCTAAAATCATTTTACCGCTATTTATTTTAACAGTTGCTTGTTTACAAATTCATATTGTGGAAGAATACTTAACAGGTTTTGGCCCTGCAATGAGCCGACTATTTAATATTCCTTGGAGCGAAAAGAGTTTTCTTATGGTTTTTGCGCTTATTGGTCCAATAATCTATACACTTACAATTCTTGGATTATATTACAGAATTCCCATTGCTGGTTTTATCGCGTGGTTTATTTTTATTGGGCCTGGTGTAATGGAATTTACTCATTTCATATTTCCACTTTTACAACCTGTTATTGAGCCAGCAACTTTAAACGCTATAACACAAAATATAAATGGGACAGAAATTTCTAATATGCCGAACTACTATTATAAAACGACAGGATATTATTACTTTGCAGGTATGTGGACAGCAATATTACCTATGATACCAGGCATTTATGCAATTTATCGTTTGACAAAAGAACATAAATATCAATCAAAAGGAATTGTAAGAAATTCGGGTTTTCTTGTCTAATTTAAAGGTTGTTTTGTGCCTTTTAAGGTCGCAATTAACTGAAAGTATGGGCTTTTCAAATTACCAGTTTCATAAAGTCACCTGACATTAATCAGAATTGTAAAAAACACGTTATAAAATCCATGGCTCATAAAATCAATATCCCATATCGCATTGATGCCTGCAGTCTGGTCAGAACGCTGGATTATCAGGTTGCGTAAATAAAGCAACCCGCTACCCAGCTTATACCAAAGCTATTCATACACCACGTGTTCAATATCCCAAAAGATTACAAGAACATTTTTTACTTTCCCGAATACTTACTTTTCCACTATAATCTCTACAGCGCAAATATCCCCGGCGTGCAATGTTTCAAAAATAACTTTTGAGTTAACTGATGAAGAAATAACAGGTTTACCCCTTTAAAGAGTGAACAGAACTGGAATAAACACCCTCCATACTATCAAGATTTATTTGAGGTAGCTGTATTTTCAAAATATTTTGAAATTTCTAAACATTGGAGAGTTTAAACTGTTTGAGATAAATCAGACAAAAGTTAAACAGTAAAAAACCGTATAAAAGTTTTTGAAAAGTTCAAAATTTAAAATAAAAATTTAAATGATATATAATATGAACCTACCATTGCTAGGAATTCTCCCAATAGCAAACAATAATTACGTGGCTTTCACCTTTTTTGTAGGTTGTATGGCCATGATGGCAGCGTCCGTTTTCTTCTTTTTTGAAGTTTCCAACACCACAAAAAAGTGGCGAACGTCCGTTTTAGTTTCCGGCCTTATCACCTTCATTGCTGCAGTACATTACTTTTACATGAGAGATTACAACCTGCAAACAGGTCAGTCTCCCACATTCTTTCGTTATGTAGACTGGATTTTAACTGTTCCCCTGATGTGTGTTGAATTCTACCTGATTACTAAAAAAGCAGGAGCAAAAATTAGCCTTTTGTGGAAATTAATTGCTGCCTCATTATTTATGCTTATCACCGGCTACATAGGCGAAGCAATTTATCAAACCGAAAAACAAAGCTGGATATGGGGTTTTGTAAGCGGACTTGCTTACTTCTACATTGTTTATCTTATCTGGTTTGGAGATATAGCCAGGCTGGCAAAAAATGCCGGGGCTGCTGTTGCAAGAGCAAACAAAACATTAGCCTGGTTCGTGTTAGTAGGCTGGGCTATTTATCCCATTGGCTATATTGCCGGAACAGAAGGCGGGTTATTCGGTTTTAGGGTACTGGAAGGCATATCATTGGATGTTCTATACAATATTGGCGATGCAGTAAACAAAATTGGTTTTGGCCTTGTGATATACGCGCTGGCACAAACTGATAAAGTTGCTGATGCAGTGTAAGCATCTTCTACTACAGCATAATAAATTTATTATGCTGTAGTTCTTTCAAATGTTCCATATAACATTAAGTAACTGCACTTTTGTACCTCATCAATAATCACAATTATGATACGCATAGCCCTTTTATTGGCCGGTGTAATACTGCTGATAATACAGCATTATATTCAGCCTTTACCGGTACAACTGCAGTTCATAATTTTTCTATCAGGTATTGTGGTGCTCGGCATACCGCACGGAGCTGCAGATTTATTAGTAGCCACCCAAAATTCAGTATCGCAAAAGAAGTCATTTTCACCAGTAAGATTTTTTGTAAATTATCTCGGCCGTCTAATTTTATTTTCGGCCGTTTTCTGGTTTTTTCCTCTCACCGGAAACCTGTTATTCATATTTTTTGCTGCCTACCATTTTGGGGAAACTGACCTATACCAATTTAAAATAAATACTTTTTCAGGCAAATTTTTTGCCATCAGTTATGGCCTGATTGTATTAGGTGTAATACTGCTCAATCATTTTGAAGAAGTGAAGCCGCTCTTCATTCAATTTAATGCCGGTGGAAAATATGAATCATTCATAAATCTTATAGGTATACACAGGTATACAATTCTATCCTGCACCGGTGTATTATTTTTCGCAAGTGCCTTCTTTTACTTTTCGGCAAACAGCAACACTAAACAGCAGCAAGGACAGTTTTTAGTACAGTTATCCGCGATGCTTTTTATATTATATAACTTACCAATGGTACTTGGCTTTACCTTTTATTTTATTTTATGGCATTCTATTTTATCACTCCGGAATATTATAAAATACCTGCGTAAAGACGGATTATTTTCTTCAACACTTATTTTAAACCAATTAGCTTTTTACAGCATGCTAGCTATTGCTGGTATTGGCTTGTTTGGTGTTGCCGGCTTTATGTTTATCAGTAATAATACCATGATGATGTATGTATTTTTAGGGTTGGCGGTACTAACTGCGCCGCACATGGGGGTGATGCATGATATGTACATAAGCATGAGGAGTAAAAACAAAATAGCATAATATTATAATAAAATATTTAGAACCTTTCGATGCAAAGGTTGTTATACTTAGTAAACTAAAAAATAAAAATATGAAAGTGATTAAACAAGTTATGTTATTATTTGCAGCAGGAATTTTTACATTGAATGCAACAGCACAAAAAGAGTCAGACATTGTGGATGTCGCGTCAGCTTCTAAAGCACACACAACCTTAGTTGCCGCTGTAAAAGCAGCAGACCTTGTAGCTACATTAAAAAGCAAAGGTCCATTTACGGTATTTGCACCTACCAATGATGCTTTTGAAAAATTACCAGCAGGAACAGTGGAGACATTGCTAAAGCCTGAAAACAAAGCAAAGCTTGCCGGTATACTTACCTATCATGTAGTAGCCGGAACACTTGATGCTAAAGCGGTGCTCGCAGCTATTAAAAAGGGGAAAGGAAAAGCAGTGCTCACTACCGTTGCAGGTGGAAAATTAACTGCTGCCGTAGAAAATGGAAAAGTAATTATAACCGATGAAAAAGGTGGTAAAGCAACTGTTACTGCTACGGATTTAAAAGCAAGCAATGGAATTATTCATGTAATAGACAGCGTTTTGTTGCCTGTGTAAAACCAATCCGAATATTAGAATAAACAACTGCTTCAACGAGTAATTGTTTATTCTAATAATTCAGATTAAAGGATTTACTTAAACAAGGGTTTTCCTTAATGCTCATTTATATTGCTTCAAATATTTCTCACATTTTTTCCAGTAGCTGAAGAAGGAAGAATAATAGCCCGTTACCTGCGGATATATCCAGTCACGACTGTCTTTAATACCGGGATAATAGCTAAAAGCCGGATGCTCTTTAGCAATAAAGGCTTCTCTTGCACTAAGCGTACTTTCTCTATACAATGATTGCAACATAGAAACTTCACCACAATAAACCTGGATACCGGCTATATTTTTGGAAAGATTAATGATAAACGCTATCACTTTTTCACTAACTGGGTACTTGCCGAAATGAGACGGCTCTAATAATAAAACCCGGTTTACATCTTCATTTAATCTCCAGGCAGGGTCAATATTGTAAGCGTTATAAATTAATGTGGGCTTTGTTGTATTAATAACCGGCAATACTGTTATCGGTAAAGTGGTTTGTAATTGTAGAGCAATGGTTGCTTTTAGGAGATCCGGAACTGGAATGGCAGGTATTTCTTCATAAGGCTCGTCTAAAAAAGTATGTTGCTGGTTGCTGTGTGTGTATCTATTAATATTTTCCTGGTTACAGTAATATTTTTTTGAGGCAAAAGCACCGGACACCCATTGCCAGCTGCAATTGTTACTGGCTATATCGCCATCCAATAAATGATAGTATAACCATTTTGAGGGTTGCAGCCAATGCGCTTTTGCAATATTGCAGGCAATAGCAGCCACATACATTCTAGCATGATTGTGCATATAACCTGTTGCGTACAAATTTTCTATTTGTTCGTCTATTGCGGTAATACCTGTTGCAGCATTCTGCATAGCAGTAATCATCTGGTGATGCTGTGTATCCGGTTGTGGTTGTTTTAAATCTTGCCAGATTAAATCGCCTTTTGCCTGCCACACCCTTTGGTAATATTCACGCCATGCCAATTCCTGCAGAAGTTTTTCAATTTCATACAGCGCATATCCATTTTGTATAACAGTATTCATTACCTGCCTTACAGTTATCACTCCCCTGGAAATATAAGGTGATAGATATGTTACAGCTCCATTGATATAGTTCCTTGTTTTGGAATACTGCAATGGGTTTATCATTTCAATACGCTCAGTAATATTTTGATAATCTGTTATAAATTCCATTGTTACTTCGTTTATTTCTTTTGGCTTTCTTTCTATAAATATTAAGATGGCTGTGTTCCGCAGCAAATATTTCCCAATTTTTTACGCAACGATTTAACCGATGCTGACGAGGCAGGAGAAACTGCATCAACCGCTGGCCGATATGTCCATTTGAACCTGTTATTAAAATATTCATTGCCGCATTATTTACAGGAAGCTACCTTTTGCTTACTTTATTCTGCGTAATTGTTTTTTGCAGTTTACATTTAAAACGAGTTACATTACTGCTTCTTAATGCAGCATGTTTGGTAGTCTTGCCATTGGTTCTTTTGCGCCACATTTTAAAACTGCTGGGTTTCATTTCCTTCCGCATTAATGCTATCACATCCTTTTCCTTTATTCCAAATTGTATTTCAATAGCTTCAAATGTGGTACGGTCTTCCCAGGCCATTTCTATAATACGGTCAATATCTTTTACCGACAATTCTCTTTTGTACTCATTCTCTTTCATTTTTACCATTTATAAATGTAACCGATTTCGTTTCCATTCAACCTCAATGGGTGACCCTTCGGCAATAAAAATTGATTCAGGTTCAATGTTGCTTAAATACTCAAATGCTGCACCATACATTTTATTAAAATTGCAATTAATTTTTTTATTTATTATTTTGTTTGTTTTCCATTTTGGGTGTTTTATTATATATTCTTCTGTTGCATTGTCGTGTATTTTCGTATAGCCATAATAGTGGTCAAAAATAAATGCTTCAAAGCTGCCATCTGTCATAGTATCGCTTTTAGTTAAGGCTTGCACCGAAATATTATTCCACTCATTATTTATTTTCCATTCATATCTAATATCTTTTATTCCATTTTCTATTTCCCAGAAGTGCCTGGTGGGAATAGCGGTATAATGCTCTTTGTATAATTTGTTGGCCATCCATGCAACTGCTTTATAGGGTATGGTTTCATTAACAAATACAACACCCCGTTTTATTTCATTTATTTCCTTTCTAACTACATAAAATCGAAGGTTAATTTCTTCAAAAGTACCTAGCCATGGTATGGGAATATTAAAGAGTTTTGTTTCCTTAAACATAAAACCAACCAGGCTTACGTAGGCTTTATTATTATATAAATCTAACGCTACGCCGTTCGGTAAATAGGGTTTTAATATTTCTGGCGCAACGGCATAATTAGCCATAATAATATTCTCCCATTTCGCTTTTAAAAAAACTGCCATATTTATTTCATATTTTTTATGCATTGTACTGCGGTCAATCTCTTTTATGGATAATATCTGTTCACTCACGGCTTTGCATAATTTAACCGTTGTAATCGTTGTGTTATATGATAGCTGTCAAGCCCGGTGCAGGCAATAGTGCCGGCCTTTTCAATATCTAAATATCCGTCCTCACATAAACAGTCGTCAGGCAAATACAAGTGGTTGATTTCTCCGATAACCATTATAGTATTGTTTATAGTAAGGCCAATACGTTCTTTAAATTCAACTGCAAGTTGTATAATACTCTCTTTTACAAAAGGAGCTTTAAAATCATTTTTATATTCTTTGGTTAAACCAGTAGCATCAAATTCAGAAATATTCTTTGGGTACCGCGCGGATGTTTGATGCGCTTGTTTATAAATATGTTCGTTAACATGGTTAATGGTATAGCAGCCAGTTTCTAAAATATTAGACAGCGAATGCCGCTCAACCGAATCAGGCCGCATTATAAAACAGATTAAAGGAGGGTTTGCACCAATATGAACAATGGAGCTAAAGATAGCGAGGTTAGTATTACCCAAATTGTCTGCAGTACCAATAAGGCAAACACTTTTAAAACCACCAACGCTGTTAATCAGGTGTGCCCTTTTGCGCTGCTCCATTGCCATTAATTCGGCATAAGTTATTTGTCTTTGCATTTTCCTTCAATTGTGTTGCGCTGTTAATGATTTTTTCTGCATTTATCGCTACAATATTTTACATCGTCCCAAATTTTTGCCCACTTTTTACGCCAACTGAAAGGCCTGTTGCAGGCAAGGCAAACTTTGGAGGGTAAATTTTCCTTTTTAATGGTTTTCATTTTTTTTCTGGCTATCTAACTGTTTTAAAAACTTTTCGGCATTGGTTACATGAAGTTGCTGCTTTTCGGGTACCATTTTATCAAAAGTATTTACCAGCATCCCCAGACGGGGGTTTTTTAAAAAGAAGCCACGGTGTACGTGCATAAACCGCCAGAACAATCCATCCCATACAGGTTGCCAATCACCTTTTTCATAATCACTCATCTTCATTAAATAACTACTGCCGCTTATGTAGGGCTTTGTTGTCATCAGCCCACCATCGGCAAACTGCGTCATGCCATACACATTGGGTACCATTACCCAATCGTAGGCATCAATAAACATTTCCATAAACCAGCGATATACTTCATCGGGATCAAATTCGCACAACTGCATAAAATTCCCCAGCACCATCAACCGTTCTATATGGTGGCAATAACCCGTTTGTAAGATCTTTTTAATGGTTATATCAACGGGTAAAATACCTGTTTCACCTGTCCAAAAACTGGCCGGTATCTTTCTGGTAAAACCCCAGTAATTTTTCGTGCGTTGTACAGTTCCTTCTCTTTCGTAAACAATATGTATAAATTCCCGCCAACCCATTATTTGTCGGATAAATCCTTCCAAGGAATTTAAAGGAATGTTGTATTTTTTTGATGCAGTTAATGCCTTATCAATAATTTGTTGTGGTTGCAGCAGACCAATATTAAGCATGGGTGATAATAGCGAATGATGTAACACGGCTTCTTTGGCTACAATAGCATCTTCATAAATACCAAATTTTTCAAAACGTCTTTTTAAAAAACTATCCAGCCATTTTTCAGCATCGGCAAAGGTTACCACAAATAAACACGGACTATTTATAGTGCCGTAATTTTTTGGAAAATATTGTTGTATATATTGTTTAGCCTCATCAACGAAATTATTCTCTTTAGGTAATTCAAGTGCTGGTACTTTTTCATTTTTAGGAAACTTTTCTCTGTTATCAGCATCAAAGGTCCATTTGCCACCAAGCGGTTTTCCATCATTTTCCAATAAAATATTTCGTTGCTTACGCTGCCAGGTATAAAAATCGGTTTGAAAATAAGTTTTCCTTTTACTGAAATAATCGTCCACGCCTTGTGGGCTATTTAAAAAATTAGGGCTGTCGTAAACTTGCAGCGTTATTTTATTTTTACTGCAGGCCTGTTGCATTCTTTTAAGTAACCAATCATCTGCCAACGCTGCAATGTGTATATCGGTTATTTTTTGTTTAGCCAGGGCCGCCACCAATTGCCTGCAATCGTTTTCTTTCACACTTGTTTCAATATAGTTAACCGCATATTTATTTTGTTGCAACCAGTGTTCATAAAATTTCATACTGGCCCTGTGCAATACTAATTTTTGCTGGTGAAAGTTATATTGCCTGAAAAACAACCATTCTTCCACGAGATAAACGATACGGCTTTTTTGTAATGCCGGATGGTTTTGAAATAACTGGTGAGGAAAAACAATGGTAACGGCATTTGACATACCATGCTAAACACTAAGCAGGACTATAAGTTTAAAAATTTAGGCTATTTTAAAACTATCTTTTCTTCATTAATCCTACTACAAAATTCCTCTTTTAGATCTATGGCAGCAATGAGATTCCGGCATAAACCGCTGCGCTATTTAATCCGTTGCTTCATTGCCTTGGTCGCCAAAAAGGCACTGGAGGTTCCATGATTAATTTTTAAACAATTAAAACATTGAGTTATAGAAAAGGCAATCAATTAAAAGCCCGAATGGACAAGAGTAGCCGAAGTGGAGTTAGTTTATCTAACTCTTTAAATGACCGCTCTCCCAATTCGTTTGCAATTGCATAATTTTTGCACTTATCATCCGGTGTTTTTAGCGAATCTTCAAACAAGGGATATAAGGCCCCAACGAACCATTTCTATTAATTTAATAACACCTCCAATTTAATTCTCTTTTGCTTATCAACTTGCCACGCAAATGATATCTTCGAAAAAACAAAGTAGATATGCAAATAATGAGTAAGGGAGAATTCAAATCAAATTGCTCTGAAATACCAAAGAGAGTATTGGCAGGTGAAGAAATGGGCATTTAATACATGACTCCTTGCAGAATGCTTTAATACACGCTGATCCCCGAAAGAACAGGACATTCTTTTGAATCAAGGATACGGATCCTGAGCCGGGAAGTTTTTACAGGATCGATCTGCAGAATTCTTTTATGGCCGATTGTAGTGGCTGCAGCTACCTCTTCCCACTGACCATTTTTCCATACATCGGCTGCAAAGGATCGCACGCGCTGGCCAAGCGTAATGTATTCCTGCAAAACGATATAGCTGACCAGGCGTTTCTTTTTAAGGGTAATATTTATCTGCGCGGTCTTAATACTGTCATCGGTTGCCCAATAGGTTCCCGGCATGCCATCATTCAGCATGGAAGGCGCGTACTTCTTCGCATGCCCCCGAAAACTGCTGGCAGATATCGTAGCGGCCCGGCTCAGGTCCTTTTTAAAAGCCGCTCCGAGCAATTTTTTAAACCCTTTCAATGCCTGGATATCTTTTTGGTTTATTAAACCATGTGCATCAGGGGGCACGTTCATCAGTAGGGTGGCGCCCCTGCCAACGGTTGTCAGATAAATCCGGAAAAGTTCCTGGGGAGATTTAACAAGGGAATCTTCGCTCTGGTGGTAAAACCAACCGGGGCGTATGGAAACATCCACTTCCTGTGGTATCCAGCTTTTGCCATCCTGCGAGCCTGAATTTAATAATTCTTCAATGCCCGGTTTTCCTGCATATAAAGTGTCTGCTGTTATCGTGTTCCAGTTAGTGGCGCCCGCCACCCCACTTTCATTTCCGCACCAGCGCAGGTCGGGCCCCGCATCACTGAAAAACAATACATCCGGCTGAATCTGCCTGACAAGATTCAACGTAGTGGGCCAGTTATAATAAGCAGACCCATCAATATGTCTTAATTCATTGGCACCACCATAATATCCGTCGCCACCATTGGCTCCGTCGAACCACATTTCGAACAAGGGTCCATAATTAGTAAACAGCTCTTTAAGCTGGTTCCGGTAATAGTCAAGGTATGCCGGCTGACCATAGGACGCCTGGTGCCGGTCCCACGGCGAAAGATAAATACCGAACCGCAGATCATTCTTCCTGCAGGCTTCGCTGATCTCTTTAACCACATCGCCGCCGCCATTTTTCCATGGACTGTTTTTTACAGAATGATCAGTGTACCGGCTTGGCCAGAGGCAGAAGCCATCATGATGCTTGGCGGTGAAAATAATGCCTTTAAATCCTGCTTCTTTCAAAGTAGTGGCCCATTGTCCCGTATTCAGTGAGTCCGGGTTAAACTTTTCCGGGCGCTCATCTCCATATCCCCATTCTTTATCCGTGAAAGTGTTCATTGAAAAATGAACGAACGCATTCATTTCCATTTCATGCCAGCGCAACTGCTTCATCGATGGAACAGGAAAAGAAGGAGATGGCGGAGACACCTTTACCTGCGACTCCGCCGGTTTAAAACACAGCACGAATAAAATAATTATACAACCAGTAAGTTTTTTATTCATACGCTGATATTATTATTGCGCTATCCATATCTTTTTGGTGTTCAGGTCAGTTCCACCGGTTGCAACTTTCCAGTTTGAATTATTGTAACTCGATTCATTATCGGGGTATACAAAACGGTTGTATGTTCCAAAGTTAGCTGAATAATATTCTGCATGATCCGGAGATATCGGAGTCTTTCCACCTGTTCTCCTCAATAATAACCACGCATCCCAGGGCTGGCGGAACTGATCGATCCACAATTGGGCATATATTTTTTTCAGTGAAGCTGCCGGATCGGCCATATCATACTGGACCAGGGGATTGGTTAAAAGGGTGGTTAATTCACCGGCTGTTGCTGTTGCAGAAGGTTTATTTTCTACCCACACCGATGAGTTGGCCGCAATGGATTTCCACATATTCACTGAAGCGGTTACGCCAGCATTGTATTCTGCCTGGGCCATGCCCGCATCAGCCCCAGCTCCCATTCCCCGGTTATATACTTCTGCTTTCAGCAAATGCACCTGGGCTGCGGTCAGCATTAATTCCGGGATGGTTTTGGTATCCTGTTCAAAATACAGGTTGACTGGTGAATAAATATTTCCCACGCCTTTATCGGACCAGTTAGTAAAGCGTTTAGGATCGTAGGGTAATCCTCCTTCGCTGGGAGTGGAAGTTTGCGGATTCTGGGGATAAGCGGCCCATTGTCCGGTATTGTTAGTCTCGAAGAAAATCCCGCAACGGGGATCGAATATTCCACTGCCATCCGTATTGTTGTTAACAGACATCATGTTCCACATCGTGCTTCCCAATCTCAGGTAGCAGTTTGCTGAGAAAGACCACTGGCGCCACTGCAGATCAAGCCCGGTGATTTTCGAAGGCCACAATCCTATATCTTCTCCGTCTTCCAGCAAAGGTTTGGATAAAGCTTCGGCGATCACGGCACCTGCGGCCGTATTGTCTTTATCATACATGGTAACGGCGATATATAAACGTAAACTGTTTGCGAATTTTGCCCATGTCGCAATATCATTCTTTAAAAATGTTTCATATACACCTAATGAAACCTGGGCAGGGTCTGTGCTGAAATGATCAACGGACCACTTCAGATCTGTTAATAGTGCAGTATAAATATCCGATTGCTTATCATACGGGGTCTTATATCCTTCAGCGCCATTTAAAGGAGCATAGCCGGCTTTGAAATACGGGATGTCTCCATAATAGTTCGTCGTTTTGAAAGACTTGTATGCCATAATTGTTTTGAGCATGGCATACATGTTATTCATGGAAGCTGAGTCGGATCCACTGGTTATCCTGTTTTGCAGCAACCTGTAATTGGCCAGCGTAGTGTAATAATTACTCCATTCCGCATCTTTGGCATTATCATAAGGGTAACCTCCTGACACAACGATTGCCTGTTGCGTGATAGGATAGATCCAGGAATTAAAAACAGATTGTTCACCACCGGCTAATGGAAGGGAACTTATAATCATGTTATAGACCTGCGGCGTGGTTGCGGAAGTCGCATCTTTTGGAGGCGTATTAACAGATTCAAAGTCTTTTTTGCAGGAGAACAGCATCAGCATCGCGAATCCGGCTAATATTCCTGAATATTTAAATGATTGATAATTCATCTTGTTAAATTTTACAGTTACAATTACAGTTTCACTTTTAATGCAAATCCCAGATCCCTTGTTCCGGGAAATTCTGACCATTGCACACCCTGTCCATTTCCAATTCCATTGATAGCTTCCGGATTCAGGTGATCAGGCAGTGTGGTAAAGAAATAAAACAGGTTGCGTCCAACAAACGAAACACTTAATCCCTGTATCACTTTAGTCTTTTTGATAAATTTGGCGGGAACATTATAACTGAGCGACAGCTCCCTGAGCTTTGCCCAGGAATTGGTAAATATGGCATTGCTTCTGGGCATTTTTACATTCGACCATGCTTCATACTGTCCGGCATACTTCCACATATATTGCACCACCTGGGTGTTTGCCTTGCCATCCGCAAAAACACCATCCAGGATAACGCCGTGATTGGCCGTTGTGTTGTCAGGGTAAGTATAAGCCAGGCCGCCACCGTCTCTTTCCTTTAAAGTTGCAGGTGAAAGACCTTCACCCATTGCTGCTGAATAATCCGCAGAATAGATCTGTCCGCCTATTTTGAAATCAGTTAAAAAGTACAGGCTGAAATTTTTATAGGTAAAGGTGTTTGAAAATCCACCCGTTAATTTAGGCGTGGCATTTCCAATGGCAACCGGATCTTCGGTGGCTACATACTGCGTGCCCACCACTTTTGTAGGATCGCTTTGATCCACGATATTTTTAACCACTTTCTTTCCGTTCAGATAGGTGTAATCATATCCGTAAATGGTACCATAATTTTCCCCTGCTTTCACATACATCTGCACACCATTTGATCCCCAAAGATCCTGCAAAGGGTACCTGTCGATACCGTCTGCGAGGGAGATGACTTTGTTTTGATTATGAGCGGCATTCAGTGTGAGGCTCCATGTAAAATTCCTGGTCTGCACTGGCGTGCCCCTTATAATAAATTCAATACCCCTGTTCGATAATTCACCGGTATTAAAAGTAACCGCACTTGCGCCGGAAGATAATGCAAGATTACCCTGCAATATCTGGCTGGTCGCCCTTGTCTGGTAATAGGTTAGTTCTATTCCCAGCCTGTTCTTTAAAAATCCGCCTTCAACACCTACTTCATAAGAGTTGTTCCGTTGTGGGAGCAGGAATCCGCCGGGAGGCAGAATACTCTGATAACCCCGCACCGGCTGGCCGCCAAATGACGAAGGAGCTCCTCCATTTAAATAATTACTCAGTACGGTGGAATTATACGTGTAGGTAGATAAATAAGGATTCGTTCCGTTTGCACTCTGTGCCGCGGATACTTTTATCTTGCCAAAATCCAGCCAGGTAGAATTTTTCAGGCTTTTGATCGCTTCGGTAAATACAAAGCTCAGGCTCGCCGAGGGAAAGAAATAAGAAGACGTAGCCACTGGCAAGGTAGAAGACCAGTCATTCCTTCCTGTTAATTGCAGAAACAGAAAATCATTATACGATAAATCCACGATGCCAAATAAAGAATTCAGGTTATAATTATTCCAGAATTCTTTAGGTGCGGACACACTTGTTGAGGTTGTGTTGGATAAAAAATATTTATTCGGTACTGACCATGGAGAAGTACTTCCCTGACCATAGGTGGCATTAGGTTCACCACTATTCCATGCGGCATTATCATACATTCTGCTTTTGAGCGAACTGTTCCCCACCATCAGGCTTGCATTGAACCTGGATCCAAAAATATTATCCTTGTGCAACGTGGTGAACAGTTCCAGGTTTACGTCCTGGTTCCTTACGGCCTCAATTCCATACTGACCATTTACCCCTTCCGCATCGGTGGGGCTATATTTGCTTTCTATACTGGTGTTGGCACTGCTTAATGAAGTGCGGCCCGTGATGTTCAGCCAGGGGGTGATGTCTGCTGATAACTTAACCGAACCAAGCAGCTGGTTGCGGGTGAGCTGCTGATTTTGTTCGAACATATGCCAGAACAGGTTCTGATTATAATTATTCTGGTACGGATAGTAGCCGAACGGAGAAGTGCCTATGTAATCGTGTTTGCTGCCGTCCGGGTTCTTATAGTTACCAAATTCCAGTGGTTTGTAATCTCTGGGCATGGAATAGATCATGAAATTTGACCAACCCTGATCATTGGCAACATCCGGTACATTACGCCTGTTGTAATTGGTATAACTGGCTGTGATGTCCGCCTTTAATTTAGGTGAAATATTAAGGCTGGACCCAAAGTTCAGGTTATTCTGGTTGTAGTTGCTGTTCCTGATGATCGCTGAATTATCCTGACGGGTAAACCCCAGCCTGTACGTTCCAAAGTCTCCTCCTCCGCTTACCGCCACATTATGTGTGGTGGTGTTGCCGGTTTTGAAATAAGCCTTCCGGTTATCGGGCTGAGGATCCCATTTGCGTTTTATTCCGTCCCACCAGGTGATTTCAGTTCCATCCAGCTTATGTCCCCAGGATGCAGCGGGACCATACCAGCTAAAAATATCCCAGGTAGAATAGCCACCCGGTATTGCTCCTGCGGCCTGGTATTTGTCTCCTGCCGGAGTACCGTCCCAGGGATAATTACCTGGGTAACGAGGTTGGCCGTCTGCGTTTTTCGGAAATTCAGCAACCGCGGACCAGAGCGAATTGGCACCGCCATACCCATAAGAGTTTTGAACATCCTGGTAGCGGTAAGGGTTGCTGAAGATGGAATTCATTGAATAATCAACCCCGAGCCCGGGTCTTTTTCCCCCTTTTTTAGAAGTAATAAGTATAACTCCATTTGCACCTCTCGCGCCATACAGAGCGGATGCATTGGCTCCTTTCAATACGGTCACATCCTGTACGTCGTCACTGTTAAGATAATTCATAAGAGAACCCCAGTCTTTAGGAGTCACCAGGTCTGTTGGCGATGAATTGAAAGAGGATGACTGGCCGCCAACGGGATCATTCTGTATCTGTATTCCATCGATAACGATCAATGGCTGGTTGCTTCCCAGTATGCTATTATTTCCTCTGATTACGATTCGCTGCGAATTGCCCTGCACTCCATTGCTTTGAGAAATATTCAGTCCGGCTGATTTTCCCATCAGGCCTGTCGCCAGATCTGGTGTCGCCGCTTTGGTGATATCAGCTCCGCTAATCTGTTGGGCAGAATAACCAATAGATTTTGCTTCCCGCCGGATACCCAGTGCCGTAACAACCACTTCATTGAGGTTTCCTGAAGCGGGTTGCAACACCACGTCCATCCCTGGTGAAGCGCTGGCCTGCTGGGAAATGTAGCCCACGAATGTAAATAATAGTGTCGCGTTCGATGGTACGCCACTCAATGAAAATTTTCCTGCCTCGTCCGTTACTGTGGTACGGATGTTTTTTCTCACTGACACTGAAACTGCCGGTAGTGGTTTTCCGGATTCATCTCTTACAAACCCGGTTACGGTTGAAACAGCCTGAGCCGAAGTGACGGCCCAATTCAATAATAGCAGCAGGCAAAGCATCAAGCCTGTCAAATTTCTCTTTCTCATAAACAAAATTGTTAATGGTGGTGAATAAACAGTTATTTAAATAGAGCAGGTACTTTTTATGTATATAATTGCTAACTGAGAGACAGCGTCTTTTCGATATCCGGAAACATTTTTTTCTGTATCCCGGGCATCTGTAAATTTTCCATCACCAGTGCAGCGGCGCCCAATATTCCCGCGTGTGAGCCGATTGCGGATACTTCAATCACGGTGCCTTCAACAAGCCTGGGAATGCAATGCTCATTCAGAGCCTGTTGTATCGGGGCCTTCCAAATCTTTCCCGCAGCAGCACCTCTTCCACTTAAAACGATAATTGCAGGATTGAAAAGATGAACCAGGATGGCCACTCCACGTCCTATATGATATCCTACCTCAGACAATAATTCTATTGAAAACTGGTCCCCGCGACCAGCGGCAGCCATTATTTCCCTGGAGGCCACATCGTAATCCCCGGAAGTAATGTCGCTGAGTCCCGTAATCCTGCCCGACTTAACACCGGCAATCGCTTTTTCAACAATTACCAGCATGGATGCTTCCGTTTCAAGGCAGCCACTTTTACCGCAGCTGCAAAGCTTATTATTATTGAAAAGTGGAATATGGCTAAACTCTCCCGCAAATCCTTTTTCCCCTCTGTAAAGCTCACCCTTCACTACCATTCCCAAACCCACGCCCCAGTTAATATTGATGACCATGGTATTACTTGAACCGGCAGCTGCGCCGAATTTCAACTCTGCCAGGGCGATCACACTGGAATCATTGTCAATAACAACAGGAAGACCTGTTTGTGTGTGTATATACTCCGGTATGTTTATTTCCTCAAAATTTATAAAAGTGTAATTGGTGCCATTCCTGATATTAATGAAGCCAGGCATACCTATTCCTACGCCTATGAGTTTATTTTTCTCTATGCCGCAATGTTTTATGATATCGGAAATGCATTCCGTAAGCTTCGGTAACGCCATAGCATTATCTTTCAGAGGAATTTCAAACTGGCTGACCTGGCCTACAATATTCCTGTGCATGTCGATAATCGCAATATGGGTATATAGCTGGTCCATACTGACCGCAACTATGTATAACAAATTATCCGTAATGGAGTAGGTTATTGGCCGTCGACCTCCTGTTGAACCGGCAAGCCCTTTTTCAAAAACGTATTGGGCGTCGACGAGTTCGGCTAGGAGGCCGTTGACAAATGGAAGACTTTTATCCAGCTTCTCACTAAGTTCGGCACAGGAAGATTGCCCTCTGCAGAACAGGTGTTGTATTATCTGGCTTTTAAAAGAAAGTCGTTTCATTTTTAAAATCTTCAGGCCTAACCTGAAAATTATTATAAAGTTCTAAGAACATCCTAAACTATTTAGGAAGATATGCTATATTTAACAAGGCTTTAACTTATAATGTTGTTTTTTACAATTCCTTTTAAAAAACCATCAATATTGTTAACGGTTTGCTGTAGTAGTCTTGCCCTGGCTTCCACACTTATCCACGCCGTATGAGGGGTAACGATACAATTTGGATGATCAATAAGCGGGTGACCTGCAGGCGGAGGTTCCTCTGATAAGACATCCAGGGCCGCTCCCGCCAGCATTTTATTCTGTAAGGCAGTATACAGTGCCTCTTCATTGATCAGTGGCCCACGGGAGGTATTTATAAGAATTGCACCAGGTTTCATCATGGAAAGCAGCCGCAGGTCTACAAAATGCCTGTTCCCGTCTGTTAGCGGGCAATGCAGGGTTATCACGTCACTGTCCGAAAAAAGTTTTTCCATCGACACCTGCTCAGCATCCTTGTCGCTGATCACGGAACGGTTATTAAAAATAACTTTCATCCCGAATGCGCGGGCGATAATAGCTACCTGTTTACCTATTCTTCCAAAACCTACGATACCCAACACTTTATCTTTCAACTCTCTTACGGGTTTTTTAGTATAGCTCCAGGTGCCGGCCTTTGTCCAGCCATTATTTCTTGTACTTTCTGCGTTCATACCAACATGGTTCACCAATTCAAGCAACAGCGCAAACACATGCTGTGCAACGGAAAAAGTACCATATTCCGGAACATTACAAACGACGATACCTGCTTCACGTGCCGCTGCAACGTCAATATTATTATACCCGGTGGCGGTAACTGCGATCATTTTCAGGTGACGGGCGGACTGGATGGTCTCCCGTGAAACAATTGTCTTGTTGGAAACAATGATGTCGGCATCGCCGCATCTTTCGGTAACCAGTTCTACGGGAGTGGTATCATGGTACACTATTTCACCGAATGCTGCTAGGGGTGCCCAGCTGAGGTCGCCGGGGTTGAGGGTGGCGCCGTCCGTTATAACTAATTTCATATGGCTAAGTTATTTGAAACTTATGGTTCATTATTTGTGTTTCGATAATGAATGGAAATACTGCATATGCTCAATTCGTCTTCCATATCATGGGCGGCTTATAACATGGCCAACAAGGCATTGCATATCAGGTATATAGGTAATGATGCAATGTATGAATATGAAAAGGTGCCCGCCAGAAAATGGAAAGCTTTACGGGAAGCAGCCTCCAGGGGCCAGTATATTAATTTACATATCAAACCTTTCCACAAAAATGAGTGCTCTTAGGTAACCTTTAGCGGATGTACGGATAAAAAAATCTATGTATATTGCGCCTCCGTTCGCAGTTTAAGTTGCGATGTTTTATTTTGCCCGATAGTATAACGGTAGTACCGCAGATTCTGGTTCTGCTTGTCTTGGTTCGAATCCAGGTCGGGTAACCAGCGAGGACAAATCAGTTTTTATACTGGTTTGTCCTTTTTTATTTTCGTTGAACCCCTTTCCCAGCTTATATATTAGCTCAACGGCCTCATTGAGCCGGGAAGTTCGATAACTCATCCCGACATGAAACTGGCAAGAGAAGGTTGGGATATGGCTGCAGCAGGATATACATTGTTATCTATTGCGTGGGGTGTATTTTTTCTGGCTAAGGACTTTCAGGAACAACCAGTTGGGATTGATATTTTGGCATCTTCATTTCATTTTCTATTGCCATCCATGATACTAATCACTTTTTATGTCCCTTTCCCGTTATCCTTAAAAGTAATTGGGTTACTCACAATAGTTCCCCCGATTATTGGTTTAATATTCATCAAAATAGATGCAGCAAAAGCTGATTATTTATTATGGAGAAAAATCAGTTATCAGGCAGTTCATATTACAAGCCTGTGTTGGGGATTTTTCTTTTTATGGCAATATATAAAAGCCACAAAAATAGTGCACCCAGAGGTAGAAAAATTATAGTTCTTTTCTGACAAGTTTTTCAACAGCCTCACGAAATGTTTCACCAACAGGTAATTCCATTTCATTTATAAAAATACTGTTCTTACGAACCGCTGTTATTTCAGAAACAGCAACTAACCAGGATTTATGAATCCTTATAAATTTATTTGGAGAAAGTTCTTGTTGTATTGCTTTAAGACTTGTTCTGACTATTAGCGACTTTTTTGTGCTTTTAAGGTTTATTTTAATATAATCTCTTAAGCCTTCAATCCATATAATATCTGCAAACATTACTTTAACTTGACTGTAATCAACATTCAAAAAAAAATATTCTGCAGTTGATTGCACCGTATTATGCTGTTTCATTGCTTTAAGTTCATGAAGCTCGTTGGCTCTGTTACATGCTTTAATAAATCTATCTAATGCCACAGGCTTTACCAAATAATCTACTACTGCTAAATCGTAGCTTTCCAGTGCATATTGTTTATATGCTGTAATAAAAATTACCAATGGTTTATTTTCAAGACTTCCAATAAACTGTAACCCCGTTAATCCCGGCATTTGAATATCAATAAACACCAAATCAATTTTATTTTCCTGCAATGCCTTCATTGCTTCAAAAGCATCGTTGCAGGCAACCACTAATTTTAAAAAAGGACATTTGCTGATATTATCCTGCAATAACTTTAAAGCTAGCGGTTCATCATCAACGGCAATACAATTCATCATGATTTAAAAGTTAATTCTAAAGAAGCAGTAAACCAGTTATCAGTTTTATTAATTGTAAGATGATGTCGGTTATAATACAATAATTCCAGTCGTCTTTTTACATTGACCAAACCAATACCGGAAGTTTTGTCTTTAGTAGTTTCAGTTTCAATAAATCTATTTCTTACAAAAAAATAAAGTTTTCCATTCTCTGCTTTAAGTTCAATTTCTATTTTTGGATTTTTTAGAATACCAGTTCCGTGTTTAAAGGCATTTTCTACAAACGGTATTAATAGCATCGGCTCAATAGTATGCCAGTCTTCCTGTATATCAAACAATACATTAAGCGCGAGTTTCGTTCCAAAGCGCTGCTTCTGCAGATCAATATAGCTTTTGAGGTATTCCACTTCACTTTTTAGCAATACTTTTTCTTCATCGGTTTCGTACAACATGTATTGCATTATAGAAGATAATTTAAGGATGGTCGGCTCCAGTTCATCACTATTTAGCCTAACCATTGCTACCATATTATTGAGTACATTGAATAAAAAATGCGGGCTTATCTGCGACCTCAAAAAAGATAATTCGGTTTTTAGATTTTCCTGCTGCTTTTCTTTGGCCAGCTCATCAGCTTTTGATTGATCAATAATAGATTTATACGCGGTGCTTATTGTAATGCTAAATAGAAGCGGTAGTAAATTATGGTAGGATGAGTTTAAAAAATTAAAGTCTCTGTCGGTAATCAGCCATTCAAAGAAAACACCATGCACCAACATGATTGCAGAAAAGATCGCCAGGATAAAAATACAATATAGTGGATATTTTTTTTTGTAAATAAACTTTGGTGTAAGTATATAGGCATTAAAATAAAACAGGCCAACCCAAAAAATATTGGTGATGGTGTTTAATGGCACGTAAGTAAATCTTTCACTATCGTTTTCATGAGATTCTCCTTCATGCGATGAAGTGAGTATAAATGGAAGAGAGAATACAAATGCCCACACAATACTATGTGTAAGCACGGTTTTCCATTTATTGTTTGAAAGTATGTTCATTGATCTTGCTAATTTAATAGTATTAAGAGTTTCACCGGCAACCTTTCTTCCTCTTTTACCAGAGTTCATTTACTTTTTTTGCTTGATCAAAGAAAGTAACAAAAAAAATCAAGGCTTCAGAAAAAAGCCAAAAATTTGAATATCCGGCTAAAATGAAATTAGCTCAATCATTTGAATAAAACCAGGCTATGCGCGACTTACCAGCTAAAGATAAATACAATCATTAGTAACATCAATTTCATTTTTAACGCCATATATTCAAATTTTCTTAACGCTTTTTTCTGAGGCCGACGGAAAACACCGCGTTTACGAATGGTCACGCTTAAGCATGCTAATTTAAATTTATCCTTTTTTGTTCATCTGTCATTGGCAAAGGCTTAGCTTTTGCTTTAGCGGGCACACCAAACCGATACACAAAACTTATATTAACAACTCTTGTATCTCTATACATTTTCAGTGTTGATTGTACATCCTGGAAATTCTGAATTTCACGGGCATACTGTGTGTAAAAAATATCACGTATACTCAGTTTTACACTTGCCTTGTTATTCATCAATTGTTTTGATATACCTGCACTAACCTGGCCAACGGGTAAAACAATAGCTTGTCCTTCGTCCCTGTTTTGGCTGGTATAATTACCTGAAATTTCTGCCGCCCAGTTGTTACTAAAACTAAATTGGTTATTGACATTTAAACTAAGTGCCAGCGCTTTTGCGTTCAGCGGTTCATCATAAATGGCTCCTTTGTAAATGTTCTGATACAGGTTTGCATAAAAAATACCAGTGTACCATTTTGTAATGGGAATGTTTGCGCTTACTGCAAGGCCCATATTATATTTTTTACCGATATTACCAACACTTCTTACAATTACTGAATCTGTATGCCTGAGCGTTTCATTGATCATGTCGGTAATAACACTATAATTAACGGTGGTGGTTAAAACGTTTTTGTAAGTATGGCTTAGCTCAATATTGTTGCTGTACTGCGGCTGTAAAAAAGGATTTCCGATTGAGTAGGTGTATTTATCAATAAAGGAAACAAAAGGATTCAAATTTTGATAAACAGGGCGGTCTATTCTTCTTCCAACAGATAATGCAAATTGATTTTGATCATTTAATCTATACCCAATCAAAGCAGTCGGAAATAAATTGGTATAATTGCGGTTGAACGATGAATCGCTGTTTTGATTTTTGCTCATTTGTAAACTATTATACCTGGTATTTTCCAAACGTAACCCTGCCTGCACAAACCATTTATTATATTGCTTATTTAAATTCAGGTAAGCGGCATTAATATTTTCTGCATAATTAAAGCTGCTGCTTTTTAAACTATCCATATACCATTTGCCGTCTTTGGTGTTAAAGAAATCATTCACATTATTGGTTTCTACAAGGCTGCCTTTTAAGCCCGCTTCTAATTTTATCCCGCTTTTTAAAGGTTGTGAATAATCTATTCTTCCGGAATAAATATTGATTTGTAACCCCACTGTATTCTTCAAAAGGTTTTCCTGCTGCAAGGTATAGCCGGGGTTATAGGTAAAACCCACAAGATCCTGATCGCCCGTAAAATTGTAATGAATATAGTCAAGATTTGACGTCAAATCTTTGCCGGTGCTATCCAGCTGCGAATGAAAATTAAGATTCAGGCTTCCGTTTTTCCAATCATTAATCACTGTTTTATTAGTTTCTTCAATGGAAACAATTTTTTCACTGCCACCTTTTACATAACTGGTGGTAAATCCATCCTGGTTAAGCGGAGCGATAAATCCCGAGGCCACAATACCTATTGTAGTTGCAGGATTAATGTAATAATCCATTCCCAGTTTAAGGTTATTATTTTGTCCCTTGTTTATCCTGTTTGACAGTTGATCTAACTCGCCTGCTTTTATCCCATTGCTATCCATAAAATTTCGTTGGATATCGAATTTCATAAACCCGTTATTCAAAATGTAACCATAGTTTAAAAAAGTATTTAGTTTTCCGGTTCTGTAATTGAGCGAAAGGTTGTTGTTACTTTTAGCATATACACCCTGGCCATAACCAATATTTATATTGCCGTTGAATCCCTGTGTAATACTTTTTTTTGTTTTAATATTTATAACACCTGCATTACCAGCCGCATCATATTTGGCAGATGGATTGGTCATGATTTCTATCTGGCTTAGTTGGTTGGCACTCATATTATGTAGAAGGCTGGCAAGTTCACTACCAGACAAGTAAGAGGGTTTACCATCAATCATTATCATTACTGCTGATTTGCCTTTCAAACTTATATTGCCATCTTTATCAACCATTACACCAGGTGATCTTTCCAGTACTTCCAGCGCTGATGAACCTGTATTGGTAACTGAAGCATCTACGTTCACCACCATTCTGTCAATCCTTTGTTCGATCAATGGTTTTTTACTTGTAACAATAACCGCAGAAAGATATTTAGCCGCAGGCCGTAAAATCAATGTGTCAAGTCCAAAAGTCATCTTGCTTTGCGAAACGAGGAATTTAGCAGAACTTATAGCGTTAAAGTTTACAGCACTTATTGTAATAAAATAATTCCCATAAGGAATACCTGTAAATGAGAATTTCCCCTCTTTATTTGATACAGAAATTTTGCTTATGGAAGAATCTTTTGAATTTATTAATGATATGGTTGCCGATTCAACTGGTACATTCTTTGTATCGACAGCACTACCGGAAACAAACGTTGCAATTTGTTGAGCCATTCCCTTAGTTGCAAAAAAGATTATTGCAAAAACTATTATTATCTTTTTCATGTCGTATGTTATTTTACGACACAAATCTATTTTGAAGAAACCTGCAATTTTTGAAAATGATGTAAACCATGAAAAGTTTGCGGTGAACACTAAAATTCTTGTGATTTATGCGGGCATACAAAATTAGGCACATCTATAAGGCACATAAAGCCGCCACCCGAAGCCCTGTCAAAGAGTGTAATCGCTATCGCAGTGCCAACTACCCCGGCTGACTGATATCTATTATCTTATTTTATGATATCAGCAAAACAAATACTATTAACATCAGACGATTCTTTATCTCTTGTTTATAAAAGCTTTTGTGGGTTTTTGTTTTCATTACAATAAAGAATGCTAAGAAAGAAATGAAAATGGTTAAAGAGAAATCAAAGTTTACTCCTGTATACTTTCGGCGAAGTACCATTCAACTTCTTAAATAAGCGAGCAAAATAATTGGGGTATTTAAAATTCAGGAGGTAAGCAATTTCAGTAATTGTATAGCTAGTATGCGACAGATAATTTCTTGCTTGCTCTATTAAATGCTCATGTACAATTAATAAAGCAGGCTTGCCGCAAACCTGGTTGCAAATCCGGTTAAGGTGTACAGCCGTAATGCTTAATTCTTTTGCAAATGCGGGGATGCTTTTTTGTTTATCGGCCATTTTTACAGATTGAATAAACTTCCGGTAGTAATGCAATGGTGCATTTGTATCTAAAAAGAAATTATTGCCATTATTAAGTACAAGGCGGTGGAGGCAAATAAAAAGCTGGCGCAGTAATGAATCAAGCATTACTTTCTTATCTGTTTTATTTGTAAATAGCTCTTCATTTATATCGTTAAATAATAGTTTAATTTTACCAAATGAACCAGGCAGCAAAACTATACATTTCAATGTCTCAAATTTCAGCACCAATGAGGCCGAGGCTGGAAACAAATTATCAAAAATTGAATCTGAAATGGTAAGTATATTCCCTGTAACAGTAGTGCTGTATTGCAATCCATGTATGGTATTAGGCGGAACAACCAATATACAGGGTGTTTTTAATGGCTGGGATTGTGCCGATGAGTCTAATGTAACTTTTCCCGATTCAATACAGAAAATTTGGTATAAATGTGCATGAAGGTGTGGTTTAATCACCCAATCAAAACCCTTGCTCCTTGTTTCAATTAACTCCAAGAAAATATAGTTGCCATTAGGGCGGTAGTTTAAATCGCCATACAAGCCATCATAATACGTCAGTTTTTTCTTCATCTTAAAAATGATGTTTGATTTGTATCTATAAAATACAAAATAGTAACTTTTTGTTTTACAACAATATCTTTTCTTTACCCCTACCATTTTTTTACATCTTATGTCTAATTATGATAAATAAAATTATTTATACAAGGTCAGTGACAGCAGTAACTTTTATATTTTTTTCTTTAGTAGGTTTTGCCCAGCCTCCTGCAGCTAATACAGACCATATTAAAAGAAAATGGCTGAATATTTCTTATGCCACCATATCTCCGGCACAAAAATTAGATATTTATTTACCTGAAGAAGGCAATGGCCCTTTTCCTGTAATCATCAGCATTCATGGTGGTGCTTTTATGTTTGGCGACAAAGCTGATGAACAGGTGAACCCTATGCTGGAAGGATTAAAACATGGTTACGAAGTGGTGTCTATCAATTACAGGTTAAGCGGCGAAGCCCCATTTCCAAAAAATATAAATGATGTAAAAGCAGCTATTCGTTGGCTAAAGGCACATGCAGCCACTTATAAAATGAATGCTGGTAAAATTGCCCTTTGGGGTGGTTCCGCCGGTGGTAACCTTTCTGCTTTAGCGGGCACTTCAGGTGATGTAAAGGAACTTGAAGACTTGAGTCTTGGTGATGCCAATCAATCAAGCCGTGTTCAGGCAGTGGTAGATTGGTTTGGCCCCACCAATTTTTTATTAATGGATGAACAACTGATTGCTACGGGCAATGGCAAACCCGACCATAGTGAAGCCAATTCCCCCGAGTCAAAGTTGATGGGACAAAAAATTACAGAGATACCGGCGAAAGTTCAATTAGCGAATCCTGAAACATACATTAGTAAAGATGATCCGCCTTTTTTAATTGAGCATGGTACAAAAGATCAGCTGGTACCTACGCAGCAATCCATAAATTTTGCGGCTAAATTAACGCCTGTTTTAGGTAAAGAAAAAGTAACAATTCATCTTTTGGAAGATGCCAGGCATGGCGGGCCTCAATTTGAAACCAAGGAAAATTTAGAACTGGTATTTCAGTTTCTGGATGCCGTACTAAAATAGTTACCTGTAAAAAAGTATAGACATTAAAAAATAAACAATTATTAAAAATGACCAATCAGCAAAATGCCAAAACTGGATTTTTTAATGAACCTAAACCTGCTTCCATCCGCCTTTGGCATTGGCTTGCATTTCTATTTTTCGTTGCTTCAATTATAACAGTAATTTTTGGATCTACACTGTTTACAACTAAACGCAATATCCCAATGGTTCAGGAACAGGTGCAACAAAAAGGGGGATCAGTTACAGAAAAGCAGGCCAGGGCTGTGGCGCATGAGTATAGTGATAAATTATGGATACTGCATAAATATATAGGCTATGGCCTCTCTTTTTTATTACTATGTCGCATTATTGCAGAAGTCACAATTTCTAAAGAAAAAAAACTGGCTACTCGTATTCGTGCAGCTTTAAATTACCCGGCTGAAACAATTGATAGAAAGCATAACCTGTTAGTTCAATATGGATACCTGATTTTTTATATCCTGTTTATTGTTATGTCTGTTACCGGTTTAATCCTTGCATTTGAAGATGTTAAATGGCTGGACCCACTTCATCAACCTGCAAAAAGCATTCACAGTATTGTACAGTATGGATTGTATGCCTATATGGTTACACATATTATTGGTGTAATAAGGGCCGACCTTACTAAATACGGGGGTATTGTAAGCCGCATGATCAATGGGCATCGAACGGAACCTAAATAGCAAGGTATTTATGTAAATGTAAAAAATAGATTTTATCCAACGCATGTTAAAAGATAGAAACAAAATAGCATCATTACAATATGTTACTATAATAATTTGCTTTTTGATGAACATGTGTGATGGCATGGATGTTATTGTAATTTGTTATTTTTTGACGGGCACTGCATTACTGATGGTATTTTTTGGCTTTTTTACCGGGCCTTTTATGACCCTGATTTTATTTTGCCTTATTGGATTTGGTATTCAAGGCGGCTTTATTGGTTTGTATGCAGTGGCTGCAAGAATTTATCCAACAGAAATACGTAGTACGGGTATTGGCTGGGCCATCGGTTTTGGAAGATTAGGCGCCATACTTGGACCATTCATTGGTGGCTTGTTAATCAGTAGCGGCACTTCTTTACACTTTAATTTCATTTCGTTTGCCATACCCGTTGCTCTAGCAGGGTTTGTTACTTTATTTATTAAATCACCTAATGTAAGCTGATGTTATGAAGCAAGAAATTATTTGGGATATTGCTCACCTGGCACATGTGGAAATACTCACGCCAAAATTGGAGGAAAGCACACATTTTTTTACCGATATCATGGGGATGTCTGTAAGCGATGTAAAAGGTGACTCTGTTTATTTAAGGGCGTATGATGATTACGAACATCATACTTTAAAATTAACTGCCAGCAAACAACCGGGAATGCGTCATTTTGCCTGGCGTGCAAAAAGCGAACAGGCTTTACAGAGAAGGGTTCACGCAATAAAAAAAACTAATTATGCTATCGGCTGGAATGAAGGTGATTTGGGCCATGGGCCTGCCTTTCAATATACTTCACCCGATGGGCACCTGACAGAAATTTATTTTGAAACCAAGAAATATAAATCCGGAAAGCAGGATACTTCTGCTTTAAAAAATACCGCAAGTAAATTTCCTGCAAGAGGCATCAATGTTCGCCGCATAGACCACCTGAATTTGTTTGCAAAAGATGTGTGTGCCTTTAAAAATTTTCAGTTGGAAAACTTGGGCGGACTGTTGACGGAAATCATAGTGGATAACCTCACCGACCAAAATCCAAAAGCGGTTTGGTTTGCGGTTAATTCAAAATCTTACGACCTTGCAGTTACAGAAGACCATACTGGTATGACAGGCCGTTTTCATCATGTAACTTATGCCACAAACAGCAGGGAAGAAGTGTTGATAGCCGCTGACATTTGTTTGGAAAACGGTATTTATATAGAAACTGGCCCTCATAAACATACCATACAGCAAACCTTCTTTTTATATGTTTTTGAGCCCGGGGGTAACCGTGTAGAAATTGCCAATACCACTGCCCGTTTAATTGTAGACCCGGCTTATGAAACTGTTGTGTGGACACAGGAAGAAAGAAAAAAAGGGCAGGCATGGGGATTACCAACTGTACCAACATTTCATACAAGAGGAACACCAATGCCTGATGAAATGAAATAAGATTTTACAAACATAAAAGCACAGCGATGAAAAAATTATTAGTAGTAGGTGCACACTCCGGCGATTTTGTTTGGCGTGCCGCAGGTACTATTGCCAAATCCATAGAAGAAGGCGGTACCACATTAGTGATTGCTATGAGCTATGGCGAAAGGGGCGAATCAGGTGAGTTATGGAAAGAAGATCCAAAGCGTTCTGAAGAAAGTGTAAAAATTATACGCAGGGAACAGGCGCAAAAAGCGGCTGATATTATTGGTACACCGATTCAGTTTTTAGATTGGGGCGATTA
>Ga0123337_10001363_pt1 | contig 31626 bp, 24 predicted proteins | sample frozenSSSSmetaG_FD_89792 | JGI IMG/M metagenome (GOLD analysis project Ga0123337, IMG submission 89792) | Glacier valley bacterial and archeal communities from Borup Fiord, Nunavut, Canada, to study Microbial Dark Matter (Phase II) -... | ecosystem: Environmental > Aquatic > Freshwater > Ice >...
CAGCGCCAGACGCTGGCGGGCATCTGCCAGGGCATGGGCGTGACGTTCACCAGCGATGCACCGCCCCCCCCAGGGGACAGCGCAGCACACTCCGTGGCAAGCGCAGGGGCACACACGCTGTGGCCCGGGCTCAACGAGTACGACAGCGAAGCCGTGATCAGCGCCATTCACCCCTACCCGCTCCAAAAGCCCGATACCCCGGCGTTGTACAAACACCACTTCAGGTTGCTCAAGGACGGCCTGGCGCAGTGGATGGCCGGCGTGGTCAGCCCCCGGGGCATGCCCCGCTACACCGAGTTTGCAGCCGGCGTTGCCGGTGCGCTGGAGCACGTCCGCAGCCACCACGAGGGCAATGTGCTGCTGGTGTCGAGCGGCGGCCCCATTTCCACCGCCGTCGGCCAGGTGCTGGGCACCAGCCCCGAGGCGACGATTGAGCTGAACATGCGCATCCGCAACAGCTCGGTCACCGAATTTGCCTTCAGCCCCAAGCGCCACCGGCTGGTGACCTACAACACGCTGCCGCACCTCGATGCGCCCGAATACGCCGACTGGGTCACTTACGCCTGAAGCAGACGGCGATGGTCACCCTGTCTGGCCGCACCGGCCACGAGCCAGACTATTTGGCGGCAATGACCACCACTGCGGCCACCACCCAAATCGCTATTTAATTGATAGCTACTAGTGCAATCTTTACGAACGCCAAAGGCATTTTTTACTCAAAAATGGTAACTATTTACCTCGCTGCAGGTCAACGGCTTTATCGGTTCCTGGTGCTGGTCTTGTTTGGTGATGTGCAGGGTTGCAGTCTCTTTTGCTTGCGGTTTGATCGCTGCGTTAGTCGATGACTAAAAATGACAGTCACCAACAGACCCTCAGGGGGCAGCGGCACCACGCACGCGCCAGACCGTGTTGCCGACATCGTCGGCCACCAGCAGCGCGCCGCGCCGGTCCATGGCCACGCCGACCGGCCGGCCGTAGGCATGGCCTTCGGCGCTTAAAAAGCCCGTCAGCACATCAACCGGCAGGCCGGCCGGCTGGCCCTGCGCGAACGGCACAAACACCACCTTGTAGCCGCTGTGCGGCATGCGGTTCCAGGAGCCGTGCTCCCCGACAAACGCGCCGCTGGCCAGCGCGGGCGGCAAGGCCTTGCCGTCTGAAAAAGCCAGCCCCAGCGGCGCCACATGGGCGCCCAGCGCGTAGTCGGGCGACACCGCGCGGGCCACCAGGTCGGGCCGGGGCGGTTTCACGCGGGCGTCCACGTTCTGGCCGTAGTAGCTGTAAGGCCAGCCGTAAAAAGCGCCGTCCTTGACCGAGGTCAGGTAGTCGGGCACCAGGTCGCTGCCGATCTCGTCGCGCTCGTTCACCACCGTCCACAGCGCGCCGCTGCCGGGCGCCCAGCCCAGGCCGTTGGGATTGCGCAAACCGGAGGCAAACACGCGGTGGCTACCGGTCCGGGGATCGACCTCCCAGATGGCGGCGCGGCCGGCCTCGGCCTCCACCCCGCGCTCGCCCACGTTGCTGTTGGAGCCCACGGTGACATACAGCTTGCTGCCGTCCGGGCTGGCAATGAGGTTCTTGGTCCAGTGGTGGTTGATCGGCCCGGCCGGCAAATCCACCACCTTGACCGGCGCAGCTGCGATCCGGGTCTGGCCGGTTTCATAGGGGAAGCGCAGCACCGCGTCGGTGTTGGCCACGTACAGGTCATTGCCGACCAGCGCCATGCCAAACGGCGAATTCAGGCCTTCCAGAAACACGCTGCGGGTTTCGGCCTGGCCGTCGCCATCGGCGTCGCGTAGCAAGGTGATTCGGTTGGCCGACGGCACACCGGCACCGGCTCGGCCCATCACCCATTTCATGACCAGTTCCTTGAGGCCCTTGCCGTCTTCCGGCTTGGCCGGCGCATTACTTTCGGCGACCAGCACGTCGCCATTGGGCAGCACGGCCAGCCAGCGCGGATGGTCCAGGCCAGACGCCAGCGCGGTGACGGCCAGGCCCGCCATGGGCACAGGCTTCAAGCCCTCGGGCCAGCCCCTGGCGGGTGCGATGTTGACCGTAGGAATCAGGCGGCTGACAGGCGCGGGCAGCGTCGGGGTGGCGCCCATGCCAGCCTCTGGCGGCAACAAGGCCGTGTCGCCGCAGGCGACCAGCGCGCCCACCAAGCCCAGACCCAGCGCGCGCGCGCTCCATACTTTGAGATTGAAAGCCCGTGACTGCATGAAATGCCCCTGTAGATTTGGTTGTTAGGGCCCAGAAACCGCGCAGGACCACCCGCCCACTGTGCGCGCGGGGCGGCGCCGCGCCTGTCAGCCAGCCGCGCCGCGCGCTGTCAGGCTTTGTCCCTGCCGGTCGGCTCCGCCCGGCAGCAGCGGCAAATCAGCCTTTTTGAGGGTGCGCAGCACAAAGCTGGACTTGCTGTGGCGTATGCCCTTGATCTTGTAGAGCCGCTCGCGCAGCAGGCGTTCGTAGTCCTTGGTGTCGTGCACGGCAATGCGCAGCAGGTAGTCGTACTCGCCCGAGACCAGCCAGGCCTCGATCACCTCGGGAATGGCGGCCAGCGTTTCGCCAAACTTCTCCAGCGTGTTGTCGGAGTGGCTGTCGAGCGTGACCTGCACCATCACCGTGTCACCCAGGCCCAGCGCCTGCGCGTTGAGCCGCACGGTATAGCCCTCGATCACGCCGGCTTCTTCCATTTTCTTGATGCGGCCCCAGCACGGCGAAGGGCTCAGGCCCACCGCCTGGCCAATGGCCTGCAGGCTGGTGCGCGAGTCGGCCTGCAGGACTTGAAGAATTTTCCGGTCAAATATATCCATTCGGATAATTTATCTGTTTTTTGCAAATACTCAGAAAATTAATCCAAATTTGCCGAAAAATAGGAAAAACCAGGAAAACTATTCGGCAGGCCTTGGCCGATACTTGTTTGACACCGCCGCCGGGCTTACCCGCCCGGCGCACGGTACAACCCCCCAGCCGGCTTATCCGCTGCCTGGGGGGTTGCCTTTTCCGCGGAACGGCCAGGCCTGGCCGGTTCGGTTAACCTGCGCCCATGAACGCATTGCACCCCAAGAAACTGTTGTTGACCAAGTGGACGGCGGTTTCCCCCAGCGCAAAGGACAAACATTTCCTGGTGTCCAAAGTCATTCAGCCTGAATTGCCAGAGCTCAGGATTGAAACCGTCGAAATCGAAGCGATTTTCTCAAAATCGGTCCGGCACATCCCGTGGCGCGAACTGCAGGACACAGCCCTGTGGCACCAGGGCTGGGTCTAACGGGCAAGTTAGGGCCGCCTTAAAACGCCGTGGTGTTGCGCAGCGTGTCGGCCGGCAACTGGTCGATTTCAACCATCACCCGGGCCAGGCTGCAGCCTGCGGCGCCCAGCAACGCCTGGCCTTTTTCCACCGTAGCCGCCGCCGCATTGCCCGCTGCGCCCTGCACGTTGTAGTCCTGCATTTGCCAGGCCAGCTTGGCGCTGCGGCCATCGCCCAGCAGGCTGAACTGCTGCGCCCGGTCCTGCGAGGTCGAGTGGAAATCTTGCGCCCGACTCATGTCGACCTGCCCGGGCTGGAGCGCCAGCATCATCGAGGTTTCGATCTCTCCCGCATGAATGCCAAAGCGGTGCTCATGCGCGCTGAAGAGTTCGGACACCGACGCACCGTTTTCATCCACCAGCGGCAGGTTGAACCAGTTCACGCTGTAAACCAGCATGCCAAGACGCGACCGCAGGTCACGCGCCACCACATCGAGCAGCCCGACCTGGCCGCCGTGCGAATTGAGCAGCACCAGTTTTTTAACCCCGCTGGCCGCCACCGACTCGGCCAGCTCGGTCCAGAGCCGGAGAATGGTTTCGGCTTTCAGCGTGAGCGTGCCGGGAAAGCGCGTGTGTTCGGGGCTGAAGCCGACCGCCTGCGTGGGCAAAAACAGCGCGGGCAGGTCGTCGGGCAAATGCGGCAGCGCAGCCGCAATCACGCCCTCGACCAGCGTGGTGTCGACATTGAGCGGCAGGTGCGGGCCATGCTGTTCGATCGCCGCGACCGGCAGCACGGCGATGCAGCGGCTAAGGTCCAAACGGGTGAAGTCGGGGCTTTTGAGGTTGGCCCAGAAGCGGGGGATGGGGGCGGGTGTGGGCATTGCGGCGGTCATGGGCCTATTTTGAGGGCTATTCGTTTTTTTGGGTGGTTGGCGGTGGGCTGGCCGGGAGTCGTCCGCCGGGCGAGACCGGCCAGCCCAACCCCGGAAAAGCCCACCCGACACCCAAACAAACGCCGAACTTGAAGTAACGCAACCTCATCCCCAACCAAAATCAAGACCCCTCGTACGTCCGTCAATCAGGCCGAAGCAAGGCCTCATCAATACGCGCCCTCAACTCAGGCCCCTCATAGCGGGTCAGATCGCTCGCAATAGAGCGCGTCACAGCCTTGTCAGCAGCACTGCTCAAACACGGCCTGATCTCGCCCAGCATCGTGCTGGAGGCCACCAGCACCAGCAAATGGCACTTTTGCGCAGCAACCCCTTCGCTGAGGTAGTCCGCGAGTTCCCGGGCAAAGATGGCACGCTCTTTGGCGTGGGCTTCGGTGTGGGGCTCAAACTGCGTGCCGGCGTGTCCGGTTCGGCCGTGGCCCTTGCCGGCCGCGCCCGTCAGGTCGCCTCCGCTGGCTTGCCCCGCGAGGCTGGCCTGCGGGTGCACAAAGTCGATCAGCTCGGTGAGGGAATGGTCGGCGGCATGCCGCTCGAAGCAGCGGGCGCGCTCGGCATTGGCGACCAGAATCCATGTTTTTTCCATCGTGTTGCTCCTTGTGGGAATCCGTTAAAACAGGGGCGCGCTACCTTCCGGGTTCACCGCGCTCCCTTCAGGCGGCTGCTTGGGCGCCGTGGCGATCATGCAGTCGGTGGTCAGAATCAGGCTGGCGATGGACGCTGCGTTTTGCAGCGCCAGCCGGGTCACTTTGGCCGGGTCGATCACGCCCATTTGCAGCAAGTCGCCATAGGTGCGTGTGGCCGCGTTGTAGCCAAAGGCGTGGTCCGGCGACTCGTACACCCGGTTCAAAATGACCGAAGGCTCGTCCCCGGCATTGCTCACGATGCGGCGCAAGGGCTCTTCGAGCGCGCGGGCCACCAGGCGAATGCCCGAGGTTTCATCGAGCGTGCTGCCCGTCAAGTCCATCAGCGCGCGGCGGGCGCGCAGCAAGGCCACGCCGCCACCGGGCACGATGCCTTCCTCCACGGCAGCGCGGGTGGCATGCAGCGCATCCTCGACGCGGACCTTGCGCTCTTTCAACTCGGTTTCCGTGGCCGCGCCGACCTTGATCAGCGCAACGCCACCCGACAGCTTGGCCGCGCGCTCGTCGAGTTTTTCGCGGTCATAGTCACTGCTGGCCAGCGCGCGTTCCTTGCGGATCGATGCAATCCGATCCTTGATCGCCTGCGGCTGCCCGGCGCCGCCTATCAGCGTGGTGGCGTCCTTGGTGATCTCGGCACGCGTGGCGCGGCCCAGATCCGACAACTTGACCTTGTCCAGCGTCAGCCCGACCTCATCACTGACGACGGTGCCGCCCGTGAGCACCGCAATGTCCTGCAGCATCGCCTTGCGCCTGTCGCCAAAGCCGGGCGCCTTGACGGCGCAGGTGCGCAAGGTGCCGCGCATCGTGTTGATCACCAGCGTTGCCAGCGAATCGCTTTCCACGTCTTCCGCGATCACCAGCAAGGGGCGGCCGGACTTGACGACTTCCTCCAGCAGGGGCAGCAGGTCCTTGAGCGACGTCAGTCGGCCTTCGCACAACAGGATCGACACGTCTTCCAGCACCGCGCTTTGACGCTCTGCATTGTTGATGAAATACGGCGACAAAAAACCCCGGTCAAACTGCATGCCTTCGACCACCTCCAGCACGCTGACCAACCCGGAGCCGTCCTCGATCGAGATGGCGCCTTCCCGCCCCACCTTGTCGATGGCACTGGCCAGCAGGTCGCCGATGGAGCGGTCGTTGTTGGCCGAAATCGACGCCACATGGGCAATCTCCTGGGACGTGGCGCAGGGTTTGGCCATCTTCTTGATTTCCGCCACCACAGCATCGATGGCCCGTTCGATGCCGCGCTTGAGGTCCATCGGGTTCATGCCACCGGCCAGATAGCGCAGGCCCTCCTGGATCATGCCGTGGGCCAGCACGGTGGCGGTGGTGGTGCCGTCGCCGGCCATTTCGCTGGTCCGGGCGGCCACCTCGCGCAGCAGCTGCGCACCCATGTTTTCAAACCGGTCTTCAAGCTCTACCGACCTGGCCACGAGCACGCCGGAGTTGACGATTTGCGGCGCTCCAAAGTCGCGCTCCAGGATCACGGTGCGCCCGCGCGGCCCGAGCGTGACCTTGACCGCCTCGGCCAGCGCATCCACGCCGCGCCGGATTTTGTCCCGGGCCTCGTCGTGAAAGAGGAGTTGCTTGGGTTTCATGGCGGCGGCGGCCAGTCTCAAGCGGCGTTCTTGCGAAAGTTTTCCACGCCGCCCTTGAGCTTCTGGAGGGCACTGCTCCATGCGTCCTTGAGCTGACTCCAGGATTCAGCCGTGGCGGCTTTTAGCTCCGCCAGGCGTTGCTGCGCCGCCCCCAGATCGGCTTCAAGCTTTTGAACCTCTTCGCCCAGTTTGGCCTTGACCTCGGCGCTGGAGGCCTCGGCCTTGGTCTTGAACTCGGCAATCGTCAGCTTGAGTTCCTCCAGCTCTTTTTCAGCCGCATCGGCGAAGGCCTTGCGCTCGCCCTCAGGCTGGCTGGCCTGCCCGGAGGCTGCTGGGGGTTTTTGAACTTCGGGAAGGGGGGGTTTGATCTTGTCGCAGGCCACGGAGGCGGCGGCCACGACAAGAACCGCGCCAATGACGGACAACGGGTGTTTCATGATGATTCCTTTTCCCGGGGGTGACGATGACCAGACGGGTTGACCTGCAATCCGCTTGGCGACATGCTTGAAATTTAGCCCAGCCCCGACCCCGGCCCTTGAGGAACATCAATTGCGCGCCAATCCCCCGCGACTTAACGCCCCACGACGTCGACGTCAGCAGGTTCAGGCCGCAGCAGCCGCCTTCTGGATCGCATCACGGTGGGTTTGCTGGCTGACATGCCGGCTCTGCCGCTCGGCCCTGGGCTTGGCCGCCCCCGCCGGCAAGGCCGCGCGCTCGGCGCTCAACAGGTCTGCCAGACACAACGGCCGTCCCCGCGCGCCGCTGGCACGGTAATCGGCCAGCAGGGCGCTGCGCACCTCGCCGTCGTTCAAGCCGCGCACAGCCGTGAGGTGCGCATGCAGCAAGTCCACCAGCTTTTCCAGCGCAAACTCATGCGTCTTGCCGGTGGTTTTCCAGAGCCAGTCGCTGAAATCCAGGAAATGGTTGAAGGCCGAGCCCGGCGCCAGCAGCTGCTTCAGCCCGCGCGCAAACCGCCCCGAATTGGCGACCATTTCCCAGTAGCGCGCAAAGCGCTGGATGCGCTGCATGGTGGTGAAGTCAATCGTGGAATTCTGCAAAATCGTGTACGGCGTCTGCGGGTCGTAGGCCATGGCGTAGTCCGCCGTGTGCCGGGTAATCGGCGTGCCGCGCAGGCGCTTCAAGATGCCAAACTGGATCTCGTGCGGTGCCAGTTCATGCAGGCGGTCAAAGCCGTCGGCAAAGCTTTCGAGCGTCTCGCCGGGCAGGCCGAAAATCAGGTCGGCATGCACGTGCGCCTGGCTTTCGTTGACCAGCCAGCGCAGGTTGTCGGCGGTCTTGACGTTGTCCTGCTTGCGCGAAATTCGCTGCTGCACCTCGGGGTTAAAGCTCTGGATGCCGACCTCGAACTGCAGCGAGCCGGCCGGGAACTGCGCAATCAGCGCTTTCAACCGGTCCGGCAGGCTGTCGGGCACGACTTCAAAATGCACGAACAGGTCAGGGCCCATCCGGTCCATGAAGAACTGCAGGATGCGCACCGAAAAGTCCACCTTCAGGTTGAAGGTGCGGTCGACAAACTTGAAGTTGCGCGCGCCGCGCCGGTAGAGCAAGTCCATCTCGGCCATGAAGCGGTCCAGCTCAAACGCCCAGGCGGTCTTGTCGAGCGAACTCAGGCAGAACTCGCACTTGAACGGGCAGCCACGCGAGGCTTCTACATAGAGCAGGCGCTTGGCCAGGTCTTCGGCCGTGTACTCGTTGTAGGGCAAGGCCAGAGCCTCAAGCGGTGGCTGTTCGCCCGCGATGACCTTCATCAGCGGCTGCGGGCCGTCGAGCAGCGCGCGGCACAGCTTGGGAAAGCTCACATCGCCCCAGCCGGTGATGACGTGATCGGCCAGCCGGCAGATTTCCTGCTCGCCGGTTTCAAAGCTGACTTCCGGTCCGCCCAGCACGACCTTGATATCGGGCCTCAAGGTTTTGAGCAGGCGCACCACCTGCGTGGTTTCCACCACGTTCCAGATATAGATGCCCAGGCCGATGACGGCGGGATTGAGCGCCAGCAGGTCCTCGACGATCTGCACCGGCCGCTGCTGGATCACGAATTCGCGCAGCTGCGCGCGCGCGCGCAGGCCGGCGCCGCCGTGCAGCTCCATGTTGGCCAGCAGGCAGCGCAGGCCCAGCGAGGCGTGGATGTATTTGGCGTTGAGGGTGGCGATCACGATGCAGGGCGTCGCCTCGGAAAAGGGAGAAGAAGTGGGCGGGGGCGCAAGGCGGTTCATGCCCGTATTATCAAAGCATGACAAAAACACTGGTTGGCCAAGCCCTCAGCCCCCTGCAGGCTGGCCACGGCGCACCCCATGAAGCGTAGAAACTCGACCGGCGACTCCTTTTTCGCCTGGGACGGCGAGGTGCTGGTGGTCAACATCCTGGGCAAGCCCAGCGCCAGCAAGGACGCCATTGGCAAGCCCAAGGGCACGCAACTCAAGATCAGCGTGACGGCGGCGCCCATTGCGGGCAAGGCGACCGACCACATGGTGCGTTTTCTGGCGCCGCTGTTTGGCGTGACGGTGGCCGACATCGAGGTGGTGTTTGGCCGCGAGAACGTCAACAAGCAGCTGCGCATCCGGGCGCCCAAAAAGCTGCCCGCCGTGTTTTCGCAGGCATCGCTGCTGACCGGCGACGGGGACTGAAGCCCTTATGCATTCTTCACACGGCGCCCGGGGCGGCCATGCCACACCGGAACTAACCGCGGGACCACCGCTCACACTGTCATCATGAAATTTCAACGCCTGCTGTCCGCTCTTTTTTTAATAGCTGCTTGCGCACTATCCACGGGCGCATATGCCCAAAACAACCTTATTAAGTCGGCGTCTGGCAGCGCCGTGGTCAGCACCGAGCAGGTGCGCGCGGAACTGCTGGCCTGGGCGCCCGAGGGCGTCGCGGCCGGCAAGCCGGTCTGGCTGGGCCTGCAGCTGGCGCACCAGCCCGAGTGGCACACCTACTGGAAGAATTCCGGCGACTCCGGTCTGCCGACCGAGCTGACGTGGCAGTTGCCACCCGGCATCACGGCCGGCGACGTGGCCTGGCCCACGCCCAAGAAGATCGCAATCGGCTCGCTGGCCAACTATGGCTACGAGGGCACGGTGCTGCTGCCGGTGCCGCTGACGGTGGCGCCCGGCTTTGATGCGCCGAATCTGGACGTCAAGCTCACCGCCACCTGGCTGGTCTGCCGCCTGGAGTGCATTCCGCAGGAGGGCGAGTTCACGCTGAGCCTGCCGGCGCGCAGTTCCAGCGCGGCCCACGGCCAGGCGTTTCAAGCCACCTTTGCGGCCAGCCCCAAGCCGCTGCCCACGGGCAGCAGCCAGCTCGAAGTCAACGGCAACGCGCTCAAGGTGTCGCTGGCCGGCCTGCCCGCCGCGCTGCAGGGCAAGACCTTGGCGGTATACCCCGAAACCAGCGGGGTGATCGCGCCCGCCGGCCCGTGGCAGCAAGCCTGGCAGGGCGCGCTGTGGACGGCGCAGCTGCCACTCTCTGACCAGCGCACCGAAAGCCCCGCGCAGATGCCGCTGGTGGTGGCCTTCAACGACGCCGCCTACCGCATCGAAGCCCCCGTGAAAGGCGACTGGCCCGCCGTGGCGGCGCCGGCTGTGGTGTCGCCCGCGCTGCAGGCTGCCCTGCAAGCCAATGCGGCGGCAAACGCCTTGCCCCAAAGCGCGCCACCCGTGGGCCTGCTGGCCGCCTTGCTGGGTGCGCTGCTGGGCGGCATGATTTTGAACCTGATGCCCTGCGTGTTCCCGGTGCTGGCGATCAAGGTGGTGGGCTTTGTGCATGTCAAGAACCAGGCGACCCGGCTCAGTCACGGCCTGCTCTACAGCGCCGGCGTGGTGCTGTCGTTCCTGGCGCTGGGCGGCCTGCTGCTGGCGCTGCGCGCGGCGGGCGAGCAGCTGGGCTGGGGCTTTCAGTTGCAAAGCCCGCTGGTGGTGGCGGGGCTGGCCGCGCTGTTCACGCTGATCGGCCTGAATCTGGTGGGCCTGTTTGAATTTGGCAACTTTCTACCCGGCCGCGTCGCCAACCTGGAGGCCAAGAACCCGGGCGCCAATGCATTCCTGACCGGCGTGCTGGCCACGGCCATTGCATCGCCCTGCACCGCGCCCTTCATGGGGGCGGCGCTGGGTTTTGCCGTGGGCCTGCCCGCCGTGCAGGCGCTGGCGGTGTTCGGCGCGATTGGCGTGGGCATGGCGCTGCCCTACCTGGCGGCCAGCGCGCTGCCGGGGGTGGCGCGCGCCCTGCCGCGCCCCGGCGCCTGGATGGTGACGTTCAAGCAGCTGATGGCGTTTCCGATGTTTGCCACCGTGGTCTGGCTGGTCTGGGTGCTGGGCCAGCAAAGCGGCATTGACGGCGCGAGTGCGCTGCTGGGCCTGCTGGTGCTGATGGCGCTGGCGGCTTGGGCGCTGGGCCTGCGCCACGCGCGGCCGCGCACCCGCACGCTGCTGGCAAGCTTGTCCCTGGCGCTGCTGGCCGTGGGGATTTGGGCGATTGGCCCCAACATCACGCATGAAAAAGCCGCGCCAACGGCGGCTGAGGCTGCACTCTGGCAGGTCTGGGAACCGGGCCGGGTGGAGAAGCTCACGGCGCAAGGCCAGAGTGTGTTTGTCGACTTCACGGCCGCCTGGTGCGTGACCTGCCAGTACAACAAGAAAACCACGCTGGCCAATACGGCGCTGCTGGCCGACATGGCAGCTAAAAATGTCGCCCTGCTGCGCGCCGACTGGACCCGCCGCGACCCAGCCGTGACCGCCGCGCTGGCGCAACTGGGCCGCAATGGCGTGCCGGTGTATGTGTTTTACAAAGCAGGCCGCGCGCCCGTGGTGCTGTCAGAAATCCTGTCTGTCGATGATGTCCGGGCCGAATTGGCCAAGCTGTAATTTTTGGAAATATGAGCCGTCCATGAACCCCATCACCGCCGCTGAACGCGTTCCCCACATCCTCAGCCATTGCCGCACCATTGCGGTGGTGGGCCTGTCGCCCAAGCCGCACCGCGCCAGTTTTGACGTGGCGCGCTACATGCAGGCTGCCGGCTACCGCATCATCCCTGTCAACCCCAACGCCAGTGAAGTACTGGGTGAAAAAGCCTACGCCACGCTACAAGAGGCCGCGCAGCACGAAAAAATCGACCTGGTGAACTGCTTTCGCAACAGCGAAGACATTCCGCCCATCGTCGACGACGCCATCGCCATAGGCGCCCAAGCGGTCTGGATGCAGCTGGACGTGGCGCACCCCGCCGCCGCCGCCAAAGCCGAAGCCGCCGGCCTGCTGGTGGTGCAAGACCGCTGCCTCAAGATTGACCACCGGGTACTGGCGTCGAGCGGCCTGCTCCAGCCGCTGGCCCAGCCGGCGGTGCCAGCACGCTGAGACGTGCGCGCGTTTCGCGGCGCCTTGCCGCCTTTTGCGCCTTCTGCCTTCCTGCTGGCGGCGCTGGCAGGCTGCGGCAATGTGGTGCTCGCCACGCGCGGCGAAACGCAGGCCGCGCCCCTGCGGGCGGCGGAGCTGGCCCAGTCGGACGTGAACCGCATGGCCACCCTGGGCATGCGCGACAACCTGGACAGCCTGCTGCGCATTGCCGACAAGCTGTACCGGCGTAACCCGGCCGAATGGCGCCGGGCCGGCGCCAGCAGCCGCGAAGCCGCCCTGGCCGGACTGCGCCAGGCCATCGACAGCGCAACGCCCTGGCCCCCACTGCAGGGCAAGCGCGACATCGCGGCGCTGTCGCTGGCGCTGAGCCCTGAGTTCACCGGCGACCGCGTGGCGGCCTTTGTCGCGGCCAGCGCCGACACGCTGGTGACGGCCCACGGCGGCAAAACCAGTGTCTACCTGATCGACAGCCTGGACGCGCAACACCTCTACAACGCAGCGCGCAACATCGAAATCGCCGTCTGGCTGCTCTCAAACCGGCGCAACGCGGCGGGCCAGCCACTGCTGCTGGCCGACGACATCTCTGGCCTGGACCGCAACCTGAGCTTCGAGCGCGAATTCGGCAAGGTCATCGGCCGGCTTGACCTGCTGGCCGAGGTGGTGACCGAAAAATACCGCCGCGCCGTGATCAGCTATGTGCAGAACCTGGCGGGCGGGACGTTTTTGCAGTTTTTGCCGGTGCGGTGAGGTGGGTACGGCGGTTAACGTCGGAGGTGAGCGGCGCCGGAGCGCCCATGGCGCGGAAGCGTCTGCTCGATGGAGCTGTTAGCCGTCGCGTTCTCGATGAACTCCATCTGTTTTCTAGGTTCCCAGACGATTCGTTCATGTGGTCCGCTACAACCTTCGTCCCCTGAGTCCTGGATGGCCTTGACCGATTAGCGAATAGGACGCATCACGGCCGTTCGCCCATTCTGATGCTGTTGCCAAAGGGCCTCGTGCATCGAATAAAAAGAGGCTACCTGGCGCCACAGTACGCGGACTTTTCCACCAGCAAACAACGCTTGGACCTCAACATGCGCCTTCTTCTTTCCATGAACAGGCCCCGATTCGTCATCGCGAACGAAGTGCGGCGATCCATCGCGGAAAAAGCGCCGTCATGGACTGCCGCGCTGCGCTCGCAGTGACGGGGACTTTGTTCAAGGTTCGTGTGCGGTATCGGGCCGGATACAGAAAGCTCGCGATACGCTGCGACCTTCATTCGTAAGCGCTCAACGTCTAGCTTCGTCGTAAATTCAGACTACGCCGCCTGCACCGGCCGGGCCACCTTGCCATGCTCCAGCAAAAAGACCAGTTCCTTGACAATGCCGAACATCACCGCGCGGTCGCGCGTCGGGTGGTCTGAAAAATAAACCAGCGTGTCGCCGATACGGGCCAACGGGCCGCCCGCATCCTGGCCATAGGTCACCGTCAGGCCGTACTCGGTCATCAGCGGCCCGCAGGCACGCCAGTCGCGCGTCCACTGCGGCAGGGCCTGGGCCTTGTCCCACAGCGTGCCGGCGCTCTCATAACATTCCTCGACGTGCGGGTGGCCCAGCAAATGGGCCAGCTGCCGCTCCTTGGCAATGCAGCTGCGAAAGTATTCCTGGTCAGACATGCGCATGGTGTGTCCTTTCAACGTGCGTCAAAAGCGCACCGCGCCATGGTAGTCCCCAGGGCCGGCGGTGGCTAGCAGGGACGGCCCCAAGCCACCCTCCGCACGTCTGAGACAATTGCCCCATGTTTGCACCACTTCAAAACGACACTTTTCTGCGCGCCTGCCTGCGTCAGGCGACCGACTACACCCCTGTCTGGCTGATGCGCCAGGCGGGCCGCTACCTGCCGGAATACAAGGCCACCCGCGCCCAAGCCGGCAGCTTCATGGGCTTGGCCACCAACACCGACTACGCGACCGAAGTCACGCTGCAGCCGCTGGAGCGCTTTCCGCTCGACGCCGCCATCCTGTTCAGCGACATCCTGACGGTGCCCGACGCGATGGGCCTGGGCCTGTCTTTCCAGCTCGGCGAAGGCCCGAAGTTCGCCACGCCGGTGCGCGACGAAGCGGCGGTCAACAAGCTCGAAGTGCCGGACATGAACAAGCTGCGCTATGTGTTTGATGCCGTCACGTCGATCCGCAAGGCGCTGAACGGCCGGGTGCCGCTGATCGGCTTTTCAGGCAGCCCGTGGACGCTGGCCTGCTACATGGTCGAAGGCAGCGGCTCGGACGACTACCGCCTGGTCAAGACCATGATGTACCAGCGCCCCGACCTGATGCACAAGATGCTGGCGATCAACGCCGACGCGGTGGCGCTCTACCTGAACGCGCAGATTGAGGCCGGCGCCCAGGCCGTGATGATTTTTGACAGCTGGGGCGGCGTGCTGGCCGATGCGGCCTTTCACACCTTCAGCCTGGCCTACACCGCGCGCGTGCTGAGTCAGCTCAAGCGCGAGCACAACGGCGTCATCATTCCGCGCCTGGTGTTCACGAAGGGCGGCGGCCAGTGGCTGGAGTCCATGAAGCAGCTCGACTGCGAAGTACTGGGCCTGGACTGGACCGTGAACCTGGCCAGGGCGCGCGCGCTGGTCGGCGAAAACGGCCCGAACGCCAAGGCGCTGCAAGGCAACCTCGACCCGAACGTGCTGTTTGCCAACCCGGCGCAGATTGAAGCCGAAGTGGCCGGAGTGCTGGACAGCTTTGGCGCGCCGCACCTAGATGCGACGCAGACCGGCCCGACCCATATCTTCAACCTGGGCCACGGCATCAGCCAGTTCACGCCGCCTGAAAGTGTCGAGGTGCTGGTGCGCGCAGTGCACGCTCACTCTCGCAAGATGCGCACAGCCCGGGGCTGAAGTCCCTCCGGGCGTGATAAAAAAGCTGGTTTCTGGGGCTATTTCAAGCGTGGCTAGCACAAAACCAGTCGCCCGCCGCCGGACTTATGCACAAAACCTGTGCGGCGGGGCCACCCAACCACAGGCGCTGGCCTCAATGCGCTATCAAACGCATAGCGATCGTAAGTCATTGATTTATATAGGATCTTTAAATTGCCATTTTTCCGGGCAATGTAAGGAAAGCCTTGATTTACAAGGCTTTGCGGCGTCTCAGGGCAATCTATCAACAAAGTTATCCACAGAAAACCGGGACATCTTCAAAGCGGTGAAAAATCAAGGACTTAGCGCATTGACTGGATGTGATTTTGAAGAAACCGCCATAACTGGCACCTCCCAATGAGCTACTGGCTCCAGGTGGTGGTGGCCACGCCCGCCCACAGCGCCATTGCCGGACCCCTGACCTACCGGAGTGAGTCGCCACTGAGCCCCGGCACCCTGGTGCGCGTGCCGCTGGGCAAGCGCGAGGTGCTGGGCGTGGTGTGGGAAGTCCTGCCCGACAGCGGCGAACTGCCCGAGGCCAGGACCCGCGACATCGCCGGCGTGCTCGACGGGCTGGCGCCGCTGTCGGCCACCTGGCGCAAGCTGGTGACGTTTACCGCCGGTTATTACCAGCGCTCGCTCGGCGAAGTCGCGCTGGCCGCCCTGCCGCCCCAGTTGCGCGAACTCAGCACCCTGCAGCTGGCGCGGCGCCTGAAGCGCCCCGTGGTCGACACCAGCAGCCCGCCGGATACTACTGATTTAATAGCACTCAGCGCACAACAGACGTGCGCTTTGGCCGAATTTGATGCTGAAACCATGGCAGCCAGGCGGCCCGCCCTGCTGTTTGGCGCCACCGGCAGCGGCAAGACCGAGGTCTACCTGCGTGCGGCGGCCAGGGTGCTGGCGCAGGACCCGGGCGCGCAGGTGCTGGTCATGGTGCCCGAGATCAACCTCACGCCGCAGCTGCAGGCCCGGTTTGAAGCCCGCTTTGCCCACCTGGGCAAGGAGCGCGTGGTGGCGCTGCACAGCGGGCTCACGCCCGCGCAGCGGCTTAAAAGCTGGCTGGCGGCGCATGCTGGTCAAGCGCGGCTGGTACTGGGCACGCGCATGGCCGTGCTGGCGTCGCTGCCCAAGCTGCGGCTGCTGGTGGTCGACGAGGAACACGACCCCAGCTACAAGCAGCAAGAAGGCGCACGCTATTCGGCGCGCGACCTGGCGGTGTACCGCGCCAGGCTTGAAACCGGAACGGGCGAGCCCTGCCGCGTGCTGCTGGGCTCGGCCACGCCCTCGCTGGAAAGCTGGCAGGCCACGATCACCGGCCGCTACCAGCGGCTCAACATGAGCGACCGTATAGGCAGCAACGCGCCGGACGACGGCGAACGCAGCGCCGGGCCGCCCCAAGCAAGTTCAGCCCTCTCGGGGGGCAGCGCATTTCACGAAGTGAAAAGCGTGGGGGCGACGGGTTTGCCCACGGTGCGGCGGGTGGACATGAACCACCAGCCCAAGCACTGCGTGATTGCACCGCCGCTGCTGGCGGCGATTGCACAGCGCGTGGCGCGCGGCGAACAGTCGCTGATCTTTCTGAACCGCCGCGGCTACGCGCCAGTGCTGGCCTGCCACGACTGCGGCTGGAAAAGCGAATGCCCACACTGCAGCGCGTTTCGGGTGTTTCACAAAATCGACCGCACGCTGCGCTGCCACCACTGCGGCTTTACCGAACGGGTGCCGCGCGCCTGCCCCGGCTGCGGCAACATCGACATCGCCCCTGTGGGTCGCGGCACCGAGCGGCTCGAAGAACACCTGGCCGAACTGCTGGCCGGCGTGCAGCGGCCCGACGGCACCGCCGTGCGCATCACCCGCATTGACGCCGACAGCACCCGGCTCAAGGGCACGCTGGAGTCGCAACTGGCCAGCGTGCATGCCGGCGAAGTCGACGTGCTGGTCGGCACGCAGATGATTGCCAAGGGCCATGACTTCCGGCACATCACGCTGGTGGCCGCCATCAACCCCGACGGCGCGCTGTTTTCAAGCGACTTCCGCGCGCCCGAGCGCCTGTTCAGCCTGCTGATGCAGGCCGGCGGCCGCGCCGGCCGCGATGCCCAGCGCAGCGCAGCCAGCGAAATGTGGGTGCAGACCTTTCACCCCGGGCATCCGCTGTTTGAAGCCCTGAAGCGCCACGACTACCCCGCCTTTGCCGGGCAGCAACTGGCCGAGCGCCAGGCCGCCGGCCTGTCGCCGTTCGGCTTTTCAGCGCTGATCAGGGCAGAAGCCAAGACCCAGGAAGTGGCCCAGGGCTTTTTAAACGCCGCCGCGCTGGCCGCCCAAAACCAGCAACTCACGGGCCACGCCCACGTCACGCCCTACCCCGCCGTGCCCATGACGATCCAGCGCGTAGCCAATATCGAGCGAGCCCAAATGCTGGTCGAAAGTTCGTCCCGCGTTGCATTGCAGGGTTTTTTGGCGGCCTGGCAGCCGGTGCTGTTTGAAACGCGCCGGCAAGCAGAGTTCAAAAGCCTGGTGCGCTGGGCGATTGACGTGGATCCGATTGCAATTTGAAGGGCGCCGGGCGATTTTCAGGTGTGCCGCGCCAATGACCGCAGCATTTAAGCGCAAACAGCAGACAAGCCCCACGCCGCATTGAGGTTTGTCAACCGCGCGCACCAGCAGAATCCTAAACTGGGGGGAAAAAGCTGCACAGGTTCGCGGTCCAGGCCGGTAACGCGAAATGGATGGTTTGTTGGATCTCTACTGAGGAGAGCAATCATGTACAGAATGCTGGTAGTTGCCCCGCTGACAGCGCTTGTGCTCACGGCGTGCGTCGTGGAACCCGCACACTACGGCACCAGACTGGTGGTGGCGCCTGCGCTGCCGCTGGTGGTGGAACTGGGCGTGGAGCCCTATTACTATCAAAGTGGATACCACTACCACTATTACAACGGCAACTGGCGCTATGCACGCTCAAGATCAGGCCCTTGGGTGGATCTCCCCAGGAGTCACTACCCGAAGGAGATCAGGCGCAGAGGCGGCGCTGATGACTGGGACAGAGGCCAGGGCCTTGGCCGACGTGAACGAAATTAGCTTGGGCCTTGCCGCCTGTCAGGCACCGTTGAATGGTGGTGTGCGGATGGGCCGCCGCCACATTGCGGCCTGCACCACGGCAAATGTTGCCGGGGTAACGACTTGTCGATACTGGTGAGCGGACCCCGGCAGGAGAGCTCAGCGCAACGGCACCCGCCACCAGGTCAGCTGATCATGGTTTTCTGAATGCCTTGCGGCAAAAAAGTAAAAGTTGTGATTGAATGAAGTCCACGCTGCTCTACAACAAGGAGTGCTCGATGGAATCCATTCAAATCGTTCCCCAAGCGCCCACCTTCACGCTGCCCGTCGCCAAGGTGCGAAGTGTCTACCAGGTCGCCGATGTTGAAAGCAAGCTGGGCAAGCTGCAACACAGCGACTCACGCGAGCACGACAGCTTGCGCAGCACCTACGAGCGAATGCTGGAGCGCGGCCCCGAGCGCTTTCAGATGAAGCCCAGCGGCATTCCCGAAATGGCGCCCCTGTACGACGCGCTGCCCAACTTCACCGACGTGCTCGACGATGTGCGGCGCCATGTGGCGCTGAGCCACGACAGCACCGACGGACTGGAGGTCACGCCCATGCTACTGCTGGGCGCGCCCGGCATCGGCAAAACGCACTTTGCCCGGCAGATGGCCGACCTGATCGGCACCGGCATGAACCTGGTGTCCATGGGCTCGCTCACGGCCGGCTGGCTGTTGTCGGGCTCTGCATCTCAGTGGAGGGGCGCCAAGCCGGGCAAAGTGTTCGAATCGCTGGTGGATGGCCGATACGCTAACCCGGTGATCGTGATTGATGAGATCGACAAGGCCGCCAGCGATGCCCAGTACGACCCGCTGGGGTCGCTGTACAGCCTGCTCGAACACGACACGGCCTGCTCTTTTGTGGATGAGTTTGCGGAAGTGCCCATCGATGCGAGTCAGGTGCTGTGGATCACGACGGCCAATGACGCACGCGGTATTCCCAACCCGATCCTGAACCGGATGAACGTGTTCGAGATCCAGCCGCTCACGCCCAGCCAGGCGCGGCACATTGCGCTGCGTCTGTACCAGTCGATCCGGTCCAGCCATGATTGGGGTTCGCGGTTCGACGACGCCCCCACCGATGATTTGCTCGACAAGCTGGCCACGCTCGTGCCCCGGGAAATGCGCCGGGCCTTGATGGCGGCGTTCGGCAACGCGCGGCTAGCAAGCCGGGGCCGGCTGCAGGTGGACGACCTGCCACGCGGCGCGGCCAGCAAAGGCCGAATCGGGTTTGTGCAATAGCCTGGGGCGGGCCATGCTCGGGCCGCTTTCCGTGACCCTGCCGTGTCCGAGTGCTGCGCTATGTCAACAGCGCCACCGCCGCCGGAAAACTGAAAAATGCCAGCACCGTCGACAGCAGAATAATCCGCGCAATGCGTCCGTTGTCGGCGCCAAAGCGCTCAGCCAGCAGGGCCACATTGCTGGCGCTGGGCAGGGCGGCCAGCAGCACCACCACGGTCAGGGTGAAGCGGTCCAGCGGCAGGCCCAGCGAAATAGCCGCCAGCCCCAACAGCCCCAGCAACACCGGGTGAAGCACCAGTTTGATCAGCACCACCGGCACATAGTCGGCCAGCGGCGTTCGTGAGCCGCTATTCATTTGTGAGCGCGCCAGCACCGCGCCAATGGTGAACAGCGCCACCGGCGATGCCGCGTCAGCAAGCAGGTTGACCGTGCCCATGATCGGCGTTGGCAGCGCAAAGCCCACCCCCGAAACCAGTGTGCCCAGCGCAATCGACCAAGGCAGCGGGTTGAGCACCACACCCTTGAGCGCCAGCCGCGCCGCTTTGGCGGCGCCGTGCTCGTCGGCACCATCTAGCCGCGACAGTGCAATGCAGAGCGACGAGGTGATCACCATGTCGACCATGATGGTCACGATCGCCGGGCCCGCCGCCTGGGCACCCAGCAAGGCCACCAGCAGCGGCACGCCCATGAAGCCGGTATTGGGGAAAGCCGCCACCAGCGCGCCAAACGAGGCGTCGTTCCAGCCCATCCGGCCCTTGGGGGCCGTGTGCGTCACTGCAATCGTAAACAGCACCATGACCACGGCGCATAGCAGGTAGACCGCGACCAGACTGCCATCAAGCAGCTGCTCAATCGGCGTGTTGGCGCCAAAGCGGTAGAGCATGCAGGGCAGCGCGAAATACAGCACAAAGCCGTTGAGCCCGGGAATGGCCTCCAGCGGCAGCATGCGCCGCCGTGCGGCCACATAGCCGGCCAGCACAAGCGCAAAGAAGGGGAAGGTGACGAGGAGGATGGACAGCACCGGGGGATTCTCGCAGCTTGTGCTGCGCCCATAGGGTCACCGACACGCACCCCTTGAACACCAGGTTCAATCAGCGGCTATGCGCTTGAGTTGTACCGAATCAATCTTGAAGCAGAGGGCGTCTTCGGCCAGCCAGCCATTGCGTTTGAACTCGGCAAATACCCGACTCACGGTTTCCACGGTGAGGCCCAACAGGGCAGCAATATCGAGCCGTGGCAAGAGATGGCATTCCGTTCGCTGGTCGTTGGAAGAAACCTGCAACAAATACCGGGCTGCACAGGCATGCGCGCTGCCTGTTGACAGCTGGGCTGTCGCCGTCAACGGGTTAGCCGGCGAATCCACCGTCAACCTTGGACAGACCAGAGACGCCTGCTAGCGCGCTGGCCCCCCAGCGCCTCCGCCCAGACCCATGCCGCCCCCTGGACCCATGCCACCGCCCGGCCTCATGCCAGATCCCCCCATCGCCCTGCCAGGGGTTTGAGGGGGCTCGTCAGGCAGCGTCACGCCCCGCTGGCGTGCCCGCTCCTGCATCTGTGTGTGGTGCTCAAGACGGTAGGCCTCCCGCTCCTGCCCGGTTTTCAGGCTGCGCATACGGCTCGCGTAGTCCATGCGTTCCTGTTCGGTCATGAGTTGGCTGCCAAAAATACGATCCTGATCGCGGAGCTGCACGCGGTCACGATCCTGATCCTTGTCCTTGTCCTGCGCCCCCACGGTCGTGGCAACACCTGCGGCAACCACCGCGACAGCCATCGCCGCAGCACCGAACTTCGACACCTTACTTTTAAACATTTAAGCCCCCTAAGTTAAAAAATGGCCCACAAAACAGGTAGCCATACGAACGGCAAGTGGGGAATATAAAAACCCGCGGTGCTCTGCTCATTGAGATTTATCAACGCCCCCTTCTCCCTTTTCGGAAGCTCCTGTTTTTTTGATCTGCGTCAAGTCATTTGGAGTGGGTCAGCACAGCCTCAGGTCAGAAGTCAACGCGACAGGCCTCCAGCAAACCGATGACGCCGGCGCCAGGCCCCGTTCCGCTGTATCCATGTAAAAAAACCAATTTAATAAAAATTGATTTTTATCAACGCGTAACAGAACGCTGTGCCAGAAACTAATCGTCAGCAGAGTTGATTTCCCGCTCAATTTTTATGGAAAACAACACATGAAACTCAAACTGATGATTGGCAAGGCTGGCATTGCACTGACCGCTGTGACGGTAGCGGCGGCGGCTATTGCGGCAACCCTGATTCAGTTCGACGCGCCGGTCGTGGTGTCAACTGACGATCTCTCCAACAACGCCTACAAAGCCAAGATGGGCTGGATGTCGTACAAGTCCGACACAGCCGTAGCGCAATACGATGTGAAAGCCCAGTTGCTGGTTTATGCCGATGGTCCTGCCGGTGCGCAGAACATCTGGGTTGCGCGTTCCACGGATAACGGCGCCACATGGGCACAACAAAATGTCACCAACAACGGCGGTATGCCACTGACGATCGGTGACAGCACCTTTCAGATCACAAACAACAAACCCAACATCTATGTGGCACCGATTGGCGTCTTGAACGCTGGCACGGGTGCGGATGCGCTTTTGACCTGGACCAGTTCGGACTGCCAAGGTCATGCGGCGCAAAAGGTCAACACCAACCTCGTTCCGCTGACTGGCAAGAACCAGCCCTACATGTGCCTGTGGGCGGCCCGGTCCGTCAACGGCGGGGTGGACTGGGCTTTGCAGCGCCTGACCGATGGATCCCTGGATCCGGACGAGGATGTCCCGGCGGGATCCGTCCAGTACACGTCGGACACGGCATCGACGGGCCATTTTGCAATCAGCTACCAGGCCGATCCCAAAGGACTGCAGCTGGGTGACGCCGAGGGCTCCGGCGATGGCGCATCGGGCGCCAACGTCAGCCCGGGCACCAACATCTGGTACACCTACCTGTCCAAGGCGGCCTTTGAAGCGGGAACCGATTTTCCCGCGCCGGTGCAGATCAGCGACAACAACGACCCCGCTACCGGCAAACCCGGCGCCTCGCGGGCCAACCTGGCGATCAGTGGCAGCACCGCCGTCATCGCCTACGAAGAAACCAAGGGTGACGGCTCCAGCGGCAAGCAGATCATCTACCACAGCTTTCCTGCCAATGCGGCGCCCACCCTGCAGGCGGGCACCGGCGTCAGCAACCCCGCCAACAATGCCCGCCGCGTGCGCTTCCTGCTGCAAGGTAATGAAGCGCTTGGAGATGCCGACAAAGACGGCGACGCGGCGGATGGCGACACCAAGGGCGTGCACGCGATGCTGCTGTGGCGCGAGACCACGCTGACGACCGCCGCCGCAGCGTCTGATGTGATGGTGCGCCGCGGCATCAAGAACACGGCACTGCGCCCCGGCTCCACCGGTTTCCTGGCAAGCGACGTGCTTGCGGATACGGCTGTCAACCTGAGCGATCCGGCAGCCGCTTCTTTAGCCGACAACTCACTGGCCCAACGCGGTGTGTTGCGTGGCGACTTCGCAGCCATTGCTTACGACCATACGCCGGACAAGGCTGCGGCTGATGCGTTCACCGGGACTTACAACCTGTACATCAAGCGATCTACCGATGGCGGCAACACGTGGGGTGACGCCAGGAACATGTCCAACATCACGGACCCGGCCATTCGAGTAGTGGAACCGCGCTTGGTGGGTACGCCCGGCACGATCAAGTTGCCGAACACCGCCGCGACGGCCGATGCTTCCGATGTGCAGAACCGCAACGTTATGTACGTTTCCTGGGGCACCGAAACCAACTCCACCACGGCCGTCCCACAAGATATTTTCCTGACCCGCAGCACCGATCAGGGCGAGACCTACGAGACGGTCCAAATGCTGGCCGAAGGTGTGACTGAGCAGTCCGAAGCTCAACTGCGTTCGCCGCCCGACGGCAAAACGCTGGGCGCACTGTGGATGCAGCGTGACGTGAGTGCCAACACGACTGACGTGATCTATCGCAACGGTACTGAAGGGACGGTCCCAGATCCGGTGGCTCCACCGGTGACACCGACTACGCCGGCCGCATCGCCTGCACCGACCGTACCGACCTCGACGGACGACGGCGGCGGCTGCACCGCAGCCACCGGCCAGGTGCCGTTCGACCCCGTGCTGCCGATGCTGGCGGGGCTAGGTCTGATCGGGCTGGGTCTGCGCCGCTTGCGCCGCAACTAAAGCGTGCCCTGTAAATATTGACTTAACCGGAGAAGTTTTTCATGAAAAATAGAACTTTAAAACGATGGTCGGGCCGGCACTTGCGCACGACCTGTCTGGCAGCTGCATCTGCGATGGCCTTGGTGCTGGGAGGGTGCAGCGGGTCCAGTGGCTCCGGCGCCTCGACTGACACGGCGGCAGCCCCCGAGCCGATCACCATCATCGAGGCCAACCTGGACACCCAGGCCGCGCAAATTGGCGGCGCCACCAGCGCGGTAGCCTACTACGAGGACGCCTCGGCAGGCCAGTGGACGCTCTACAGCATGGCCAACCGGTTTGCCGCGACCAGGATCGGCATGGCCAAGGGTGCAGTGACCGAGATCACGGTACCGGGCGATATCCAGCACATCACACAGGTCACCTATGGCGGCAAGCCCTATGCCTTGCTGTCCATGGGCGGCAAGGGCATCGGCGTGGTGGACATCAGCAACCCTACGGGCATGACTTATCTTCGGACCATGACGGTGGACTATGCGACGCCGGCATTCACCTATGTGGACGGCGGCGGTACGGAATTTACGGAGGCTGCAGGCTCTCACACCTCGGGCCCGGTGAACGACATGCTGGTGGATGACAACGGCACCCCCACTGACAGCACCGACGATCAGCTATTGATCGCCAATGGCGCGTTTGGAATTCAGAAAACCAAACTGTCTAACCTGATGAGCGCCACGGGAAATGGCACGGTCGTCATCGATGGCGCCCAGCAATGGACGCTGAAGTACGCAGGGGAGAATCCCTGGGGCGGTCCGTTGAGCCTGAAGATGGCGGGCGGCAAGCTGTACGCAGCGCTGGGATTTCTGGGCATGGGCATCTATGACCCTGTCGACCTGACACGCACGGGGTACTACAACCTCTACACCGACACCTCGACGCGCGAGGACTGGTTCGGGTTCCAGAACCAGAAGCCGAACGATCCGGGTGTATTGAACGTTCCACCGGCTGACGGTCTTGATGCCGACGGCATGCCTACGTACAAAGAGGCAGGGTACGAGCTCAAGAACAAGAGCACGGTGACCACCTTCCCTTGGGCGGCATTCGACCGTTATGGCAAGTACTACTACAACGCCCGCACGGTGGACATCGTTGATTTGCCTGTCGCCGGCGCAGGCACGAAGACCATGGCCTACATTGCCTACTCGCTGGGCGGCCTGGTGGCCGTGGACGTAACGATCCCGACCGCTCCGAAGTACGCTGGCTACGTGCCTGCGGCGCCCGCACACGGCCCCGACGAGCCCACGGGTCAGCAGTCGCGCAGCATCCTGTCGCACTTCGGATCGGGCATGCTTAAAGAGGCCGGCGTGATGGGCGTGCACGTCCTGCCCGACCCGGCCGACAACACAAAGTACCAAGCCTATTACACCGACCACTTTGCCGGGCTGGTGGTGGCGAGCGGAGCGGAAGACCCGAAAATCAAATGGAATAATACAGGCAGCGGCTTTAACAACGACACCAACCCTGACAAGTTCTGGCCCGACTACGAGTTCGTCACGTCTTACGACATGACCCCCGTGCCGGTCGGCGACGAGTCAATGCCTAAGTTTCTGACGGCCGATACGAGCGGCAACTACACCGCCCCGGTGATGCTGGTCACCGGAGAGCTCAACGGCCACGGTGGTGCGCTGTTCATGATGCCTGGCACCGCCAGGAACACCACGGCAGCAGGACAGGTCGATTTGGTGCAGGCTTCGGGTGCCGGAGGCGTGAGCTTTGTGGATATCAAGGCCTTGACGACCGCAAACGTGGCCGTGGCAAGCCGCTTTGGCGTACCGGTTCAGCTGGTCAGCACCAACGAGGTGGGCGCGGACGAAAACGGCGCTGCAGGGCAGCCCATAGCCGTCGGCCATGCTGAAGGTGTGACGGTGTCGGGCAACTACGCCTACTTGGCCGATGGCCCGCACGGCATGAGCGTCTGGCGCATTACCGATGCTACCGGTGCCGCCACAGACGAATTGCACTTGGTGGCCAACACCCTGCAAAGCGAGTACCCCACCGGCAACGGCATCCTGCCCACACCGCACGCCTTCAAGGTGGCGTTTGGCGACGATCCAACCAAGGCCTACGTGCTGAGTCAGAGCCTGGGCCTGCGCCGGGTGGACGTCTCCCCCGTAACCAGCGGCAGCGCCAAGGTGGGAACACCAGCGCTGCTGAACGCAGCGGCCAGCGGCATCTACGAGCACAGCAGCGAATCCGGCGGCAACCTTGGCGGCATACACGGCCAGGACCATGCGTATGGCGTGGCCTTTCATGGCACATACGCCATCGTGGCGGACGGCGGTAACGGCCTGACGGTGTATGACACATCCGTGGATTCCACGACCGGTCAGCATGTGGTGGCCAATATTGGCGGCACTTCCAGCGGCCAGGCTCCGCTGGGTCGCACGGCATCAGTCAAGCTATGGACCGATCCCGCGACCAGCAAGAAGTACGCGGTCGTTGCGGCAGGTTCCTACGGCATCTCGGTGGTGGATATGACCGACCTGCTTGACAAGGGTATCAGGCCGGGCATGACGCTGCTCAAGACCTTTGAGCCGCTCAAGATTGACGATGACAACCCCTTGGGTTCAGCCGATGGCAAGAGCGTGGATGTGCACGTGGTGGGCGATTACGCCTACTTCAGCTACGACAGCTTTGGTCTGGTGGCATACAAAATGGCCGACCTGATTGCACCAATCGCCACAGTCAACCCCCTGTGCGTCGACCCGACAAAACTGAGCAAAAAGTTCGGTGGAGCAACCGAATGCCGACCTATTGCGGCGGGCCGCTTCAAGCTGCAACTGCAGCCTGGGTACAAAACGGTGGACGGCGGCGCGCTGTACATGACGCCGCAGTACTTCCCGTCCAACCAGTTGCTGCGTGACGGGGCTGGCACCGTGTACACGCTGGACAAGCCCAGACTGCTGTTCTACGTGGCCTACGGCGATGCCGGCGTGGTCAAGCTCGACTGGAGCGACCCGGCCAATCCGAAGCTGATGGCCATCAAGGACACCGTGGGCGCGGCGGCGGCCACGGCGATTGCCAACGGACGCGTCTACGTGGCGGACGGCACGGGCGGCCTGGTGGTGTTCAAGTAAGCACGCCCGTGAATGCCCGGTCACCACAGACGGGGCATTCACTAGGCTGGTTTTTCAGCGTATTTTTTCTACCAAGGATCTGTATCATGAAAACTTCTACCTGTTCCCTTCGTCGTTCCCTGATGTCGCTTGCGCTCATGGCGGCCTTCGCGGCACCCGGTGCTTATGCGGCAACGATCACGGTGGACCCGACCGCTGCGGATCCTGACTCTTTTTCCGCGATTGACGGCAAATGCTCGCTGCGCGAAGCGGTGCTATCGGTCAACGCAGGCGTTGACCAGGGCGACTGCAAGGCCGTCGTCACCGAAGCCTACGGCACGAACGACACCATCACCCTGCCTGCCGGCACCTACAACCTGAGCGCGACGGGGTTCGACGAGGGTTGGGAGCCTTCGGTCGGTGCCGAACCCTACGTTGTGGTCAACACGCCCGACACGGCGAAGGGTGACATTGACATCATGAAAAGCGTGCGCATCGTTGGTGCGGGTGCAGACACGACCATCATCCAGTGGAGCGCGGGGGTTCTTGACGCCGATCGCGACCGCATCTTTCACGTCTACACGACCGCAGTGGGCACCGTGAACGTCGCGATCGAGGGCGTCACGATCCAGGGTGGCCGTACCCTGGAGGAGTTGATTGCCAATGGCCCTGATGATGCCAACTCTCCTGTGGTGGCGCTTACCGAGTATTACCTGCGTCGCGCAGGCGGCGGTCTGGCCGTGGGTGCCGCTGCCAACGTCGTTCGGATTGATCCCGCACTGGAAGGCGCCGAGAACTCTGCGGGCAGAGGCGGCAGTCTGAAGCCTGGCGAATCTGCGCCGGCTACTGCTACTTATTCCCTCACGCTCACCGGCGTAAAAGTGCTGGCAAACCAGGCCGAGGGCGACGGTGCGGGAATTTACACGGCCGCGCCAATGACCGCCACCCGTGTGGTGCTGTCGAGCAACCTGTCCTCCATCAACGGCGGCGGTATCTACAACGAGGGCATCACGACGATCACGAACTCGACGATCAGCGGCAACAAGGCCGAAGGCGGCGGCGGCGTGTTCCTGACCGGAAGCAACACGGTCAATTTTTCGGGGGTTACCTTGAGTGGCAACCGCGCCATCGGCGGTGGGGCCGTCAGCGGCCGTTCCGGCGTGACAATCAACATGGTCAACTCGACTATCAGCGGCAACCTCGGCGACGATGTGGGCGCCGGGTTCTATTCCAACGGCCCGGCTTCGCTGCGCTTTGTCACCATCGCCAATAACATGGCCGGTGCGGACTCACCAACGGCCGGCGCAGGCATCAACGTTTTCCCGTCCGGCGCGGTGCAAGTTGCGCTGAAAAACGTGCTCCTGACGGGCAACAAAGTGGGCTGGGATTCGCTTGCCGAACCCAACGGTCCGGCTAATCCGGCAGCGCTTGCATCCGCAAACTGCGGTTACACCGGAAGTGGCATGGCCATCGCGTCGAATGGCTACAACCTCAGCAGCGATGCGAGTTGCACGACACTGACCCAGACCGCCGACCAAATCAATACAGACCCGAAGATCGACGTTCTGGCCGACAACACCGGCCCGACCCTGACACACGCGCTGCTGGCGGGCAGCCCGGCCCTGGGTGCGGGTGGAGCGGACCCGACGGTTACGGTTGACCAGCGCGGCGTCACCCGCGACGCGACGCCGGACATCGGCGCCTATGAAGAACCAACCCCCGTGGTGACGCCCCCGGTCACACCGCCTGTAACGCCGCCGATCACGCCTCCTGCGCCAACCGATGGCGGTGGCGGCGGTGGCGGCTGCACCATGAACCCGAACGCGGGGTTTGACGGCGGACTGCTCGGACTGCTGGTTGCGGCCATGGGTGGGCTGATGCTGCGTCGCCGGCGCAGCCATACACGCCGCTGATCACCAAGCCGAAAAGCCGCACGGCAACGTAAAAGGGGCTCCCCATGGGTGCCCCTTTTTTCATCCTGGCTCTCATCGTATGAGACGATGCACGGCATGTTTCTCTCACCGGATCAATCTCCGCACCCGACACTGGCCCAGGAATGCGGCTGGCTGCGACCCGCCCCGGGCTGGTGGGCCTGGCTGCGCGACCCGCATGCCACGCTGGCGCTGCTGGCGGCTGTGCCGGTCTGGCTGGCCCTGGCCCTGTGGGCCGGTGCGCACATGCGCTTGCCCGCCGGGGTGTGGCCCTGGGCCTCGCTGCTGCTGGTTCAGCCCTTGCTGGAGGAGCTGGTGTTTCGCGGCATCCTGCAAGGGCAGGCGCTGCGGCTAACCACCCGCTGCGGCCAGCCGCGCCGGCTGGGTCCGGTCACGCTGGCCAATCTGCTGGTCACGGCAGGCTTTGTGGCGCTGCACCTGCGCGCCCAGCCGCTGGCTTGGGCGCTGGCGGTGGCAGTGCCGTCACTGGTGTTCGGCCACCTGCGTGAGCGTTTCGCCAGCGTGTGGCCCGCCGTGGGCGTGCATGTCGTCTACAACGCGGGCTTTGGGCTGACGGCCTGGCTGGCCGCCTTGCGGTCGCAAGGCTAAGCAGACCGCCCCGTCATCACCCGCCGCAGGTTTCCGCAGGTGCGTTGGCAATCGCGTCCCATTCGGCCTGGGTGATCACCTGGGGCACATACGTCACCCCTTGCGCGAGCAGTTGCCCGTTGAAGGCGCGCAGGTGGTTACGCGAACCGCACAGCAGGCTGCCGTACACCTTCAGGATGTCCGCCTCGTCGGTCACAGCTTTTTTCGCGTTGATGTCATGAATGTCGGTTTCCTCAATCAGTGCGCCGACTTTCAGCGCACCAATCAAATTGGGCCGCCCCATGGCTATCAGCGTGTTGTAGAGGGCCTGGAGCGCGGGGTCTTCAAACTCACCGGCCGCCTTGCCCGCCGCTGGATCATCGATACCGTACTTGGTCAACAGCGCCAGGATGGCTTCAGTGTGGGTGGTCTCGCTCAGCGCGATCTGGCTGAACACAGCGACGCCCCACAGGTCAAACAGGGCCACATAGACATCGTGGGCCAGCTTTTCTTCCTCGCGCATGAACTTCAGACCGGCAACTTCTTCGGGCGACAGCGTGGTGGCCGTCACCACGCTGGCCGAAGTGGCTACCGTCATTGCCGTGGATGTCGTGGTTGCCGTGCTGGCAAGGTCTTCACCCCCTCCGCAAGCCGCTAAAACCGGCGTCAGCGCCGCTGCGCCCAACGCGGTCCCCATATAGCGCAAAAACTGCTTTCGTTGCATCTGCCATCCTCCCCTGCGATGCAAGGGCATCGCTCATGCAGAAACAGTAAGGGCGGATGCGCAAAACCCAACTGCGAGATGTCAAGCAAGCGGCGAGGATGTGAGTCAATGTCAGCAAGAATGCCGCTCGTTAACGTGCGGTTACCGTCTTTACGGCGTGAGCAGCCCGCATTTCAGCGGTGCCGCAAAGAGCGTTTGCGGGCAGCACAAAGCGCCGGAGCAGCGGCAAGGCTGACCATCGGCTGACTGGCTATGATGCCCGTTGCCTGCTGTTTTCTTTGCCGCTGTTTAATATTCCTGGTTTTGCCCGCATGTCGTCACCCCCTGTTTCCTCTGCCGCCGCTGCTGGCCTGAACCTCGCCCAGCAGGAAGCCGTCAACTACCTGCACGGTCCCTGCCTGGTGCTGGCCGGTGCCGGTTCGGGCAAAACACGGGTGATCACGCACAAGATTGGCCGGCTGATCCAGACCGGCCTGAAGCCCGAGCAGATCGCCGCCATCACCTTTACCAACAAGGCCGCCGCCGAGATGCGCGAGCGTGCCAAGAGCCTGATCGGCAAACAGGCGCGCGGCGTGCTGATTTGCACTTTTCACGCGCTGGGCGTGCGCATGCTGCGGCAAGACGGCGCGGCGCTGGGGCTGAAACCGCAGTTTTCGATTCTGGACAGCGACGACGTGACCAGCATCCTGAAAGACGCGGGCGGCAGCACCGACGCGGCCACGGTGCGCAACTGGCAGTGGACAATCAGCCGCTGGAAAGGCATGGGCCTGAACGCCGCCCAGGCCGAAGCCCAGGTCAATGGCGACGAAGAGCGGGTGATCGCCCGCATCATGGCGCAGTACGAAGAGCGCCTGAGCGCCTACCAGAGCGTGGACTTTGACGACCTGATCGGCCTGCCGCTCAAACTGCTGCAGGAGCACGAAGCCGTGCGCGGCAAATGGCAGGCGGCGCTTGGCCATGTGCTGGTCGACGAATACCAGGACACCAACGCCACCCAGTATGAAGTGCTGAAGCTGCTAGTGGGCGAGCGAGGCCGCTTCACGGCGGTGGGCGACGACGACCAGTCGATCTACGGCTGGCGCGGCGCGACGCTCGACAACCTGAAACGCCTGCCGCAGGACTTCCCGAATTTGAAGGTGGTCAAGCTGGAGCAAAACTACCGCTCCACCAGCGCAATTTTGCGCGCCGCCAACAACGTGATCGGGCCCAACCCCAAGCTCTACCCCAAAACACTGTTCAGTGAATTGGGCGAAGGCGATCCGGTGCGCGTGCTCGACTGCGACAGCGAAGAACACGAGGCCGAGCGCGTGGTGGCCCGCATCCAGAGCCTGCGCGCCGAGGGCAGCCTGCAGATCGAAGGCGGCCAGTACCGCGAGTGGAAGGACTTTTGCGTGCTGTACCGCGCCAACCACATGGCCAAGCCGTTTGAAAAAGCCTTTCGCAAAGCACAGATTCCCTACAAGGTGTCGGGCGGGCAAAGCTTTTTTGACCGCGCCGAGATCAAGGATCTGTGCAGCTGGATGGTGCTGCTGATCAACAACGACAACAACCCGGCCTTTATACGGTCGATCAAGACGCCCAAGCGCGGCATTGGCCACACCACGCTGGGCGCGCTGAGCACCTTTGCCGACACCTACAAGCTCAGCCTGTTCGAGTCGCTGTTCAGCAACTCGCTGGCCTCCGTGCTGCCGGCCAAGGCCGTGGGCTCGCTGCAGGAGTTTGGCCGCTACCTCAACGAGCTGGAACAACGCGCCAAAAAAACCGTGGGCGCCGAAGAAGCGCGGGTTTTTCTGGCCGACTGGCTCAAGGAAATCGACTACGAAAAGCACCTGTACGCCGGCGAGGAAAGTGAAAAGGTCGCAGCGGCGCGCTGGAGCAACGTGATGGATTTTTGCGACTGGATGGCCCAGCGCTGCGGCGGGAAAATTGCCGATGCGTCGGGTGCGGTGGTTGAAAAGGAAACCAAAACCATGCTGGAAGTGGTGCAGACGATTGCGCTGCTGTCCACCATCAGCGAGCGCGAAGGCGAGC
>Ga0123337_10001364_pt1 | contig 31607 bp, 27 predicted proteins | sample frozenSSSSmetaG_FD_89792 | JGI IMG/M metagenome (GOLD analysis project Ga0123337, IMG submission 89792) | Glacier valley bacterial and archeal communities from Borup Fiord, Nunavut, Canada, to study Microbial Dark Matter (Phase II) -... | ecosystem: Environmental > Aquatic > Freshwater > Ice >...
AATGTGCCTATAAATATAAGCAACCGGAACTTTGGGTTGTGACTGTATGGCTTTAGCATTGGCTAAATCTAAAAAACATTCCTGAAAATGAAATACTATTAAAGAGGTTTGAAATTATAGCATATGTCAGGAGTTTAGAGGGTCGTAAGTATTTTTGCATCCAAAACTGGGTAATATTTATTTTATTTTTGAGGCTAAAGCCCTTCATTTGTGTCTAGAAATCCCCTTTTTAAATCCTTTTGATCAATTGACTTAGAAATACTTGATAAAGATTTGGTGGATTTTCTGAAAAAGGGTAGCTTTGTGCCTCATTTGAAAGACGTACATAATAACTAGCAATAATATGAAAGCTGATATCCATCCAAACTACAGAGACGTCGTTTTCTACGACACTTCTAGCGAGTTTAAATTTCTTACGAAATCAACTATCGAAACAAGCGAAACAATCACTTGGGAAGATGGCAACGAATACCCTTTGTTTAAAGTGGAAGTGAGCTCTCAGTCTCATCCTTTCTACACTGGTAAGAAAATGATGCTTGATACTGCGGGTCGTGTTGAGAAATTCAACAGAAGATACGCTCAGAAGAAGTAATTCTTCCTTATCTCAGGCTAAAAAGTCTCCCGGAGCATGGATTCCGGGAGACTTTTTTATTTTTGCCACATGGACTCTATTTTGTTGTTTGATGACCCCGCTATTCGCGGATCATTGCTCCCCTTTACTTTTACCAGACCGGTGGCGGATATCCGCATCGGGATATTGAAAATCTCTGAGAAATGGGAGAGGGTAACTGGAGCTTCAATTTCATTTCTCACGCAAGACTATCTTCAAAAGAAATTCCCTCGTAAATCAGGAAATGCACTCGCTATAAATGGCGCTTTGCTTCCTGATAGCAGAAGTCTTGCCTTGATAAAATCACTTTCTTCTAATCAGGCACTCTATTTCGGTAAAACTCTGATCGCTACTTATATCGGCGAAACCGAAAAGAATCTGGGTGCTGTGAAGAGTAAAGAAATCATCCAGATGGATTATGAGCCAACACTTCTATTGAAGACCTGGAATATCTTCCAATTCAATGGTGCTGAAATCAGAAAGGATTTTGATCTGATTACTCAAGGAAGAAAATCCGCTAAGATCACCGACCCTCATACTAAGTTATATTCTCCCGAAAATATCTTCATCGAGGAAGGCGCTGTGATCCGTGCCACAGTTTTGAATGCTGACGGTGGGCCTATTTACATCGGTAAAAATACAGAGATTCAGGAAGGCTCATTGATCCGCGGGCCATTTGCGCTTTGCGAAAGCTCTACCATCAACATGGGGGCGAAAATAAAAGGGGATACTACCGTTGGACCACACTGCAAAGTAGGTGGCGAAGTATCCAACTCAGTGATCTTTGGCTTTAGCAATAAAGGTCATGAAGGTTTCTTGGGCAATTCTGTGATCGGGGAATGGTGTAATATGGGCGCTGACACAAACACAAGCAACTTGAAAAACAATTATTCTCCAGTGAAATTGTGGGATTACACCGTAGGGAATTATGCGAATACGGGCTTGCAGTTTTGCGGCTTGATGATGGGAGATCATTCCAAATGCGGCATTAATACCATGTTCAACACAGGAACTGTAATCGGAATTGGATCCAATGTTTTTGGGCAAGGATTTCCACGTAAATTTATTCCTTCCTTTGCTTGGGGTGGAGAAGAAGGATTCTCTACCTTTTTGTTTCCAAAATTTCTAGAAACAGCAAAAGCTGTTGTGGGAAGAAGAGGACTTGAGTTGAATGCGGAAGAGCAAGAAATTTTGCGTTTGATTTTCGAAATGTCCAAAAACTATAGAATTTGGGAAACCACATCCTGATTAATTAATCCATGCAATTCGCAGATATACCGGGACTTCCCGAGACCAAAGAAAACCTGATCAATGCTGTCAAACACAATCATTTGGCGCATGCATTGTTATTTCACGGACCTGAAGGTTCCGCTAATTTGACGATGGCTCTGGCGCTGTGTACTTATTTATACTGCGAAAAGCCTGGAGAATTGGACTCTTGTGGTGAGTGTTCTTCCTGTCAGCGGATGAGTAGATTGGTTGTTCCTGACTTAAACTTTGCTTTTCCGACTATAGCTAAGGTAAAGGAAGACGATAAGGAAGATGAGGAAAAGGTAGATGTGTTGACTAGTTGGAGGAAATTCGCGATTGAGCAACCTTACGGAAATGTCCATGACTTTATCTATTTTAATAATTTCGAAAAGAAGCAATTAAATATCTCCAAAGGAGCCGCACGTAAAATCATTCAAGCCCTTTCTTTGATGTCCTTCGAAGGAGGCTATAAAATAATGATGATTTGGGCGCCGGAATTTCTTCATCCTTCCGCAGCAAATGCGCTTCTGAAAATTCTCGAAGAGCCGCAGCCTAAAACGCTTTTTATCCTAGTGACCAGTCAAGCAGACCAGTTACTCACAACTATACTTTCTAGAACGCAGAAAGTGACGATTAGAGGTTTCTCGGATGAAGAAGTGAAAAGCCATCTTATCACTAAGGGACTTGCTGACGAATCCTCTGCAGATCAAATCGCAATGCTTGCAGATGGGAATCTCCGTGAAGCATACAGATTAGTGGATCAGGTAGAAGATCTTCAGGTGAAAAAAATCAGAGAGTGGTTTTTGTCCTGCTATAAGGCAGATTTCAAAAGCATTTTTGGGTTAGCGGATGATTTTCACAAGTCAGATAAAGAAGCCCAAAAATCACTAATGTTGACGGGACTGAATGTCCTTCGTGAGATTCTGTTAAAGAATGCTGGTTTGGATCAGCTTCTTCGTACGCATGATGAGGATCGTGCCTTTGTGAATAATATCAGTGGGAAAGTACTGAAGGAGGAGCACGTGGGTAAGCTTTATGGGGAATTCAACATGGCTCATTATCATTTGGAAAGAAATGGCAATGCTAAATTTATCTTCACGGATCTTTCTATGAATGTGGCCAAATTGATGGCAAAAATCAGCTGAAATGGATCGAAAAATAATTGGCAGAAAGGAAAAAGTCTCTCTTCCAGAGTTAGGATTAAATCTAGTCTGGGCTAAAGTGGATACAGGAGCATATACGAGTAGTATTCATGCGGAGAATTTGGAAGTGGTTGAAATTGATGGGAAGCGCGTGTTGAAATTTCTGCCTTTACTTCCTGGTCACAAATCATTTACTGGGAAGGTGGTTACCTTTGAGCATTTCAGAGAAAAAAAAGTGAAAAATTCCTTTGGTCATGCTGAGATTCGCTATTTGATCGAGACTACCTTTGAGCTAGCTAATGAGACCTATTCCGCAGAATTCACGCTATCGGATCGGTCGAGCATGAGAAATGCCATCCTCCTCGGGCGAAAAATCCTAAGAAATCGTTTTCTTGTAGATGTATGTAAGGTCAACTTGGCTAAACAATACAGAAAGAAATAAGTAAATACTGATTTACCTTACGAGTCAAGTAAGAGACTCATACTCTAAAAATTTTCTAATGAAAATTGCAATCCTTTCTAGGAACCCAAATTTATATTCTACCAGAAGACTTTTTGAAGCGATTCAAAAAGCTGGACATGAAGCAATAATTGTAAATCATAGCATCTGCGACTTGATTATTGAGCAAGAAGGTCCTTCCATAATCTATAAAGGTGAAAAGCTCACGGACATAGATGCAATCATCCCTAGAATTGGAGCTTCGGTTACGTTTTACGGAACTGCTGTAGTTCGTCAGTTTGAACTGATGGGGGCTTTTTCTGCAGTACATTCTCAGGCCATTGTAAGGAGTAGAGACAAATTGAGAAGTCTGCAGATTCTTTCAAGCGCAGGATTGGGGATGCCAAAAACGGCTTTTACCAATTTCTCTAAAGGCGGGGAAAAGCAAATCATCGAGCATGTAGGTGGTGCTCCGCTGATCATCAAATTGCTGGAAGGAACTCAGGGGCTTGGGGTGGTTTTGGCAGAAACAAGGAAAGCGAGTCAATCTGTGATAGAGGCTTTCCACGGGTTGAAAGCAAGAATTATTGTTCAAGAATTCATCAAAGAAGCAAAGGGTGCGGATATACGTGCATTTATAGTGAATGGAAAAGTGGTAGGAGCCATGAAGCGTCAGGGGGCTGAAGGGGAATTCAGATCCAACCTTCACCGTGGAGGAAAAGCTACCATTATTAAATTGAGTCGAGTAGAGAAGGCTGCTGCTTTGGGCGCGGCAAAAGCACTTGGGCTTGATGTAGCTGGAGTGGATATGCTTCAGTCTGACAGAGGCCCGTTGATTCTGGAAGTGAATAGCTCTCCAGGGTTAGAAGGTATAGAGAAAGCAACAGGGATTGATATCGCTGGGGCTATTATAAAATTTATAGAAGAAGGGGTGAACAAGCGCCCTATGAAAATATCAAATCAATGAGTCAGTTAGTGAAAATAGGTACACGTGGGAGCAAACTGGCGCTGTGGCAGGCGTATCACGTGGAGGAGCTTTTACTAAAAGCAGGGTTGAAAGCAGAGATTGTTATCATTGATACTAAAGGCGATCAAATCTTGGATGTTTCTATTGCTAAGATTGGGAGTAAAGGCGTTTTTACCCAAGAATTAGAAGATCAATTGTTGGATGGACGAATTGATATCGCAGTACATAGTGCGAAAGATATGCAGTCCAATTTGCCGGAAGGCTTTGAGATTATTGCCTTCACGGAGCGTGAAAAGGAAAATGATGTGCTTGTCTCACATGACAAATCTGTTTCGCTAAAGAAGAATGTTGTTTTAGGTACTTCATCTACACGTCGGGTTTCTACTTTAAAGCATTTTTATCCACATGTGAAAACAGTGGATGTTCGTGGGAATCTGCAAACCCGAATCCGTAAAATGGAAGAAGGACTTTGCGATGCTTTATTACTTGCCTATGCAGGAGCGCATCGCATGGAATATGACCACATGATTGTAGCTGAGCTGGATTTGGATGAATTTACTCCAGCTGTGGGTCAAGGCTCTGTAGCCATCGAAGTAGCAGAGAAATTAGATCCTGTTTTGAAGACTAAGATAGCTACTGCTTGTAATCATTTGGAGACATCTTTGAGGCTGCGTGCTGAGCGAGCCTATCTTAGAGTGCTGGAAGGGGGATGTAGTATCCCCGTTTTTGCGCTTGCAAATCTCTTGGGCAATCAACTTATCCTAAAAGGCGGAATTGTGAGTTTGGATGGAAAAGAGCGGATTTCCATCGTAGTTGAAGGAAATGCTGATCAACCAGAAAAGCTGGGGCAGGAGCTCGCTGATAAGGTTTTTGCCGCAGGCGGAAAAGTAATATTGGATCAAATTAAACTGACTTTGAATAAATGAGATTTCTAAGAAACCTCTGCTTTGTCTTCTTGTTCGCAACTACTGCCGCTTGCGGTGGAGAGAAAGACTACCTGATTACTATCGAGACTAGTCACGGCAATATCGTGGCGGTGCTCTTTGACGATACACCTGAGCACAAATCCAATTTCATCAAATTGGCAGAGGCTGGGAGATTTGATTCTACCGAATTCCAACGCGTCATGAAGAATTTCATGATTCAGGGTGGGGATGTTTTTACAAAAGAAAATCTTCCACCGCAAGAATGGCCAACTTTGCCAGCGGAAATCAGACCTAACTATTTCCACAGGAAAGGAATGATAGCAGCAGCTCGTCAACCAGATGGAATCAATCCAGAGCGACGGTCCAATGGATCTCAATTTTATATTACAATCGGGAAAGTTTACAATGAACTGGAACTGACGACGGATATGGAGCAACTTCAAAAATCACTTATGAAGTATATGGAGTTGGGAAGTCAATTAGACTTGAAAAATGAATACATCCGACTGTATAACGAGCAGAAATTCGATAGCTTGACTACATTGATTCTTTCCAAAAGAGATGAGTTAGAGTCATCACTAAATGTGAATTTGACCAAAGATTTCACTAAAGAACAAATTGAAGCTTATACCACTGTGGGAGGAGTACCACATTTGGACAAAGAATACACGGTTTTTGGCGAAGTGATCCAAGGATTAGAAGTGGCAGAAGAGATTTCAAATACATCAACTAACACGAGAGATAGGCCCATTGAACCTGTTTATATGACGGTGAAAGTGGAGAAAATGTCCCGAAAGAAAATTGAAAAAGAATATGGCTACAGCTACCCAGATGGCAAGTAAGAAGAAAATATTTATCACCGGTGCTAATGGATTACTTGGGCAAAAGCTTGTCTCCCAATTGGTGGAAAAAGGAGATTTTCAAGTCGTAGCAAGTGGAAAAGGTGACTGCAGATTGCCTGGTGGCGGATTTGAATATGCTTCTCTAGATATCACCAATGAGACTGAAGTCGAAAGTACTTTGACTAGTATCAAACCAGATATTATTATCCATGGTGCAGCAATGACTAATGTGGATCAGTGCGAATTGAACCAGGAGGCTTGTTATGACTCAAACGTCAACGCGACAGCTTATTTGATTAAAGCTGCCGAGGCAATAAAGGCTCATTTTATTTTCGTCTCTACAGATTTCATTTTCTCCGGTGAAGAAGGGCCATTGGATGAAAATGCCATACCTGCTCCTGTGAATTATTATGGAGAGACCAAGCTGATTGGAGAAGAAATGGTGATGAAGTCCAAAACTAAGTGGACCATAGCGAGAACTGTATTGGTATTCGGAATCGCCCACGACATGAGCCGTACCAATATTGTACTTTGGGTGAAATCCTCCCTCGAAGCAGGGAAAGAAATTCAAGTTGTAGATGATCAATTCAGAACGCCAACACTTGCAGAAGATCTTGCAGCAGGCTGTATTTTGATAGCAGAAAAGGAAGCGGAAGGGGTTTTTAATATTTCAGGTTCAGATTTTTTGACTCCCTATGAAATGGCAAATACGACTGCCGAATTCTTTGGACTTAACATGGGTTTAATCAAGCGAGCTGATTCGAGTACTTTTACCCAGCCAGCAAAAAGGCCTTTAAAAACAGGTTTTATCATTACAAAAGCTCAGGAACAGCTTGGTTTTGAGCCGAAAACTTTCCGAACGGCAATTGGTATTTTGGCAAAACAAATTATCTTAGCCCGCACTTAAAAAGCAGTCTATACACCCTAATTTAACTTTAAAACAATTTATGGCAGTTAATAACGAAACTGAAGAAAGAGGTGAGTTTGGTTCTAGTCTCGGGTTTATCATGGCAGCTGCCGGATCTGCCGTAGGTCTTGGGAATATATGGAGATTCCCATATTTAGTAGGTGAAAATGGAGGAGGAGCATTTGTATTTGTTTATATTCTATGTGTGCTATTTATTGCTTTGCCTCTACTATTTAATGAAATAGCTTTAGGTAGAAAATCTGGTAAAAACCCAATTGGAGCTATCCGAGACACGGGAGGAAATAAGTTCTGGCAGCTTGCTGGTGTACTTTGCGTGCTAGTTTGTTTCTTCGTGTTTAGCTATTATTCCGTTATAGCAGGTTGGACAGTAGGTTATATTATTACTGAAATAATCAATGTGCCGGTAGATTTTTCGGAGTTTGTGAAGACACCCTTGTACGTGATTCCTTTGACGTTCATCTTTATCTTGATGACTATTTTCATTGTTTTGGGAGGTGTATCTGGAGGTATAGAGAAAGCATCTAAATTTTTGATGCCAGTATTGTTTATCATTATTATTTTCATTGCGGGTAGAGCTGTTACTCTAGAAGGTGCAGGCGCTGGTATTGAATATTATTTGAAGCCTGACTTCAGCAAAATTAATCCAGCGGTTATACTTCAGGCACTTGGTCAAGCCTTCTTCTCTATGTCTGTAGGTTGGGGGTTGATGATCACTTTCGGGTCTTATTTACCTAAGAAATCTAATATCATACAGTCTGCGGGATGGATTGCAGGGATGGACACTTCAGTCGCTTTGTTAGGTGGACTAATGGTTTTCCCAGCTTTATTTGCTTTGCTTCCTGGAAAGGACCCTGCTGCAGGTCCAGCCTTGGTTTTTGACGTATTACCAAAAGTATTTGCTGCCATGCCTGGTGGTCACATTGTAGGGGCGCTTTTCTTTATCTTATTGATGGTAGCGGCATTGACTTCTACTATTTCCATGCTTGAGGTTCCGGTAGCTTATATGATCGATGATAGAAAGTGGGGAAGAAAACGTGCGACTTGGACAATTGGTATTGCGGCGATGGCTCTTTCTGTTCCTTCAGCTTTGTCTCAGATCCCAGGTACATTCTTTGCCAACTTACATATCAACTTCTTTGGAAACAGACTTGAAGGATTCTTTGGGATCATGGATTTTGTGTTCGGTACGTTTGCCGTGATCGTGATTTGTTTGATGCTGGCGCTTTACACAGGCTGGGCATCAAAAATCTCTGATTATGCAGATGAGCTTAAATTGGGAGCGCCTAAGTTTAAGGGGCCTTTCAGAGCAGGTTGGATATTCTTCGTTAGATGGATTTGTCCTATCGTAATCATTCTATTAATACTAAATATGGTTGGTGTCTTTGGTACTGAGCAAGCGGCATAAAAGGTATACGCATAGATATTTGAAAAGGAAGTCTTCGGGCTTCCTTTTCTTGTTTTGGCGGGTAATGGTGTATTGGCAAGGGAATTGCTAATTTTTCTTAAATTCTTTCGTTACTAAGCTTACTAAACCAATAACTATAAAGCCATGAAAAAGCTCGTTCTATCCCTAGCCTTACTTGCGATCACGCTTGCGGGCTATTCACAAGGATTCTCCTTTGGCCCTAAAGTGGGACTAAGTCAGACCAGTCTGGATCTCAAAAGTGATCAATTCAAAAATGGGGAATCCAAATTTGGATACCATGTGGGCGTTTTTGCCAGAATCGGTCTTGGAGGATTATACCTTCAGCCGGAAGTGTTATATACGCAGACCCAAGGGCAGTTTACATTCGATGCGGATGACCAGCCGATTAAAGAGTATGAAGCAGACTTCAATAGAGTAGATATTCCAGTAATGCTCGGGTTTAAGATGTTTAAATTGCTTAGAGTTCAGGCTGGGCCGATTGCCAGCATTAATGTGAATTCGAAGCTGAAAGAAGCGGGGCAAACTGTGCAGAATGCAGACTTTAAGGACGCAACAATTGGCTATCAAGCCGGACTTGGATTGGATATTGGCAACCTGATAATAGATGCCAAATATGAAAGTTCATTGGATAAATTCAGCGGAAACGTAGGTAACTTTCAAACTGACCAACGGACAAACCAATGGATTCTCTCAGTAGGTTTTAGATTGTTCTAAACTCCAGATCCCAACAAAAAAGCCCGATTGAAAATATTTTCAATCGGGCTTTTTTGTGAGTTTCTTAGAAAAGAATCAATAATCATCATTTATTTCGAGCCACATTCCATCAGGATCCTGGATGTAGATTTGTCTAACTCCATCGACTCTAACCGTCACTTTTCCTTTCTCTCCCGGCCAACTTTCGAATGGATAATTTGTGTTTTCAAGTGTTTTGATAAAAGCATCCATGTCCTTCATGCTAAAACAAAGATGATTCACTTTTGAGATTTGAGTTGGTACGTTTGGTGCCTCGATGATATGAAGTGCAGCTCCTCCTCCGATATCATACCAAGCATGCACCCCGTCTTTGAAAGGCTCTTCAATTTCTTCTAAGCCCACAATTTTCTGATAAAACTCTTTGCTGGAATTCAAGTTGCTAACATGGACGGCGATATGATTTACTTTGATTTGGGCAAAAGTACTCATAGTGATTCCTAACAATAAAAAGGTGAATAAGGCTTTCATAGGCTTTTGGGTCATTTAAATTAATAAGACAGTCTAATGTTAGCATTTTTGAGGATGGATTGAAAATAAATTCAGATAATAAACAAGAAAGCACCCGACTAGGCGGGTGCTTTCTTGTTCTTCTAATTCACAGAATCACTCTTAGCTATTCTTCCTCTTCGTTGTGAAGGTCAGTAGCTAAAGCTAGTTTCTCTGCTTCATCAAATAATTTGATGGCTTGCAAATAAACTTCGTTGATGTCATTGACCACTTTATAGAAAGCGCTATCATCATAAATCTGTCTTCCTAAATGCGCTTTCACCAAGATTTTTAAATACTCTTTAGACTTATTAAAGTCTTTAGAATCATATTCGACTTTGTTCTTCTTGCCGTACTCTACCAATTTAGTAAGCATAGCATCACTGACTGTGTAATCCGTGTAGTACTGATCCAAAGTCATATTTTCGAATGTGGTTTTGTTTTCATTGACATAGTCAAGAATGAATTCTCTAGACGCATCAGAATTGAACAGCTTACTCACATAAGGAGAAGACATCGTAGTGTCCCATGGCACGAAGTAGTCAGGCATAATTCCTCCGCCACCATAGACGGTGCGCCCTTTGACGGTTTCATATTTCAAACTGTCATTGAACTTAATACTATCAGCAGAGAAGAACTCTCCATGCTTGTAACGATTCATGTAATCACTTTCGTAAGCTTCATAATTCGCACCATAAGGCTTTTGGATAGATCTTCCTGATGGCGTATAATATCTAGCAATAGTCAATCGCAACTCTGCACCATCTGATAAATCGATAGGCATTTGCACTAATCCTTTTCCAAAGGATCTTCTACCAACGATCAAACCTCTGTCATTATCTTGGATTGCTCCGGCCAGGATCTCAGAAGCGGAAGCAGAACCTTCATTTACAAGGACGATTACAGGCCCTTCTTCAAACATTCCAGGTTTGAAAGCATATGCTTTTTGATTGTATTGCTCTACTTTTCCTTCTTGAGAAACGATCAATGCTTTTTCGCCCAGTAGCTCATCAGCCATATTGATAGCCGCCCCCATGTATCCACCAGGATTTCCTTGAAGGTCGATTACCAGTTTCTTCATCCCTTTGCTTTTCAGGTCAGCGATGGATTCTTTGAATTCGTCATAAGTGGTCGCTGCAAATCGGGTTACTTTGATGTATCCGATCTCATTGTTGACCATATAAGATGCGTTAATGCTGTATTGAGGGATCTTGTCGCGAGTTATCCTGTATTCGATAAGCTCTTCCTGGTTTTTACGCTTCATGTCCACGACTACCACAGAGCCTTTTGGACCACGTAGTTTTTCGAAGACATCACGATTAGTTACCCCGACACCGGCCATAGTTTCTCCGTCTACTCGGATGATTTGATCACCAGATTGAATACCTAGAGCCTCGGATGGACCGCCAGTAAGAGGAGCTACTACATAGATGGTGTCTCGTATAATTCCAAATTCTACCCCAATGCCATCAAATTCTCCATCAAGCTGGGATTGTACAATAGATGCATCCTTTGCTGGGATATAGCTGGAGTGTGGATCTAGGTGCTCTAGCATTTTGGTGATGCCATACTCTACCAATTCATTGGTATTGACACTGTCCACATAATCTCTGTTGACATAGGTCATTATCTCCTGAAGCTTATAAAGTGCAGCTCTAAGATCATTTTGATTTCCTTTTGGCTCAGCAAAAGTTGCCCCGATCCAGATACCTGCAGATATGGCAAGCGCCAATATTATAGGAAGTCTGATTTGGGATTTGGTATTTTTTGTCTCGCTCACAGCTTTCTCTTTCAGTTGGTTATTGTCTTTATTGTTACTGTAAATTACCCAATTTTGCCCTCTTTCCGGGTAGTCATTTGATAAATCTATCAAATGTTTATACGGGGGGTGAGTATAATGGCTCAATTTATTCCCCTTTTTTCTGTTAAAAAAAATTATTTTTGCAAGATGCGAACCGAAGGCGATTTTGAAAAGGCACTTGTAGGCGACTTAGTTTCTGAAAACTATGTCTTTGCTTCTGTGCTACATTATTTCGGAATTAGCTTTTATCAATACCCTACGGAGTCTTTGGAGATGGTTTGTAAAAAGCATAGGGTTCATTCTAGCCAACTAATTACAGAACTGGAATCTTGGGCTCAGAGAAAAGAGCCTACCACTGAGGATCTTTACCTGAATCCCATTGAAATTTTGGTGGCCTATTTGAAGAAAAAGCACTACTATTTTGTGCGTCAAGAATTACCTTTTCTTTCTAATATCATCTCTGGAATAGACCCAGAGCCTAAGTTTGCGCCCTTAATGGCAGATCTTAGGATTATGTTTCCGCTATTTGTGGAGGATTTTATCCACCATATTCACGAGGAAGAAAGCAGGCTTTTCAAGCGAATAGAATTGCTTCAGGATATTGAGGAAAATAGGTTTTCGCTGATTGATGCTATTACGATTTTGGAAAGGGACCCAGTTCATTTGCTCGCGGATCAGCATGAAGTCCACGATGATGAAATGGAAGGGATTAGAAAGCTGACTGCTGATTATTCATTGGAAGCGGATGCTCCACTAACGATGAAGGTACTTTATCACGAATTGCAGAACTTCGAACAGGAACTTAGAATCCACGCGAAAATTGAAGACGAACTTCTTTTCCCTAAAGCTGTTGAGCTGGAAAGGGAGGCTTTGCGCCAATTCAAGAAAAAAACCAGAAAAAACTGATGCCCAGAATACTCGCGATTGACCTGGGAACCAAAAGAACCGGCCTAGCTGTTACCGACCCATTGAAAATGTTGGCTAACCCATTGGAAACCATTGAGACTTCCACGCTGCTTGACTATCTGAAAAGATATTGTGAAAGGGAAGAGGTGGATACGTTGGTTCTTGGCTATCCGACCCGTTTGAATGGGCAGGATAATGAGATGACCCCTAAAGTGATCACCATGAAGGATAGGCTTTCAAAGGCTTTTCCAGATAAAAAAATAGAACTCGTCGATGAGCGGTTCACTTCTAAGATGGCCATGCAAAGCATGATTTCCATGGGAAGTAAAAAGAAAGACAGAAAAGAAAAAGCCGGAAACCTAGACAAAGTGAGTGCGGCGATTATTCTACAATCCTATTTAGAAAGACAATGATTTATCCTATAGTTGCTTACGGTAACGCGATATTGAAGAAAGAAGCCGAGGAAATTACCGAAGGAACAGAGCTCGATGAGCTGATCAAGAATATGTTTGCCACGATGGACAACGCCAGCGGCGTGGGTCTTGCAGCGCCCCAAATCAATCAAAGTATAAGCCTTTTTGTGATTGATAGTACGTTAATGCTCGATGAAGAAGATGAAGAAGTCGGTATTCGCCGTGTATTTATCAATCCTATAATTTTGGATGAATATGGCGATGACTACAGTTTTGAAGAAGGTTGCTTGAGTATTCCGGAAATCCGTGCAGAAATCACCCGTCCTGAGACCTTGACGATCGAGTATTACGATGAAAACTGGAATCTGAAAGAGGAGGAATTCTCAGGAATGACCGCTCGCGTGATCCAGCATGAGTACGATCACTTGGAAGGGATATTATTTGTGGACTATTTGAAAGGTCTTAAAAAACGACTTGTCAAATCCAAACTGATCGATGTCAGCAAAGGAAAAATATCCACAGATTACCGAATGATTTATCCTCTAAAATGATCAAAGCTCCCCAACTCAAAATAGCACTTGTACAAACCAATCTTTATTGGAAAAATAAAGTGGCAAATCTGGCGATGCTGGAAGAGAAAATGTGGGAGATAGATAATGAGGTTGATTTGATTATTCTGCCGGAAATGTTTCCGACTGGATTTAGCATGGATGCTGCAGAGCTTGCAGAGCCGATGAATCTCAACGTTTGCAAGTGGATGATTCAAATGGCTACGCAAAAGAAAGCAACCATTACTGGAAGTGCGATTATTCAAGTTGATGGCAAGTATTACAATCGCCTGCTCTGGGTACATCCAGACGGGATGATTCAGCATTACGACAAGCGACATCTTTTTCGGATGGCTGATGAGGATCAGTCTTTTTCCGCAGGAGAGAGATTGCCGATTTTTGAGCTGAATGGCTGGAAGATTTGTCCGCAGGTCTGTTATGATCTGCGATTCCCAATCTGGTCTAGAAATAGATTGATCGACGGGGAACTGGGTTACGATCTGATTTTTTATGTGGCGTCATGGCCTGCAGCTAGAGTTTCGGCTTGGGATGCGCTTTTGCCAGCCAGAGCAATTGAGAATTTAGCCTACGCTATAGGTGTGAATCGGGTAGAAGAGGATGGTAATGGGATAAAGTACAACGGACATTCTGCCGCATATGACTTCAAAGGGACTCAGATTGAGTTTTTGGGAGAAAGTGAGAAGATCACTTTAGTGACTTTGGATGCTGAGGAGCTCGATTCTTATCGAAACAAATTTCCCGCCTGGATGGATTCAGATGACTTTGTTGTCAAATAAAATCTATGTTTCCTTTCTACTTGAAAAAGTAAAAGGCGGCTTTATGTATGCTAAACATTAGCATGGACGCCACTTCGGTCACCCATCTTCTGTCTTCGGTCTGAACAAACAAAGGAAAGAAGGAGACTGATGAAGTAGAGTGCTTTAATATCAAGTAATCCTTTTTTCATACACTCAGTACTTTACGCGAGCGGAATTTGAAACAAGGATATTTTGCGTATTTTAGCCCCAATATTTTAAGACTCTGTTTCCTCTTTTTTCCAATCCAAATACATTTTGAAATGGATCTGACCTAGCTAGGTCAATTGAAGGCTCAGGGTATAACATGTCTTTTTAGAACTCTTAAAACCATGAGTAACCAAACTCCAAAAATCCTTTATACGCTGACTGATGAAGCTCCGGCTTTAGCTACGTATTCCTTATTGCCGATTGTAGAAGCATTTACTAAATCTGCCGGTGTATCGGTAGAGACTCGTGATATTTCACTTTCTGCCAGAATCATCGCTAATTTCTCTGCATTTCTGACTCCAGAGCAGCAGATGCCAGATACTTTGGCAGAATTAGGTGATATCGCAAAAACTCCAGAAGCTAATATTGTAAAGCTTCCGAATATCTCTGCATCTGTGCCGCAACTCAAAGCTGCTATCAAAGAACTTCAATCACAGGGATATGCACTTCCAGAATATCCGGAAGAGCCAAAAACTGAAGAAGAGAAAAGTATTAAAAGTAAATACGACAAGATCAAAGGTTCTGCCGTGAACCCTGTGCTTCGTGAGGGGAATTCTGACCGAAGAGCACCACTAGCAGTGAAAGAGTACGCAAGAAAGCATCCTCACTCCATGGGTAAATGGTCTGCTGACTCTAAAACTCATGTGGATAGCATGACAGAGGGAGATTTTTACGGAAGTGAAAAATCCCACGCCATGGCTGATGCCGCTATTATTTCAATTGAGTTGCATGGAGCAGATGGAAAAAAAGAGATACTTAAGTCTGGCTTGAATATTCTGGCTGGTGAAGTGATCGATGCTTCTACCTTGAGCATTTCTGCTTTGAATGCATTTTTGAGAAAAGCGAAAGCTGATGCAAAAGATAAAGGCATTCTATTCTCTATACACATGAAGGCAACCATGATGAAGGTGTCAGATCCTATCATCTTTGGTCATGCAGTGAAAGTGTTTTTTGAGCCAGTTTTCGCCAAGCACAGCGCTACCTTCAATGAAGTTGGGATCGATGTGAATAATGGATTTGGAGATTTGATTTCCAATCTTGATAAACTTTCTATTCCAAAAAGAACCGAAGTGGAAGCTGATATAGCAGCTTGTCTTGCCGATAGCCCAGACTTGGCTATGGTGAATTCGGATAAGGGGATCACCAATCTACACGTGCCAAGTGATGTGATTATTGATGCGTCTATGCCTGCAATGATCAGAACTTCTGGACAGATGTGGAATAAGGCTGGCAAACTTCAGGATACTAAGGCTATCATTCCAGATAGAGCTTATGCTGGTGTTTACGAAGCTACGATCAACTTCTGTAAGGCTCATGGAGCTTTCGATCCATCTACGATGGGTTCTGTTCCTAACGTGGGTCTGATGGCTCAGAAAGCTGAAGAGTATGGCTCGCACGATAAAACGTTTGAAGTTCCTTTTGCTGGAACTGTAAAAGTGTTGGATCAAGATGGAGTCGAAATCTTTTCTCATCCTGTGGAAGCTGGAGATATATGGAGAATGTGCCAGACCAAAGACGCGCCGATTCAGGATTGGGTTAAGCTTGCGGTAACTAGAGCTAGACTTTCTGGGACACCAGCGATTTTCTGGTTGGATCCGCTTAGAGCACATGATGCTGAGTTGATCAAAAAAGTGAATAAATACTTGTTAGATCACGATCAGACCGGGTTAGAGATTTCTATTCTTTCTCCTATTGAAGCTACTAATCTTTCTTTGGCGAGAATCAAAGAAGGTATGGATACGATCTCTGTTACGGGTAATGTGCTAAGAGATTACTTGACTGACTTGTTCCCTATTTTGGAATTAGGTACTTCTGCAAAAATGCTTTCTATTGTTCCGTTGATGAATGGTGGAGGTTTGTTCGAAACTGGAGCTGGTGGATCCGCACCTAAGCATGTGGAGCAGTTTGTGAATGAAGGTCACTTACGTTGGGATTCCTTAGGTGAATTCCTTGCCTTGGCAGTTTCCTTGGAGCATTTGGGACAAACATTCCATAACGATAAAGCTTTACTATTGGCAGAGACACTTGATCAGGCAACTGGCAAATGGTTGGAAAACGATAAGTCTCCGGCGAGAGTTGTTGGCAAATTGGATAACAGAGGAAGTCATTTCTATATAGCACTATACTGGGCAGAAGCACTTGCTGCGCAAAATAAAGACGCTGACCTGAAAGCTAAGTTCACGACACTTGCTTCTGCTTTGGAAGCAAATGAGCAGACGATAGTACATGAATTGAATAGCTCACAAGGCACGCCAATCAATATAGGCGGCTACTTCAAACCAGATGCGGCATTGGCTTCTCAGGCAATGAGACCAAGTGCTACGCTGAATGATGTGCTGACAACTTTGGTATAAGAGTACTTTAAAACTACAGAAAGCCATCCGAGGAATCGGGTGGCTTTTTTGGTTTACAATCACCTGATATTTACTGTCTGTTATAGCACTTATTCGTAAAAACTTTACGGAGGTACATTGACTAGAAACTTTTTAGTAATATTTTCAAACTTAACTTTTTGAAACAATGCCAAAATCAATGATCAAAACCATTCTTGTTGACGATGAGAAGCATGCGTTGGAGACACTTAAGATGCTACTTGAACTTCATTTCCCAAATCGATTTGAAATTCTAGCTCTTTGTAGCTCAGTTGATCAAGCTGTGTCTGCCATCCAACAAAAGGAACCGGATTTGGTGTTTTTGGATATACAGATGCCGCAGAAAAGTGGTTTTGCCCTACTTGAGATTATTCCTCAACGTAATTTTGAGGTTGTATTCACCACTGCTCATAAGGATCATGCGATTCCGGCCTTTAAGCATGCTGCTTTTGATTATTTACTTAAGCCGATTGATTCCATAGAATTACAAAAAACGATTGTTCGATTTGAGGAAAAGAGAAAGCCGAATGCCATAGAAGAAACTTTGGTTAGTATTAAACGACAGATTAGTTCCCATAATATCGTTGATCTAAATACACAGGATACAATTGAGTATGTGAATTTGGATGACATCCTTTATCTCAAAGCAGATGGAAACTATACCAAATTTCACCTAGAAGGTGGGAAAGAACTGCTGCTTTCTAAACCGATAGGACATTACAAAAAACGGTTTGAGGAGAGTAATCTTTTTGTTCGAATTCATCATTCTTTCTTGGCAAACTCTACCAAATTTCTTCGCTATGATAAAAAGGAGGGATTTATGATTTTGAGAAATGGAGATAAAATATCTGTGTCAGTGAGAAAGAGTACAGCCTTGAATAATGGGTTTTACTAAAAAACTGCTTCTGATTTTTTTAATGACTTTGAGTTTCACCTTTAGAGTGGAAGCTCAGCAAATCCCGTCTTTTAATTTTACGACCATTGATGGCTTGCCAAACAATGCGATTCGTTCCCTTTTGGTGGATTCCAGAGGGATACTTTGGATAGGAACTGAAAATGGAGTTTCTAAGTTTGAAAACAGCATTTTTCAGAATTTCTATGAATCCGACGGATTGGGCTTCAATAGCTGTTGGGCGATTGCAGAAGACAAAAATGGAAATGTATGGTTTGGGAGCTATGGCGGAGGCTTTTCTGTTTTTGACGGGAAAAGATTCCAAGTATTCACTACTGAAGATGGTCTGGCCGATAACAGGATTCGACATTTTTATCCCTACCAAGATAAGATGCTTATTGGGACAGAGGATGGGATAAGTATTGCTGATTTGGAATCGTTCGAAATTAATTCTATTCCTTCGAGCATAAAGAAAAGCGAACTGAATTATACTGCTGGTTTTTTTGAATTTGACGATCATTTGTTCTATTCTACCTATCGAAGTGGGAGCTATGAGATTGTCTGGGAAAATGAAGTTCCGCAAATCCTGAAAATCAACGATTGGGTGCCAATTTATTCCTTATCCGTTGAAAATGATAGCTTGCTTTTGGCTGATAAAGGCTCTGTAAAGAAGATCGCTACTACTGATTTTATATCAGGAAATACCCCTTCACAAACCTTTGGGCAATCTATTGTTTGGGGAAAAACAGAAGACTTGAAAGGGCGGAATTACCTTTTTGCAGCGAGTACCTTTTCCAAGGATGGAGGCGTTTTTCGACTTGAAAATGATCGGATGATCGACCAGAGTCAATGGTTGGGCGTAAGTTCAAAGTTTATTCTTAGTGGTGCCTTGGACAGAAATCGAAATTTGCTGTATCTGGGATCTCAAGATAAGGGTCTGTTTCAAATTCGTCTAGATGAGGGGATTGTTTATGAGGAATACTATGAGGCGGAAGTAAATGGCATTGCGGGAAGTGAAATAAAGCTGGGGTTGTTGAGTAATCTGGGATTGGAAATCAGAGGTTCTACAGGTTCTAAAGTGAGAGTTGATCGAGCTGAATTCAAAAAAATCCAAACGGATTTCTACCGAAATTTTCCTTCAAAAATCCCTAAACACATGAACGGATTTTTTGAGCTTGACCCAACTATCTTACCTGAAGATATTGAGTTTTACCAGCTCCACTTTGAAGGTAATTCCTTCTGGACTAATACCAATATTGGAATCTTTCAGTTGGATTTGACTGGTCGAATTGTGACTTATTTGCCTGTTCACGCATTTAGTATAGGTTTTACTCCAGAGGGGGAATTATTGGAAACAAACCCTTATGCCGGAGTTAGGATTTATTCAGATCCTATGAATTTCAAGTATAAGTATTTTGAACCCAGCGTTCCTTCCACTCCTTTGCAGGTTTCAACGGTAGTCAAAGGTGTAACTCGTAATTATTTGGCTTCAGTTTTTCATGGGCTTTATCACTGGGATGGAAAGGAGTTTTTTTCTTATAAAAATGAAGGGGTGTGGACCGAATCCAAGTTTAAGACCCTTCACTACTTAGGTGAAGGGATGTTATTGGCTGGGACGGAGTTTGGAGATTTGTATCAGATCAAGACTAAACCTGAATTTGAAATAGTTAGAAAATGGCCAAAAGAAGAGTTGCAAGGCAATTCAATCTTGTTCATTGAATCGTATCAGGGAGTGATTTTGGTAGGGACTGAATTGGGTTTACATATTTTGAGTGAAGGCGAAAATAGATTTTGGGCAGAGGGAAAGGGCCAGTTTCAGAGAGTTTTCAAAAGTGCTAACAGGGTAGGAGATAAGTTGTATATAGGGCTGGATCAAGGGTTTTATAGGGTGAATCTTCCTGAATTGCTTGCCCAAAAATATCCTGCAATAGAATTGTCCATAACAGATCTAAAAGTAAACAGCCAATCGATCAATTCTGAAGATTTCAAGTGGTTTGCTTATCAAGGAGAAAACTTGACTCTAAAATCCAATGAGAATTCTTTATTAATTCGGTTCAAGCCAACAGGGAATTTCAATGGAGGAAAACTTCGATACCATTATAGAATTAAGCCAGATGCAGAATGGACTGAATTTAATAATGAGCCACTTATAGAACTTCCTTTTTTACCCTTTGGCAATTACCATTTGGAAGTTGAGGTTTCTGATTATATGTCAGGAAAAATGACTAGGGTTTCCTTAATGGAGTTTTCGATATCGAAGCCCTATTATCTCAGGGCATGGTTTATCTGTTTGATTATCAGCTTACTGGGAGCTTTTGTTTTTACGCTTTACAGAAACAGGATTAAACGAATTCAAAGTCAGTCCCAGCTGAAGCAGCGCCTTACGGAGATTAAGTTGGAGGCATTGCAATCCCAGATGAATCCCCACTTCACCTTTAATGCCATCAATAGTATTCAATATTACATCCTCAAAAATGACACTGCGCAGGCGCTTATATTTTTAGGGAAATTCAGCAAGCTGATACGAATTACACTGGAGCAAAGTAGCAAGTCTCAGGTTACGTTGGAAGAAGAGATTAGCTACTTGAGCCAATACATAGAAGTGGAAAATATCCGTATGGATAACCGCGTGAAGTGGGAAATCAAGGGAGATGCATTGGATAGTCAAAGGGAGATTATGATTTCTCCTATGTTAATCCAGCCTTTGGTGGAGAATGTATTTGTCCATGCTTTTCCTGCCGAGCACCCCGACCCTGAGCTGATTATCTTATATGAGATTATTTCGGACAATCAGTTGAGGTGCACTGTTCGTGACAATGGCGTAGGAATAAGCCAAAAATCCGAAGAAGGAAACGAGTCTAAAGGAATCAACATGATTCACGAAAAGCTGAGCTTGATGCCGGGGTATAGCGAGAAAAGCCTGGAGGTAAAGAGTGGTGATAAGGGCTATGAGGTTCGGGTAGTGATTTTTTATAGCTAGGAGCTACAGTTATGAAGTGATTTGGGGCGTGTGTGAATTGTTTTATTAAGATGATTTTTTTCAAATCAATTTCCTTAAATGTTACATGCAAATAACTTGTCTTTTTTCACAAATAGTTCGAATCTAAATTTCGAGATGGGTTACTTGTGTTTTAAATAAAATTTAAAAGAGATCGCTATTGAGCAGAGAAGGCAAATTGGAAAACTAAAAATAAATATATGATTGATGATATTGGAAAAATAATTGAAGAGGCGATAAAAAAGGCATTAAAGGATAGGGGGGAGGTCAATATTTTGATTGCAGGTAAAACAGGTGTGGGAAAGTCTACCTTGATAAATACCGTTTTTCAAGGGAATTTTGCTACAACTGGTCAAGGGAAGCCTGTGACACAAGAAACAAGAGAAATTAAAAAAGAAGGAGTTCCTTTAAAATTATATGACACCCGAGGTTTAGAACTAAAGGAGTATAAAGAGACATTTAAACAATTAGAAGATTTTATTAAGGGTAAGAATACTGATTCTGATGCAAAGAATCATATTCATTTAGCTTGGATTTGTATTGATGAAAATTCAAGAAGAGTTGAGGAGGCTGAAATAGAATTATGTAAAATACTTTCAAATTATATGCCTCTAATAGGTGTTATTACTAAAGCTTCCTCTGATGAAGGATTCAGAATGAATGTTCAAAAACTCCTCATTCAAACAAAAAATACTGTAAGAGTAAATTCTGTCTCTAGAACTTTAGATGACGGGCATGTAATAAAGTCCTTCGGACTTAGAGAGCTTGTCGAGTTGTCAATGGAGATTGTACCGGAAGCACAAAAAAATGCATTTGCAGCAGCACAAAAAGTAGATATCCGTCAAAAAAAAAATAGATCTCATGCAATTGTTGCGGCGGCTTCTGTTACATCTGCAGGTACTGGTGCGATTCCAATTCCCTTCTCCGATGCTTTTGCGTTAGTTCCAATTCAAATAGGTATGCTGGCAGGGATTACGGCAGTTTTTGGTCTTGATTTAACGAAGTCTTTTTTATCCACGCTAGTATCTGCTACAATTACTGCAGGTGGTGCTACTTTAATAGGTAAAACAATAGTTTCTAATTTGTTGAAAATGTTCCCTGGAGCTGGTAGTATCGCAGGTGGCGCAATTGCAGCCTCAACGGCGTCGGCATTAACTATTGCGTTTGGTGAAGCATATATAGCAACGCTTGCATATTTATTGGAGCAGAAAGACTTTTCGGAAATCAGTGAAAGCGATATTTTGGATGCTTTTAAGAAACGAATATCTAATAGAAAAATGTAATTGGTGAGTGATTTTCCTAATCTAAACATACCTATGCCTACCTCCCTCTGTGAATATTGCGGAACTAAATTTACTTCCGTTGCCAACTTGACTTCATCTCCCTGTTTTCGACATCCTTTAGGTTCGAATAAAGGGAAGCACAAATTGTATGAAGGTTCTGAAAAGAAAAGCTATACCTGCAAGTATTGTGGTACTAGTAATAACAGTTTATCAAACCTCACTGCCACCCCATGTTTTCGCCACCCATCAGGCTCAAACAAAGGGAAGCACGCGCCAGCGTTATAACATTTAACTATGCCCAGACCCTATCATAGAGGTGAAATCAATAAGGCTTTTGAGAAAGCCAAGGCCTTGATGCATTCCCAAGCAATACAGCGTGGAAATGGAAGGGCTTTTTATATTGATGCGTATACAGGAGAACAACTTTGGGGAGGAGATCCATATGACTACGATCATATTTTTCCTTCTGAGATGATTCATAGCCGATACAAGGATAGGCTTACTGATATACAAATTGCTGAAATCGTCAATATCCCTGAGAACATTGCAGTAACACTTCGAAGTATCAATCAGTCCAAAGGCAAAAAAGATCCAGAACTTTGGATTCAAGATTCGAGACTGATTTTGTCAACTAGTATAAAGTTGGGGGTTGCCGGTAAAGCGATTGCGGTTGCAAAAGATGCTATAGAGACAAAAGCCAGTCAGTTTTGCTAGGTTATTTTCCTACCACTTATGAATAGTATTGATACGCTTATGAGTTTCCAGAAATAGCTTCGTGTATCTTGGATATCATTGAAAATAATTGGGAATGGCAATTCTCAAGGTGTTAAGCAACTTTTTCAAAACCGGACTTATTTCTAGGGGTGGAAATCTGTCCGGTTTTTTGTTCATGTTTTTTGGCGTGATGGGGCGAAGTAACAAATAAAAGCAGTGTGGATTGTGTTACTCAGCAGCTTAAGCCTCGAGTGAGGAAGTTGCGAATAGTAAAATTGCGAGTCCTTCGGGCCTGCCTGTTGCAGACTGGGTCCGCAAAATCTTTGTGAAATTGGCTGTTCTACTGGTTTTGGTTCTCCATCGCTACCAACCAGACCCGTTTTACCTCACCAACTCATACCTATTCACATCTCCTCTAGCGACAGCCCCGTGTACTCAATTTCATAGCCTGGTAATTTTTCCACGAGTGCGGCGGATTTATTTGCTAAGAGAGTCAGATCAATTTTAGCTCGGTTTACTTTCACTTCCGCTATCAAAACTCTTTTCTCAAGTGAATTCAACGCAACGATATCAATTTCATTACTGTTGCCTCGCTCCCAATAGGTTCCCAGTTCACTGTAATTTTCACTGGCTTTAAATTTCTCCAAAAAATATCTTTCAAGCATTTTCCCTGAGAAAGTAGGGTAGTCTCTTCGGACTAGTGACTTTAGGAAATCAAAGTTTCCGATCTCTACCGCAGAGAAGTTTTTGAATACAAACCGAAACCAAAAGCAAAGGAAATTGTCAATAATTTCATATTTGACAGTCCTTCCAGTGGGTTTGGCAAGGATTGGTCTTATTTTTTTGATCAGACTAAAATCATTTTCAAGCTTTTCCAGAAATGGGCCTACACTTGTTTCCATGATGGATTCTATCTCGGGACGTGATGTTTTAGAATTTGCGATTAGGGAAAGGATGGAGAAATAAGTGGTGTAGTCTCTTCCAAATTCCTCAATCAATGTATTTTTTCCTTCATCTAGGAATAGTGAGTTGCTACTAAAGAATTCTTCCAACATGGCGTCCAAAGTCAAAGCTCCAGCTGACACGAAATTCTCCACGTATTTTGCCACCCCACCCGTCAAGGTGAAGAAAGCGAGTAAATCGGCTTTGGTGTACTCAGGATTATTATCAGAAAGAATCTCTTTTAAAACCTCAACCTCAAATGGTTTGATGATCAATTTGGCAGTTGCTCTAGCGAAAAGTGGTTCTTTAGCGTTCTCAAAAATATCCTTCATCATCGAATAGACAGACCCACAGAAAATCAGATTGAGTTTACTTTGAGATTTATTGCCATCCCAAATGTTTTGTATTTCGCTGAAAACAGAAGGATTGATCAGTTTGAATTCTTGAAACTCATCTAGTATTAATGTGTAATTCCGGGTTTTGGACAAATCTACTATCCAGGCGAAGAAGTCTTTAAAGCGGCTAATCTCACCGAACGTTTCTACGGAAAGGACGCCTTTAACAGTTTCTACAAATTCTTGACAAAGCAAGGCTTCGTTCTTCTTTGCTACAAAAAGATAAATAGCTAGCTCGCCTTCCATGTCCTTTTTGAGAAGGCTAGTTTTCCCGATTCTTCGCCTACCGATCACCACGGTCATTTGAGCTGATTGGGTTGATCTTCCCCTAATAAGTTTAAGTTGGGCCAGCTCTTTCTCTCTGTTGTAAAATTTCATATAGCAAAGGTAAGAATTTACCGTAATATATATTACTGTAATATTTGTTACGGTAATTTAATCTCTGTCAAAATTTTCCAAAGTTTTGAAAATTGGAAATAGATTTCTCGATGTCAAAAACTCAAGTATGACTTTGGGTTTTTGACGTTGAATCACTGATATCCTATAATCAAATCTGCTCTAATTCTATTGCGACTTTGATCCATTTCGTAGATTATGCCACCTCACTCTTCTTCAAAACTCACATTATTAGCCCGCATAAACTCCTTTATTACAGAGACATGTATACATTCTCCCAGATGGATAAAGGCGTAGTCGTTTACTTTTTTGGCTTTACCATGGGCGATTATCTCTTTATCTTCTATATCAAAACCTAGGTGTAAATGCTTGGTTCGACTTTGCATTCCGCAGACTTTTCCAGAAGAGTCAAAAAGTGGCCCGCCGCTTTGTCCTCTTAGTCCGGGGGTACTCATTTCCATTCCGTAGATTTTTCCATTTTGATTCCCCAAAAAGCGGGTGAGCATTCCTTCGATTGGGAATCGGGGAGAGCGCATCGCGCCAGTTTTGGTCCATTCTAAGGACTGACTTTGTGCATTCAACTGATAATTTGAAAATTCTGGAAAAGGGAAGCCCAGTCTGCATAGCATTGCTCCGGGGCTGATTTCAGAATCCTCCTTTTTGAATTTGGGTACATTATTGAATAATGTTTTGTCAAAACCCTCGAATTTGATCAATGCCAAATCAAATTCTGGATGGAGAAAAAACCTCATGTTTTTAATCTGATCCACACAATCTACAAAGGTGATTCGCGTCTCAGATACCGCATCAGCTTTCAACCCCAGCTTTTTTGCTAAAGCAGATCGTTGACCTCCGCTTAGGTCTTTGCCTTGCTGCAAAAAGGAAGTGTATTTTTGATTGATTTGATCAGCTTGAGACAGCCACTGGGCGACGTGTTTACAAGTAAGCGCATAGCCTTCGTGATTGACGAAAAATAGAGTGGCGGCTCCTCTTTGAATTTGAGTACTTCCAAAATTTCTGGAGATGGAATGTATCGCCCTGGTATAGCCGGCGGTTTCGAGAATTGCTTTTTCAAACATTAAAAATTGCTTAGGTAAGGCTTGAAAATAGGGAAAAGCTTTGTGAAATGTGTTTTTTCAGAATTTTTAAGAAATTATTTTTCTTCGAAATCGATTGAATGGAGTAAGAATTAACCTGGTGCCACAGATAGTTTGGGCTAGCCAAATAAATGTAATAACTTAGCCATCCCTCAGGGATTTTTAGCCAAAAGTGGCATACCCTCCAAAGGGAATTTTAGGAATCAAACCTATACTCAAATCAAAATAAATATGAGCAAGATTAAAGTTGGAATAAACGGATTCGGTAGAATCGGACGCTTGGCGTTCAGAGTTGCGCAAGAAAGAGAAGATATCCAAGTAGTAGCGATCAATGATTTGATCGACGTAGACTACATGGCATACATGCTTAAGTATGACTCTACTCACGGTAACTTCAAAGGTACTGTAGAGGTAAAAGACGGTGCATTAGTAGTGAATGGAAATAGCATTCGTGTTACTGCAGAGAAAAGCCCAGCTAACCTCAAGTGGGGTGAAGTAGGAGCTGACTATGTAATCGAATCAACTGGTATTTTCTTGACTAAAGAAACTGCACAAGGTCACATCGATGCAGGTGCTAAGAAAGTAGTAATGTCTGCTCCATCTAAAGATGATACGCCGATGTTCGTAATGGGTGTAAATGAAGATTCTTACACTTCTGACATGATTTTCGTGTCTAACGCTTCTTGTACTACAAACTGTTTGGCACCAATCGCCAAAGTATTGAATGACAACTGGGGAATCGAGGAAGGCTTGATGACTACAGTTCACGCGACTACTGCAACACAGAAAACTGTTGACGGACCTTCTGCGAAGGACTGGAGAGGTGGACGTGGCGCTGGTCAAAACATCATCCCTTCATCAACTGGTGCTGCTAAAGCGGTAGGTAAGGTAATTCCTGAGTTGAACGGTAAATTGACCGGTATGGCATTCAGAGTTCCTACTCCTGATGTTTCTGTTGTCGATTTGACAGTTAGATTGAAAAACCCTGCTACTTACGCTGAGGTTTGTGCTAAAATGAAAGAAGTTTCTGAAACTACTATGAAAGGTGTTCTTGGATATACTGAAGATGATGTGGTTTCTAATGACTTCCTTGGAGATCCTAGAACTTCTATCTTCGATGCAGGTGCTGGTATCCAGCTTTCTGACACATTCTTGAAAGTAGTTTCTTGGTATGACAACGAGTGGGGTTACTCTAATAAAGTAATTGACTTAGTTAGCTTCATCGCAAGCAAATAAGGAGAAGTAATTCTCAAAATATACATGAAAGCCGATCTTAGGATCGGCTTTTTTGGTTTCCGGTAAAAACAAAAATTGGGGCTACATACGTTGTATAAAAAAAGCATTTCTATGATTCTTCCTTTTTTTCCATTGAAACTGGTAGTTTTTCCAGGAGAAGAACTTAACCTCCACATATTTGAGCCTCGATACAAAGAGTTGATCAAGGACGTGGAGGAAGGAAGTATGACTTTTGGTGTTTGTACATTCACTGATCAGCTTTCTGGATATGGTACTGAAGTGAAGTTAGGCGAGATTCATACCAGATATGATGACGGTAGAATGGATATAAAGACAACTGGTCAGCGGATTTTCAAAATAGCAACTTTTGATAACCCTTCACCTGGCAAAGGATATGCAGCAGGTGCTATCGAGTGGTTGGGAGATGACCTCAGAGTCCCTGAGTTTTTGCATCATGAATATATTTTTTACCTGAGGGAAATGCTTCATTTATTGCATTATGAAGTGAGTTTCAATCCTTCTGAAGTTGATTCATTTTCTTTTTCTCATAAAATCGGACTCAAGCTGGAAGAAGAGCTAGAGCTGATAAAAATCCCTTCTGAAGAAAACAGAACTGAATTTCTTATCAAACATTTCAAGCGAATCATTCCGGCGCTACAAGCAGCGGAGCATGCCAAAGAGAAAATCAAACAAAATGGACATTTTAAGCACCTTGATCCATTAGATTTCTAATTATCACCGGATTACTTGCACTCGCATCAAATCATCTGTAGCCTGAAGTATTTTGTTTTTTAGGATTGGATTATAGCCTGGGTTTTTATCTAGAAAGTCTGAGACGATTTTGGCTGCTTCTGAGGAAGTGTATTGTCCAGCGGTAACCGAGGCCCATCTTTTAGGGAAAAAGATGTCTCCAGTCTTCTGAATGTCTTCTAAGAGATGCAGAGCAAGTGGGAGATGCTTGATTGAGTATTCTTGGCGCAAAGGGTGGTGGATGTAGCTGCAAGCTGACAAGACCCATGATTCCTTCTCACGGTTGGAAGCCTCGCTGAATGATTCGAAGAGTACATCTCGCTCTGCTTCATTTTGAGATAAAGCAGGTAGTAGAAAATCAAAGCGATCAAGTTTATCAGGATTGCTGATTCTGGTTCGTTCTTCAGCTAGTATTTCTGTGGATTTTGTATGACCATAGAGTGCTAGAGTCATAGCTAGACTGGTGAAATTATCCGGGTTGAGTTTCAGGTCTTTGATCTCGAAATCTTTTGCCCAGACTTCATAAAGTCGTTCTTGTCCAGTTTGGGAATAGGCAATCCCGCTATAAAGAGAGAAGATGGTTTTCTTCAGATTTGTAGGAAGATCTCTCTGTAATTGATCCCAAAGTTGGGTTTCTAAGGCAGGGAGAACTTTTTCACGTTGATCGACTGTGAAATATTTCCAGAAAATAGTGCTCAGTTCTGAGGAAATCAGACGAGCTAAAATCTCATTTTCTTCTTTGACTATTCCTTTCTGAAAAGTCTCAAATGCTAAGATTGGTTCTATGTTTCCAGAAAGAGTATTTTCAAACAAGTTGATGTAAGACTGTCCACGCATCACTTCATCTGTGAGGGATGAAATATTAGGTAGTGAAGCTTTATTGAGCGGAAAAACTCCGTAGCCAAGGCCATTGCTGTTGTAGAGAATTGCAGATGGTTGCTGCTCTCCGATCACTTCTTTCAAATCCAGCGTTTTTTCCACCATCGCAACTGAGAAGGTTTTGCTAGTTTCTGGAAAGAAGAAAGTAATATCAAAAAGTTGTGGCCAGACTTTGTCTGTACCATCTTCTGCCTGTTGGCTGATCACGAATGAGCTAATAGTCCCATCTTTTGCGAGTTCGATTTTGTCGCTGAGAATTGGTCTGCCAGATTGATTTACCCATATTTCACTCCATTGCTGAAGATCCATTTCTGTATTTTCATCCAAAATCTCTACGAGTTCATTCCAGTTAGCATTTCCATTAGCGTAAGTCTTGATGTATTGCTGAATGCCTTTCTGGAAAGCGGCTTCTCCCATGGCTGTTTCTAGCTGACGCATCATAATTGGGGCTTTGTCGTAGATGATACTTCCGTAAAGCGAACCAGCATCTTTCAGATTGGCTAGTTTTTGACGAATTGGATTTGTGCCCTGAGTTCGGTCTTCCCCATAAGCTGAAGGGTAATGATTTGTGAGAAAAGAAAGCTCATGATTGATGTCAGGGTAAGTAGGATTGACGAGTTTGCCAGCCATGAAATTTGCAAAAACTTCCTTCATCCAAACGTCATCAAACCAATCCATTGTCACCAAATCACCAAACCACATGTGAGCAGTCTCGTGACCGATCAATTTTGCCCTGCTAAGCAATTCCGAGTCGGTGGCATTTTCATCCAGGAAAAGCGAGGATTCACGGTATTGGATTGCTCCTACATGCTCCATTCCTCCATATTGGAAAATAGGAATGGTAGCAAAATCGAGTTTCTGAAATGGGAAAGGGTAGGCCGTGTACTCTTCTAGGAATTCTTTAGCTTTTTGATGTAGAATAAAAACTTCAGGAATGCTAGCAGCTATTTTTTCAGGATTGGTTTCTCTGTACAGCATTTTTTGAGGAAAGTCAGAATCTGACTTGGCTTCTTCGAATTTCCCTGCTACAAAAGAAAATAGGTAAGTGCTCATCAAATCTGACTTGGAAAAGCGATGAGTGGCAAAGTCGCCATTTTTCTCATAAGCTATTTCTGGCGCTCCTGCCAAGACTTTCCAGTCTTTGGGCGCTGTGATGGTCAGGGTGTAGTTAGCTTTTAAATTTGGCTGATCAAAACAAGGGAAAAGCGTGCTTGCCCTATCAGGAACCAGCAGGGTGTAGAGAAAATCGTCATTTCTGTTGAGAGAGAGTTCTCCAGCAAGGAAATCAATCTCAATAGAATTGGGTCCTTTTGTAAGTACTTCTTTAGGAATAATCAGGTGTTGATCCTGGTGAGTGATCTCTGTTTCCTGACCATTCACCTTTAGGGAAAGTAAATGAGATGATTCCTCATGGAAATCTAATATTAAGGGATGCGATAGGTCAGATATTTCAACTTCCAGAGTCAAATGGCAACGAATCTCATCTGACTTTTTAGAGGGGATGTCAAAAGTTAAGTTGTATTGAATATCCGCGACTTGTTGTTTTCTGAATTGAGCTAACTCGAAAGAGATTCCTGGATCATAGAAGTGTTCGTCAGATACAGGTGTCTTGCAAGAAGAGAATATCAAGAGAAAGCCAAAAAGCAGAAAGAGATTTTTCATGTTTCAACAATCGGCATATTTTGGAGGATTCGCAAGGTGAATTCCACTAGTGATATTCAAATGAGATTACATCCTGGTCACGTCTGATTTTTTGATATAAGCGCTTTTGTCTTTCCAGTCCACCTCATACCAGATGTCTTTGCTGGATTTGATATGTACACGATGCCCTGGCTCAACCATATCTATCAACTCCCCACCCGCAGATGGCTTGCTCACAATAAACGTTGGGCTGCTGGTGATTAGGCCTGTGCGAGGACCATTCAGAAAATTATTGGCTAGGAAGATTAAAACAATCAGGAGAATTGTAGGCCAAAATGTCTGAGTCTTCTCTGTTTTTCTACCCGTAATCCAGCTGGCGATAATAGACAGCACGAGGAAAACTGCTAGAGTTCCAACGATATAATCTTGGTATTCTGTAAGGAATATTAGGAATCGTTGCCCATCGCTGACTTCATAGCCTACTAGCGAGCTCTGACCCGTTAGACTTTTGATCTTGGTTATGGCTTGCGAATTAGGTTCCAGATCGTAGTATTTGCTCAGGTAAAGCGTAGCTCGTTCATTGTCTCCAATACCCTCGGTTATGAAGGCCATTTTCAGCAACATTGCCGGTGAATAAATCCCAGATTGGTAGTTAGAATCGTAAATTTCCATTGCTTCCTTGTAGCTTCTAACATTAAACAAAGAATCTGCTTTATTTAAGCCAATTACATCTGCTTGACAATGAATACTTTGTATAGATATCGATAAAAATATCAAAAGTTTTGTGAGAAAGATTGATTTCACGTTTGGCATTTAAAATTTGTCCCCTTATTTTTGCAGTCCAATAACGGCAATGATCTGGCAAAAAGCAAGGCCAGGAAGTCAATTTGAAAGGTTTTAAGTCACCATTTGGTGGTTAAATTTTCTGAAAATTTTCAGAACAATCTGCCTCCATAGTTTGTCCGGTCTCCAGAATAATCGAGAGGCTTCTGGTGCAGATTGAAGAATTCGAATAAAAGTGGATAAAGATTCACTGAAGAAAATATAGAGTAATGATTCCTTAGCTCAGCTGGTAGAGCAATACACTTTTAATGTATGGGTCCTGGGTTCGAGCCCCAGAGGGATCACAGTAAAAATTAACTTACAAGGAGTTAAAAAGGAAGTTTCGGGGTGTAGCGTAGCCCGGTATCGCGCCTCGTTTGGGACGAGGAGGTCGTAGGTTCGAATCCTGCCACCCCGACTTTATATTTCTGTTTTGTCAAAGAGTCTTTGGATTTGCTGACATTACTTATCCGGTCCTGTAGCTCAACCGGATAGAGCAACTGCCTTCTAAGCAGTAGGTTTCAGGTTCGAGTCCTGACAGGATCACAATTCAAAAGCGGAATTACGTTCCGCTTTTTATTTTACTAAGTACCGATTCCTTAGCTCAGCTGGTAGAGCAATACACTTTTAATGTATGGGTCCTGGGTTCGAGCCCCAGAGGGATCACAAGAAAGCAGTCCAATTGGGCTGCTTTTCTTATTTTTAGGCAATCTGTTTTTTTAAGCAT